>Ga0105046_10008351_pt1 | contig 16281 bp, 14 predicted proteins | sample MAT03_FD_78385 | JGI IMG/M metagenome (GOLD analysis project Ga0105046, IMG submission 78385) | Freshwater microbial communities from Lake Fryxell liftoff mats and glacier meltwater in Antarctica - MAT-03 (megahit assembly) | ecosystem: Environmental > Aquatic > Freshwater > Ice > Liftoff...
TGCTAGTCATCAGAATCAGCGCATTACGGAAATCGACCCGGCGGCCCTTGGCGTCGGACAAGTAGCCGTCTTCCATGATCTGGAGCAGCATGTTGAACGCTTCCGGGTGGGCCTTTTCGATTTCATCCAGCAGAATTACGCAGTAGGGGCGACGACGCACAGCCTCGGTCAATTGGCCGCCTTCTTCGTAGCCAATATAGCCAGGCGGGGCACCAACCAGCCGGCTGACGTTATGGCGCTCCATAAACTCGCTCATGTCGAGCTTGATTAGCGCTTCGTCGCTGCCAAACATGAATTCGGCCAACGCTTTTGCTGTTTCGGACTTGCCGACACCGGTGGGTCCGAGGAACATAAAGGTGCCAATCGGCCGCTTGGGATCCTTGAGACCCGCCCGCGCACGGCGCACGGCTTTGCAGATCGCCTTAATCGGCTCATCCTGGCCAATGATGCGCTGACGCATCACCTTTTCCATTTCCAGTAAGCGCTCGCGCTCTTCGCCAGCAATGCGGTTCACGGGTACGCCTGTCCACATCGCCACTACTTCGGCAATATCTTCTGGCGTTACTTTGGGCTGGTTAGTCACTTCATTCCAACCTTCGCGCAATTCAGTTAGCTTGGCTTCGAGTTCGACTTCTCGATAACGCAAGTCGATTGCATCGTCAAAGCGTTGCGTGTCCAGCGCTTCTTCCTTCTGCTTCTGAAGTTTCTTCAGATTCATAAAGGTTTCACGCAAATTGGCAGCAAAAGGTGCTTTATACATGCGCACACGGCTGCCGGCTTCGTCGATCAAGTCGATCGCCTTGTCGGGCATGAAACGATCTGGCACATAGCGGGCAGCTAAATTGGCTGCCGCGTCCAGCGCCTCGTCGGTAATTACCAATTTGTGATGGTCTTCATAGCGGGATTTGACGCCTTTGAGAATTTGAATGGTTTCTTCAATCGACGGCTCGCCCACCAAAATCGGTTGGAAGCGACGTTCTAAAGCAGCATCGCTCTCAATATATTTGCGATACTCATCCAGCGTCGTGGCGCCAATCACCTGCAACTCACCCCGGCTCAGGGCTGGTTTCAAGATATTGGCCGCATCAACACTACTACCGGCGGCGCCCGCCCCCACAATCATGTGAACTTCATCAATAAAAAGAATCGCTTGTGAATTGATAATTTCTTCAATGACCTTCTTCAACCGTTCTTCAAACTGACCCCGATACATTGTACCGGCCACCAAGCTGCCTACGTCGAGCATTAACAAGCGTTTATTGAGCAGCGGTTCGGGCACATTGCCTTCGATGATACGTTGCGCCAGACCTTCGACAATGGCCGTTTTGCCAACGCCCGGTTCGCCGATCAGCGCTGGGTTATTCTTGGTGCGACGGCTCAAAATCTGAATCATACGTTCGATTTCATTTTGGCGCCCAACCACCGGGTCCAGTTTACCCTCTTCGGCAGCGGCCGTTAAGTCGTAACCCAACTGGTCGACCAGCGGGGTCTTGGATTCTTTCTTCTTCTGCTCTTTGGATTGGCTTTGATTTTGCAGAATATTGCGCGCGGTTTGTGTACGAACCCGGTCGAGATTGATGCCAAGACCGCGGAGTACATTGACCGCAATTCCTTCGCCTTCACGTACCAGGCCAAGCAGCAGATGTTCGGTACCAATATAATGATGGCCCATCAAGCGCGCTTCATCAACCGCTAATTCGATAACACGCTTGGTGCGTGGCGCTAAGGTTGGCTTACCAAAAGGGGCGCGCTCACCGCGACCTACGGTACGTTCGACAGCCCGGATCACTTGGCCAGGCTCCACCCCTAATTCACGTAACACCTTCACAGCCACACCGTTTTCTTCGCGCACCAACCCTAAAAGCAGGTGTTCGGTGCCGATGTAGTTGTGATTCAGGCGCAGCGCTTCCTCTTGAGCCAAGGTGAGCACACGTCGCGCCCGTTTTGTAAAACGATCAAGTTTATCAGACATATCTATCCCTCAGGGTAAAATGGAGATGCTAACATTGCCACTATTGTAGCAAAACAGAGAGGTCATTGCCGTAACATCGGTTCCTCTTTTCATCCCGACCACGGACGAGAGATAAACGTTTGCAATCGGCAAGTCTAAAAGGCTGCGTTTCGCCTGGGTAGACTGACGAATAAAAAAGAATTGCGTAACTACCTTATACCCATTTGAACTTTAAACATTTGAACTTTGACATAGACGCAAAACAGATCAAAGTTCACTGATCGTAAAAGTCGCAAATGCATCTTTGTGAGCAACACACACGTGTGAATAAGTATATTGTAACGATGGTAGGGTGCATTTGTCAATACGCATAAAAGCGTAAAGCGAGCTTTAAAGGATATTATGACTTCAATCGCCCACATAACGCTTATTGTAAAGCGTTTGTTCCAGGAAATCAACTAGGAAATTTTACAGTTTATTTACAAATCATTAACTTTTGTGCGTAAAATAGTAATAAAAAAAGCGAGCGCGTATAATTTACGCGCTCGCTTCCTCATCTTTCATCGTTTAGCGGGCCAGACTAGGCCATCACAGGGACCAGTTCTTCATTGACAACAATCTCATTGACAAATGAATCTTCACTGCCTGCCGCCGATGGGGCAATCTGCCAATCGATCTCTTCCTTGGGCAGCGCTTGCTTCAGGCTCAAGCCCATGCGCCGCTTATCGGTATCGATGCGGATAATGCGCAGATCGTATTCTTCATTTTCAGAGACAACTTCCTTCGGATGGTTGACGCGGCGATCAGCCAATTCGCTGATATGAATCAACCCCTCTACGCCATCATCATTGAGCCGGGCAAAGGCGCCAAAGTTGACCAATTTAGTAATCCGACCGCGTACAACCTGACCCACTTCGTAGGTTTGGCTGATCACTTCCCACGGCTGCGGCAGCAAACGGCGCATGCTTAGACCAATGCGCCGGCGCTCCAGATCTACACTGAGAATTTGTACCTTTACCTTGTCGCCCACCTTTACTACTTCGCCAGGATGGGTAACGCGATTCCAACTGAGCTCGCTCAGGTGAATCAGACCGTCAGCTCCACCGAGGTCCACAAAGGCACCAAAGGCAGCAATACTGCTGATCACGCCGTCGTAGACATCGCCTTCTTTTAAGGCGTCCAACAATTGCTCTTTTTGCTTGCGCCGCCATTCGCGCATCGCTAAACGCTCGGAAAGAATGAGGCGGTTGCGCTTGCGGTCGATATCAATGACTTTGAGTTTCAGCGGGCTACCCATTAAAGTAGCCCAACGATCGTCACCTTCGCCATCCGTGCTGTCGCCGTTGACCTCACCGGTGTTAGGTCCGGCGGCATTGAGCTGGCTGGCGGGCACAAAGCCACGCACCTGGCCTACGCGTACAATCACACCACCACGGTTAAAGGCTTCAACAATCCCTTCAAAGATGTTTTGCGATTGCATCAACCCTTCGGCGCGCTCCCAGTCTTGTTCGGCCAGCGCTCGGCTGATGCTCAACAAGACATTACCGTCTTTGTCTTCGCGCAGAACATAGACCGGGATTTCATCGCCCACCTTTAGCGCAGCAAACTCCTCGCTGACTCGCTCTAACTCCCGACCATTGACGACGCCTTCGGATTTAAAACCGATGTCAATCAGCAACTCGTGCGGGCGCTTATCAACCACGATACCGGTACGCACTTCGCCCATACGCGGCTCGTGGAGCGCGAGGTCGAAGTCCGCCAACAGTTGCGCCATGGGATGCGTGGGATCCATTGCGCCTAACCAGGAATTTTGTGCAGTGACTTGAAGCTGCAGGGTTAATTGACCATTGCTCATAAGTGAAACAAACATCCTCCAAATAGAAAAGACAATTGCCAGATCGATAAAATGGCAAAATAAACGCTGTCGATAATGACTAATTTTAATTTATTATCTATCGTTGTTGGCCGTTAGGCTAATGCAACGACTTCAATCTCTACAAGGCCGCCCAAAGGTAGAGCAGCGACTTGAACTGTGCTGCGGGCAGGTGGTTCAGTATGAAAGATTTCACCATAAATGGCGTTGACTTTCGCAAAGTCTGCCATATTAGCCAGGAAAATCGTCGTTTTAACAACCTTTTCCACGCCGGTGCCAGCCGCCTGCAAAACAGCAGCCACATTCGCCAGTGCCTGATGGGTCTGGGCTTCGATTCCTTCTTGTAATTTACCAGTGGTGGGGTCAAGGCCGAGTTGGCCAGAAGCAAAAATTAAATCGCCGGCATGAATGGCTTGGGAATATGGACCCAGCGCAGCAGGTGCTTGTTCGGTACGGATCGTTTTACGTTGTAACAATGTTTTCTCCAAGAGGTCATGATTTCAATCGCGCGCAGGCATGGGCCGATAAACTAAGCAGGAATTAGTTCTAATGGATAAAAATGAAGGCACCTTGCGCTGTTAGCAAAAGCGAGAGGAATTGTAATATAACTTTCTATTTTGGTCAAAACGTCAAGACAAAGTTTGCAGGAATTAACTTGGTACGATTGGGAGGCTCCGCCGCATAATCTCATAATTCTCCAAAGCCCGCCCTGCCCCCAACGCCACACACGCAATTGGATTTTCGGCTACGTAACAGGGCACCCCCGTCTCATGCGTCAACAACTGGGCAATATTACGCAAGAGTGAACCACCACCCGTAAGAACCATACCGCGATCAATAATGTCAGCGGCCAGTTCGGGTGGTGTTTTTTCCAGGGTGGCGCGCACGGTGCTTACCACGGCCTGCAATGGTTCGCTGATCGCTTCTGTCACTTCGCTGCTATTGATGTGGATGATCTTGGGCAAACCCGTCACCTGATCGCGCCCACGTACTTCCATCGAGCGCACATCTTCCATTGGCAACGCACTGCCAATCCCAATCTTGATCTCTTCCGCGCTTTGCTCACCAATCAACAAGTTATACTTTTTACGCACGTAATTGACAATTGCTTCATCAAAGCGATTGCCACCGACACGTACACTACTCCAGACCACAATATCGTACATCGACACGACAGCACACTCGGTGGTGCCACCGCCCATATCTAGCACCATGTTGCCAGTAGGTGTACCAATTGGCAAGCCAGCGCCATAGGCCGCGGCCAACGGCTCTGGAATCAGATAGGCTGCTCCAGCGCCAGCCTGCATTGCCGCGTCGTGTACGGCGCGCTCTTCTACACTGGTAACACCGCGCGGTGTGCTGATCATCACCTTAGGTTTGAAGAGGTTACGGAAAATCCGATTCTGCGGCCCAACCACGGCTTCAATAAAATAGCGCAGCATATGCTCAGTCACCACAAAGTCGGCGATCACACCATCACGGATGGGGCGCGCCACTTCGATACTTTCCGGCGTGCGGCCTACCATGTCATATGCTTCATGGCCCACCGCCACCATTGTGTTGTCGCGCAGGCGGATCGCCACCACCGAGGGTTCATGCATAATAATGCCACGACCCTTGACGTGGACGAGCACGTTGACCGTACCTAAATCTATCCCAATATGTTTTTCAAACATAGTTACCGTTTATACCCTCAGATACCAACACAAATTGCCTAGCATTAGCCCTCATTTAGGGAAAATAAGCAAGTTATGCTTCATTATAACAGGAATCAAGCAATTGAACAGTGCATCAAGCCCAATAATAGATATTATCGGGAATAAGCTCCTACCTCTGGTGGGCAAATTGTCCGCTCTCGTGTAAATTCCTTATTCCCGATAATGTCTAATGTTATCTCTGTAGGGAAATAACTAAAATTCATGCAAAAAAACCGGGTTCCTAGACGTCAGGAACCCGGTTCATCACCTTTTTCAGAATCGCCGCATAACAATCATTGCAGCATTATATTGCTGAATCTATCGAAAGGGCCGAATCAATGGCGCGGCATCTATTGAGGTGAATCACCCTCAAAATGCGGGCCTGAACGATGGCGCCGTTTCTGCGCTACTTTCAAGCGCAAATTGCTACGGCGTAAGGCTGCTAATGCTTCTGGATTGTACTTAGCCGGGCCACTCGTCTCTACAGACATACGGGCTTGCTCACGTGCCGCCTCGGCGCGCTGAATATCGATCTCATCAGCACTTTCCGCGCTCTCGGCCAGAATCGTCACCTTGTCTGGCCGCACTTCAATGACGCCGCCGCCGATGGCAATATATTGCACATCGTTTCCTTTGCGCAGCACAATTTCACCGATGTCGAGCGTCGAAAGCAAAGGCGCGTGACCACGCAAAATACCCATGTAGCCATCAACGCCGGGCACTGTCACCATATCCACTTCTTGGGACAAGAGTCGGCGTTCCGGTGTGACAATATCGACTAGAATCGGCATGTCGGATTATCCTTGGGCGCGGAGTTGCGCACCTTTTTGCACAGCTTCCTCAATGGTGCCCACCATGTAAAAGGCGGCTTCGGGCAGATCGTCGTGCTTGCCGTCGAGAATTTCGCGAAAACCACGCACGGTCTCTTCGATCTTGACGAACTTGCCAGGCGTACCCGTAAACTGTTCGGCCACATACATCGGCTGCGTGAGGAAGCGCTGAATCTTGCGCGCGCGCGAGACGGTTAATTTGTCGTCTTCGCTTAGCTCTTCAACACCCAGAATGGCGATGATATCCTGCAAATCACGATATCGTTGCAAAGTGCGCTGCACCTGTCGGGTTACATCGTAATGCTCTTCACCCACGATCAGCGGGTCCAAGATGCGGCTGGTCGAACCCAGCGGATCCACAGCCGGGAACAGGAACTGTTCGGCCAATGAACGTTGCAGCGTAATCGTTGCATCCAAGTGGGCAAACGTTGTTGCCGGAGCCGGATCGCTATAGTCATCGGCAGGTACATAGACAGCCTGCATCGATGTGATCGAGCCAGTCTTGGTAGAGGTAATCCGCTCTTGTAGCGCGCCCATGTCTGTACCAAGCGTTGGTGCATAACCGACAGCACTGGGCAGACGCCCCAGCAACGAGGAAACCTCTGAACCGGCCTGCACGAAGCGGAAGATGTTGTCGATGAAGAGCAAGACATCGCGGCCTTCGTCGCGGAAATATTCGGCCATTGTGACGCCGGTCAGACCGACGCGCAATCGGGCGCCTGGCGGCTCATTCATCTGACCAAAGACCATCACAGTGGAGTCAATAACCTTCGACTCAATCATTTCACGCATCAGGTCGTTGCCCTCGCGGCTACGTTCGCCCACGCCGGCAAAAACCGAATAGCCACTATGGAACTCGGCTACGTTGTGAATCAATTCCTGAATAACCACTGTCTTGCCTACACCAGCGCCACCGAAAATACCGGTCTTGCCACCACGGGTGAAGGGGGCGATCAAGTCGATCACTTTGACGCCGGTCACGAAGACTTCCGCTTGCGTGCTCTGCTCATCAAATTGAGGTGGCGTGCGATGAATCGGTGCATACGCGACAGCATCTACAGGGCCTTTGTTATCGATCGGATGACCAGTAACGTTGAAGAGTCGTCCCAGGGTGGCTGGTCCCACGGGCACGGTAATCGGTGTGCCGGCAGAAACAGCCGCCATACCACGACGTAACCCATCTGTGCTGCCCATCGAGACGCTGCGCACCACATTGTTGCCCAACTGCTGCTCAACTTCAAAGATCAACTCAGCGCCGTCATCCATTGTAACGGTGACGGCATCATAAATTTCAGGTAAACTGCCATTCGGGAAGACAAAGTCTACCACTGGCCCAATAACACTTCGGACTGAACCAACTAGTTGTTCAGACATTGTAAACTCCTTATGATTTACGATTTTGGATTGACGATTTACCGTAGAGACGCAAAATTTTGCGTCTCTACGGTAAATCGTCAATCTAAAATGTGCTAAGCGCTTTCCAACGCCGCACTGCCACCGATAATATCCATCAATTCGTTGGTAATGCCTTCTTGGCGCGCTTTATTATAGGTGAGCGTTAAACTATCAATGAGATCGCCGGCCGCATCGGTTGCGTTGCGCATGGCTACCATACGGGCCGAATGCTCACTAGCTAGGGATTCAAACAGCGCTTGTAAAATCTGGACCTCGGTAAACCCATAGAGCACATTGCTTAGAACTGCTTCTGGGCTAGGCTCGAAGATATACTCGGGCGCCATAGTAACAGAAGGGGCAGCAGGTTCTACCGGCAGCAGCTTCTGCACGACCGGTTCTTGCTTAATCGTATTAATGAAATCTGTGTAAACTAGATAGACTTCATCAAAGTAACCCTGAATAAAATCATCGATCACAACGCGGGCAATTGGCGCTACGTGACGGCTGGTGGGTGCATCAGACAATTTGCTAAACTCAGCGCGGATGACAGGATCATAGCGCAACAACCAGTCGCGCCCCTTTTTGCCAACCGGCACAACTTCAACTTCAATGCCTTGGCGGCGCTTCTCGCGCATAAAGGTAGCAGCACGGCGAATTACGTTGCCATTAAAGCCGCCGGCCAAACCGCGGTCTGCGGTGACTAAGATAATGCCTACGCGTTTGACTTCAGCGCGCGCTTTGATCATCGGGTTCAGGTTACTCTCAACGCTATTCAGGCGAGCAATGTAAGAGAGCACCTCGTGTGCTTGCTCGGCATAGGGTCGCGTTGCTAGCACCTGAGCCTGAGCTTTACGCATTTTAGCCGCACTAACGGCTTCCATCGCCTTGGTTACTTGTGCAATATTCTTCACCGACCGAATACGGCGTCGGATTTCTCGTGTATTAGCCAAGAGAAAGTCTCCTTTGATTTACGATTTTTGATATACGATTTACGAAGATGAATCTTTATCCATTGTCTGTGCTTCTCATCTAGCTCTGGTAAAAGAAGCATCCAAGTAAATCCGACAACTTCGTAAATCGTATATCGTATATCGTAAATGTTACACCGGTGGGCTCCAGGTCTTATTAAAGTCCTCGATTGCCAGGCGCAACGAGTTGATCGTGTTGTCATCCAAGTTCTTGGTGCGCAGGAGCGTCTGCCCAATTTCCGAGTGGTTGGCATCCATATAGGCGTGCATATCGGCTTCCCACTTTTTGACGTTGGGCACCGGTACGTTCGCCAGCAACCCATTGCCCACCGCCCACAAACTCATGACCTGTTTGTCAAGTGGCATCGGCTGGTATTGCGACTGCTTGAGCAATTCTTGCATACGATAGCCACGATCCAACTGGCGTTGCGTCACAGCGTCCAAGTCACTGCCGAATTGGGCAAAGGCGGCCAATTCACGGAACTGGCTGAGCTCTGATTTTAAGCGACCGGCCACCTTCTTCATCGCCTTGGTTTGGGCCGCGCCACCGACACGACTGACAGAGATACCCACATTCAACGCTGGGCGAATACCGGCATAAAAGAGATCGCTTTCCAAGAAGATCTGACCATCGGTGATCGAAATCACGTTGGTCGGAATGTACGCCGAGACGTCACCGGCCTGGGTTTCGATAATGGGCAACGCAGTCAAGCTACCGCCACCTTCTTCATCGGCCAGCTTGGCCGCACGCTCGAGCAGACGGCTGTGCAAATAGAAAACATCACCCGGATAGGCCTCACGACCAGGCGGGCGGCGCAACAGCAGCGAAACCTGGCGATAAGCCTGCGCATGCTTGGAGAGGTCATCAAAGACGATCAAGGCATGTTTGCCTTGTTCCATAAATTCTTCGCCAATCGCGCAACCGGCAAACGGCGCCAGATATTGCAAAGCAGCCGGATCGGCAGCAGAAGCGCTGACGATGACGGTGTGTTCCATGGCGCCATGCTTTTCCAAGATGCCGACGATCTGGGCCACGTTAGACTGTTTTAGCCCAATCGCCACATAAATGCAGATCAGGTCTTTGCCCTTCTGGTTGATGATGGTATCCAGGGCAATCGCAGTCTTACCAGTTTGGCGGTCGCCAATGATCAGCTCGCGCTGGCCACGGCCAATCGGAATCAAGGCATCAACCGCAGTGATACCTGTCGCCACCGGCTCATTCACCGGTTGGCGTTTGATCACACCGGGTGCAATGCGTTCGACGTTGCGGAATTTATCGGTCGCAATCGGCCCCTTGCCATCAATCGGCTGGCCAACGGCGTTGATAACACGCCCAATCAGCGCATCGCCTACAGGGACAGAAGCAATCCGCCCAGTGGTGCGCACGAGGTCGCCTTCTTCAATGTTAGCATATTCACCCATGATGATGATACCAACATTGTCCTCGTTGAGGTTGAGTGCGATGCCCAGTGTGCCATTCTTCGTGAACTCTAGCAGTTCGCCAGCCATGGCGCCTTGTAAACCTGAAACAAGGGCAATACCATCGCCGACTTCCATCACTTCACCCACATCATTACGCGTGGGGGCGACGGTAAAGTTTAAAATTTGCTCTTTGAGCAAAGCTGTAATTTCATTTGTGCGTAAAGCCATTGAGATACCTCCTCAGTAGAAGTAAATAGTAATTCGTGAGTAGTAATTAGGGTTGTATAAAACGACGACTATTTACCACTTAACCAGTTACCAATTACTAATTTCCACTAGTGTCTAACGGACGGCCGCAGTCAACGATTCGCGTAGGGCGCTTAGACGGCTGGCAACGGATGTGTCGATCAAACGATCGCCGACCCGGATGCGCAAGCCACCCATTAAGGCGGGGTCAACACTAAATTGGAAGACCAAACCTTCCCCATGTTGGCTGGCAAGGCTGCGACGCAATTTCTCTTGCTCTTCAGGCGAGAGTTCTACTGCGCTGGTTACTTCTGCCTTAATTGGCACAGCCGTCCCCGTGGCAACCTGTGCCAAGGCGGCCGAGACATCGGGCAGCAAATCCAAATCGCCTTCACGGGCCAATACTTGGAGTAAGTTCGTCACCTCAACGGGCAGACCGGGCGGCAGCGCGGCTTGCAACGCAGCCACCTTGTCCGTGGCGCCTTGGCCAGCATCTTTCAACGTAGCGGCCAGCGTCCCGTTACTATTGAGCGCATCCGAAACCTGACCAAGCGCTGCTTGCCAGCGCTCTAGCATGGCCTGGAAAACGGCCTGGGCATAGCGGTTTGCACGGGCGCTTTTGTCACTCATCGGACAGTGCTCCCGTTTTGCTGCGACAGGTATTCTTCTACCAGGCGCTGCTGTTCACTCTTATTGCCCAACTCACGCCCCAACAATTTCTCAGTGGCGGCGATCGCGAGGTCAGCAATTTGTCGATTGGCATCGGACAGGGCGGTTTCCACCTGAGCGCGAGCATCTGCCTGCGCCTTCATGCGGGTTTCCGTTGCTTCTTGTTCAGCGCGGGCCCGAATGTCCTGGGCAATCTTTTCCGTGTCGCGCGTGGCCTGCGCGCGAATCTCTTGGGCTTCGCGACGGGCGGCTTCGAGCACCTTGGCTTTTTCCTGCTCTGCTTCGCGCGCGGCTGAAGAAGCACGCTCGGCATCCTTCATGCTTTGCGCAATCCGCTCGCGGCGCTGCGCCAACATATTTAAAACGGGTTGGTAGAGGAACGTCCGCAACAAGATCAACAAGATCAAGAAGTTGACCGCTTGCGATAGTAACAATCCCCATTCAACGCCTAATGCTTCCATGGTCAGGTTCTCCTTTGCTTGAACCCCGCTAAAGTTAGACGAACTTGACCAACAGCGAAATTACCAGACTAAAAATGGCGATGGACTCGGCAAACGCGATGCCCAAAATCATGTTCGTCTGAATTGTGCCCGCCACTTCTGGGTTGCGGCCCATGGCTTCCATGGCTTTGGAGCCAATTAAGCCGATACCAATGCCGGGGCCGAGCGCGCCAAGACCGATAGCCAGCGCTGCACCAATTTGTCGAGCGGCCTCTAAATCCATTGTGAGATCTCCTTTTAAATGATGTATATAGCTCTCGAAAAGTTAAAGTTTTTATTTATAATGAAACAGGTTCGGTAAACGGTAAAACTGGATCTCGAATCCTGCTTCCGGATGCTCAATTAGTGTGCTGCTTCGTGCTGCTCGTCGCCGTGGCTGGCAGTCGCCATGGTAAAGAAGACCAAGGACAACATGGCGAAGACCAACGCCTGCACTGCGCCGACCAGCAATTCTAATACATAGAACGGCACAGGCACCAGGAAGGTGACCAAAAAAGCCATCGTCGCCAACACAACTTCGCCGGCAAAGATATTGCCAAAAAGACGAAAAGCAAAGCTGAGAATACGTGAAACTTCACTGACCACCTCAAGGATGCCAACAAAAATATTGATCCCTTTCATGAAGCCGTGACCGCTTGTATTCCAAAACTTTTTGAAGTAACGGCCGCCTTGAGCACGAATCCCATGCACTTGAACCATCACCATCGTCAAAATCGAAAGCGCAAAGGTTGTATTCAGATCAGCACTGGGGGCACGGAAGAGCGGAACAAATTTTTCGTAATGCTCTTCTTCCTCGCCAGCAACACTGCCCTCGCTGGCGTGTTCGGCATCCTCTGCCTCTTCAGCATTGCCACCCTCCTGCTCTTGCAAGAAGAGTTTGCCATCGGCCATGGCTAATTGACCGATCAGCGTGGCATGTTCAGTTTCAGCCGGGTGGTAAAAGCCGATGCTGCCCACGCCCGGGATCAAACCGCTATAGTTGCTAACCAGTACAAAGAGGAAAAGTGTAGTCGCCCACGGAAAATAGGTGGCGGCAGCGCGCCCAGCAACACTTTCAGCCAGATTGTACAGATATTCCATAATCGCTTCCATCACGTTTTGCAAACCGGTTGGAACGAGCGTCATCCTGCGCGTGGCGAAAAACGCTAGCGCCAATACGATAATGTCAACGATCAAGGTGGTGAGAAGTGTGTTGGTAAACCAACCGCCGACAGCCAGTGGTTCGCCAGAAAGTACTACGTGGGGTTGCGGCGCACGGATCACAAAACTGAGGATTAAAAGGACAACAACTACGGCAATAATCGTAGCTCGACGTGGATTAGCCTTTACATAGGCATCAATCCGGTCATATACACGTTTGAAGAAGTTTTGAACAGATTCCATGTGGTTTACCCTTTGGGTTGTTCGTTGTTTTCAAGCGCCAATTGATCAAGTGGAACCGGTGCAACGGCTCGAATGACTTTATCCAGTTCGTCTAGGGTGGCACGTACGACAAGAATCGTAGATAACGGGATAAAAATCAGACTCGCGCCAATCATTGTAAATGGCGTCCAGCCAAAGCTATAGTCCACCAAAAAGGCCACAGTCAGCGGCAACACCAAACTAAGCAGAACGCTTATAATCAGACGTTGGATGTTGATACGCATAATGGAGTAAAATTAACTTTACAATAAACGATTTTTGCTGTGCAAAAGCCGCGCAGTCGAAACGCCCCGACTACGAAATTTACTTTGAAATTTATGCTCTAGATCTAAAGTATACTGCTGAATTTGATATAGAACTCAAGGTAGCCGGATTATAGCAGTGCGTTTTATTTTGCGCAAATTTTCACATGCAAGTTGCACAACAGGTTTTATAGCTTAAAAAGCGACCCAACAGACGCGTCAGGCCACCGGAATTAGGTGTGGTGACGTCCGAATCGAACATGAAATATAGAATGAGAAATCGCCAGATCGCAAAGCTGCCAGAGCGGAAAATCCGCTACTGGCGGCCTGGCGAGAGAAGGATGAATTTTCTTGGTTTACGTTTATGAAAATCGCCTGGATGACTGGCTGTCGATCCAAAGTAAAGCTAATAGCGCAACTTCAATCATCTTATCCACATACGCCAACGTAGACCTTGCGCCCATAATAGCCCACAGCATGATGGTGATAGCCGTATAAGCCATCAGTAGCCAGCGGATGTGGCTATGGTAACGCAGCAAACCAGCAACTGGCAGGTAGAGTGCGCCGACCAAGACAAGATAGCCAAGCGCATTCAGAATAAAAACCAGATCCGGAAAAAGCAATGTAAAATGAATAAAAGCAGTTGCGCACGCCAGGCCAATAATCGCATATTGGCGAACGCCAAATTCAGTTTGTTGCCTGACCATCAACCTTCCCCCTTTCATGCGCAAGCCTGAATCAATTATCAACTGCTACAACATAAATGTACACCAGGTTGCACACAAATGCAATGAAGAACGGTTAATTGGTGCGTCCCAATTTGGCGCAATTAAAATTGGCTTCTGACAATAGTAAGTCGGGTACTCTTTGGGTGCGGGATTCATCCCCGCTTTGTTTTTTGCCCCCAATCGGGTAGACTATTTCTAAATGCGCATCTGCCGATCTTTACCACCAAGCGAGAACGAACCACGATGACTGACTATACCTGGACACCCGATCAAATTATTCACTACCCTTTGATTGAGCATGTTGACATGGCGCCCGATGGAGAGCGGATCTTATTTACGGTGCGCACGGCTTACCTGACGGATGAAGCCAGCGAATTTCGCAACCAAATCATGCGCTCAGCCACGGTGGGCGGTGAGGCCGTCCAACTTACCTTTGGCGAAGGGGCCAATACACCGCGCTGGAGTCCAACTGGCCGCACATTTGCCTTTTTGCGCAAGACAGCAGATGGGAAAATTGGGGTGTGGATAATGCCTGCCGATGGGGGCGAAGCCTGGCCACTCGTCGGCGCGGCCAACGGCATCCGCAACGATGTAACTGCCTTGCGCTGGAGCCCCAATGGGCGCCAAATCGCCTTGCTCAGCGTGCCGTACGACGAAGCCAAAGATAAGCGCCGTAAAGGACGCGATGACGTGCATCACTGGCGCGTCGATTATGACTTTGCCCATCTGTTTGTCGTCGCGGTTACTGAAGCAGGCGCACCGCTGGCTCCTGTTCGCCAATTGACGCAGGGCCGATCTACGATTCTGAGCTTCGAATGGAGTCCAGACGGGCAACGCATTGCTTTTACACACCGGCCCACCCCCCTGCTTGAAAGTTGGCCGCAAAGCCGATTGGCGACCATTGCCGCTGACGGCAGCGAAAAGGAATCGTTCGATCTGGGTGCAGTCACCAGTTGGACCGCGTTATTAGCCTATTCGCCCGATGGACGCTGGATTGCCTGCGATGTGGGCACAGAAGGCGCGGCGTGGCCTTATGCCAGTCGAGTTATGATCTTCCCAACCGATGGCGGCGATCGCATTGAATTGGCAGATGTTACGGATGAGCAGCCAAAGGTGTTAGGGTGGGCGCCGGACGGGCAGGCTGTTTATGTGCTCAACCAACAAGGTTTTGCTTCCCAGCTTGTCGCGCTGCCGGTTGACGGGAGTCCAGCACAAACACTGGTAACCGGTGAACATCATTTTGAGGTGGCCCACATCAATCGAGATGGTCAGGCGGCACTAGTGATGCAAAACTTTGCCGAGATTAACAGCATCTACACAGCTAATTTGGGCGATCACACAACGGTAGCCGCGACGCATAAAGTGGTCCAGCCGCCGACAAAACACTATCCGCAAGGGCCTTTGCCGCAGGTTAGACTATTGCAGTGGCAGACGCCAGATGCATTTGAAATTGAAGGTATTCTCTATCTACCCCACGACTATGACGAAAGCCAAGGCCAAAAATTACCCTTGCTGTTACACATCCACGGCGGGCCGATGGGTGTCTTTCAACGCCAATTTGCCGGTTACCCTTATTATTATACACCGGCAGCATTGTGCGAACGGGGTATCGCTGTGCTGCGTTGCAATCCGCGCGGCAGCAGCGGCTATGGCAAACGCTTCCGCTTTGCCAATCTGCACGATTGGGGTGGTGGTGATTATCGCGATTTGCAACAAGGGGTAGATCAAGTTTTGGCAATGGGCATTGCCGACCCAGATCGACTGGGCATCTGTGGTTGGAGTTATGGTGGCTACATGACGAGTTGGACGATTGGCCAAACACAGCGTTTCAAGGCAGCATCAATTGGAGCGGCGGTGACCAACCCAACAAGTTTCAATGGCACAGCCGATATTCCTAGCTTTATTCCCAACTATTTTGGCATGGAGGCATGGGAAGATCCTGCCTTTTACGCGGCACGTTCGCCGATTGCCCATGTTCAACACATGCAAACGCCCTCGATTATTCAACATGGCGATGCGGACATTCGGGTGCCATTGGAGCAAGGTTTGCAAATTTATAATGCGTTGCAGCGGCGGGGCGTACCCGTAGAAATGTACATTTATCCGCGCCAGGGCCATGCAATCAACGAGCCACGGCTGTTGGCAGACGCATTGCGGCGCAATTTAGAATGGTTTACTGAACAATTAATAGGGTAAATGAGGCAATGGACGAATACATCAAGCTCGACCAATTTTTAAAGCTTGCCGAGGTGGTACAGAGTGGCGGCGAAGCCAAGCAACTGATCCAATCTGGCGGCGTGTTTGTCAATGGGGAAGTGGAAATCCGGCGCGGCCGCAA
>Ga0105046_10008352_pt1 | contig 16279 bp, 16 predicted proteins | sample MAT03_FD_78385 | JGI IMG/M metagenome (GOLD analysis project Ga0105046, IMG submission 78385) | Freshwater microbial communities from Lake Fryxell liftoff mats and glacier meltwater in Antarctica - MAT-03 (megahit assembly) | ecosystem: Environmental > Aquatic > Freshwater > Ice > Liftoff...
ATACGCCTGGCAATCAGCTGGGTGACCTGGGAGCCGAAATCGAGGATGAGGATTTTCTGGTGCTGCATGGAATTGAGTCTTTTGATTTTCAGAAATGCAAAGCCGGTTCATTTGGGCATAGTCCTTTGGCGAAAGCACAGTGTTGTGCAATCCCACGGCCTGCCCCGCATGGCGATTCCTACAAGAGATTCAGTTTTGCAAGCAGTGTTTGCGGCGTTACGACTCGGAAACAAAGCTGCTTCATCGCGGGGTCATCCAGACTGAGCAAATCCTCGTCGCCTGAAATCAAAAAATCTGCCTGGGCAGATTGAGCGAGGTCTAGAAACATTTGGTCTTTGGGATCGCGGCAAATCGGCATTTGCTTCAATGACTTGGCGCTCGCCTTGATCACGTGCGTTTCGACGTACGGGATATACAGCGCCAAGGCTTCTTGTATCTCGCTGGCATCGAGCTTGAATTTCTTGTAATGAAGCACCCTCACGAGTTCGGAACTTGTAGCGGCTGACACGATTGGTTGGAACTGACCCGCCTGCCAGGCTTGGCGCAAATTGCGAAGGCGTCCGTTGCGAAACAGCAGGGCCGAAATAAGCACGTTCGTATCAATTACTGCTCGCAGCGAACCCGTCATTCTTTGCGAGCCCACTTGACCGCGTCGGTCACGTCGTCCTCAGTGATACCCAGTTCTTCCAGTTTTCGCCACACAGCGTCTATTTTTTGGATCCGGACTGGAGTCAGCATGATGCGGTCGTTAACGGCTTCGACCTCAAAATATTCGGCAGGACTAACTTGAGCCATGACCGCTTTGGGCAATGTGATCTGGTTCTTTGATGTAATTTTTGCAAGCATATTGAGAATCCTTAAAACAAGGAATCCTTACTTTACTGCATATCCTTGACCTCGTCAATCGGCCCGATAATTCGGCGCTTCCTTGGTGATTTGCACGTCGTGCACATGACTTTCGCGAATGCCGGCGGTCGTGATCTCGACAAACTCGGCCTGGCTGCGCATGTCTTCCAGGGTTGCGCAGCCGCAGTAGCCCATGCTGGCGCGCAGGCCGCCGGCCATCTGGTAAATGATGGCGACCATCGAGCCTTTGTACGGGACCCGGCCCTCGATGCCCTCGGGCACCAGTTTGTCGGCGTTCGGGTTGCCTGTGGTGCTTTCCTGGAAGTAGCGGTCGGCGCTGCCCTGCTGCATCGCGCCTATGCTGCCCATGCCTCGGTAACTCTTGTAGCTGCGGCCCTGGAACAGGATCACTTCGCCCGGCGCTTCCTCGGTGCCGGCAAACATGCCGCCCATCATCACCGTGCCGGCGCCGGCTGCAATCGCCTTGGCGATGTCGCCGCTGTAACGGATGCCGCCGTCGGCGATCAGCGGCACGCCGCTGCCTTGCAGCGCGGTCGCCACGTTGTCGATGGCCATGATCTGCGGCACACCTACCCCCGCGACGATACGGGTGGTGCAGATGCTGCCGGGGCCAATGCCGACCTTGACGGCATCGGCACCGGCGTCGGCCAGCGCCAGCGCAGCGGCGCCAGTGGCAATGTTGCCGCCTATCACGTCAACATGCGGGTAGTTCTGCTTGACCCAGCGCACGCGGTCGATCACGCCCTTGCTGTGCCCATGCGCGGTATCAACCACGATGGCGTCCACGCCGGCCCGGACAAGGGCCTCGACACGTTCTTCGGTGCCCTCACCCACCCCGACGGCGGCACCGACGCGCAGCTGGCCGTGCGAATCACGCGCGGCGTTCGGAAAGGTGGTCTGTTTCATGATGTCTTTGACGGTGATCAGGCCCTTGAGCTCGTCATTTTCATTGACCAGCAACACACGCTCCAGCCGGTGTTTGTTCAGCAGCGCCTTGGCGTCGGCCAGCGAGGCGGTTTCGGAAATCGTGATCAGGCGCTCGCGTGGCGTCATGATGGTGCTGACCGGCACGTCCATGCGCGACTCGAAACGCATGTCGCGCCCGGTCACGATGCCCACCACCCTGCCCCCGTCGATGACCGGAAAACCGGAGATGCCGAGCTGCTCGCTCAAAGCCATGACCTGGCGCACCGTGTGCGTGGGTGTGATGACCACCGGGTCGCGCAGCACGCCGCTTTCGTAACGCTTGACTTTCGCCACCTCGGCGGCCTGCTGCTGGGGCGTGAGGTTCTTGTGGACGATGCCGATGCCGCCCTCTTGCGCAATCGCAATGGCCAGCCGGGCCTCGGTGACCGTGTCCATCGCGGCCGACACGAGCGGCAGGTTCAGGCGGATATTTCGGGAAAACTGGGTAAAAAGTGAAGTGTCCTTGGGCAGGACCTGGGAGAACGCTGGCACCAACAATACGTCGTCGAAGGTGAGCGCTTTGCCGAGTAGGCGCATAGGGATAGCTCCAAAAACGCGATTGTACCCGCGCCGGTCGGTACAAACCCTGCCACCCGCAGAGCCTCTGACGCGTTGAAAAAAGGCCCCCAACGCCTGCACGTGTCACACCCCTTACAGGCGCACAGCGCTACACTGGAAACCATGAACCTGAAAGTCACTTCCAAACACCTTGTTCTGACCCTTGCAGGCTGGGCTTTTGCACTGGGCGCCGCCGCGCAGTGGCAGTGGATAGACAAGGACGGGCGCAAGGTCTTCAGTGACAGGCCGCCGACATCAGACATCAAGGAAAAAGACATCCTCAAGCAGCCTGGCGGCCGTGGCCGTATGCCTGTAGCCGTGGTTCCTGCCGAATCGGCAGAGGGCGTAAACACCGCTGCGGCACCGGCGCCTGCAGCGTCCGCAGCCAAGGCCAAGGCTGACCCCAATGCCCCGAAGATTTCGGGCAAGGACAGCGAGCTGCAGGCCAAAAAGAAAAAGCTGGAGGAAGAAGAAGCTGCCAAGAAAAAAGCAGAAGAAGAAAAAAATGCAAAAGGCCTGGCGGAAAATTGTGACCGCGCAAAAAAGAGCCTGGCGTCCTTTCAATCGGGCGTGCGAATCTCCACGGTCAATGCCAGGGGAGAGCGCGAGTTCATGGACGACAGTGCCAAAGCGGCTGAAAGCAAGCGCTTGCAGGGCATCATCCACAGCGACTGCAAATAGCAGCCACGCCGCTCAATAGCCGGCTTTGGCCCCTGCCCTTTTACGGGCAAACAAGCCTGATTTTTTCACGCCCTGTTGATCAAACCGCTCGCGCCGCGCCACCTTCGGATCAACCCGCAACGGGCGGTAGACCTCCAGCCGGTCCTGCGCATGCAACACTTGCCGCAGGCTGGTCTTGCGCCCCCAGATCCCCAGCGCCAGCCGGCCTGAAGCCAGTTCTGGATATGACCCCAGGATGCCGCTCGTTTCAATGGCTTGCGCCACCGTGCTGCCCGCAGGCAGCACCAGTTGCCACTCGCGCACCTGGCGCGGTGCCGGCGAATAAACCAGCACGATGTTCACCGGCACACCTCAGGCCTCGCCATACACCTGCGCCGCCCGCTTGACGAAGGCATCGACCATGCTGCCGGCGATCTTGTCGAACACCGGGCCGACCAGCGCGGCCAGCGCGGCGTTGTCAAAGTCGTAGCGCAAGCTGAAGTTGACCTTGCAGGCGCGCTGGCTGCCGTCGCCCAGCGGCGTGAAGTCCCAGTGGCCGTCCAGTTTTGAAAAAGGCCCGTCCACCAGCTTGAGCGTGACCTTGCGGTCTTTCACATGGGTGTTGCGCGTGGTGAAGCTCTGGCTGAGACCGGCGAGCGAGATGCCAACCCGGGCCGTCATGCCGTGCCCGTCGTCGTCCACCACCTCGGCTTTGTCGCACCACGGCAAAAACTGCGGATAACTGGCGACATCGGTGACCAGGGCAAACATTTCGGCTGCGCTGTACCAGATCAGGACGGACTTGTGGACGGTTTTCATACAATCAGGAGCTGCGCCCGATTGTATTAGCCGGTGCCGCCCCTATTTTTCACACATGGCCACCAAAGAAGCTTCCTCCAAAAAACCGGCCGCCGCCTCCTCCGGAAAAGCCGCGGGCAAGCCGCCCGCCAACCTCACGCCCAAGGCCGCAGCTGCGGCCGTGCGTATCGCCGACAACAAAAAAGCGCTGTTCAATTACCACATCGAAGAGCGCTTCGAGGCCGGCATGGTGCTCGAAGGCTGGGAGGTCAAGTCTCTGCGCGAAGGCAAGGTGCAACTGACCGACGGTTATGTGGTGATCCGCAATGGCGAGCTGTTCATCATCGGCTGCCAGATCAATCCGCTGGGCACCGCCTCGACCCACATCCGGCCAGACTCGGTGCGCACCAAGAAGCTGCTGATGCGCAAGGACGAGATCCGGCGCCTGATCGGAAAGATCGAGCAAAAGGGCTACACCCTGGTGCCGCTGAACCTGCACTGGAAGGCCGGCAAGGTGAAATGCGAGGTCGGCCTGGCCAAGGGCAAGGGCGAGCACGACAAGCGCGACACCATCAAGGACCGCGAAGGCAAACGCGAGGTCGAGCGCGCGATGAAGTCGCGCAGCCGCTGACATTACCTCTGAGGGAATGGCGCCCTCCTGCCTGGACAGCCACACTGGCGCCATGCAAAAAGCCGTTTCCGCCCTGCTGGCCATCGTCGCCGTCATCCACCTGCTGCCGCTGGCTGGCGTGCTGGGCCCGCAAAAGCTGCAAAGCCTGTACGGCCTGTCTTTCGATGAGCCCAACCTGTTGATCCTGATGCGGCACCGCGCGGTGCTGTTTGGGCTGCTGGGCGCTTTTCTGCTCTGGGCCGCATGGCGTCCGGCACTGGTGCCGCTGGCACTCGCGGCTGGCTTCGTGAGCGTGCTGTCGTTCCTGGGGTTCGCATTGGCGAGCGACGGCTACAACGCGGGCATCGCGCGCGTGGTCATGGCCGACTGGGCCGCCCTGGCCTGCCTGGTGGCTGCGGCGGTCCTGCGGTATGGAGCGGCTGCTAGGTGAGATCGCGCAGCGGATGCGTATCGGCCGTCCAGGGGCTGGCAAAGAATGCCTGGACCATCGCTGGCTTGACATCTTCAATACGCGCCGGGTTCCACTTCGGTGCGTAATCCTTGTCGATAGCCAGCGCGCGTATGCCTTCAACGGTTTCACTGGCGCTGCCGGGGCGCAGGTGGAAACAGTGGTGCACGATGTCGCGCTCCATGCGCAAATCGTCCGCCAGGCTCATGGTCCTGGCGCGGCGGATCTGTTCCAGCGTCACATGCAGCATCAGTGGCGAGCGCTTGCGCAGCATGGCGCCTATCTTTCTGGCGGCCTCATCGGACGCCGCTTCGAGGGCGTCCACCATGTGTTTGACCCGTGCGAGCGAAAAATAGGAGTCAAATTGGCCTTGCACCCCCGTCGGCCTTGCGTTAGCAGCTATCAAATCAGTAGCAATCCATGCATCTACAGCAGCCGCTGATTCAAAGACCTGCTCACCCAGCACTTGCCACAGGGCGGGCAAATCCGCCGCCGGCAGCTTGATGTCGGCCAGTCCATAAGCCAGCGCCTCGTCGCCATCGATCACCACGCCAGTCAGCGCCAGGTACTCGCCGACACTGCCCGGGCAACGGCTCAGGAAGAAGCCGCCGCCGACATCGGGAAACAGGCCGATGTTGGTTTCTGGCATGGCCAGCATGCTGTGTTCCGTGACGATCCGCACCTTCGCGCCTTGCGACAGTCCCATGCCACCGCCCATGACCACGCCATCCATGAAAGCGATGTAAGGCTTGGGGTAGTGGTGGATCAGGTGGTTGAGCCGGTATTCTTCGGTGAAGAAGTCGTCCAGCGAACTGTCGCCGGCCAACGCCACCTCGTGAAAAAAGCGGATGTCGCCGCCAGCGGAGAACCCGCCGAACAGGCTTTCGGGCGTGCCGGGTCGCCCGGCCTTGTTGGTGCCGCGTATCGCCACCGCGAAGATGGCCGGGTCGTCCTGCCAGGCCGCCAGCGCGGCGTTTAGCTCGCGCACCATGGGCAGGGACAGCGCATTGAGCGCCTTGGGGCGGTTCAGCGTGATGAAGCCGACCTGGCCGCGCACCTCGGTCAGCACCTCGCCGCTGGTTCCGGGCTGGTATGTCTGGTTCATGCTCTCTGTCTCCATCCCATCAGTTCGTTGGCGGCCAGTGCGCCTATGACCAGCAAGCCGCCGGTCAGTACGCCGGCAGCCGGCACCTCGCCCGCACCCACCCAGGCCAGCAGAATGCCAAAAATAATCTCCAGCAAGGCCAGCAGGGACATCTCCGGCGCCTTCAGTACCCGCGCGCAGATGACGGCCAGCACGCAGGGAATCGCCAGCTGGACCAGGCCCAGCAGCGCCAGCAGGCCCAGGTCGCGCCCGGTGGCGGCAAACGGAAAGGCCAGCGGCAAGGTCATCAACGAGGAAATCGCCGCCCCCACCAGCACGGCCGGAACCAGGTCGATACTTTCGCCATGCGCCTGGCTGCGCTGCACCACGGTCCAGTTCACGGCAGCGGCCATGGGTACCAGCAGGGCCACCAGCGTGCCGGCGAACTGCCCAACGCCGCCCACGCTGAGCTGGCGGCCATACATCCAGGCAATACCGGCGCCGGCCACGGCAATGGCCGTCCAGGTCCGGGGGGGGATGCGATGGCCGATGAAGATGCGTGCAACCAGCGCGGTCAACAAGGGCCCCAGGGCCAGGGTCACCAATACATTGGCCACGCTGGTCATGGTCAGCGCCAGCATGAAGGCGGTGAACATGACGCTCCAGCAGACGCCGGAGATCCACAAATAGCGGCCCGAGTGGCGGATCCTGGCAAAAACCTCGCGCCCCTGGAACATCGGAAGCAGCACCAACAGCGACAGCAAGGTAAAAAAGCTGCGCCAGAAGGTCACTTCAAAGCTGCGCGCTGATTCGAGATGCCGCGTCACCACACCCGCGATCGACCACATCAGGGTGATCGCGATCATCAGCAGCACGGCCCGGTTATGTGTGAGTTTCATGAATGGCAGGCCAGTTTCAGGCAGCTATCAGTGCACCAAATAAAAGGCTGCAGGACCTTTGGCATGCAGTGGCCGGGGTCTTTCTCGAACCCAGGCAGGGGCCGCGGGTCCGGCTTTGCCGGCCCGCAGGCGCAGCGGCCCCCTCGGGGGGCAGGGAGCTACACGCAGTGAGCGAACGTGGGGGCAACGGCCGCCGCGCAGGGCCGCCCCAAGCAAGGCCAGCCCCCTCGGGGGGCAGAGAGCTACACGCAGTGAGCGAACGTGGGGGCAATTTAACGTCCCGCCCGCTTGCGCTCGCTCTCGGTCAGGTGCCGCTTGCGCAGTCGAATTGACTTCGGTGTGATTTCAACCAACTCGTCCTCCTCAATGAATTCAACACCGTATTCCAGCGTGCATTCGATAGGCGGGGTGACCTTGATCGCGTCTTCCTTGCCGCTGACGCGGAAGTTGGTGAGCTGCTTGGTGCGCGTGGCGTTGACCACCAGGTCGTTGTCACGGCTGTGGATACCGACAATCATGCCCTCGTACACCGGGTCGTTGGCCTTGACGAACATGCGACCACGGTCATCAAGCTTCCCGAGTGCATAGGTGAAGATTTCACCAGCATCCATGGAAATCAGCACACCGTTTTTACGGCCTCCGATGTCGCCTTTGTGCGGCTCGTAGCTGTCAAAAATGTTGGAGATCAAGCCGGTGCCGCGCGTCAGGTTTAAAAACTCGTTGGTAAAGCCGATCAGGCCACGCGCTGGAATGCGGTATTCGAGGCGCACGCGGCCACGGCCGTCCGACTCCATATTGCTCAACTCGCCCTTGCGCTCGCCCAGGGCCTGCATCACGCCACCCTGGTGCTGCTCTTCAATGTCGGCAGTCACCATTTCGATGGGTTCGTGACGCACGCCATCGAGATCCTTGAACACCACGCGCGGCTTGGACACCGCCAGCTCGAAGCCTTCGCGGCGCATGTTTTCCAGCAGGATGGTCAGGTGCAACTCGCCCCGGCCCATGACTTCAAAAATGCCTTCTTCGCCGGTTTCCTTGACGCGCAGGGCCACGTTGTGCTGCAGCTCTTTCTGCAAGCGGTCCCAGATCTGGCGGCTGGTGACGAACTTGCCTTCACGGCCGGCCAGCGGGCTGGTGTTGACGCAGAAGTTCATGGTCAGCGTCGGTTCATCGACCTTCAGCATGGGCAGCGGCGCGGGATTGGTCGGGTCGGTGATGGTGACGCCAATGCCGATGTCGGTCAGGCCGTTGATCAGCACGATCTCGCCGGGGCCAGCCTCGGTGGCCTGTACGCGCTCCAGGCCCTGGAAAGTCAGCACCTGGTTGACACGGCCCCTGACGGCCTTGCCGTCCGGGCCTTCCATGACCACCACATCCATCATGGGTCGGACCGTGCCCTGGCTGATGCGGCCGACGCCGATGCGCCCCACAAAGGTCGAAAAGTCGAGCGCCGAGATCTGCAGTTGCAGTGGCGCCTCGGGGTCGCCCTTCTGTGCAGGCACGTGTTTGAGCACGGTGTTGAACAGGGCCGACATGTCGGGGCCCCACTGCTCGTTAGGCGGGCCTTCCTCCAGCGAGGACCAGCCGTTGATGCCCGAGGCGTAGACGACCGGGAAATCAAGCTGTTCATCGGTGGCACCGAGCTTGTCAAACAAATCGAAAGCGGCATTGACCACGTAGTCGGGGCGCGCACCGGGCTTGTCCACCTTGTTGACCACCAGGATGGGCTTGAGGCCCAGTGCCAGCGCTTTCTTTGTCACGAAACGCGTCTGCGGCATCGGGCCTTCCTGCGCGTCGATCAGCAGCACCACGCCATCGACCATGGACAGGGCACGTTCGACCTCGCCGCCGAAGTCGGCGTGGCCCGGGGTGTCGACGATGTTGATGTGTGTGCCTTCCCAGGTCACGGCGCAGTTCTTGGCCAGGATGGTGATACCGCGCTCTTTTTCGATGGCGTTGTTGTCCATCACGGTGTCGATCACTTTTTCGTGCTCGGCAAAGGTGCCGGACTGGCGCAGCAATTGGTCGACCATGGTGGTCTTGCCGTGGTCAACGTGGGCGATGATGGCGATGTTGCGGATTTGCTTGTGACTCATGGTGGGCTTTCTAAAAACTTCAAATGGATGGCTAAGCCACCGCAGCAGTTGCCGCAGGGCTGGCAGAAACGGATGGCCGGCAGGCCAGCATGTCCTGGATTTCAATCGGGCTGAGCAGACGCCCGGGGATCAATTCATCGGCTGTGACGTGGGCAGAACCGAGAAAGGCCGCAGCCGTGCCGGTCTGTGCTGAGCCGCCTGTCCTGAGCTCTGTCGAAGGGGTCGAAGGGCCATAGACCTGCACCAGCGCGGCATCGGGGCCCCACTGGCCCGGGGTGCCGCGGCGACGCAGGCCGCTCAGAAAGCGCCCCGCATTGTCGGCATCGAGTGTGACAAGCGGATAACTGGCCACCAGGGACTGCACCGGCAGCAGGCAGGCTTCGCGCCCGGCCTCGCTCATGGCTTCCAGCGCTGGCAGACTTACGCACTGCACGTCGGTGTAGCCACCAGTCTCCAGCCGCCGCAGCGAGCCGAGGTGGGCGCCGCAGCCCATGGCCTCGCCAATGTCTTCACCCAGCGTGCGGATGTAAGTACCCTTGCTGCAAGATACTATGATTTTGATAGCTGCCTGCGCCCGTGGATCATGGGCTACAGCCATATTCAGCTTGTAAACGGTGATGTGTCGGGCTTCCCGCTCGACTTCTTCGCCCTTGCGCGCGTACTCGTACAAGGCCTTGCCGTCTTTCTTGAGCGCCGAATACATGGGCGGCACCTGGGTCTGCGGGCCGGTGAAGCGGCGCGTCAGCTCGTCCAGCAATTCCTGCGTGATGGCTGGCACGGGACGGGTTTCGATCACATCACCTTCGGCATCGGCGGTGCTGGTTTTCTGGCCCAGCAGCAGCACGGCTTCATAGGTCTTGTCGGCATCGAGCTGGATCTGGCTGAACTTGGTGGCCGCGCCGAAACACAGCGGCAACACGCCGGTGGCCAAAGGGTCCAGCGTGCCGGTGTGGCCCGCCTTGTCGGCACGCAGCAGCCATTTGGCCTTTTGCAGCGCCTGGTTGCTCGACAGTCCCAGCGGCTTGTCGAGCAGCAGCACGCCGTGCACGGGACGTCGCAGGATTTTGCCCCCACGGGGGTTCACTTCGTGTAACGCCCTGCCCCCCGAGGGGGCCGCTGCGCCTGCGGCCCGGCTAAGCCGGTTCTGCGGCCCTGGCTGGTCTGGAGTCAAAGCTGACCTCGACGCCTGGGTACGTGCAAGTACCTGCCCCTCCAAGGGGGCGTTCGCTCCTTGGGGCGGCCCGGCTTCGCGCATCGCTAGACTTCGTCGTCCGTGGCGCGGGACGAAACCGCCTTGGCAATCAAGGCGTTCATGTCGGCCGCACGTTCGGTCGTGCGGTCAAACTGGAAATGCAGCGTAGGCACCGTGTGGATCATCAGCTTCTTGAACAGGCCATTGCGCAGAAAACCTGCAGCCTGGTTCAGCGCTGTTTCGCACTCCGTCGGGTCGCCGATCAGCACGCTGAAAAACACCTTGGCATGCGCGTAGTCGGCCGTCACCTCGACGGCCTGGATGGTCACCATGCCCACCCGCGGGTCTTTCAACTCGCGCGCGATCAGCTCCGTCAGATCACGCTGGATCTGGTCGGCGACGCGAAAACCTCGGTTCGGGGTGGAAGATTTTTTACGCATACAAAAGGTGTTGAGCCTGTAGCGGTAACGGCTGGCAACCTGTCAGGGCTGCCGGCCATGCACCGCTGTCAGACCTCCAGCGTCCTGGCCACTTCCCTGATTTCGAAGAACTCAAGAATGTCGCCGACCTGGATGTCGTTGTAGCCCTTGACGTTCAAGCCGCACTCGAAGCCTTCCTTGACTTCCTTGGCATCGTCCTTGAACCGTTTGAGCGAGTCGAGTTCACCCGTGAAGATGACCACGTTTTCGCGCAGCAGTCGCAGGCGCGCGCTGCGGCGCACCACGCCAGCGGTGACCATGCATCCGGCAATGGAGCCGATCTTGCTGACCTTGAACACCTGGCGGATTTCGGCATTGCCGATGACTTCTTCCTTCTTGTCCGGTGTCAGCATGCCCGACATGGCGGCGCGCAACTCGTCCACAGCGTCATAGATGATGTTGTAGTAACGAATCTCCACGCCGTTGTTCTCGGCCTGCTTGCGGGCCTGGGCATCGGCGCGGGTGTTGAACCCGATCAGCACGGCCTTGGAGGCAATCGCCAGATTGACGTCGGACTCGGAGATGCCACCCACGCCGGAGTACACCAACTGCACCTTGACCTCGTCGGTCGAGAGCTTGAGCAGCGACTGGGCCAGTGCCTCCTGCGAACCTTGCACGTCGGCCTTGATGATGATGGGCAGCATCTTGACCTCGCCGGCGCCGATGTCGGAGAACATGTTCTCCAGCTTGGCGGCCTGTTGCTTGGCCAATTTGGTGTTGCGAAACTTGCCGGCGCGGTAGGTCGAGATTTCGCGGGCACGGCGTTCGTCGAGCATGACGATGAAGTCATCACCGGCCTGCGGCACTTCCGTCAAACCCTGGATTTCCACTGGAATCGATGGACCCGCAGTCTTGATGGTCTTGCCGTTTTCGTCGAGCATGGCGCGAACCTTGCCGAAGGTGGAGCCTGCCAGCACCACGTCGCCAGCCTTCAGCGTGCCGGACTGAATCAGCACCGTGGCCACCGGGCCGCGGCCCTTGTCCAGCCGGGCTTCAATCACCAGGCCCTTGGCCAGTGCATCGACCGGCGCGCGCAGCTCCAGCACTTCGGCTTGCAGCAACACCTGCTCCAGCAGCGCGTCGATACCGGCACCGGTATGCGCCGAGACACCGACAAAAGGCACGTCGCCGCCAAACTCTTCGGGAATCACTTGTTCGGTGACAAGCTCGCCCTTGACGCGCTCCATGTTGATGCCCGGCTTGTCGATCTTGTTGATCGCCACGACGATGGGCACACCGGCCGCCCTGGCGTGTTTGATGGCTTCCCTGGTCTGCGGCATCACGCCGTCATCGGCGGCCACGACCAGGATCACGATGTCGGTCGCCTGGGCACCCCGGGCACGCATGGCGGTGAACGCTTCGTGGCCGGGGGTGTCGAGGAAGGACACCATGCCACGCGGAGTTTCCACATGGTAGGCGCCAATGTGCTGGGTAATGCCGCCGGCTTCGCCGGATGCCACTTTGGCAGTGCGGATGTAGTCCAGCAGCGAGGTCTTGCCATGGTCAACGTGGCCCATGACGGTCACCACCGGTGCGCGCGGCAGCAGCTCGACCTGTGCGCCCTGGGTGTCTTCGTCGGCAAAGGCTTCTGGATCGTCCAGCGAAGCTGTTACCGCCTTGTGGCCCATTTCTTCCACCAAAATCATGGCGGTGTCCTGGTCCAGCATCTGGTTGATGGTGACCATCTGGCCCAGCTTCATCAGGTGTTTGATGACCTCGGACGACTTGACGCTCATCTTGTGCGCCAGTTCGGCCACGGTGATGGTCTCGGGCACATGCACTTCGATGACCTTGAACTCGGTCGGTGCCACAAAGCTGGACTCGGAGCGCGAATCGCGGTCTGGCGTGCGGCGCCCGCGCGGGCCACCGCGGAAGTTGCCGCGACCGGGCACCACAGGGGCGCCACGGGTCTTGATTTCGCCTTTTTTCTTGGCAGCGTCGTCTTTCCAGGTCGAAGACAGGTTCTCTGACTTGATTTCCTTCTTGCCTGCGGCAGCTGCTGCGCCGGCCACAGCCGGTTTGACGGTGCCTGGCACCACGACAGGCTTATGCAGGGTGCCCTTGATGGTGGCCTTGGGATCGACGTGCGGCACCAGCACGCGCTTGGGCGCGTTCATCATGGCGCGTATGCCTGCCGCTTCGGCTTCGGCTTTTTTGCGGCGGTCCTGCAGGTCCTGCTCCTTGACGGCGTCAGCCTGGAACTCGGCGGTGGCCTTGGCCTTGGCTGCTGCCTGGGCGGCGCTGGCTTCTGCGGCTTTGGTCGCGGCTTTTTCAGCGGCAGCAGCATCGCCGGCCGAGGGTACCTGAGCGGCGGCTGTTTTGGCAGCAACGGCCTTGCCTGCGGGTTTGGTCTGCTTGCTGGCGGCCTCAGCGGCCAGTGCAGCGGCGGCCTGCGTCTGCTCGGCGACTTCGCGCTCCTGCTGCTCGCGCGCCTGCTCTTTGGCGTCGTGCTCTTCGCGCAGACGGCGTTTTTCCGTCAGTTCTTCTTCCTGGCGGCGCAGCAACTCGGCATGGCGACTGGCTTCTTCCTCGCGGCGCACCAGCTCGGCGTCCTCGATCACGGGGGCTTGGGCCGCAGCTGCGGCGATGCCTGCTTCTTCCGCAGCAGGCTGGTCGGAGGCTTCGTCGCGCTTGACGAAAGTGCGTTTTTTGCGAACCTCGACCTGGATGGTGCGGGCACGGCCCGTGGCATCGGCCTGCTTGATTTCGCTGGTGGATTTTTTCACCAGCGTGATTTTCTTGCGCTCGGCGCTGGCCGTGCCGTGGCTGGCCTGCAAATAGCTCAGCAGTTTCTGTTTGTCGGCCTCTGACAGGCGATCATCGGCTTGCGCCTTGGCAACGCCGGCACTGGTCAATTGCTCGATCAGGGTGGCGGTGGGTTTATTCAATTCAGCTGCGAATTCAGCGACGGTGGTGGTACTGGACATATATGTTTTTCCTGCTGGCCTCCATGATCATTGCTCTTCGGCCGCTGCGGGTGCAGGGGCTGGGGCGGGGGCCGCGTCATCGGTAAACCAGTGTGCGCGCGCCGTCATGATCAGGGCCTTGGCTTCGTCCTCGGACTGGCCGGTGATATCGGTGAGTTCATCCACGGCCAGGTCGGCCAGGTCGTCGCGGGTGCTGACACCCGCCGCTGTCAATTTGGCGATCAGCTCAGGCGTGAGGCCTTCGACATCCCGCAGGTTCTGCGAGACGCCTTCGGCGTTTTCTTCCTTGGCGATTTCCATGGTCAGCAGGGCATCCTTGGCGCGCGTGCGCAGCTCATTGACGGTGTCTTCGTCGAAAGACTCGATCTCCAGCATTTCCTGCAGCGGCACATAGGCCACTTCTTCCAGGCTGGTAAAGCCTTCGGAGATCAGGATGTCGGCGATTTCCTCGTCCACGTCGAGCTTTTCCATGAACAGCTTGCGGCTGGTGTCGGTTTCAAGCGACTGCTTTTCAGCGGACTCGTCAGCCGTCATGATGTTGATCTTCCAGCCGGTCAGCTCGGCGGCAAGGCGCACGTTCTGGCCGCCGCGGCCGATGGAGATCGCGAGGTTTTCCTCGTCCACCACCACGTCCATGGCATGGCGCTCTTCATCGACCACGATGGACGACACGTTGGCGGGCGCCAGCGCGCCGATCACGAACTGGGCTGGATCTTCGCTCCACAGAACAATATCCACACGCTCACCGGCGAGTTCGTTGGTCACGCCGTTGACGCGGGTGCCACGCACGCCGACACAGGTGCCGATCGGATCGACACGTTTGTCGTGCGACAACACGGCAATCTTGGCGCGCGAACCAGGGTCACGGGCGCAGGATTTGATCTCCAGCAGGCCTTGTTCGATCTCGGGCACTTCCTGGCGGAACAGCTCGATCATGTACTCGGGCGAGGTGCGCGACAGGATGATGGGCGCGCCACGCAAGGTGGTATCGACTTCCATGATCATGGCGCGGACGCGGTCGCCGGAGCGCAGGTTTTCTTTCGGGATCATGTCGCTGCGGCGCAGGCGCCCTTCGACCCGGCCGGACTCGACAATGATGTCGCCCTTGTCCATGCGCTTGACGGTGCCGACAAAAATCTTGTCGCCACGCGACATGAAGTCGTTGAGCAGCATCTCGCGCTCGGCGTCGCGGATCTTTTGCAGGATGACCTGCTTGGCCGCTTGCGCGCCAATGCGGCCAATCGGCAGGCTGTCGACCGGCTTTTCAATGAAGTCGCCCTCTTCGATGTCGGCGATTTCATCGCGCGCATCGCTGACCAGCTCTTCGCCTTCGGGATTTTGCAGGCCGGCTTCGTCCGGCACCACCAGCCAGCGGCGGAAGGTTTCGTAGTTGCCACTGTCACGGTCCACGACGACACGGATGTCCGTGCCCTCGGCGTACACCTTCTTGGTGGCGGACGCGAGCGCAAGCTCGACCGCACCAAAAACGACGTCCCGTTCCACATTTTTCTCACGCGAGATGGCATCCACCAACATCAACAGTTCGCGATTCATTTCACAAGCCTGCCTTTCCTTTTTGTATCTCTGTTGCGGGCGGGCTTTTCGGCCGGCGCCCCTTGAAGTCAACCACAGGCGCAAGCCGCGCCTGTGCAATCTCATCGAGTGTGAAACCCAGCGCCTGCAGCGGCGCGGGAATCTTGTTTTTGCTTACCTTGGCACCTGGTTTCGCCTCGGGCTCGTCGCGCCACACAATCTGCCATCCGGAGGTCGCACGCTCCAGCGTGCCGCGAAATTTCTTGCGGCTGGCAGCCACACCCGATCCGGCCGCAGCGGCCGAGCCGATGGCGGCTTTCAGAGTGATGTCCACCAGCTCGCCGGCAAAACGCTCAAAATCCTTCTCGCTGCGCAAGGGACGGTCAATGCCCGGCGAGCTCACCTCAAGCCGGGAATACGCTGCGCCTTCGACCTCCAGCACAAACTGAAGCTGGCGCGTGACCTTTTCGCAGTCTTCCGCATTGATAAACTGCTCTGGCCCGCCTTCCACCTGGGGCTGGTCAATCGTGACACGCAGCAAACCTCCGCTGGTACGTTCAATATCCACCAGCTCGTAACCCAGTCCTGTGACGGTTTGCTCAATCGTGTCGTGTAAGGCCATTCGAATCTAAAAAGCAGCTTCTTAAATCAGGGTTGCAAAAACAAACGCCCAAAAAAAATGGGCGGTGAAAACCCGCCCAGTTGGTCGTGAAGCGCATATTCTACCCGGTTGCGCACGCATGTGCAAGCAGTTTGCATGCCTGCCGTGAGTAAGGTCCACCTCGCTGGATCCCGGGCCCGACCCTTTTTGAGCGCGAACAGAAAATTGCCAAAACTGGCAAATTACCCCCTTGAGGGACGCTCAGACCTGGGCGGCAACCAGGATGCGGGTGTAAGGGTGTTGCGGCTGGTCCAGCACCTGGGCCACCGGGCCGGCTTCCAGCACCTCGCCGTCCTTCATCACCAGCACCTCGTGGGCCATGGCCCGGATCACGTCCACGTCGTGCGTGATCAGCAGGTAGCTCAGTCCGCGCTCACGCTGCAGTTTCTGCAGCAACTGCAGCACCTGCTTCTGGATGGTGACATCGAGCGCGCTGGTCGGTTCGTCCAGCACCAGCAACCGGGGCTCCACCATCAAGGC
>Ga0105046_10008353_pt1 | contig 16278 bp, 11 predicted proteins | sample MAT03_FD_78385 | JGI IMG/M metagenome (GOLD analysis project Ga0105046, IMG submission 78385) | Freshwater microbial communities from Lake Fryxell liftoff mats and glacier meltwater in Antarctica - MAT-03 (megahit assembly) | ecosystem: Environmental > Aquatic > Freshwater > Ice > Liftoff...
CCAAAGCAAGAGATTGTGTTTTCAATGAGCGATATTAAAGTACAGTATAACAATGAGTTACTATTAAAACGATTTATTTTTCTCAAGTTCGGGGTTTATCCCGAACTTGAGAAAAATAAATCGAAAATTAAGCTATTCTTAGATTTTGGAAAGATTGCGGCTTGAAGTTTTTAGCGAAGTATTGAATTGAATAATTGCCTTTATTGTGTTCTTGTCTTTAATAGCTACAAACATATTTTGATAGTTATTAGCATTTAAATTTGTAACCTATTAATAGTGAACAAAATAAATACAATTTTCAACGTTGCTTCTGCTGAAAGCATGGTTTTTTTTCCTTGTGGGTGCTACCACTAACAAGCCAACATCCTCCAAATTGTTTTTTTTGTCGTTTAATAAACAAAATGTTCTATTAATTAGTTAATTATCGATGAACCAAAAAATACTACTTAGCAGTGCTTCGCCCGTTTATACGTATGCTGGCTTCGATTTCAATGGCAATAAAAATGCGTCTGTTACGGGTGGCTATGTGTATAGAGGCTCTAAAATCGCCGCTATGCTGGGCTGGTATGTTTTTGCAGATTTTGGCGTCTCAAAGTTAGCCCCAATGGGCTCAACTCAGGTATATCCAATCGCCACAACTGGTGTCAATCCTGTGGCGTTTGGTGAAGATGCTGATGGAGACCTTTATCCATATTTTGTACCATATCGGTAATTTTGGTAGCAGGTTTTACTAAGTTTGGGCAACGCACCAACAACGGCACGCGCATAGACTCTTCATAAGCGGAGCATCGTCGGCATTTCCCAACTCAATGTCAAAAATAAAAAAAGGGAGATATTTTTTAGGGTATTTTTAGAGAAAACGAATATTTATTTTAACATGCCAGCGGGGCGTACATTCGTGCCTATTCGGTTCAATATATCATCTCCGAGGTCTTGACGGGCTTCTTCGGCCACTTTTTGCAATTCGGACACGATATCGGGAAACTGTATTTGCACGTCGTAGCGTTCGCCAGGGTCGCGGCTCAAATCAAACAATGCCAGTGGGTAGGGGTGATTTTCGGGGGCAGGGCCAGGAAAACCGTCTTTGCCCACTACTTGCCCCACGTAGGTGCGTCCATCATGCGGCAAAACGAGCTTCCAGTGGTCGCGACGAACCGCTTCGAGGCTATTTTTTCGGTAATAATAATAAAAATATTTGCGCGGACTTACATCTAGATTTCCTTTCAAAATTTCGCCCAAGTCTACGCCATCGAGTTTTCGGTTAGGGAGGGTTGCTTGGCAAATGTTAGCAATAGTTGGCAGCAAGTCAATGGTCGAAGCGAGTTGGCTACTGACCATTCCCGCTGGCACTTGTCCCGCCCAACGTATGATGCACGGTACGCGCACACCGCCTTCGTAGTTGCTACCTTTGCCTTCGCGCAGCCCTCCTGCCGAACCCGCGTGGTTGCCAAAGTTAGACCAAGGTCCATTGTCGGAGGTAAGAATAATGAGCGTATTTTTGTCTAAACCATTCTTTTTTAGGGCTTTCATTACTTCTCCCACCGACCAGTCAATTTCTTGCATCATGTCGCCATAGAGGCCTTGTTTGCTTTTGCCTTTAAATTGCGCCGAGGCTGCAATGGGTACGTGGGGCATAGAATGAGGCAGGTATAAGAAAAAAGGCCGCTTTTTATTTTTCTCAATAAACGCCACTGCGCGTTGGGTATAAAGTCCCGTTAGTTGGGCTTGATCGTCGTGGTTGCTGACGGTTTGCTGCGTTTTGTTGCCGTTGATGATGGGCAATGGCGGAAAATTGTATTGATACATGGTTTTTTCGGCGGGCTTGCCGTCGTAGTTTACAGGCCACATATCGTTTGAGTAAGGCAGCCCCAAGTACTCGTCAAAGCCGTGTTGAAGGGGCAAGAAAGCGTGGCTGTCGCCCAGGTGCCATTTACCAAATATGGCCGTGGCGTAACCTTTGGCTTTGAGCAACTCAGCCATGGTAGTTTCATCGGAGTTGATACCTATTTTTGAATTTGGGAACAATGCACCAAACAGCCCAATGCGGTTGGGGTAGCAGCCTGTGAGCAGTCCTGCCCGCGACGCTGTACAGACGGGTTGGGCCGACAGGAAATTGGTAAACCGAATGCCCTCGCTGGCCAAGCGGTCGATGTGGGGGGTGTGGTAGCCTGTGGCACCGTAGCAGCCCCAATCGCCGTAGCCCATGTCGTCCATAAAAATCAAAACAACGTTGGGGGTGGGCGCGGGTTTCTGTAAACTCACTAACAAGCCAACAATCAAAATAGCGCCAATAAATAGTTTGAACATGGTTTTTTTATGATTTAGAAAATTATAAAACAAAGAGATCTTCGCCCTTTTTATACTATTATAATCAAAATTGCTCCCAGATATTTAGGGTAAAGTTATGTTCAATTTATAAATGATGCATCTGATAGTGAATTTACCCCACTTTTTAAAAACTATATCGACAATAATGCTGATATAACTATCAGGGCATTCATTAAAAAATATCCTAAAAATCACCGAAAATCAGTATCTTGTCAATTGGGCATACAAAAGAGCGAGAGATAGCAAACTTACAATTGGGTCAATCAAAAATTGGCGGTGAGTAGCGGTGTTGGGTTGGAGCGGCGTGTGGGCCATCGCTTGGCGTGTTTTTTGCCATTCTTCGGCGAATGTACTGAGTTTTTGGTCAAAATAAGTGTTGGCAAATTGCTCAAAAATATGCGCTTCGGCTACTTCGTTGGGGTGTATGAGGTCTGGTTTATAAAAACAATACCTGTTCACATTACCAATTGTACTTTTGCTTATAATCAAGCGAATAATCCAAGTAACGGGCAAAGGGGCACTATTTATTCAGCAAATAAATTCTCAATAATACGCGTAGAAAGCGCGCTTTCTCCATTCGGGTTTTTCGCCTTTCAGCAACGGGATAACCGACTTGCGCTGCATAATGCGGCCTGCGTATGCCAAGATAGCTTGGATTTGACAACGAAATGCAATTTATTTTGCAAGCGCTAAAATTGTATTATTGAAATAAACAGGAGTTTTCTTCCAATTCCATTTCGGCATTAACTAAGACCTTAAAACCTTTAGAAAGTTGAGCCGCTGATGCGGGAATTTTGCTAATTTGGCTACGGTTGTGTAGGTTTGTTCTGGCGTTACTGTGTGAAATTGGACAACTAATCACACATTTAAACAACCCAAAAAAAAGAATGATGAAAAAAATGATTTTATTGAGTTTATTACTCCTATTTATTTGCGAAGTAAAAGCGGCAACATTCAATATTCCTAATGGTGATGTTACAGCCCTTATCAATGCCATTAACACCGCTAATACAAATACCGAAGCTGACCTGATTAATTTGGCAACCAATGGTACATATACTTTGACCGCAGTCAATTATACCTCCCTAAGTCCTGGCACCAGTGGCAGAGAAGGACAACGAGGCTTGCCAAATATTTTAAACAATGTAACAGGTTTAGACCTTACCATCAACGGCAACGGGGCAACTATTCAAAGAAATACGGCTGGTGTGGCCTTTGGGTTATTCTCTTGTGAAGGCCACACTATTTTTAATGATCTTACCTTACGTGATGCATGGGTAAATGCACAAGGTGCAGCTATTTTTGTTCAATTTAAAGGTAATATCGAGCTTACTAATTGCAAATTTTATAACAATATTTCTTTTATAGACGTAGAAGGCGGTGGCGGTGCTATTTATACCAAAAGTTTGAGCGTATTGAAAGTTACAAATTGCTATTTTGAATTCAACACAGCAGTCAATCAAGGCGGTGCTATTAGCAATTTGCTCTCTGATATGACCGTTATCAATAGCACTTTTAAAAGCAACAGAACTACCGATTTAACAGGCGGAGACCCTGCCGGTGGTGCCATTTATTCTGACGGTGCAAGAGGAGATAACGGCACATTGATTATCCGAAATAATGTGTTTGAAGGCAACACCTCAAATGGTTCAGGTCAAGGTGGTGCTATGTTTTTGTTTCCTTACAATAGTCAGGCAGTAGAAGTTACAGGTTGTATGTTTAAAAACAACGCAGCCAAGCAGGGTGGTGCTTTTTGGCACAAAGGCGGAGGAAGTTCAGGAATTCCTGACCCACAATACCCCTTAACTGCTGGTGTTGAAAACACTACTTTGTTGTTCAACACATGTGTTTTTGATGCAAATACAAATACTACCGGTGGCCTTGGCGGAGCCTTGTGGCTTTCAGATTGTATTGTGAATGAAATTTATAACTGTACTTTCAAAAACAACACTTCCGACCTTGGTGGTGCAGTAGGTTTGTTTACCAATCGTGCTTTTACATTTAGAAATTGCACTTTTAATAACAATACTGCCAATCAAGCTGGGGCATTGTTTTTTGGAGGTTCTGCCACCTTAAATATTACCAACTGCACTTTTGCTGCTAACATTGCCAATCAATATGGAGGTGCTTTGGCTGTTCCTACAAATACAATTCCTGTTAACATTACCAATTGTACTTTTGCCAATAATCAGGCAAATAATCCGGGTAACGGGCAAAGTGGGGCTATCCATTCAGCAAATAATACTCCTCCAAATAATACCGTAACCATCAAAAATACTATTTTTTTTAACAATACAGTTACAAATCCTTGGAATGTTTGGAAACATTGTAATGCTAATTTAAATGATGGTGGCAATAATATTTTCTTTCCAGAAAATGCAGGTGGACGTTGTGTGGCTACTGCTAATCCACTAATTGTCGATCCACTGCTTAGTCCTTTGTCCGATAATGGCGGACCTACTCAAACCATGGCCTTGCAAGCAGGCAGTCCTGCCATTAATGCGGGTTCAGGTTGTACAACTCTCGACCAACGTGGTGCAACAAGAGTGGGCAATTGCGATATTGGGGCGTTTGAATTTGGGGGTACAATCGTTATTCCTTGTCCAAGCATTTCTTTATTGAGCGGTGCTGGCCTAAATGGTACTACTTACAAAGCATCTACTGGTATTGAATCAACTCAGGTCATCAATGTAAGTACAAATGTAACCTACCAGACGGGAGCCTACACGCTCTTAAAACCTGGCTTTGAGACTAAATCGGGTGCCGTTTTTAAAACCCAGAATGGAGGTTGTTTGTAAACATAATTTACACTAACATATTTTTTTAAAACCGATTACTGTGAAGAAAATCTCCCTGCTTTTGTTTATCTATTGCCTCATTTTGTCGTTTTCTTACGTACTCGTTGCCCAAAATACGCCCAAATGGCTTCGCTACCCCAGTATTTCGCCCGACGGCAAGCTCATTGTGTTTACGCACAAAGGCGACCTTTGGCGGGTAGCCATTGCGGGCGGTGCGGCCACGCCCCTGACCATGCACGAAGCCCACGACTACATGCCCGTATGGAGCAAAGATGGCAAAACCATCGCTTTTGCCTCCGACCGTTTTGGCAATTTTGACATCTACACCATTGCGGCCGAAGGCGGCGAAGCCAAACGCCTGACTTTCCACTCGGCCAATGAATATCCTTGCGATTTTAGCACTGACAATCAAAACGTTATCTTTGGAAGCACGCGCCAAGACTTAGCCGCCAATCGGCAGTTTCCGACCGGCTCGCAGCCCGAATTGTACCGCGTTTCGACCAAAGGCGGTGCCGTAAAACAAATTTTTTCTACCCCCGCCGAAGACGTAAAATACAACCGCGACGGTAGCAAAATGGTTTATCATGACAAAAAAGGCGGCGAAAACCCCTGGCGCAAGCACCACACTTCGTCTATTGCCCGCGACATTTGGCTGTTTGATGCCAAAACCCAAAAACACACCAAACTCACCACCTTTGCAGGCGAAGACCGCAACCCGATTTTTGCCGACAACGACAAAGCCTTGTATTATTTGAGCGAAGCCAACGGCTCGTTCAACGTGCATAAACTTTCGGTGGACAGTCCCGCTCAAAGTCAAGCCATTACGTCGTTCAAAAAGCACCCCGTTCGGTTTTTGAGCATGGCCAATGAAGGCACACTTTGTTTTAGTTTTGACGGAGAAATTTATACCCAAAAAGCAGGAGCGCAGCCCCAAAAAGTAAGCGTTAATATCGCTGCCGACACCCGCGCCAACAACGAGCGCGTAGTGCCAGTGAGTGGAGGCGTGCGCGACATGGCCGTGTCGCCCAATGGAAAAGAAGTGGCCTATATTTTTAGGGGCGAAGTGTTTGTGAGTTCGGTAGAAGGAGGCCTCACCAAGCGCATCACCAACTCGCCCGAGCAAGAGCGCAGCGTGAGTTTCTCGCCCGATGGCAAGGCTTTGTTGTATTCGTCTGAGCGGGGCAACAGTTGGAAAATTTACGAAACCCGCATCAGCCGCCAAGAAGAACCCTATTTTTATGCCTCAACGGTACTGAAAGAAACCGCACTTATTGCAAACGACGACGAAAACTACCAACCCTCGTACGCCCCCGATGGCAAAGAAGTGGCGTTTTTGGAAAACCGCGCCACGCTCAAAATCTTGAATATTGCCACCAAAAAAACCCGTACTATCCTGACCGACAAGGAGTTGTTTTCGTGGGGCGACAACGACCAGTATTTTCAGTGGAGCCCCGATGGCAAGTGGTTTTTGTTTGACTACAACATTCCCAACGTGCGCGAAGGCGAGATTGCTTTTATCTCAACCGACGGCAAAGGAAAAGTAGAGAACCTGACCCAAAGTGGTTTTGACGACGGTCGCGCCAAGTGGGTCATGGGCGGCAAAGCCATGTTGTGGTTTAGCAATCGCGAAGGTTTGAAAAGCCTTTCGCAGAGCGGAAACAGCCAATTGGACGCTTACGCGCTGTTTTTTACCCAAGCCGCCTACGACAAGTTCAAACTCACCAAAGAAGAAGCCGCCCTGGCCAAAGAGCTCGATGAAAAAACGGCCAAGGCCGATACTACCAAGAAAAAAGAGGTCAAAAAAGACAGTACGGTGGTTTTTGAAATGGACGGCCTCGAACTGCGCAAAGCCCGACTCACGATTCATTCTTCCAACCTTACCGACGCGCTCATCAGCAAAGATGGCGACGTACTTTATTACCTGACGCGCTTCGAGAAAGGCTATAACTTGTGGACAACCAACCTCCGCACCAAAGAAACCAAACAACTCGTGGTGCTTAATGCCAACGGTGGCGGCAGCATGGTATGGGACAAAGACCAAAAAAATATTTTCTTGAACGCCGACGGGCGTATTTTTAAAATTGACGTGGCCACGGGCAAGCAAGAAAGCATCGGCACCAACGGCGACATGAACCTCGACGTGGCCGCCGAACGGGCTTTTATGTTTGAACACATTTGGCGACGTACCAAAAAAACTTTTTATACGGATACTTTCCACGGCGTAAACTGGGATAGCTATAAAGCTGATTATCAAGCCTATTTGCCCTATATTGGCAACAATTACGAGTTTTCCGAAATGCTTTCTGAAATGTTGGGCGAGTTGAACGTGTCGCACTCGGGTGCGAGCTACGTTGGCGGTGGTTTGGGCGGCGATGCCACGGCGGCATTGGGCGTATTTTACGATTGGAACTACGGCGGCCCTGGCGTGCGCGTTGAAGAAGTCGTCAAAGATGGCCCCGCCGACAAAGCAGGTTTGAACATCAAAGCGGGTAGCATCATTGAAGCCATTGACGGCGAAAACATTGCCCCCGACCGCGATTTGGCGCAGTATCTCAACCGAAAAGCGGGCAAAAATCTGCTTTTGACTTTATTGGAAGGCACCGCCCGCCGCGAAGTAGTGGTAAAACCGGTAAGTACAAGCGAAGAAAGCCAACTGCTCTACAAACGCTGGGTGCGCCGCAACCAAGACGAAGTAGAAAAACGAAGCGGTGGCGCGTTGGGCTATATTCACATTCCAGGTATGGCCGATGGCCCCTTCCGCGTAACCTATGAAGAGGTAATGGGCAAATACGCCACCAAAAAAGGCATTGTGATAGACACCCGCAACAACGGCGGCGGCGACTTGGTGTCTGATTTGGCGACCTTCTTTTCGGGCAAAACCTACATGTACAACGCCACCGATAAGCGCGTGATTTACTCCGAACCCAGCTACCGTTGGACCAAACCGAGCATCTCGATGGCCAACGAAGCCAACTATTCAGACGGCCACTGCTACGCCCACATGACGCAGGCCGTGGGCCTCAACAAACTCGTAGGAATGCCCGTACCTGGCACCTGCACGTTTGCGGGTTGGGAAGGTCTCCAAGACCCGAGTATGCGCTGGGGTGTGCCGCCCGTGGGCGTAAAAACCATGGCAGGAACGTATCTTGAAAACGCCCAAACCGAGCCCAACATCAAAGTTTGGAACGACTACGAGGCCGTCAGCAAAGGCAAAGACCAACAGCTCGAACGCGCCGTAGAGGAACTGATGAAGGAGGTGAAGTAAAAATATTTTTTGTCATACCCCGCTGCTTTGCGTTTGCAACGCGAACCAAAGTACAGGGTGTTTTAGACGCACCTTCTAAGAAAAAAAGCAACCAAACAAACATCCGTGTCTTCAAGTCTTTGATTTTTACAAACTAATCACCGACAACAAAGAGGCAAAAGTAGATTTTAATGCTATGCTGTTTGGAATGGTAAAAGAAATATTTAACCGCGGACTAAGCAAGACAGGATAAGCCAACGCACCAAAGACACCGGAAACAATGGGCAGAAACGTACATAAACCACTACTCATCACGCCCGCTGTACTTCCAAAAATAGTACTTCCAACGTCAAGTTTTGGAGCAATGCCCTGGTGCGCTCGGGGCGGGCATCGGTCAAAAATACTTGGCCAAAAGTGTTGTTATCCATCAATTCGATGAGTTTTTTGATGCGGCGGTCGTCGAGTTTGTCAAAAATATCGTCCAAGAGTAAGATAGGTTTCAAGCCTTTTTCGGCGTAAATCAAGTCAAATTGAGCCAGTTTGAGGGCCATCACAAACGATTTTTGTTGGCCCTGCGAACCAAATTTGCGAATGGCCAGGCCGTCCATTTCAAACCCAAAATCGTCTTTGTGTACGCCCATGGTGGTGCGGTAGGCGTGCAGGTCGCGGGCGCGTTGTTGCCGAAAATCGGCGGCAAAAGTGCCGCTGCTCACCTCCGACTCAAACCTGATTTCTACTTTTTCGCGGCCTTCGCCCAAAAAATCATAGTGCCGCTGCACCAACGGCAAGAAGTCATTTATGAATGATTTTCGCCGTTCAAAAATGCGGTTTCCAGTGGCTAAAAGTGGGCCGTCGTACGAGTCGAGCAGGTCGTGGTCGGTATAATTGCGTTCCGAAAATTGTTTTAAAAGGCCGTTTCGTTGCGCCAAAATACGGTTGTATTGCAGCAAATCTTGCAAATAAAGCCGGTCTAATTGCGACAGCACGCCGTCAATAAATCGCCTTCGTTGTTCGCTGCCTTCGCGCACGAGGTCGGTGTCGTTGGGGGCAATGAGCACCACCGGAAACCGCCCGATGTGTTCGCTCAAACGTTCGTAGGGTTTCTTGTCAGACAACAAAACTTTGCGTTGGCCGCGCTGCAAACTACACGTGATTTGTACCGGTTTTTGGTCTTTTTGAAATACACCATCTACCATCATAAAATCGGCTTGGTGTTGAATCATGAGCGCGTCTTGGGTTTGGAGGGCACTTTTGCTGAGGGCCAGTACATAAATGGCATCGAGCAGGTTGGTTTTGCCGCTGCCGTTTTCGCCCACCACACAATTCACCGCCTCGCTGAACTGGAAGCGGGCTTCTTGGTAGTTTTTAAAATACGTTAAATGTAGTTTTTCGAGAAATAGCTGCGGCATTTGCGGTTTTGTGCGTATTTTCGCCCGACAAAGTTAAGCGAGTCGTTAGTCAATCGTTTATAATTGTTCGTAAAATTCATAAAAATAACAGAACTGCCCAATCCAGTAACACACTATGGCAACAGTAAAAGACAAAAAAAAGGCCGAAGCGGCCTCAAAGGTAAAACACCCCAAGGAGCGTTATATGTACTGGTATGAGTCTATGATGCTGCAGCGCAAGTTTGAAGAAAAAGCGGGGCAACTCTACGGCCAGCAAAAAATTCGGGGATTTTGCCATTTGTACATTGGCCAAGAGGCCTGCTCGTCGGGGTCTTATTCGGCCCTCACAAAAGACGACAAGTGGATAACCGCCTACCGCGACCACGGTATTCCGCTTGCGCTTGGCACCGACCCCAAGGCCATCATGGCCGAGCTTTTTGGCAAAGCCACCGGTACTACCAAAGGCAAGGGCGGCTCAATGCACATTTTTGACAAAGCGCGCAATTTTATTGGCGGGCACGGCATTGTGGGGGCGCAAATTCCGATGGGTGCGGGCATTGCTTTTGCCGAAAAATACAACAAAACTACCAATATTTGTATGTGCTTTTTTGGCGATGGTGCCGTTCGCCAAGGCGCACTACACGAGGCATTTAACATGGCCATGACCTGGAAGTTGCCCGTAATATTTGTGGTTGAAAACAACGGATACGCCATGGGAACATCGGTAGCGCGCACCTCAAACGTGCGCGAGCTTTATACCATTGGCGAAGCCTACGATATGCCCTCCGAGCCCGTTGATGGCATGGACGTAGAGGCCATACATGAGGCCGTGAGCCGCGCTGCCGAGCGCGCCCGCGCAGGCGGCGGTCCCACGTTTTTGGAATTTAAAACCTACCGCTACCGTGGTCACTCAATGTCGGACCCGCAAAAGTACCGTACCAAAGAAGAAGTAGAAGAATACAAAAAGCGCGACCCAATCGAAATGGTGAGATATACCATGCTCGAAAACGGCATTGCCACCGAAGACGAATTGGCGGCTATTGACGCTAAAATAAAGAGAACGGTAGAAGAGTCGGTGCAGTTTGCCGAAGTATCGCCATGGCCAGATGCCGCCGAAGCCTTCACCGACAATTATCTTCAGGCCGACTATCCGTTTATTGTTGATTAATGGGCCATTGGTGTCATTCTTGCAAGGGTGGCACCAATGAGCTACCCTCGTTTTTCAATGGCCACCTTATGTTTTTTTTAACTGCGCACCGCACCCATGCAAACCATCGGTAAGTATTTTCTTTTCTTGGGCAAACTTTTCGTCAACCGCGAGAAATTGAAGGTTTATAACCAACTGATTTTGCAAGAGTGCGTGCTGCTGGGCGTTGATTCGGTTTTTATTGTTTCGATTGTTTCGTCTTTTATTGGCGCAGTGTCTTGTATTCAAACGGCTTACAACTTGGTAAGCCCGCTCATTCCAGTTTCGACGGTGGCACTCATTGTGCGCGACATGGAGATTTTGGAACTGGCACCTACCATTACTTGTATAGTGTTGGCGGGCAAGGTAGGCTCCAACATCGCGGGCGGCTTAGGCACCATGCGCATCACCGAGCAGATTGACGCGCTCGAAGTAATGGGCATCAACTCAACCTCTTATTTGGTGCTTCCCAAAGTCATCGCGGCCATGGTTACTTTTCCGTTATTGGTTATTTTGGCAGCTTTTCTGGGCATTTGGGGCGGCTATCTGGCGGGCACACTTACGGGAGCTATCTCGCCGCAAGATTACGTGGCGGGGCTTCGCGACTCGTTTGTTCCGTACAATATTTTCTTCATGTGCGTCAAACCTTTTGTGTTTGGATTCTTGATTTCGAGTATTTCGGCTTTCAAAGGCTACTACACCCAAGGAGGCGCTCTCGAAGTGGGGCAGGCTTCTACCGTTGCCGTTACCAACAGTTGCATTGCGGTATTAATAGCCGACTACCTGCTGGCGCAATTGCTGCTCTAATTTTTAAAGACTTCGATGAACGATTTCCACAATAAGTATCATACGGTTATTGTTGGCGGAGGGCACAACGGATTGGTGGCGGCCAATTACTTGGCAATGGCGGGCAAAAAAGTGCTGCTACTCGAAAAAAACGACTACTTGGGCGGCGCTGCTGCTTCCCAAAAGATATTCCCCGATTATGACGCGCACCTTTCGCGGTATTCGTATCTAATGAGCCTTTTTCCCAAACAAATATTTCAAGAATTGGACTTGAATATTGAGTTATTGCAAAGAAAAATAGCCTCTTATACGCCTTACATAGCCGCAAAAAAACAAGCAGGACTCCTCATAAGCAACGTGGACGCAAGACGCTCCCAAGATTCTATTGTAGCACTGGGCTACGGCAAATCGGAGTGGGAGGGCTACCAACAAATATGTCGCCAACAAGCCATTTTTGCTTCGCTGGTTTGGGACTCTTTTTTGAAACCCCTCAGAAGCAAATCGGACTTTGAAAAAATTTTTAAAGAGGCAGGCCAACAGGCACTTTGGCGGGCGTTTGTGGAAGAGCCAATTGGGCACTTTATCGAGCAAAACGTTGCGTCTGACGTGCTGCGGGGCGTGTTGATGACCGATGCCAAAATTGGGTCTTTTACGCGTGCTTACGATGAGCGGTTGCTGCAAAATCGCACCTTTTTGTACCACATAGTAGGCAACAAAACGGGCGAGTGGCGCGTGCCAGTAGGCGGAATGGGTAGCCTCTCGAAGCAATTGGCCACCAAAGCCGCCGAAAAAGGGGCCAGATTGATTTGTAACGCAGACCTAAAAAATATTCAACTTGGCAGCCCAAACCACGCGGTTTATTTCGAGCTGAACGGCAAGCCATTTGCCGTAGATACCGAATACGTTTTGTCGAACGCCAGCGCGCATGTTTTAGAAAAGTTATTGGGCAATGCACCACCGCAGGCCAGCCTTGAAGATGAAGGCAGTGCTTTCAAAATCAACATGTTGCTCAAAAAATTGCCCGTTCTAAAAAATCCCAATGTTCGCCCCGAAGATGCCTTTTCGGGAACTTTCCACGTCAATCAGTCGTATGGCCAAATGGAAAAAACCTTTGCCGAGGCCACGAGCGGGCAAGTGCCCGAAACACTCGCGGGCGAGGTGTACTGCCACACGCTCACCGATTCGTCTATTTTGTCGGAGGAACTGAAGCAGCGGGGTTTTCATACGCTTACTTATTTTGGGTTAGATTTGCCTTATCGTTTGTTTGTGGTTGATAATCAACAAATTAAAAACAAAGTTGTGGCCAAGTTTTTGGCTGGAATCAACCAATATTTGGCCGAACCAATAGAAGATTGTTTGGCCCGAGATGCCGCAGGCAACCTGTGCTTGGAGGCCAAAAGTGCGTTTGATTTGGCGCAAGATTTGAACCTACCTCAGGGCAATATTTTTCACAATGCGCTGTCGTGGTTTTATGCCACAGACCAAGCCGAGGTGGGCCAAATGGGCGTTGAAACACCGCATCGGCGCGTATTTATTTGTGGCTCGTCAGCCAAAAGGGGAGGGGCGGTGAGCGGTATCCCCGCTCGAAATGCGGTAAAAAAAATACTGGGTGAAAAGCTAAAATAAAACGCGCGCAAGCATGTTTTGTCCGTCGAAATTTTGTTTTTTTAATTGGGTATCTTGCACATAATATCAAAATATTTTCGTAATTTCCCCCTGTAAATAGCAGTGAGTTGGGTCAATTAGCGGTCCGAATACTGCGTTTTTTATTCCAAAAAAATCTGTAAAGCACTATGAAAAAGCAAGTTGTGGGTTTATTTGACCGTTTTAAGTGGTTGGCCGTGGGCGTCGTTTTCTTGGTTTTGCAGTCTTGTTCGCGCAATCCTGTAACGGGCAAAAAAGAACTGCTTTTCATGTCGACCGAGCAAGAGTTGGCCATTAGCAAAGAGTCTCACCCGTCTATTGTGTCGTCAATGGGGCTATACGAAGACAAAAAACTGCAAGATTTTATCAACCTCAAAGGCAAAGAAATGGGCAAGATTTCGCACCGCCCTGAGCTGGACTACCAATTTTTTATAGTGGACTCGCCCGTTGTCAATGCCTTTGCCGTGCCAGGCGGTTATATTTATTTTACGCGGGGTATCATGGCGCATTTTAACAACGAAGCCGAGTTTGCGGGCGTATTGGGCCACGAGATTGGCCACGTTACGGCCAGACATTCGGCGCGGCAGCGACGCGACCAACTACTGGGAACTTTCGGTGTGATTGCGGGCATGGTGATTTCGCCGAGGGTAGCGCAATTTGGCGAACAACTTATGCAGGGAGTTCAATTACTGATGTTGAGCTACAGCCGCGCCCACGAGTCAGAATCAGACAAAATTGGGGTGGGCTATTCGAGCAAAATAGGATACGATGCGCACCAGATGGCCAATTTTTTTGGCACAATCAAGCGTATTTCAACCAATGCGGGGCAGTCTATTCCCAACATTATGTCCACCCACCCCGACCCAGGCGACCGCTTCAACAACGTACACAAGATGGCGGCCGAGTACCAAATCCAAAACGTAGGCAGCTACGCCATTAACCGTGAAAAATACTTGCAACTTATCAACGGCATGATCTATGGCGAAGACCCCAAGCAGGGATTTGTCGAAAACAACGTGTTTTACCACCCCGATTTACGGTTTCAGATGCCGATACCAACAGACTGGAAAACCCAAAACTCGCCCGCCGCGTTTGTGATGGCGCCCAAAGACGGCAAATCGGAGATGATACTGACACTCGCACAGGGCAAGACGTTAGACTCAGCGGCGGCCAATTTGGTCAAGCAATATAACCTAAAAACACTGGAAAGTACCCGGACGACCATCAACGGCAATAGGGCAATTGTCATGGTTTCGCAGCAGCAACAAGAACAGCAGCAAGGCCAACAACAACAGCCCCAAACTGCCGCCAATACCGTGCAAGTTATTTCTTGGTTGATTCAATACAACGGCGCTATTTACGTGATTCACGGCATTACTACTGCCGATGTTTATGCCAATATGCTGCCTACTTTTAGGAGCGTGGGCGAAAACTTTCGATCGCTCACCGACGCCGATAAACTCAACCGCAAACCCGAGCGCGTTTTCGTAAAAGTAGCTCCCCGCACGGGTACGTTTGGCGAGGTAATGAGTGCTATGGGGATGCCTACCAGCCGTTTAGAAGAGTTGGGTGTAATCAACAGCCGCAAGGCCGACGACCAAGTACAGCGCGGGGCATTGATAAAAGTAGTTGGAAAGTGATTTTTGGTACTTTGTAATTTATTCTCGCGAAAAGAATATGCCGTAGATGGCCTAAAAGTACAGTTTTGTACCCGACTTATGCCCCAAGCCTGCTCCGTCAGCGACTTTTTAGAAAAAAGCACTTTACTTCCCATCATTGACGTGCGCTCGCCCGCCGAATATGCCCATGCCCACATTCTTGGTGCCATCAATGTGCCGCTTTTCGACAACGCCGAGCGGGCCCGAGTAGGTACTTATTACAAACAAATAGGCCGTGATGCGGCCGTGCTGCTGGGCTTGGAATTGGTTGGCCCCAAGTTGGCCAATTTTGTAAAAACCGCCCGACAAATTGCTCCCAACGGCGAAGTGCTGGTGCATTGCTGGCGCGGCGGAATGCGCAGCGGTAGTTTTGCGTGGCTACTCGAAACGGCAGGTTTCAAAACCCATACTTTGGCAGGCGGCTACAAAGCCTATCGCAACTGCGTTTTGGCGGCTTTTGAGCAACCATTTCAAATCCTCATTCTGGGCGGCAAAACGGGCAGTGGCAAAACCGAAATATTGCACGAATTGAAAAAAACAGGAGGCCAAGTGATTGATTTGGAATATATTGCAAATCACAAAGGTTCGTCTTATGGCGCCATTGGGCAGGCCGTGCAGCCATCTTCTGAGCAGTTTGAGAACAATATATACCGTCAATGGCAGGCACTCGACCCCACCCGCCCGCTTTGGCTTGAAGACGAAAGCCGCAGCATTGGCAATTGCATTGTTCCGCAGGGGCTTTGGGAACAAATGTGCAACGCCCCAGTGGCATTTATTGACGTGCCAAAAGCTGCCCGAGTGGCACGGCTGGTGCAAGAATATGCCTGCTACGACCACACGCTGCTATTGCAAGCCACCGACCGAATCAAGAACAGGCTGGGCGGGCAGCACCACAAAGCGGCTCTCGAAGCCCTCGACCGCCGCGACTACGCCCAAGTAGCCGACCTTACGCTCAACTACTACGACAAAGCCTACCTTCACGGCTTCGAAAAACGAGAAACAAGTACTATGTACACAATTGAAATTCAAGAAGATAGCCCTACAAAAACAGCAGAAACACTGCTAAAATGGCAACAGAAATTTGCCCTCGAACACCCAACTTAGACTACTTAGCCTACTTGATATAAAACACACCCCGCCAGCGATGCCAGCGGGGTGTGTTTTATTACTTCCATTTCAAAATTTAAGCTACTTGCCCCTTGACTTCTTTTTGGTTATCGTAAATGGTACACAAATATTAACGGGG
>Ga0105046_10008354_pt1 | contig 16274 bp, 18 predicted proteins | sample MAT03_FD_78385 | JGI IMG/M metagenome (GOLD analysis project Ga0105046, IMG submission 78385) | Freshwater microbial communities from Lake Fryxell liftoff mats and glacier meltwater in Antarctica - MAT-03 (megahit assembly) | ecosystem: Environmental > Aquatic > Freshwater > Ice > Liftoff...
CGTGCACCCGCACCCGACGCTGAACGAGATCATCGCCAACGCGGCAGCGGTCGTGGCCCAGCGGATCGAACGCCAAACAGCGCGCACAGCCGCGTCGGCGCCTCGTCCGTTGCGGGCTGTCTGATCAGGAGGAACCACGTGGAGATCGGTTTGGGCGTCTTCAGCGGCGAGTGTCTGCCGCTAGAGGGCAAGAGTCACACAGAGGTGCTGCGCGATTCGATCGCGCAGATGCAGCTCGCCGAGCAGGTCGGGCTTGACGCTGTGTGGATCACTGAGCATCACTTCCTCGCCAGTGGATATGTCGGCTCGGTGCTGCCATACGCTGCTGCTGCTGCACAGGCGACGTCGACCATTCGCATCGGTGTCTCCGTCGCCCTGGCCCCGCTGTACGACCCGGTCCGGCTGGCCGAGGATGCAGCGTTCGTTGACGTTCTCTCCGGCGGGCGTCACGATCTCGGCGTGGCCCTCGGATATCGCGACATCGAGTACGAGGGCTTTCAGACCTCGCGGCGCGATCGCGCCGGGCGGATGGAGGAACTCATTCAGGTCGTTCGCCAGTGTTGGTCCGACGGTCCGGTCGAGTTCGAGGGCGAGCACTTTACGCGTTCCGGCATCGAGGTCTTCCCTAAGCCGGCACAGCCGGATGGTGTGCCGTTGTTGATGGGCGGCCACGCACCAAAGGCGCTGGACCGGGTCGCCCGACTCGCCGATGCCTTCATCATGGATGGAGGGACCGACTCGTCCGTGTTTGGCAACCAAGGCCATAACCGCGACCTGTTCGATCGGGTGAGCGGCACGTTGAAGATGTACAAGGAAGCGCTCGACCGCCACGGACGAAGCACCGACAACGTGCGCTTCTACATGACCCTCGGTGGGTTCTTGCACGACGACGGTGCAGACGCGGCGTGGGCCGCGCTGCAGGATGCCTACATGTACACCCGTCGCGTCTACGGCGATTGGTACGGGATCGATCCGGCGGTTTACGAGAGCTGGTATCCCGAGCGGATGAGTGACGAGGAGCACGCCCAGCGCCGCACAGAGGTGATGCTCGGCAACCCGGACGAGCTACTGGAGAGCTTCGAGCGGCTGCGCGAGATCGTCGGCGACGGGCTACACGTGATGTTCCGGTGCAAGTATCCGGGCATCGACGACGGCGCCACGCGCTGCAGCATCGAGCTGCTAGGTGAGCTACGCGCCCGTCTCCGCTGATCTGTCATTGGCGTGAGCTGCACACGTTGATCAGCTCGCCGACACCCTCGATGGCCGTCCGCACGGTCTGCCCGGGCTGCAGCCACACAGGGGGAGTGCGCCCGGCCCCGACTCCGTCGGGGGTGCCGGTGGCGATGAGGTCGCCCGGCTCGAGCGTGAGGATCTGGGACAGGTATGCGATCGTTTGCGCGACCGAGAAGATCAGCTCGGCCGTCGTGTCGTGTTGCATCAGCACACCGTCGACCTCGCAGCGGACCTCAAGCCCCGCCGCACCGACTGGCAGTTCGTCCGCAGTGACGATGTAGGGCCCGACAGGTGTCGTGCCTTCGAACGTCTTGCCCTGCAGGAACTGGGTGGTCCGCCGTTGCCAGTCGCGAGCGGTGATGTCGTTGACGACCGTGTAGCCGGCGACGTGCTGCAGCGCAGTATCGACCGTCACATGGCGAGCCACCGTCCCAATGACGACGCCGAGCTCGACCTCCCAGTCCATGTTCTCTGACACAGTCGGCATCGCGATCTCGTCGCGCGGGCCGATGAGCGCGCTCGTGTACTTGGCAAAAATCGTCGGAAAGTCTGGTGGCTCGCGACCCATTTCGCGGATGTGGCGCATGTAGTTGAGGCCGAGGCAGATGATCTTCGGTGGCCGAGGCACTACCGGTGCCAGCGCCGCCTCGTCGAGCGCCACGACCTCCCCCGCGGAGCCGGCGAGGTCAATCCACCGTGGCTGGGCCAGCAACGCACTGACGTCGGCGATAGGGAGGAGCACGAGTGAGTCGCCCTCGACCCGTGCTGCTCGCGTGCCGCTCGCTGTCCGCACAGTTGCCAGTTTCATCAGCGCTTGCCTTTCGTTGTTCACCTGGCTTGCTGCTTGACGTCGGTGCAGCAACCGCCGTATCGTAGACGAGCGAGCGTTCGTTTGCATGCGCTCTGGATCCGGAGGACGACCGATGGTTGCAATCACGCCACATCTCGAGGACTACGAGGCAAGTCTGGCTCCATTGGACTCGCGCTACATCGAGGTCGACCTACTCCCGTGGAAGCCGACGCCTACGCCTGGGATCGATATGAAGGTCCTGCTCCGAGACGAGTCGACCGGCTTGTTGACCGCGTTGTTCCGCTGGGCGCCGAACACCAAGCTCGATCTGCACGAGCACATCGAGATCGAGCAGAGCTTCGTGCTCGAGGGCTCGCTCGAGGACGAGGAAGGCATTGTCCGCAAGGGTGACTTCGTGTGGCGTCCGCAAGGCAACAAGCACGCGCCGTGGACCACCGAGGGATGCTTGCTGATCGCATTCTTCCTCAAGCCGAACAAGTTCATCGAAGGCGCCGCCGCCGGCAAGGACCTCGCCTGAGATGAGCGATCTTCCCCGCCGGGTCGTGATCCAGGAGGAAGGGCCCCGAGAGGGCTTCCAGATCGAGAAGGGTCCGGTCGCCACTGCCGACAAGGTGCGCTTCATCGAGGCCTTGGCCGAGACCGGCGTGTCCAAGATCGACTGCGTGTCGTTCGTCAACCCCAAGCGGGTTCCTGGCATGGCCGATGCCGCCGAGGTCGCCGCAGCGATCCACAAGAAGAGCGGCGTGACCTACAGCGGGCTGTGGCTGAACACCTCCGGCCTCGAGCGGGCCTTACGCACACAGCTCGACATTCTCGGTGCGATCCGGGTGACCGCCTCGGAGTCGTTCTCCGTGGCGAACACGGGGATGGGCGATGCCGAGACACATGCCGAGCAGCGCAACTGGCTGACTCGCTACCGCGACGAAGGCATCGTGACCAAGTGGGGCTACGTGATGACTGCGTTCGGGTGCAACTACGAAGGCGACATCCCGGTTGCACGGGTCGTCGGCAAGGTCGCTGAGATCATGGACCTCGCCACCGAGTTCGATGTCGACCTTGACTCGGTCTTCCTTGCCGACACAGTGGGCTTCGCCTCCCCGGCTGCGGTGGTGCGGGTGGTCGACGCAGTCCGTTCGCGTTGGCCAGACCTCCGCCTCGGCATGCACCTTCACGACACCCGAGGCCTCGCCGTCGCCAACGCCCATGCCGGATTGATGTTGGGGGTCGATCGCTTCGACAGCACGTGTGCCGGACTGGGAGGCTGCCCATTCGCCGGCCACGAGGGCGCCGCCGGGAACATCTGCACCGAAGAGCTCGTGTTCTTGTGCGACGAGCTTGGCATCCAGACCGGGATCGACCTCGAAGCGATGATCGAGTGCGCTGAGATGGCCGAGGCGATCGTCGGCCACCAGCTACCCGGCAAACTGACCCGAGGTGGCACGACGGCAGCCGCACGCCGGCGCGCCTCGGCCGCCTAAGACGATGATCGTCGCGGACGAGCCCGCCGATCGGTTGCAACAGCTGGTGGACCGTGAAGAGATCGGTAGGTTGTTCCACCGCTATGCGTGGCACTTCGACCGAAACGAACCAGCGCTCGTCGCAGCGCTCTTCACAGCAGACGCCTTGGTCGACTACGGGCCGGAGGTCGAGGTCGCGGTTGGACGCGACGTGATCGAAGCGCGTGTCCGAGGCGGCCTCGAGGCGACGTTCGCAGCCACCAGCCACCACATCAGCAATGTCGAAGTGACGCTCCGCGATTCGCAGAACGCACATGGAACGGCATACGTGTACGCCTGGCATCGATATTGCAACGGTGCCCCCGATGGGTACCTGTGGGGTCAATACCACAATCGCTTCGAACGGACGCCCGACGGATGGAGGATCAGTGCTCTTCGCCTCCACGGGGCCGGAACTGTCGACTTCCACCGGCTGACAATGCACCCCGTACGACCATCATGAACCGACACCAGGAACCGACCACCACGAACAGATCGACATCTGCCGATCCGGCGATGAGAGACGAGTTGTTTTCCAGACGGATGTTCGTTCGTACCCGAAGAGGTCTACGCTGTACGACCGTGGGTGCACGATGACGACAGCAAAACCGACGGACGTACCGAACGGACGCTCCAGGGGTACCAAACCTGTTCCGGTGAAGGCGAACGATCGGGGAAGGATTGGAACGGCGACCACTGCATCAGGCGCTCGCACTGCCGAGTCGATCCGGGGCACCGCCGTCGAGCTGTTCTTCCGCCACGGGTACGAAGCGACGAGCCTCCGCGAAGTCGCCGCGGCAGTGGGCATCCAGGTCGGCAGCCTGTACAACCACATCCCGTCCAAGGAGCAGCTGCTCTACGAGATCATGAGCGGGGTCATCGAGGACCTTCTCGCTGAGGTCGATGCGAACACCGAGGGCCTCACCGATCCGGTCAAGCGCCTTCGAGCGATGGTATCGACGCACGTGCTGTTCCACGCCGAGCGTTCATGCGAGGTGTTCGTCGGCAACTCCGAACTGCGCAGCCTGAGCGCTGAGCATCGCGAGGCAGTCGTGGCGTTGCGCGACCAGTACGAGCAGCGGGTCACCGAGGTGCTCGCCAGCGGTGCCAAAAGCGGCAGCTTCGACGTGCCCGACATCAAGCTGCTCTCGTACGCGATCGTGTCGATCGGCACGCAGGTCTCCAGCTGGTACCAGGCCGAGGGCCGCTACAAGCTGCACGAGATCTCCGACATCTACACCGACTTCATCTTGCGTGGCCTGATCAAGTCGGCCGATGACCGTGCCCGCCCGATGAGCCATTCGGTGCGTCCGGCCAAACCGGCGACGAAGAAGACGGCGACCGTCAAGCGCTGACCTCGCGACGCTGACCTCGATCGCGAACTTGCTCTTCCATCTGGCGAAAATATCCTTCCGCGCGTCCGCGATTGGGTGCCAACCCTTGCGCCGGCAAACGGACGCACGTACAATGAACGAGCGTACGTTCGTTTGAGCAGAAGGGGAGACCAATGGCACAAAGGTTTAATGGACGAGGCAATCCGCCGAGACACCGACGGCGCTACCAGCAGTTGTTGGTCGCACTCGTCGGCATCGGGCTGATCGGATCGTCGTGCAGTTCGGACGACACATCAGGATCGACGAGCGCCGTAACCTCGGGGTCGGCAGCGTCGAGCACTGACGAAACCACGCCAGCCGCCGACGGCAAGGCTGGTGGCACGCTTGTGGTGGGCGGAGGGGCAGATGTGCTCTACCTCGACCCGGCCGCTGCGTACAGCGCCGGCGACTATCAAATCCAGCGCGCGATCCTGCGCGGGCTGTTCGACTACGTCGCCAGCGACGACAGCACTGAACGCACCACCCCACAGGCTGACATCGCGGTAGAGGTACCAACCAGCGCCAACGGAGGTGTGTCCGCCGACGGCCTGACCTACACCATCAAACTACGCTCAGGCGTGAAATGGAACGCCCCAAGCGGCGAGCGCGCTGTCGTTGCATCGGATGTCGTACTCGGGGTCAAGCGGATGTGCAACCCAGTGCAGGGTTCGGCCGTCCGCAACTACTTCACCGCAACGATCGTCGGCCTCGACGACTACTGCTCCACATTCGGCGACGTCGCCCCCGACGTCGCGGCGATCAAGGAGTACATCGAGGGCAACGAGGTTGCGGGGGTAAAGGCGGTGGACGACTCGACCGTTGAGTTCACGCTGACTCAGCCGGCGAGCGACTTCATCAACGTCCTGGCCCTGTCCCGATTCGCTGCTCCGCAGCCGGTCGAATACCTCGACTACCTGCCAGACAGCCCCGAGTTGCGTCAGAACACCGTGGCCAACGGCCCGTACATGATCGAGACCTATGTTCCGGACCAGAAGTACGTGCTCGTCCGCAATCCGTCGTGGGACTCGACGACAGATCCGCTGCGCAAGGCATATGTCGACACGATCGACATCACCCTCGGACAGGAGCCCGAGTCGGTGTTCCAGCAGATCATCGCCGGAACCGTCGATATGCAGTTTGGTGAAACCACCGTCCCGTCGCAGGAGATCCCAGCGCTGGTGGCAGCGAACGACGATCGGCTGTCGATCGCCGGTGACGGCTCGATCAACCCGTACGTGGTGATCAACACCCTCAGCCCGAACGAGAACGGAGCGCTCGCCAACGTAAAGGTCCGCCAAGCATTGAACTTCGCAGTCAACAAGGAAGCAGTGCAGCAGATCCTCGGCGGACCGACGCTCGCGAACTTCTCGACGCACTACCTTCCGCCAGAGGTCCCCGGCTCAGAGGACATCAACCCGCTCAACGTTCCGCCGACAGGTGATGCAGAGAAGTCCAAGGCGCTCCTGGCCGAGGCTGGGTACCCTGACGGCGTCAAACTCAAGCTGCTCTGGACCGACGAGCAGGAGGGCAAGAACCTGGCCACCATCCTCCAGCAGGACCTCGGCAAGGCCGGCTTCGATGTGGAGCTCGTATTCGCCAGTCGCAACGAGTTCTACGGCGAATGGCTACTCAACGAAGAGCTAACCAGGCAGGGTGGCTGGGACATCGCTGCGGTCTCCTGGTACGCCGACTACCTCGCCGGCCGGGCCTACATGGTGTCGATGCTCGATGGTCGCGGATATTCCGGTGGCTCGCCGAACTACGGCGGCTACAACAACGACGACGTCAATAAGGAGATCGACGCCGCACTAGCAGCGACGAGCGTCGACGAGGCCAACAAGCACTGGGCCGAGGCCGACAGGCTGGCGACGACCGATGCGGCGTGGGCACCCATTACATTCACCAAGACGGCGACGCTCCACGGTTCGAGGGTCGGTGGTTTTGCCGTTCTCGCTCCGCCCCGCAACGGCGACTTCGTCAACGTATGGATCGAAGGCTGAAAACGTGAAGGGTCTCTGGGCCGGCGGTTCGCCAGCTCAGGGACAGAACAGCAGGCCCGGGTCCTCAGCGACCCGGGCCTGCATCGTCTGAAGGTCATCGACCGGCAGCACTGCATCGTCGACGCGGAGGAACAGGGCGATTCCGCCCCGGTCCGGGTTGTCCGTTGGTGGCGCCGACCAGATCTTCACGCTCGCCGACTGGCGACCGCGCCGGTCACCGCCTGCTCGGTCGCCTGCGAGGAGCGCAGTGAGCAGTCGCGATGCAAACGCTCCCCTCGATGCCTCGTATGCCTCGGCCATCGCATCGACGACGTGGGGACCGGACAGAATATTGCCCTGCACTGCCCAGCCGTCCCCGGCGAAACCGCCGGCCCACGGCAGGCACTCGGGGCCGGTGAAAGAAGCAGTGCGGCCCTTCGCGTCGACCACGCCGAGCTGGCGGTAGATCGACTCCGCATCGGTGCCGGTGAGGCGCTCGATGACTTCGTTGGCCGCAAGGCCGTCGTGCAGCGCGGCGAGGCCCTCGTAGCCGTAGCGGAGGTCGTGCCATGCTTGGGTCGCAACGGCGCCTACGCCGACACTGCCCCAGGGCACGTGAGCCCCGACGCACATGGCCTTGGACGCCACGGCGACACCCCAGCTGGCGGTGTCCGGATCGAAAGCGACGATGGAGTAGGTCATGGCGGAGGGATCAACTCCTCTGTGCTGTGCTGGCCGAATCGGCCTGTTCCTGGAGGATGGCCCAGATGATCGGATCGAGCTTGCCGGGGATCGTGCGCTCTTCGTAGTTGTTCGTGCCCGACCACTGACTCATCGCCGGCTCGAAGCCGCCCAGGTCGGCGGGGGCGTAGCCGACCGCGGCGAGCGCAGCGCTGACTTCGTCAAGCAACGCGCCCTCGAGGGCAAGCAGCGTCGTCGGATCGGGGCGTTCGAAGTAGAGGAAGTGCAGTTCGAGCAAGCGTGCCAGTTCGGTGACGGGGGCAACGTGGTCATCGACGCGAAGGTCGGTACCGATGTCAAGGTTCCCGCCGTACGCGGAGCCTTCCTGCCAGATCGACAGCGCCGCGGACTCAAGGCCGCGGCGGTCGCCGCCGGCCTGTTGGCCAGCCTGCAGCGAGCGCAATAGCCGACGTCCGAAGTGGGCCTCGCTCGGATCGTAGGCGTCCACCATCGCGTCGATGACGTGGGGGCCGTCGAGCAGGTTGCCCTGCGCAGTGAAGTGGTGGCCGCTGCGATGACCCTTCCAGTCGAGGCATCCGGGGCCGGTGTGATTCGCCGTGTTGCCATGGCGATCAACGATGCCGACCTGACGTTGATCGACGAGCGGATCCGTTGCGATAAGACGGGCGACGGTCTCGTCCGCGCTCAACCCATCGCGCAGCAGGGCAAGGCCATCCGGTCCATAGCGAAGGTTGGCGAGCGCTTGGGTGGCGATCGCTCCGACCTCGGCTCCCCCCCACGGCACCGCGAACCCGACAGCAAGACATTTTGACGCGACGGCGACACCCCACGATCGGGTGGACTCGTCAAAGGCAGCGATGGAAAAGGTCATTGGTGCACTCCTACGGTAGATGACAAACGGATGTCGGCAGCAATGTTAACACTAACAAACGTACGCTTGCTCGTTAGAGATCCGCCATGTAAGGTTGCGTCCACCCCAGGCTAGAAAGGACGGCATGGAGCTGCTGCGAGTGGAGGACCTCCACGTCTCGTTCCCCACCGAAGACGGTGTCGTGCACGCGGTTCGTGGCATGGACTTCTCGATCGAGCCGGGTGAGACGGTCGGCATCGTCGGCGAGTCGGGCTCCGGCAAGTCAGTGTCCACACAAAGCATTTTGCAACTGGTGCCGGACGCCGACGTCAAGGGACGGGCGCTGTTCGACGGCCGCGATCTGCTGACGATGTCAGTGCGCGAGCTGCGCGCCGTCCGTGGCGCACGAATCGGCATGGTGTTCCAGGACCCGCTCTCAAGCCTGCACCCGCAGTATCGCATCGGTTGGCAGATCGCCGAAGCGGTTCGTGCGCACCGACGCTGCTCCGCCACAGAGGCAAGACGGACGGCGATTGATCTGCTGGAGCAGGTCGGCCTGCCGACCCCTGAGCGTCGAGTCGATGACTACCCACACCAGTTCTCTGGCGGCATGCGCCAACGGGTGATGCTCGCAATGGCAGTCGCGCTACGCCCAGCGTTGCTCATCGCTGACGAGCCGACGACAGCGCTCGATGTGACGATCCAGGCCCAGATCATTGATCTCATCGCCCGTCTCCAGCACGAGTACGGCACCGCTGTGCTGTTGATCACCCACGATCTCGGAGTAGTCGCGGAGGTCGCCGATCGGGTGGTGACGATGTACGCGGGCCGAGTGGTCGAGTCCGCCCCGGTACTTGACGTGTTCGACCGCCCGCACCACCCTTACACGCAGGGGTTGCTCGAGTGCATGCCCGGCGCGTCTACCCGCGGCCGAGCTCTCGTGCCAATTGCCGGTCAGCCGCCGAGCATGCTCCACGAGCCTGCTGGCTGCGCGTTCGCACCGCGGTGCCGACACGCCTTGCCGTCATGCACCACGACGGCCCCGCCGGTCCAGCATCTCTCGCCCGACCACCGCTCCGAGTGTGTACTACCGATGAACACCGCAGGCCGGGAAATCCGGCCGATTGTCGTGACCGTCGATGCGCCGGCATCACGCGTAGACATCGGCGAAGCAGTTCGGCCGCTCGTTCGCCTGAGCGCTGTGACGAAGCAATTCGTCGGTCCGCGGACCGGACTGCGCGGGGGTCGCCGGCTGGTGAATGCGGTCGATGGGGTCGACCTCGAGGTGAAGCCCGGCACCACCTTTGGCATCGTTGGCGAGTCGGGCTCGGGCAAATCAACGTTGGCGCGGATGCTCACCGGCTTGATCCCGCCAACGAGTGGCCGCGTCGAGATCGACGGCGTCGACCTTGCCTCGCTCGACCGTTCCGCGACCAACCGAATGCGGCGCGACGTGCAGATGATTTTCCAGGACCCTTACGGTTCGCTGAATCCTCGTCGCCGGGTCGGGTCCATCATCGCCGACCCGTTGGTGATCCATGGGGCGGATCCCTCGACCATCCGGCCGACGGTGCAGTCGCTGATGGAGCGAGTCGGTCTCAACCCCGAGCATTACAACCGCTTCCCCAACGAGTTCTCTGGGGGTCAGCGCCAACGGATCGGCATAGCACGGGCCCTCGCACTGCAGCCACGGCTGATCGTGTGCGACGAACCGGTGTCGGCGCTCGACATCTCGATCCAGGCGCAGATTGTCAATTTGCTACAACAGCTACAGACGGAGCTGAACCTGACGTTCGTCATCATTGCCCACGACCTCGGCGTGGTGCAGCACATCGCGGATCGGGTGGCGGTGATGTACCTCGGTCGGATCGTCGAGATCGCCGACACCGACGAGTTGTTCGCAGCCCCTCGCCATCCCTACACGAAGGCACTGCTCGCCGCAGCACCTGCCGGGCATCCATCGGCGAACGGCCAGCGACAGCTCCTGCAAGGCGATCTACCGTCTCCCTCGGACCACCCGAGCGGTTGCCGGTTCCACCCCCGATGTCAGTCCCGCCAAGACGACTGCACCCGCGCCGAGCCCGACCTCTTGACGGTGCCTGGCGATCCGCCGACCCGCCGGGCCGCATGCTTCCATCCACTGGCCGCGTCGGCCGCCGACGCCGTGGTGGTGGAGCGATGACTCTCCATGTTCCTGACGAGATGCCAACCGACGACCCCGGCGGTCCGGTCGCCGCAACCACAACCGCGCGGACCCCGCGGCAGCTGGCCATGGCTCGCTTGCGGCGCGATCGCGTCGCGATGATCTCCGTCGCCGTCATTGTCGGCTTCGTGCTGCTCGCTATCTTCGCCCCGCTCGTCGCTCACTTCACTGGTCACCCCGTCAACGAGCAGTACCGCCAGCTCGGCCTCACCCCCGAGGGGCTCCCGAGAGGACCGAGTCACACGTTTCTGCTCGGCGCTGATCAACTCGGACGGGACCTGCTGGTCCGGCTCGCATACGGAGCGCGGATCTCGTTGCTCGTCGGTGCTGCAGCGGCGGTTGCCTCGGTCGGGCTCGGCAGCCTCGTCGGGCTCGCAGCTGGCTACATGGGAGGCTGGACCGACCGCATTCTGTCGTGGCTGATCGACAGCACGCTGAGTCTGCCATTCCTGCTGTTCGCCGTCTCGCTGGTGTCGCTTACAGGGCCCGGACTCGGGGTGACGATCGGTGTCATCGTCCTCTTCTCGTGGTGTCCCGTCGCCCGTGTCATCCGCGGCCAGGTGCTGTCTCTGCGCGAGCGCGAGTTCGTCGAGGCGGCTCGATCCCTCGGGGCGTCGCGACGACGGATCATGGCCGTCGACATCCTCCCCAACGTCGTCGCGCCGATCATCGTCTACGGCACGCTGCTCGTCCCGCAGGCGATCGTCTTCGAAGCAACGCTCTCGTTCCTCGGCCTGGGCGTGCCGCCGCCGTCGGCGACGTGGGGGACGATGCTCGGCGACGGCGCCAAGTTGTATCGAGTCGCGTGGTGGCTGGTGCTGTTCCCGTCGGCGGCCTTGCTGTTCCTCACGCTCGCGTTCAACCTGTTCGGCGACTCGTTGCGCGACGCGTTCGACCCGCGCGGGCTTACCCGACTGAGGCGGCGCAAGTGAGCCGGTTTATCGCTCGACGTGTTCTATCGGCGCTCCTCACGCTCTTCGCGATCTCGGTCCTGATCTTCGTGCTGTTCTACGTAGTGCCGAACAACCCGGCGCGTACGATCGCTGGGCCGCAGGCCAAGCTGGAGGTGGTGGAGCAGATCCAGCGTCGCCTCGGCCTCGATCGCCCGATCCTCGAACGGTATCTGAAGTTCGCGAAGGGACTGTTGCATGGCGACCTCGGCTATTCATACTTCAACCAGCGGTCGGTGCGTGAGACGATCCTGACGCGGTTGCCGGTCACCGCATCCGTTGCGCTCGGTGCATCGGTGATGTGGATGCTTGTCGGGATCCCGATTGGTGTTGCCTCCGCAAAGCGCCCGGGGAGCTGGCGCGACCGCGTCGGAACGGTCTTCGTGCTGATCGGACTGAGCTTTCCCCCGTTCGTGTTCGGGCTCTTGCTCTTGTACTTTCTGTACTTCCGCCTGACCCTGCTCGGCATCGAGTGGTTCCCGGCCGCTGGCTATGTTGGGCTCACGGACGACCCGTTCCAGTGGGCTCGGCACATGATATTGCCGTGGATCTCCGTCGCCTTCTTGACTGCGGCCACGTACGCCCGTCTGACGCGCGGCCAGATGCTTGAGGTGCTCGGGGAGGACTACATCCGCACAGCGAGGGCCAAGGGCCTCTCCGAACGGCGCGTCGTTTACCGTCACGGTCTCCGCAGCGCGATCACGCCGCTGTTCACGCAGTTCGGGCTCGACGTGGCGATCCTGCTCGGCGGCCTGGTTGTCACCGAGCAAATCTTCGGACTGCCGGGGATCGGCAAGCTCGCCGTCGATTCCGTCACCAAGAACGACCAGCCGGTAGTGATCGGCGTCGTCCTCCTCGCCGCGCTGTTCGTCGTCGTCGCCAACGTCGTCGTCGACGTGGGCTACGCGTTCCTCGATGCCCGAGTGCGGGTCGACTGAAAGGCCACCATGCTGTCCGACGAACTGAAGTCATTCCTCCAAGGAGGCAACTTTGCCACGTTCACTACGTTGCTTGCCGATGGGCGCCCAGCGAGCCAAGTGATGTGGATCGACTGTGATGACGTCCACGTTCTGATCAACACCGAGGTACATCGTCGCAAGTTCCGATCGGTATCGGCCGACCCCCGGGTGGTGGTGTGTGCATGGGCGCTCGACGACCCGTACTCCTACCGCGAGATCCGCGGTGTCGTCGTCGAGACCGTCCACGGCGCACCGGCTCGCGAGCACATCGATCAGCTCTCTCTCCGCTATTTCGGACGTCCTTACGACGCCGACGAGATCGAGTCCGAGCGCGTCATCCTGAAAATTCGCCCCGAAACGGACTGACGCTGCCCGCAAGCACCACGTCGACGTCCGATGCTCGTGCACCCGCCGTCGTCAGGCGTGGCGGCAGAGGCGACCCGGTACTTCTCGACGAGGACAGGTCTGGCTCGCTCGGCGCACCGCAACGCGATCGTGCTGGCGACCACCAAACGGACTCCCGTAACACTGTCGCTGACGCGATCGGATCTGTTCAGTTCGACGACTACCAGCCACCCCTGATGTCCGAACCAGGGCGAAACGCCGGCGAATTCATCACGAGATACGTCATCGTTCCACTAAAGATGTAGTCAACGCCCCTCGGTATGTAGACAACGTCATCGGCGCCGATCTCGAATTCGGGCTCATCACCGATCGTGAACTTTCCCGTGCCGTCAATGATGTAATAGGCACGATCGGCCTCGTCGGAGCGAAGGCCACCGTGGTCACCGTGGATGCGGACCCAGGTGATGCTCAGATCAGGCGAATCGGGCACCTTGAGTAACGCCCGCATCACCAGATGGTCCTGCTCGCTCACGACCTCTTCACATTCACTCAGACGGATAATCATCGGTTGTTGGCCCTTCCGGTCAGTCGCTCGTTGGCGGGTTTCGAGAATTGTCGGTGTGTGCGTCTTGCGATTCACAGTTCGTAGTCGGCGGCGCGTGCCGCCAACCCATCGCGACTTCGTTCTCACCCCGATTCGCAACGAGCACTCGTTCGAACATCTCGACCCTTCACGATTCACAAACTAGCGCACGTTCGTCTGATTCGGAACTGTTAGACTTGCCCTTCCGACCGACAAGCTGGCCCCCTGCAGGGGTGCCGACAAATGTTCAGGAGCAACCGTGGATCAGATCGTCCTCTACACGCTCAACACCGACGCACGAACGCCGACTTGACAGGAGTGTTGCCGTGTCAGGGACTACCTGACAGCGGCAGGCGTCGAGTTCGACGACCGCAACGTCCGCCAAAGTTCCGAAGCACGCGAGGAGCTCGAGGCCCTCACAGGGAGCGTCGTCGTACCTCAACTGCACTACCGCGACCGCGTCATCACCGGCTTCGACCCCGACGAACTCGACGCGCTGATCGTCGAGCTCCGATCCGAGTCGGCATGAGTACCGGCACTCGGCAATCATGACCCGACCCCCTGGCAACTCGCTCGACAGTGATCAAGACGACCGGGTAATCGATCTCGGAGTCGAACTACCCGAGGGTATTCGGCACCTCCGGCGACGGATCGCCGAGGAGATCGCCTACAACGACGCGAAGGGCCGATCCGGCTATCGGATGGGCATGCACGACGGACTGCATTTCGTGCTGGAGGCGGTTGACGCGCTCATGTCCGAGCACGCGACCGACTGAGCCTGAAACATTCGCGCCCCGCGTCACTCCACTCGTTCGGCGCACCTCTCATAAATCCGTGACGGTGCACGCCTTCACGTGACCGAGTACGTGTTGCCGTCGGCTGTGTTGTTCACCGACGAGTACCGGCCATACACGATAGTTGGTGGGCGCTTCCAGCAGGACCACCGCATCAACCACTCAGAGAAGGTCTATGTGAGCGGAGACATTCACACGCAGACCATCGAGGGGCTCTGGTCGTTGGTCAAGAACGTCATCCGCAGGCTGTGAGGGGATCCCGATTGGTGGTCCAGTCGCTATGCGGCTTGGGGTTGGTGGGTCGTGGTCCAGTGTAGAGCGAACTCGTTTGGGGTGAGTTCGCCGTGAGCGGTGTGGGGTCGGTTGGCGTTGTAGTCGTGCCGCCAGTCCTCAACGATCACGCGTGCTTCGAGGAGCGAGTCGAATCGCCACGAGTTGAGCAGTTCGTCGCGGAGGCGTCCGTTGAATGATTCGATCCAGGCGTTCTGCCACGGTGAGCCGGGGTCGATGAAGATGCTGTTGGTGCCGTTGAATCGGCACCAGTCCGCGATCGCATGCGCGACGAACTCGGGGCCGTTGTCGAAGCGGACGTAGGCCGGCGCGCCGCGTTGGGCGGTGAGACGGTCGAGGACGTCGACTACCTGGTCGGCGTTGATGGAACGGTCGATCTTGATCGCCAGTGCTTCGCGGGTGAACTCGTCGATGATGTTGAGGAACTTGATCTGGCGGCCATCTGCGGTGGTGTCGAACTGGAAGTCCATGGCCCACACGATGTTGGGACGGATCGGGCACATCGCACCGACGTTGACGCCGATGCCGGTGAGACGCTTCTTGGTGCGGCGTTGCGGGACCCGCAGCCCTTCGGCACGCCACAGGCGTCGGATGCGTTTGTTGTTGACCTTCCAGCCGGCACGCCGTGCCATCTTCGCAGCGCGTCGCCAACCCCACCGTGGTCTGGTTGTGGAGAAGGCACGTAGCCAGGCACGCAGCTCGGTCTCTTCGGTAGTGGTCGGTGGCGGTGTGAGACGCATCGTGCAACGATGCGCACCAACGGCCTGGCAGGCCCGCCGTTGTGAGACCCCGAACCGGGCGAGCAGCAGTGTCACTGCTGCTCGCTGGCGGTTCGGGGTCAGAAGTTTCCCGACGCGATCTCCTTGAGCATGTCGATGTCCAACGCTTGGTTCGCGACCAGCTTCTTCAACCGGGCGTTCTCCGCTTCGAGTTCCTTGAGTCGTTTCGCGTCGGGGGCTTTCATGCCGCCGTACTGGGCGAGCCAGCGATGCCACGTCGACTCCGCAACCTGCAGATGTCGGCACACCTCGTCGAGTTGCTGACCGGCACCGAGGAGCTTGTTGCCCTCGGCGAGCTTGCGGATGATCTGATCCGGCGTATGCCGCCGGCGCTTGTTCGATGTCATGTGATGCTGATTCTTCCTGCCCGGAAACCGGGCAACAGAGTCGCACACCAACTGGACCACTACAGCGGGCTCACCTCACTGGGGCCATCCCGCGAGGTAGTGAGCGACTGCGGGATCGCGCATGACCTCGTCGCCTGATCGATCGGCGGTCTCGGAGCGCCAGTCCGCTGCTACAGCAAGTACCTCTCGAAGGAACGGCTCGTCGTGTGCCGACGCAGCTCGCAATGTCACCATGATCTCAGGTTGCCAGAGAATCATCACCCGTCAACGGGTGCTCGCACGCATGCTGATGGATTCAGGTTGTCCGGTCGAGAGTCCTCGACTGAGACACCGGTCGCACGTAGTTCTGATCGGCCTGCGCTGTCGAAGTCGTGCTTCGCTATGCGCTACTTCTGCAGCGTTGAGGGTACTGCGGTTATGGGCTCGGTCAGGTCATGAAGCGGCCGGGGGTTCGCAGACCGGCACGGCAACGACTCGTGCCGGAATGGCGTGGGTCCCATTGGTGTCTCGGTATGTGGCGTACCGGTCGATCACTGGTCTGGGCATTTCTTCGTGCTGGTCGTTCTCGAGGGGTGTTGA
>Ga0105046_10008355_pt1 | contig 16271 bp, 10 predicted proteins | sample MAT03_FD_78385 | JGI IMG/M metagenome (GOLD analysis project Ga0105046, IMG submission 78385) | Freshwater microbial communities from Lake Fryxell liftoff mats and glacier meltwater in Antarctica - MAT-03 (megahit assembly) | ecosystem: Environmental > Aquatic > Freshwater > Ice > Liftoff...
CCCTTTCTCTTGAAAACGCAGTTACCTTCGACTACAGGGATGTAACGATTTCCCCGGTCAGGACTTTCACCCGACTATTCAATCGCCTTCACAGGCGCACTAGGTCCTTTCTGCCGGAAAGGATTTTCCAAATTGCCGCAAGGCGAACCGTCAGCGGGACGGCACAGGGAAAAACAAAAAGCGGTGCCGTGATCTCCGGCGACATGATTTTGCCGTCGAAACACGTTTGGTCGCAGGTCGCAGCGACGCTGCGAAGTCCTTTCCGGCAGAAAGGACCTATCCTCAACGCGTACGTTCCACCTGCACGGCTGACAGCGTGTTCTGAAAATGGTCGTCGATGTGAGGTTTCCACGGAGGGCTGACGCTGGGCTGTTGAAAATTTGTGTATTTGGGTATTCCGGTGAAGATTTCTGACGAGCAATCACCCGGAGAAATTCGCGTTAAATCAATTCCAGTGATGTAGTTGCGTCGAAAAATATCGGTGAGCTGCCTAACAACGTTTCATACATTTTCAACAGCCCAGGCTGACGCCCTGCCGCTCGCCTGTTGTGTTTTCATGGAGATCCTCATGCAAATCGGACCCACTTCGGCGCCGAAAACGGACCCACCTGAAACAGCAGCTCTGCATCGCCGCGGCTGGAGGAAGATGGGAAAACAGTTGAAGGACGACGGCTATCGAATGCAGGGGAGATCTCCGGAGCGCAGAATTCGAATCCGGTGTGCAGCCAGCGAGTCTTCAATTCCCTCACTGCCAGCAGAGTCATTCTCAAAGCAGGCCCACTTCATACAGTCATGCTCGAACCAGAACAGAGGATCAGCGATGATCCCGCCACTGTCGTTCAAGATCGGTTCCTGATGAATCTCGTGCGATTTCCAGAGATTCACAAGCCATGGACGGTGCTCTGTCCCGATACGTTTCAGGATGTCGATCAAATCATCCTGGATGCTGCTCGACGCGTCGATACTTGGCGCCGCATTCTGCATGGCAACACAATCGGCTATCGTGTGCACCAGTAATCGGGAAGCCGACGAACCAGTATGGATTCCGTAGATGGCCAGCAGCGACCTCGCGCGAGTCATTGCGACGTACAGACTATTGGCAAGTATCTGGCCTTCGCCGGTGACAAACTGATCGACGCATGGTATCAGCACCACTTCCGATTCGTATCCCTTGAACGAATGCGATGTCGTGACCACCAGCGTGTTGGGCTGCCGCTCAAATGAACGGCTTGTCTGAAACGACAATTCAACGCCGATCTCGTCCATTTTTGGCCGCAGGTCAGACTCCATCACCTGCGCTGCCAGCTTGCCGTTATAGATCACGCAAATGTCGTTCGGTGAGATACCATCGACCTGAATCAGGTGTTTCAGATGAGCGGCAATTCGATCGATTTCTTTGCTTCGCTGATCGAAACAGTGAAAGATCGGCTTCGGACCGTGTACCTGATTGTAGCGAACTCGCAGCCATTCCCGACCGGATCGTTCGCTCCGTTCAATCAGGCCCAGCGACAACAGTTCCTTTTGATCCGGATTCCCGGCATCTTTCGTGAATTGATGCAGTACGTTCACCGCCAACTCCGTGACGGGCGCCGTCGAACGAAAACTTTCCCGCATAATGGTGGATCGACCGCGCAGATCGACCCCGAGGTCTGACCAGATCGGCGTCTTTCGGCCATAAATATTCTGTGCGTTGTCGTAGAAAATATGAGCCGAACGACTCATTTCATCATCGGGATCCAGCTGTTCGACAAGAGACAATAGTAGCTTCAGTGTGGACGGCCCCATGTCCTGAGCCTCATCAATGAACAGCGCTGAACATCGCGGCAACAACAGAGTTGCATTTTGGCGATTCAGGAATTCCTCTGCGGCGCGATCGTAATCAAAGTCGAATGAATCCATCCTCAACGAGGCCGCTGGCAGGATACCGGAGAGTACCGATCTGACGTGCAACAGCTGGACTCTCTCCCATGGAAATTCGCGTCGGGCGAACAGGTCACCGTCGGAAAGACTCTCCCATGCGGACTCGATGGATTCTCGGAGCAGCTTATGCAGCGAACTGTTCGCGTACACGGCCCAGATGGTCACGTTCCTGTCAGCTTCTGTCCGTTTCACCGTCCTCGCGAGCCAGTTGCAGAGGACGACGGACTTTCCGCTCCCGGCCACACCTCGCACCAATCGCGGCTTGCCATCTAGCTTGAGGTGGGTGAGCCGCTGTTGTTCCTGCGAAAGTACGGGCTTCATGACTTTGCGTGTCGCAAACTGCTCTCCGATGCCGCCGGAGGTTTTCGCACTCGTTCCATAGTGTGCCGAGTTTTCTGACAGTACCTCGGACCTTGCACTTGCTCGACCCGGAGAACAAGCCCCGTCGATTCTCTCCCAGCGGCAGCCAGCGTCGTCCTGAATCAGCCGGGCGGGAGTCAACCGTCGCAGCAGCGGCCTCAGATATGGCTCTTCCATTTCGCCGCGACTCGCCAGCACAATCACGGCCTCGCGGGCTCGACTGATCGCCACGTTGACGAGTCGTTTCCATTCATCGAAAGGCCAGTTGTAGCTGCCGGCATTGACCGTATCGAAAATCACAATGTCGGCTTCGGAACCTTGCTGACTGTGAACGGTTGATGCTTCCCAGTTCGCCAGCCCCCAGCGTGCAAACAGGTTAGAAACAATCTGCGCCTGTGCTTTGTAAGGCGAAATGAAAAGCCCGTGTGCGTTTCGTACGGACGTGTCTGAGAAGAGTTTCTCGAGAATTGAGGGAGTGATCGATCTGACCCAGCTCTTGTTGCCCGGCCCTCTTTCCGCTCGGATGGCGGCGAGTTCCGAGTGTTCCGCGTCAAGGACATACCAGACGGCACGGGAAAAATCGGCGATGAACGGCGAAAGTCCGGAGTGTCGTTGCTGCGTCTCCGCTGCGGTCCTGAGATGCCCGCCATATTGGAAATCGGAGACCACCTGGCACACGTCCGGATGCATGCGTCGTTGTTCGGTCAGAACATGGACGGCATTCGGCGTCGCGTCCAGATCGTCCAGATGGCTGAGTCCGCTGCTGCCCAGCCACGTCTGCTGTCGTGTAGGCAAAATGCGGGACATGCGACTGATCGGAGCCAGCTGTTTTGAATCTCCCACGAGCACAACTCGTCGAGCCGCCAACAGAGATAACGCCGCAATCGCCGCCCGAGACATCAAGCCGGCTTCATCAATCAGAATCGTGGTGAATGGGGCGTCACCGCTTTCGATCAGCGGCTTCACAATCGCATCATCAAGGAAACTCATGGCCTTAAACGCCGTGGCAACGATCACTCGAACTTCCGGATCAATAAACAGTCGCTTGCTTTCATCGTTGCTGCCAGCTCGCAGTTCTCCCATTTGTTTGCGTGTCAGAGCCTTGTCCTCCCAGCCATCAAACGTCTCCAGTTGCTGAGCCAGATCGTCGATCCGGAGCAGAACATCGGACTCTGTTCCGCGCAGCATGGTCTCAAGACCATCGTTGGCAAACACCTGAGGAGACGCTCCTTTGCCGATACGCAGCACTTTGCCTTCGTCAAGTTCCTGCGGCGCGGTCTTCTTTGCGGCGTTTCCAATCGAGAGCGCGATCGCATCTGTGGCACGATTGGTCGTGGACACCACAAGGATTCGCTCGTCATGATCCGCCAGAACCGCCGCGATCTGTTGACCGGATGTGTATGTCTTCCCCGTTCCCGGCGGCCCCCACAGCACAGACCACGAATGCTGCCACCATTCGCTCAACTGTGACAGCCCAGATGAAAGCGGTCGGGCAATCGCCGGATGAATTCCTCCTTCTGCCGCTGCAAGTCGTTGAGGCATGATATCTCTGATCGCCCCGAATGCTGCTCCGTTGTAAACAGCATCCAGGCCCTCCAGAAACTCAAACGGTCTTACAAAGAATGAACCTGCCGTCGGCCTGGCTTCGGGGTTGTCGAGTGCAATGAAGAGACACCCATTTCGCTCATCAACCTCCAGGATCTCGCCGGACCAGAGGATTTCATCTTCGTAGTCAGCGTCTTCGTAGACAGCATCCGAGAACTTGCCGTTGTCATCCAGCGACTTTGGGCGAAACGCTTTCGCTCCTTCCCACGTCCAGTCGAACTCGACCGAACCGCCCACATCGACCACATAGATCGTTCCGCGATGACGTTCTGCAAATATGCTCACCCTGCGACAGCGGAGGCGTTTCCATTTCGAACAGTCGCGAAACTCCTGCCGTACCGCAACCGCCGCGTCGTCGAGCAGCTTTCGGGCAGCCTCTGGTAGTCTGAACTCCACGGGGAATCGCGCAGGCACCAACCCGACATCGGCAAGCTCTACTTCGAAGTCGTGATCTTGCGTTGTCTCTTCATCCATAGCGGACGCACTTCGGGGCAATGCCGGATGACTCTGCCGAACGATCAATCATAAACGCTGAACCGGCAACGATTATCCGACGCGCAGTACGACGATTCCTGATGCGCAGCACCGTTCTTCGTCGTTTGAGTCACGATTTCAACCCATTAGACAGTAGACCCACAGGAAAACCAATATCATTCGGTGTTTTGATCTGGAGTTTCACCTTACTTCGTCTGAAACTAGTAACGGAGGCCGCGCGATCCGGGTCCCGTTAGATGGATTCCCAAGGCGCGGGGCGTCGCCCACGCGGTTAAACGGATGGGCCACCCGCTTTTTCAAATGGTCGGAGTCTTGCGAGGTCACACTCGGAAACCTCAGAAATCCTCAGTATTCAGGCGATTCGTGTGGCGAGGGACCGCCTAAACTAGCGTACCAATCGGACGGCGGATATCATGAACGGCACAGGGTGAGTGCCGACAGGAACGCCGGGTATTTGTACATTCGCGGTTCGGTTTCCAAATGGACATTTCTGACGTGTCGTGTTGGTATTCAGTTGCGCCTTGCTGTTGGCAATTTGCGTTGAGCGGCTCGAATGACAGATTGCCTGTAGAACAAGTCGGGGAGATCCTCAACGGTGAGCATTCGAAATGATTTTCACTTTGCCCAATCCAGAGCGGTGTTGGTTCTGGCGGCAATGCTCATTTGCCAGTTCAGGGTGACGGTTGCCGACGATCCGCTTCAGCGCGGAATTGTGGTGATTGCAAATCGGACGGATCAGGTCGTCGAGATTCAACCGGCTGACGGAAACGAAAACTCGACCAAGAGCTCAATTGTTCCAGGAGGCGTGCTGCCGCTGGCGACGGAAGGAACTGCGGCAGTCCGAATCGGATTGTTGGATGAAAGACAACAGGTGCTGCTGGATCCCAACACCGCGTATGAATTCAGCCGCACTGAAGATGGCAAATACCAGTTACGGCAAATTGGATTTGCGCCGGATGCGGCTCCCGATAAATCGACGAAGCCAAAAATTCGTCAGTCGAATGCAAATGGCCGTCTGCGTGAGATGTCCATACTGACGGTACCTGTCAGGATTCTCGTGGATGAAGAGGAGCCGCTGATTCAGAACCGGTGGGAACCACGTTTGCGGGAGCGTGTGCAGGCGGCCTCCGAAATTCTGGAGCAGCACTGCGGCGTGCGTTTCGAGGTTGTTGCAGCAGGCGTCTGGCAATCCGACAACAGCATCTCGGAATTCGGTGAACTGTTGCGGGAACTGGAAACCGAAGTCACAGTGCCTCCCGCACGACTGGTGATTGGATTCAGCAGTCAGAAAAGGATCGGGACTGATAAGCTTAAGATGGGTGCCACACGGATCCCGCTGCATAGTTTCATTCTGATTCGTGAGTGGTCAAAGGCGATGAGTGAACGAGAGCGGATCGAATTGTTGGTCCACGAACTTGGGCACTTCCTCGGGGCAACGCACAGTCCGGAAATGACTTCTGTGATGCGTGCTCAACTGGTGGACGGCAAGAGCAATGTGGACAGGTTTTTGATTCAATTTGATCCGGTCAATACTTTGGTGATGAATCTGGTTGTCGAAACGATGCGGCAGCGCCCGATATCGGGTCTCGCTGACCTCTCAGCCGAAAACCGTCAACGGCTGGGTGATATTTACGCCGAGATCTCTCGTGCGCTGCCGAACGATCCCGAAGTGGCGCTCTCGCGGCAGTTAATCGCGTCATTGGCTGTTGTCGAACCTGATTCTCCATTGGCCCGGGGTGTGCGAGATGTCCTGGTGTCAATCGTTCAGGACATAGACGTGGCGAAGTCAGGACCAACGCCGGACGAATTTACGAATGCCTGTGTGCGTCGAGCGGCTCTGGCGGCGTCCAGGCTCCCGGAGGACGTGTCGCGCCATGCATTTGTACTGAGCTTTGGGCTGATACTCGATAATACGGGACTATTACGTCGGCATCCGCAACTGAACAATGCTCTGAAAGTGATTGAAGCCGACACTGGCACGTGGGAACGCATCCAGAAGACTGCTGGCCGCTTAACGATGCAGTCACGACATGATCTCGCACAGCACTTCTGGGTTTCTGCGGCGCTGGCTGATCTGGCGGGGGAGCAAATGGCACTTGCTGCAGGAGTCACCAAGGAACTGCAGGATGCGAATGGCGGCAGCGGATTCAGTTTTGCAGATCTCGCAGCCGACATCGCAGGAGTTGAATTGGCCATGCAGGTCCTGAGTTCGAAGATCCGTCTTGAACATCTGTCAAAGGAGTTCAGGATCGAAGATTTCCTGATCAAACCGACGGGGTTGCCGGAAGGTCTCTCGTCCGCGGAATTTCTCCGGAAGTACGGCACCGTGAGCGGCTCGGTGTATCGTCAGGAGGAATCGCGCCTACGAACCCGTATCCTGTCGTTACGGGGATTCCGTGCGCACGCCGAGTGACTGCCTGATACCTCAATGTGGGGTATTGACTCTGCGCGGCGACAACTTACATTTCGCGCGGCCAGAAATGAATCCGGCGAGCGGAGCGGCGTGAGCCCTCCGAGTGATATGCGTGCAACTCGGTGAGCTCACACCCACCGCTCGCCAGGACACTTCAATGTTGATCGCGTAGAGTATTAAGAGAGTGCGTTGATGTTCGCCGGGCTACCGATTATTTCAAACCGCGGCGTTTGAGCAGCGCTTCTACGGTTGGTTCGCTCCCCCGAAACGCCTTGTACGCCTCCATGGGTTCGCGACTGCCGCCGACGGAGAGGATTGTGTCGCGGAAACGCTGGCCGTTTTCGCGAGTCAGTCCGCCATGAGCCTGCATGTACGCGAATGCGTCGGCGGCAAGGACTTCGCTCCAAAGATAAGCGTAGTAGCTGCTGGAATAGCCGCCCGACCAGATGTGCGCAAAATAGGCGGTTCGATAACGTGGCGGGACCGGAGCGTAGTCGATACCGAACTTCTTCATCGCGGCGGCCTCGAATTTCTCAGCGTCGGTCGGAATCTCTTCCGACGTAAGCGTATGCCATTCTAGGTCCAACAACGCGGCAGCAAGGTATTCCATGGTGTCAAAGCCCTGATTGAATTTACTCGCCCGAATCACCTTGTCCAGAAGTTCCTTTGGAATCGGTTCACCGGTCTTGTAATGCTTCGCGTAGTTACTCAACACGGCAGGCTGGATTGCCCAGTCTTCTTCGAATGTCGATGGAAACTCGACGAAGTCGCGCGGCGTGGCTGTGCCGGACACGGATGGATACGTGACGTTGGAAAACATGCCGTGCAATGCGTGGCCCATTTCGTGGAACATCGTGGTCACATTATCAAAACTGATGAGTGCCGGTTCACCTGCTGCCGGTTTTGGGATATTCAGCACGTTGACAATGACGGGCAATTCGTGCAAAAGATGAGATTGATCCACATAGGAACTCATCCAGGCTCCGCCACGCTTTGTGTCGCGTTTGAAAAAGTCGGCATAGTAAATCGCGAAGTGTGTGCCGTCTTTGTCGAAGACATCAAAGACACGCACATCCGGATGGTAGACCGGCAAATCCGTGCGTTCACGGAACTCAATGCCATACAGTTTGTTCATCGTGAAGAAGACACCGTTCTTCAGGACGTTGTCGAGTTCAAAATAGGGCTTCACGGCCGCTTCATCGACTTCAAAACGAGCCTTGCGGACCTTTTCGGTGTAGTATTCCCAATCCCACGGTGCGAGTTCATGCCTGGCACCACTTTCCCTGATCATGGCTTCCAGATCGCCTGCTTCTTCCTTCACTTTTGCCAGAACTCCCGGAATCAGATCGGCCAGCATTTTGCGAGCTGCCGCAGGTTCTTCCGCCATCTGATTCTGCAATTTGAAGGACGCATGATTTGCAAAGCCCAGCAGCTTCGACCGTTCCGCTCGCAATTGAGCGATCTCAAGGATTAACGGGCGATTGTCAATGCCGCCGTCACGTCCCAACCCGCGGTCAGCGGAAGCCTCCCAGATGCGACGCCGTGTCTCGCGATTGTTCAGCGATGACAGAATCGGAACGCGGGTTGTATTTGTAATCTCCAGCAGGTATTTGCCTTCTTTGCCGCGTGCCTTGCCACCTTCGGCAGCGGCCGCGATGTCTGCGTCGCTCATGCCGTCGAGCTCGGACACGTTATCGATAAAAACCGATCGTTCTTCGGTGACGGCCAGCAGATTCTCCTCGAACTTCGTCTCCAGCTTCGAAAGCTGTTCATTGAGGCTACGAATCCGCGCCTGCTGAGTTTCATCAAGTTTCGCACCAGCGCGGACAAAGCTTTCGTAGTGCTGTTTCAGAACTTCCCTTTGTTCTTCGTTGAGTCCAAGTGACTCGCGGCTTTCGTACAGTTTTTCAACTCGGGCAAACAACCCGCGATTCAGCAGTATGTTGTCCGAATGCGCAGCCTGCAACGGAGCCAGTTCGGTTTCGATGTTCTGCAGGTCCTTCGTTTTCTCCGCCGAAGTCATGTTTGAGAACACGTTTCGCACGCGCGTCAGGAGGGCTCCGGATTTTTCAATTGCGACAATCGTGTTATCAAATGTTGGTGCGTCAGTCTGAGCTGCAATGGCTTCCATTTCCGCGAGCTGCTGCATCATGCCGACCATGAACGCTGGCTGGTAGTGTACCAATTGAATTTTGTCGAAGGCCGGCGCGTGAAATGCCAGCGGACTTGGAGTTGCAAAGGGATTGTCAGCAGAAAGTTGCGTATCGGCAGCAGCGGAAGATTGAGCAGTCACGGTTGTAATCGGGTCCTTTGGAGCGGCAGAAGAGTATTCAAACGAGCTGACGGCAACGGGCACCGCCAGCAGAGTTGCAACCTGGAACAGGAATTTCATGATTGACGATCCTTTAAAGATTTCAGAACCTTGCCTGGCGTTGAGTCAGAAATTCTACCAGCGCCTTATCGAACGGCATACTCGTGTCGAGCGGCACATAGTCTGCTCCGATACTCACACACGTTGAACGGAACCGTTCTCGCAATTCAGCGACTGCCTCCAGATAGTCCGCCCTGATGCCGGCTGCATCGACAATTTCGTGATCCTGCGATTCAGGTTCCAGTAGATCGACACTGCCGGAAAACGGAAAAGTGACTTCAGCTTCATCCAGAATGTGGAACAGAATCACATCGTGGCCGCGATAACGCAGAATTCGCAGCGATTCAATGATCTCATCAGGGTCAGCGAGCAAGTCTGACATCAGCATCATCAGACTTCGGTGCCGGATCATCGAAGCCACACGCCGCAGATTGCCGCCAATGTTTGTTGTTCCCGTCGGCTTGCACCGTTGCAGCACGGCCAGAATATCGCCCAGGTGCGAACGCCGACTGCGGGCGGGCAGACTGGCGCGGAGTTCATCGTCAAACGTCATCAGTCCAACGGGATCCTGTTGGTGAATCATCAGGTAGCTGATCGAAGCCGCCAGGCAGATTGCATAGTCAAATTTAGTCAGCGTCTGTCGATATGTGTAGGCCATACTCCGCGACAGATCCATCAGCAGGTAGCCGGTGATATTCGTTTCTGCCTGATACTTCTTAATGTAAAAACGGTCAGTTCGAGCGAAGACCTGCCAGTCGATATCCTTTGGGTCGTCTCCCGGTTCGTAACGTCGATGCTCGCTGAATTCGACGCTGAAACCATGAAAGGGACTCGCATGCAGCCCGGACAGTAACCCTTCGACAATAAACTTCGCGCGCAGATCCAGCCGCGCGATGCTCTGAATCACTTCGGGCTTGAGATACTGTTCAGCGGACGACATCGCGACGCGATCTGTAAACGTAAGTCGAATAACCGGACAATCGCGTATTGTGGCGTCATTGGACCGATTCGGAAAGCGTAAGCGATTCTCTGACTGTTTCCCCTGGACCTTGTTCCCTGGACCTTGTTCCCTTGGACCTTGTTCCCTGGACTGCGGCAGCCTGCTGCCGCTTTCCTGAGCCAGCCTGCTGGCTCCGCACGGTCAGGCATCGCCCCATAACCAAGCCAAATCCCAAAGTCCCGCAGCAGGCTGCGAGCACGAAAGCGGCAGCAGGCTGCCGCAGTCCAGGGTCACTCCGTATCTCCATCATTCTCCGCGATCAAGTCGTATTTAAAACTGCTGATGGTCTTCAGCCACGCAGGACTTACCGCTTGCCTGAAAGCCTGAGCACTGCACCACTTCCAGTCGGACGCAATGGCCACGAGTTTGTGATGCATGGCGTTTTGATGGACGTAGTTCAGTCGTGCCATGTAACTCCGCTGATGCGTCAGGTGCGTCTCACGAAAGTTCTGCCACAACCGGGAGCGGCCAGGCTTATTCTCGCGATAATTGAGTTCCTTCGTCGTCAGGCTGTGGAGTTTCCGAACCATCCCACTGAGTGAGGCAGCATCTACAGCATCCTGCGGACTATGGCCGACGAAGTGATAGTGGTTGGACAGGATCGCCCACGCTTCGAGTCTCCAGCCAAACTCAAGTGCCAGTTCATGGAGCTTGTTCTGGAACCACTCTTTCATTTCATCTGCCGCGAGCAGGTGTCGTTGCTCCGCCGCCCTGGCCGTCAGAAAATAGACTCCCGCCGACTGCAATCGATGAGGCGGAGCGTGTGGCCAGTCGCGTGAGCCCTTGGCGCAGTCTTCGTCACTTGGAAGTGTTGGGTCAGTCTCCATGCTGTACAGTATGCGAACACCGCCCGCGGTTCGTCAACGCAGAATCCCCCTGGACTCTGTCCCCTTGTGGTCTGTTCCCCTGGAAACTGTTCACTTGGATACTGTTCCCCCGGATACTGTTCCCTTGGACTGCGGCAGCCTGCTGCCGCTTTCCTTAGCCAGCCTGCTGGCCCCGCACGGTCAGGCATCGCCCCATAACCAAGCCAAATCCCAAAGTCCCGCAGCAGGCTGCGAGCGCGAAAGCGGCAGCAGGCTGCCGCAGTCCCGGGCGTTGGTCTCGACTAACCCAGCGTAAACGAAGGCAATTTCACGATTTCACCACCTTTGTTGGCGGACTCATGCGCACAGATGCCGACGCATGTCCAGTTGGCACTGGTGACGGCGTTGGGGCGTGGATCGCGGCCTTCGATGAGAGCGCTCACGAATTCATGCACCAGATGCGGGTGTGAACCGCCGTGGCCACCGCCCTGCAGGAATGACAGATGATCGGCGTCATGAATTTCGGCTGGCTGAGTAAATCGACGGATCGGCTCCGGCAGCAGATGAGCGAAGTCGGGGATTGTGACTTTTTCCGGGATTTCAGGCTCAGGTTTTTTTGCTGTATGGATCACATGCGGCTCGTGTTCCACCAGAGTCCACTCGAAACTTTTCTTCGTGCCGTAAACATCGAAACTTTCACGATACTGACGTGCCACATCGTAGAGAAACCGCCAGATGTGTGCCGTCAGATCCGTGTTACGAATCTTGATATGACAGGTCTCCACAGCGAACTTGTTGCCGGACTTTTTCGCGATGTCGTCGCGAACGGCGCCTGAACCGAAGCAACTCACGTATTCAGCCAAACCATCAACCAGTCCCAGACAAGGGCTCACAACGTGGGTCGCATAATGCATCGGAATCATCTTTTCCCAGTAACTCGGCCAGCCGTCCATGTCCTGCGGATGCGATGCGGCGAGATGTTGAATTTTTCCGAGTTCTCCTTTTTTATACATCTCTTTGATGAACAGAAACTCGCGGCTGTAAACCACGGTTTCGGCCATCATGTACTTCAGGCCGGTCTGCCGGACTTTTTCCACAATCTGGCGGCACTCGTCGATCGTGGTCGCCATGGGAACAGTACACATCACATGCTTACCGGCATTTAGTGCTTTGAGTGACATCCATGCGTGATCGGGAATCGGGCTGTTGATATGGACAGCGTCGATACTCTTGTCGGCCAGCACTTCGTCGTAGCTGGTGTATCGCTTTTCAATTCCGAACTGATCACCGCATTTCTGAAGTTCCGCAGGATCACGTCGGCAAATGGCTGCGACGTTGGCGTTTGGATGCGCCTGATAGATCGAAATAAACTCCGCGCCGAATCCAAGCCCGATCATCGCTACGTTGATTTGTTTCGCCATCGTTCACTCTCTGTCTGGATTAAAATACGGTCAGGATTGCATCAAGGTGACAGGGCGTAACTGTCTCGCGAAGTCTCCGGAAGTTCAACCATCGCGGCTTAAAAAAGGGGTCAGGAACCAATAGCCAAATGGCCCGGAGGGTGCTGCGCACTATTGGTTCCTGACCCTTTTTTTAAACGCCTGACCCCTTTTTGAAGCTTCTCGTTTCAGAGATTGAACCAGCGAACCTTGAGAGAGTCCGAAGGGCTCCCCAGCGAGTCGTACACTCGATGCTAGAATTTTGAACTGTGCGACTCCTGCTTCCGAGCGGCCAGAATTCGCGTAATTCCTGATTCAGGTGCAAAATCCCATGCCGCATATGATCCAATCAATTTACTGCCGAATTTGCAGTTCGAGGAGCGGAATGTCGAGGTCCGCTTTCATTGCCGGCCTTGTGCTGTGGACGGTGGTGCTGGGAGCATTGTACTCTGTGGCAGTTCGAAACATGTCGGACGACGCAACTCCGGAGAATGCATCTGATAAAGAGGACTCAGAGGTACCTGGCGAAGTGGGAGAACAGGAGCCGATCACGGCAACTCAAAAAACTTTAATCATCAGCTTCCCGAGCCGTGAGCTTCCGGAGTTTGAGTTTCCTGAAAGCATGGGTGGAACTATCAGTCGCGAAAGTATGAAGGGCCAACGTTGGCTCGCCAACTTCATTTTCACGCGATGTGCCGGACCGTGTCCTTTGATGACCAGGGATATTTCCGAACTTCATCGTCTCGTGGCGAAGTCGAATCCGGAATTTCGTTTTATCTCTTTCAGTGTTGATCCTGTATACGATACCGCGGAGGTGCTCAGGAAATATGCAGAGACTTTTCAGGCCGATCACGAACGCTGGAAGTTTGTCACCGGTGATGAAACCGCAATGCACAATCTGATTCGCAGCGGTTTTACGCAATATGTTCAGCCGAATCTGAGTGACCTGCGAATGCCGGGTATGGAGGTGGCCCATTCCAATCGAGCGGTGCTGGTCAATGAAGACGGCGTGCCGGTCGGTTCGTTCGTGATGACAATTGCTGAAGATGTCGTGAAACTTCGTCGCATCATTGAGGGCAAGGACGAATTTCCGAAACCGGGGCCATCACTTTCGTTTTCCGCGACGAGTGATGAGAACCCAACTGTGCCCCTGACGCTCGTTCCGGTGAAGGACGGCGCGGCGGCCATCAATGCTGGGGCAGAGGGCGATTCGAAGGCGAGCGAAGAACCGAACAGCAGGAAGCCCGACAATGCAAAGGCGGTTGAGACACCGCAGGCGAAGAATCAAAAGATTGACGAACTGTTGCCAGCCTGGGCCGCGAAAATGCCGTCGATCAATGCAGGTTTAAATTCGGCGTGTATCCTGCTGTTGCTGGCAGGACTGGCCGCGATCAAGTCCGGCAATAAAATCGCACATCGCAATTTCATGATTGTTTCGTTCCTTGTGTCGGTGGCGTTCCTGGTCTGCTACCTGACATATCACGAGGTGTTGCATCGGTTTACGGGTTACCGTGGCCGCGCGTTTGTGGGTAGTGTTTTGGCCACTCGCGTGTATTTCGGGATACTGATTCCACACGTGATTCTGGCGGCAATGGTTCCGATTCTCGCCCTTCGGGTTTTCTATCTTGCATTCAAAGAACGCTGGTCAGAACATCGACGACTTGCAAAAATCACGTTGCCGATCTGGTTGTTTGTGTCGATTACTGGTGTGGTCATCTATGGTATGCTGTACCACTGGCCCTGGTCGACCGCAGGTGTCGCGGAACATGGTTCGATAGTCTGAGGAGTCCGACTGATGAAATCCCTGATGCGACTGACACTTGCTGCCGGAGTTTTTGCTGCAACCGCTGGTGCTGTGCCTCACGCATGGCAATCTCAGGCAACGGCTTGCCCGAGCTGCAAAGCTGCAAACGAAACGGACTCGCGAAGACCGACTGCTTATATGTACAGCATTCTTTTTATGCTGGGAATGCCTGCCACAATCTTCAGTTGTTTCGGCATTGCCTTCTACCGGATGTCGCGCCGCGAAATGCTGGCACAGGAAGCAATGCTGGCGGAAGACACTCCCGCAGAAAACTCCTGATGCCAATGTTGGTTCCCGTGAAACTGTTTCGCTACATTCAGAAAGCATTCACCAACCACTGGAACCTCCTGGGGCTCGCTGGCGGCATTGGATTCTCCTTTCTGTCCGGAAGTCCCTTGATTGGTTTGCCGCTGGTCGCCGCCGCTGAGATTGCCTGGCTGGGAATCGTGGGGACTCACCCCCGATTCCAGCAATACGTGGACGTCACTGAGAACGAGATCGTGCGTGCGCAGGACGCCGCAACCACCGATGAGCGCATGCGCAAGATGTTTGCCGCGCTGCCCCGTGGACTGCAGAATCGGTTTTCTGAACTGCTCAAACAGTGTCACGAGCTGCGTGCAATCAGCCAGGGCTACCATGCCGCGAACAGCGCGACCGAAGATGGTACGGTCGCCGAACTTCGCATGAATGGTCTCGACAAGTTACTGTGGTTGTATTTGAAACTTCTTTACACAGAATACTCACTGAATCGTTTTTTTGAAACGACCGGTACCGAGCAGATTCAGCGAGATCTGAAACAGGTCCAGGAGCGGCTCAAACGAGAACAGGAGCGTCCTTCAGGTCCGCAACGCGATCGGATCATCGCGACGCTGCAGGACAATCTGCAGACTTGTGAGCAGCGGCTGGCCAATTTTGCACAGGCGCGCGACAGCTACGAACTGGTCCGTGCTGAACAACAGCGTCTGGAAACACGCATCCGCTCCCTGGCCGAAATGAGCATCAGCCAGGGTGACCCTGGAACAATTTCATCGCAGGTGGACACTGTCGCCGGAAGCGTCGCCGAAACGGAAAAGACGCTGGAAGATCTGAAGTTTGTCACAGGGCTTTCGTCACTGGATGAAACCGTGCCTGAGATCATTCCGCGACAAAAAGTGACGCAGTAGTGACGTATGAGCAAGCACTCTCAATCACGACTCTTGAGCCTGGAGAAATCACAACTCGTAGTGATTGATGTTCAGGAACGACTGCTGCCGGTGATTCACAATCACGTGAGCGTCGCCTCATCGATTCGTTTTCTGTTGGATGCGGCGGCGATGCTGAAGGTTCCCTCGATCGTTACAGAACAGTACCCAAAAGGACTTGGGGCTACGGTTGAACTCCTTCGCAACCATCCGGCGACGATCACGACCCTGGAAAAGTTGAAGTTCAGTGCTGCGGAGACATTGATGACGGTGTCGGACGTATCGGAAGGGGAACGCCCTCGCAGCACTTCGTTTGGCTTCAATATCTATGGCTCTGCTCAGGAGGCAACATCAGCGCTGGAGCACCCTCGTCTCCGTGCGCAGCAAATTGTATTGGCGGGTATTGAAACGCATATCTGTGTGCAGCAAACGGCTCTGGAACTTTTCGAGAAGGGTTTTCAAGTCTTTGTGGCAGCAGATTGTGTTGGCAGCCGAAATATCGACGACCATCTATGGGCACTGAACCGCATGGCCAGCGCTGGTGTGATCATTACAACTGCGGAAGCAATCGCATTCGAATGGTGCGAACGAGCGGGCAACGATTCATTCAGGTCCCTCAGTCGCCTTGCCCGTGACCGCGATGCGCAGCGAAGTGATTCAACATCTGCCGCGAGCCGAGTTCCATAGACTCGGTCTACAATTGCGATTCCCGTAGCTTGGACATTCATGTCCGAGTCATTGGCCGGGCACCGTCGCATTGTCGAACGACCGACAAGTCACGATATCCTTCGCTGCGACTGTGTTCCATGGCCATGCGACGGACATGAATGTCCATCCTACACGCGCTCGTTCCACAAGCGCACCCAAAACCTGACTC
>Ga0105046_10008356_pt1 | contig 16270 bp, 12 predicted proteins | sample MAT03_FD_78385 | JGI IMG/M metagenome (GOLD analysis project Ga0105046, IMG submission 78385) | Freshwater microbial communities from Lake Fryxell liftoff mats and glacier meltwater in Antarctica - MAT-03 (megahit assembly) | ecosystem: Environmental > Aquatic > Freshwater > Ice > Liftoff...
CTTCACGAAACACGACGACTACTTCGAGAGCGACACCTACGTGCTCTCGTCGGCGGTCGGGCACCTGCTCGAGATCGGGATGCCGGAGGAGGAAGAGGTCAAGCGCGGCAAGTGGACGTTCGCGCACCTGCCGGCGGTGCCCACCAAGTTTGCGTTGAAGCCGATCGAGAAAAACGAAAACCGGCTGAAGACGCTGCTGAAGCTCATCAAGCGCAAGGACGTCAGCGCGCTGATCAACGCCTGCGACGCAGGCCGCGAAGGCGAGCTGATCTTCCGCTACATCGCGCAGTTCGCGAAGTCCGCCAAACCCATCAAGCGGCTGTGGCTGCAGTCGATGACCACTGCCGCCATCCGCGATGGCTTCGCCAAGCTGCGCAGCGACGAGGCCATGCTGCCGCTGGCCGATGCCGCCGTGTGCCGCTCGGAGGCCGACTGGCTCGTCGGCATCAACGGCACGCGGGCCATGACCGCGTTCAATTCGAAGTCGGGCGGTTTCCAGCTCACCACGGTAGGCCGCGTGCAGACGCCCACGCTGGCCATCCTGGTGGACCGCGAGGCCAAGATCCGCGCCTTCCGCCCGCGCGACTACTGGGAAGCCGTGGGCACGTTCCGCGCGGCCGCCGGTGAATACACGGGCAAGTGGTTCGACGAGAAATTCAGGAAAAGCGAAGACGACCCGGATGCCCGCGCCGACCGGATGTGGGAAGAAGCGCGCGCCCGTGCCATTGCGGCGGCTTGCACGGGCAAGCCTGGCACCGTGACGGATGAGTCGAAGCCCACCACGCAAAGCCCGCCGCTGCTGTATGACCTGACGAGCCTGCAGCGCGAGGCCAACGGCCGCTTCGGGTTCTCCGCGCGCACGACGCTCTCGCTGGCGCAGGCGCTGTATGAAAAGCACAAGGTGCTGACGTACCCGCGTACCGACGCGCGCGCGCTGCCGGAGGATTACATCGGCACCGTCAACGCCACGCTGGAAGAGCTGGCGGAGTCCAACGCCTTCGGCGGCTTTGCGCGCGAGATCATCAAGCGCAAGTGGGTGCGCCCCAACAAGCGCATCTTCGACAACAGCAAGATCTCCGATCACTTCGCGATCATTCCCACGCTGGTGCGGCCGAAGGCGCTGAACGAAATCGAGGGCAAGCTCTACGACCTTGTCGTGCGCCGGTTCCTGGCGGTGTTCTATCCGGCCGCGGAGCACTTCGTCACCACGCGCATCACGCGGGTGGCCGATGAGCCGTTCAAGACCGAAGGCCGCATCCTGGTCAACCCGGGGTGGCTGGCCGTGTACGGCAAGGAAGCACAGGGCGACGAATCCTCGCTGGTGGCAGTCAAGCCCGGCGAAACCGTGGCCACCGAGAAGATAGACGTGGTGCAGCAGGTGACGAAGCCGCCGCCGCGCCTCAACGAAGCCACGCTGCTCTCCGCCATGGAAGGCGCGGGCAAACTGATCGAGGACGACGATCTGCGCGAGGCCATGCGCGAAAAGGGCTTGGGTACGCCGGCCACGCGCGCGGCCATCATCGAAGGCCTGATCGCCGAGCGCTATGTGTACCGCGAAGGCAAGGAACTGGTACCCACCGCCAAGGCGTTCTCGCTGCTGACGCTGCTGCATGGCCTCGGCGTGCCGGAATTGTTCTCGCCCGAACTCACGGCGGAGTGGGAGTTCAAGCTCGCGCAGATGGAGCACGGCAAGCTGCCGCGCGACACGTTCATGCGCGAGATCGTCGCGATGACCGAGCACATCGTCGGCCAGGCCAAGAATTACGAGAGCGACACCATTCCTGGCGACTTCGCCACGCTGACCACGCCGTGCCCCAAGTGCGGCGGCGAAGTGCACGAAAAGTACAAGAAATTCCAGTGCAGCAAGTGCGACTTCGCGTTCTGGAAGATCATGGGCGGCCGGCAGATGGAGCCGCAGGAAGCCGAAATCCTGCTGAAGGAACGTGAGATCGGGCCACTGGAAGGTTTCCGCAGCAAGATGGGCCGGCCGTTCTCGGCCAAGCTGAAACTGACCGACACCAACGAAGTGACATTCGACTTCGGCAACCCGGCCGACAGCGATGACGGCGAGCCGCCCGATTTTTCCGCGCAGACGCCGCTCGGCGCGTGCCCCAAGTGCGGCAACCGCGTGTTCGAGCACGGCATGTCCTATGTGTGTGAAAAAGCCGTAGGTGCGGATCGCAGCTGTGATTTCCGTTCGGGCCGCATGATCCTGCAACGCGCGATCGAACCCGCGCAGATGACGAAGCTCTTGGCCGAACGCAAGACCGATCTGCTGCAATTCGTGTCGCAGCGCACGCGGCGGCCGTTCTCCGCCTTCCTCGTCGTACAGAAGGACGGCAAGGTCGGTTTCGAATTCGAAGCCAAGGACCCGACCAAGGCGCGCGGCGCACGCGCGCGTCCCGCCACTGCGCTGCGGGTGCTGGGCAACCATCCCAAGGATCGCGGACCGGTGGAGTTGCACAGCGGACGGTATGGTCCCTACGTCAAGCACGGCACCGTCAATGCCACGCTGCCCGACAGCGAGAAGGCCGACAGCCTGACGCTCGAAGAAGCGCTGGCGTTGCTGGCGGCCAAGTCCGGCACCACTACCCGTGCCCGCGTCACCAAGTCTGCGGTGAAGAAGACGAAGAAGGCGCCGGCAGCCGCGAAATCCGCAACGCCTGCGGCCAAGACGGCGGCCGGCACGGTGGCAAAGCCTGTCACGCGCACTGCCGCGAAGACGGCCACCAAGGCAGCGGCAAAGACGGCCGCCAAGACTCCCGCGAAGACCACCGTCCGGAAAACTGCGGCCAAGAAACCCGCCGCGAAGCGACGCACGCCGTAGCGCCGCGACCGGCAGGCGAATCGTTGCCCCGTTTCGGTTCCGCGCCTGCCGCCCGCGCGCCCGCCCACGTCGCGGCGCTCGATGGCCTGCGTGGCGTGGCCGTGCTGCTGGTGTTCTGCGTGCATGCGGCGGGCAATGCCGCCGCGGTGATCACGGGTTTCGACCTCGGCCACGAGTCCTTCCTGTCATTGCCGACGTGGCCGCAGCGCGTGCTGTTCTGGCTGCAACGTTCGCATCACGGCGTGTTCCTGTTCTTCGTGCTGTCGGGCTTCCTGATCGGGCGCATGTGGTGGCCGCAGCCGCGGGCCAGCTACGCGCGTTTCGCGTGGCGCCGCACGCTGCGCATCTATCCCGCATTCCTGCTTTCGTTCGTCGCGTCGATGCTGTTCGTGCGCCTCACAGGGCCGATGGTTGAGCTTGATCTCCCGCGCGTGCTCGGCAACCTGATTTTCCTGAACGGCATGCCGGGCACCACCGTCGTGCCGCTCAACATCGTCACGTGGTCGCTGTTCTACGAGATGACGTTCTATCTCGGGTTCCCCTTGCTGGTGCTGGCCGCGCTGCGGGTGTCGCCGCGCCTGGTGCACGCGGTACCGGTGGCAGGCATCGTCGTGCCGCTCGGATTGGCGCTGGCCGGCGCCGATGCGCTGGTGCTGTGCTGGGCGCTGCTCTTCGCCGGCGTGGCGCTGGCGCTGTGGCAGGACCGGCTGGCACCCGTGCTGGCGCGCATTCCCGTGCCCGTCGTGGTGACGGCCTATCTCACCGTCACAACCGGCGCGTTGTTCGACTTGGTACCACAGATCGCCGCCATCATGGCCTTCGGTGTCGTTGCCGTGATGGTGCTGGCAAAGACTCTGGCCGCGGACAATGCACTGGCCGCGGCGCTGGCGACGCGCCCGCTGGTGCTACTCGGCCGCATCAGCTATTCCTTCTACCTGCTGCACTGGATGATCGTGGTGCTGGTGGCGCGCGCCGTGACGCCCCATGGCGACGCATGGGGCGCGTTACCCGCAACCATCGTGATCTTCGGCGCCGGCTTCGTGCTGTCTGTCGCCGCCGCGGCGGTGTCGTGGTGGGTGGCGGAGCGGCCGTACTTCGCGCGCCGCGCGGTATCGCGCTAGCCGAACTTGATGCCCTGCGCCAGCGGCAACTCGCGGCCCCAGTTCACCGTGTTGGTCTGCCGGCGCATGTAGGCCTGCCAGGCGTCCGAGCCCGATTCGCGGCCGCCGCCGGTGTCCTTCTCGCCGCCGAAGGCGCCACCGATTTCGGCGCCCGACGTGCCGATGTTGATGTTGGCGATGCCGCAGTCGCTGCCGGTGGCCGCGAGGAAGGCCTCGGCCACGCGCAGGTCGCGCGTGAAGAGCGCGCTGGACAGGCCCTGCCGCACGCCGTTGTTCAGCGCGATGGCCTCGGCGATCGTGTCGAACGAAATGACGTAGAGAATCGGCGCAAACGTCTCGCGCTGGACGCAGGGCCAGTCGTTGCGCGCACTCGCGATGATCGTGGGTTCGACCCAGTGCCCCGGTCCGGGCAGCACGTGACCTCCCGTGGCGAGCGTGCCGCCGGCCGCGACCGCTTCGTCGATCGCCGCGACGTAATTGCGAACGGCGTCCGCGTCGATCAGCGGGCCCATCAGCGTATCGGGCGCCAGCGGATTGCCGATGGGTACCTGGCGATACGCCTTCACGAGCCGCGGCAACAGCGCGTCGACGCACGACGTGTGCACGATGAGCCGGCGGGTGGTGGTGCAGCGCTGGCCCGCAGTGCCCACGGCACCGAACAGCACGGCCGGCACCACGAGATCGAGGTCGGCGTCCGCAGCGACGATGATCGCGTTATTGCCCGCGCATTCGAGCAGCGACTTGCCGAAGCGCACCGCCACGCGCGTGGCGACGTCGCGCCCCACCGCCGACGAGCCGGTGAACGACACCAGCGCAATCCGCGGATCGTCGACCAGCGCGCGGGTGCGCTCGTTGTCGGTGATCGCCAACGTAAAAATCGCGGGCAGGTTCAACCGCTGCATCACCGTGTTGGCGAGCGACTGCACCGCCAGCGCGGTAAGCGGCGTTTTGGGCGAGGGCTTCCACACAACCGCGTTGCCGCAGATGCACGCCAGCAATGCATTCCACGCCCACACCGCCACCGGAAAGTTGAACGCGGTGATCACGACCACGACGCCCAGCGGATGCCACTGCTCCAGCATACGGTGCGCGGGACGCTCGGAGTGCATCGACTTGCCGTAGAGCATCCGCGATTGGCCCACCGCGAAATCGGCGATGTCGATCATCTCCTGCACTTCGCCGTCGCCTTCGGCCTTGATCTTGCCGTTCTCGAGCGCGACGAGCGTGCCGAGGGCATCCTGGTGTTCGCGCAGCAGGTCGGCAAAGAGGCGCACCGCAGCCCCGCGCACCGGGGCCGGCACGTCGCGCCACGCTCGCGCGGCAACGGTGGCGGCGGCGACCACGGCCTCGACATCGGCGGCATCGGCCAGCGTTACCGTTCCCAGCGTTGAGGCATCCGCCGGATTGAACGATGCGAGTTGCGCACCGCCTCCACGCCACTGACCCGGGCCAAGGCACGCGCCGGGATGGGGGGCGTCGATGCCGAAACGCGCGCGCAACAACGCGATGGCGTCGGTCATGGGTTCATGCCGGTGGCGCGCACATCACGACGATGTCGGGACCGTCGCCTTCGGCGAGCCAGCCTTTCGCGACCATCTGGTCGCGCACCGTGCGTTCGGTGGTGTAGCGATGATTGGCGTCGGTGCGATTGGAGTACACGCGATACACCGGGATCTTGCCTGTCGCGCAGGTACCGGCGCTGGCCGGATGCAGATGGAAGAACGCCGGCGACTCGAGCACGAACGACGGGTTGCGCGCGATGGTGCCGTCGCACTCGACCTGGTCGCGCCCGAAGAAGTGGCCATCGCCCTTGCCGGGCGGAATGTAGATGCGGCACACGGCCGCCGTGCCGGTGATGGCCTCGGGATACGCATTGATCGTGCGTCCGGTACGCGCCCAACCCTTGAGCGTGGTGCCGGCGTCGAGCTGCGCGATTTCATTCGTCACCCACGTCATGAAGTAATGGTCGAGGCCGGCATTGTAGTACTCGACCAGCGTGACCGGCGGCACGACGCCCGTGGTGGCGAGCGCGGCGCGCACCGCCGCCGGCGCGTCGAGCAAGCCTGCACCGCATCCTGTTTCATAGCACGTGGATCCTGCGGGAAACGGCTTGGCGCTACTCTTCAGCAACGCGCGCACCTCCGTGGCGGAAAGGCCGGGCGCCACCCCGAGCATCAACGCGGCCACGCCGCTGACGAGCGGGGCGGAAAAGCTCGTGCCCGCGTAGTACTTCGTGCCCTCCGCCGCCGGTACCGTCTTGCCGAGGTTGGACAGCACCAGGAAGTTGTAGGCACTGCCCGAGACGCCATTGCCACCAGGTGCGGCGATGTCCATCCGCGGTCCGTAGTTGGAATAGATCGTGCGATTTCCGGCGAACGTCGAGGCCGCCACGGCGATGACGCCCGTGCACGATGACGGCGCATGCACGGCGCTGCTGGCGTCGTTGCCCGCGGACGCGACAATCGCGCGCGTGACGCCATGGGCGAACACCTGGTCGACCGATTCCTGCATGAAGGACTGGCACGCGCCGGGTCCGCCGAGGCTCATGTTGATCACCTGCGCGGGATGCGCGTTGACAGGCGCCGCAGGCACGCTGACGCCGCCGGCCCAGGCGAGGGCATCGGCGACGTCGGCGTCGCTGCCGAAACATTTGCCGAGCACGCGCACCGGCACCAGCCGCGCGTTCCAGTCCACGCCCGTCACCCCATTGCCATTGTCCGCGATGGCGCCGATGATCCCCATCACCGACGTGCCGTGCCACGTGCTGTCCTTGATGCCGCACTCACCACTGGCGAAGATACCGTTCTTGTCCTCGGCGCTGATCCAGTCGCCCGGGTCGTGCGCGTCGACATCGCGATAGTTGCCCGCGAAATCCTTGTCATTGCCGTCGTTGCTGGAAGCGAAGTTGCTGACCATGTCATAGCCACCGACCACGCGCGCGGCGAGATCGGAGTGCGCGGTATAGCCGGTGTCGAGCACCGCGACCACCGTCGACGGCGAGCCGACGGTCAGATCCCATGCGGCCGGCGCATTGATCGTCGTGCTGCCCGGTTGCAGGTAGAACTGGTCGGCGAACAGCGGATCGTTCGGCACGCGCTGCGCGTATATCCGGCGCGAGCGTTCGGCGTAGATCACGCCGGGACGCGCGGCCAGTTGCGCAGCCAACGCATCGACTGCCGCGTCGGATTCCGCACCGGGAACGCCGATGACGTAGGCGCCGATGGCCATCGTGCGCCGGTAGACGAGCGGCACGCCGATCGCCGCGGACAATGCCGCCACGCGTTCGGCCGGCGCTGCTGCATGGGCATCGGCGCGCAGCTTGACGACGATCTGCCCCGTGGTGACGCCGGGCGTTCCTCCGTCGATGCTCAGCGCGGAGGCGGCAACGGCCCACGCGAGCGGCAGCATGGCAAGGAGGCGGATCAAGGCGAGGTTTTGCATCGGAAGAACGGCGGGCTCCAATCAGGAGTGTGACTGACCCCGCGACCGGCCGGTGGTTCCGTCTTGACCGGACGTGCGGCGTCGCGGCGGGCTCCGCCGGGCGGCGCTACTTGCGGACGGGCTTGCCTTGCTCCGCCTTGACCGCACGGAACACGGGGCCCCAGATCGGGTGGCCGGCTTCCGCCGGGGCCAGGTCGAAGGACGGGTCGGCGGCGAACGCCTTGCGGAACTCGTCGCGGCAGGCCTGCAGCCGGTTCGACACGCACTGGATGAAGGCCAGGAATTTGCGCGCCTGCGCCTGCTCGGCAGGCACCACCAGGCCGAAGTTCAGCGCCGCCTGCAGTTCCCGCGCCGCGATCGGGTAGCTCCCGTCCTCATAACTCTTGATGCCCTTGGCCAGTTCCTGCTGACTCAAGTCCAGCACCGGTTCAGCGGGCTTCGGCGCGACCGGCACGGCGGGCGCGGGAGCGGGGGCGGCGGTGGACGGCGCGCTGGCCGGCGCCGAGGGCGTACCGGGCGCGACCGGTTCGGTCCCCTTGGCCGGAGGCGCGGCACAACCTGCCGCCAGCGCGAGCACTGCCAGCACGGTGCCGATGGTGGTCAGCGGTCGAACGCAATTCATTGGAATTTGTGCCTGATCCTGGCGCTGGCCTGCGTCCGCAGGTCGACGGTGGCGCGATACGGGGGAAACGTCGTGTTGCGGATCTCGATCGCGTAGCTGCCCGGCGCGAGCTTTAATTCCGTCAACGGCGGCGATACCCCCACCTTCTTGCCATTGACGTATACCTCGCCCCACGGGGTAATCGCAATGCCCACGGTGGCGCTGGCCCTGGCCGCCGGCGCGGCTGCCGCCTCGGCCTTCGGCGTGCCGGCTTTCGGGGCATCGACCCTGGCAGCGTCGGCCTTCGGGGTTTCGGTCTTCACCGCTTCGGACTTGGTTGGCGCGGCGGCGATCGCGGGCGCGGGCGGCGGCGCCACTGGCGTCTTGGGTGCGGCGGAAACCGCCGCCGGGGCAGGTGCCGGACGCGCGCTGGCGGCGGGCGTGGCGGCAGCCGCAAGGGCGGCCTTGCTGACAGAGGGCGGGCTGGACAGCGCGGTCACTGCAGGCGCCGGCACCACCGGGGCGACGGTGGACGCCTTGGGTGATGCCGCAGCCGCCACGTCGGCGCCTGGCAGGGCCGCTTCGCGCGACGCGCGCGGCCACCATGCATTTGCGGCCACCATCGCCAGCAGCACCGCCGGAACGGCGATCCATGCGGCGCGGCGCCACTTGAGGGGTATCGCCGGGGCCGCCGCCACCGGCGGCAGCGCGGGCGCGGGGGCCTCCAGCATGGGCACCAACGCGGGATCGGGCGCAGCATCGGCGGCGACCGATGCCGCAGTGATGCGCACAGTAGCGGGGAATCCTTCGCGCCACGGCGGCACGTCCGGGTTGACGGGTTCAGGAGGCGCCAGCGGCGGGGGCGTCAACGCCCCGGATGCTGCCAATGCGCGCAGCGCCGCCGCCATCTCATCGGCGTCGCGGAAACGATCCTCGACATTCTTGGCCATCGCCTTGGCCACGATCGCATCGACGGCCGGCGGGATGTTGCGGTTGCGCGCGCTGGGTGCCGCCGGCATCACGTTCAGGATCTGCGCGAACAGCGAGTCGAGGTCCGCTCCTGTAAAGGGCGGCAAACCGGTCAGCATCTCGTGCAGCACCGCGCCCAGCGAAAAGATGTCAGTGCGACCATCGGCGCGTTCGCCGCGCAGGCGCTCGGGCGAGATGTACCACGGCGAGCCGAACACGGTGCCCGCCATCGTGCGCGTGCCGCTCGGCAAGGACGCGATGCCGAAATCGGTGATCTTCACGACGCCGTTCTCCAGCACCATGATGTTGGCGGGCTTGATGTCGCGGTGGACGATGGCCACGCGATGCGCGAAGGCGAGGCCTTCGGCCACCTGCGCCGCGATATCGATGATCGTCACGATCGGCAGGACGGTGCCGGAGTCGAGGATCTCGCGCAACGAACGTCCGCCGAGGAACTCCATCGCGATGTATGCGACGTCCTCGCTTTCGCCGACATCGTGGATCGTGACGATATTGGGGTGGTTCAAGCCACCGGCGGAACGCGCCTCGCGGAAGAACCGCTGGCGGAAGGCAATCGCCTCGGCGCCGCGCAATTCGACGCCGATCGTCTTCAGCGCGACCAGCCGCTCGATCAACGGGTCGCGTGCCTTGTACACGACACCCATGTCACCGCGGCCGAGTTCTCCGAGAATCTCGTAGCGGCTGATCTGCGAAGGCGGCGCAGTAATCGTCATATGGGATACTTTTGGTTGTGCACGTGTCGTGACCGTCGTGACTTCTTCAATCCTAACAGCGTCAACTTCCGATGCCGGACCATGGCACGCCTTTCCATTGAAGCCGCCGGCCTGACCGACGCCGGCACTGTCCGCCAATTCAACGAGGACAGCATCGCGTTCGATGCCGACCTCGGCCTCATGGTACTGGCCGACGGCATGGGCGGTCATCGTGCCGGCGAAGTGGCGAGCCGCATGGCCACCGCGTCCCTGCTGGCCGCACTGCGCGACCAGGTGCCCACCTTCGATGCCGATGACGATCCTGCCCCGTCGCAATTGGCCATTGGGCAAAGCATAATTCGCGCCAACGACGAAATCTTTGCCGCAGCGCAATCCAATCCCGCTTGCCGGGGGATGGGCACTACGCTGGTGATGGCGGTCTTCCGTGGCCAGCGCGTGCTGCTGGCGCATGTGGGCGACTCGCGCATCTACCGGCTGCGCTACAACCGGCTGCAGTTGCTGACGCGTGACGACTCGCTGTTGCGCGACCAGGTGGAACTGGGGCTCATCGACGTCGCGGACGCCGGCGGCTCGCACAACCGGAACCTGGTGACGCGGGCGCTGGGCATTGCGGCCCACGTCACGCCGCACCTGCGCGACGACGACGTGCTGGTGGGCGATGTCTACCTGCTGTGTTCCGACGGGCTCAACGATCTCGTCGACGACAGCGACATCGAGCTCATCATGAACTCGCTGAAATCGAACCTGCCGCTGGCGACGCATCACCTGGTGCAGGCGGCCAAGGACAACGGCGGCCACGACAACGTTTCCGCGATTCTCGTGCGCCTGCACGAGACCCCGGCGATGAAGACGCGTGGCCGCTGGTGGCAGCGCCTCGCCGCGCGATTCCAGCGCTGACGCGCTGCGGCTCTTCATGGCAAAACTCGTCCTCAGCACCGAAGGCACCGTGGTGTTCCAGTGTTTCCTGGACAACGAGCGGCTGCAGATCGGCAGGCTCCCGACCAACCAGGTGGTGATCGACGATCCGCGCGTCGGCGCCGCGCATGCCGTCATCGTGCCCGTGGGCAACGACCACATCCTCGAGAACATGCACAACGTGGCCGGAACATTCGTCAACGGCACGCGGGTCGAGCGCCATATCCTGCAGCACGGCGACGTGATCGAGTTCGGCACCTACAACCTGCGCTATCTCAATCCGCGCGCGTCGATGGAGACAAGCCTCGACCGCACGATGATCATCACGGGACTGAAGCCGCAGACCGTCCTTGCGCCGGACGATGTGCGGCCGTCGCCGGACAGCCTGCGGGTGCCCACGGCGCGACCGACGCGCAGCCACGCGACGACGGGGCGCATCGTGCTCCGGGCCGGGCCGCGTGCCAGGACCACGATAGAACTTGACCGCGTCGTCACGCTCGTGGGGATGCCGGGCACACAGCTCGCGGTCATCGCCCGCCGGCCGCACGGCTTCTTCCTCACGCATGTCGAAGGCGCGCGGATGCCGAAGCTGAACGGTCGCCGCATCGATCGCGAAGCACGCCAACTGCGCGATGGCGATGACATCGAGGTCGGTGGCGAGACGATGCGGTTCAAGCAGGATTAGGGCCCTGGCAGTATCCGACGTTCTCAGACGACGTTTCGTTCCAGCATCGGCGCGCCGTCCAGCACGCGCTGCCACCCGAATGCCGACAGGTCGAGCGAACGGAAACCGCCGAAGGTGACGAGCTCGGCCAGCGCGCGGCCGACGGCCGGCGATTGCTGCAATCCATGGCCCGAGAACCCGTTGGCGAACAGCAGGTTCGAAACCTCGGGGTGCGCGCCGAGGATCACGTTGTGGTCGAGCGTGTTGACGTCATAGTGGCCGGCCCATGCGCTGATCATCCGCGCTGCCTCGAACCCGGGCACGCGTGCCGCCAGCGCGGGCCACAGCACGTCGTCCCACCAGGCATGGGGCACCTCGAAGTCGGTACTGGGCGGGTCGTCCGCTTCCGCCGGCGCGACGCCGCAGATGAAGCCCGCGCCCTCGGGCCGGAAGTAGAGCCCGGAAGGGTCGATCACCAACGGGCAGTCCGGCAGCTTCACCGGCGTGCGGAAGTGGAACACGCAGCGCTTGCGCGACTCCACCGGCAACGCGATGCCCGCCGTGGCCGCCAGCGCCGTTGCGCCGGTGCCTGCCGCATTGATGACGGTGCCGCACGCGATGCGCATGCCGTCCGCGAGCCGCACGCGCACCACCCGGTCGCCCTCGCGCTCGAGACCTGCCACCGTCGCCTCGCGATACTCGGCGCCGGTCGCGATCGCCTTGCGGCGAAAGCCGTGCATCAGCGCATGCGCGTCGAGCCAGCCTTCGCCGGATAGGCCGAGCGAGCCGGCCGCCAGGTCATCCACGGCCAGCCATGGAAAGCGTTGCGCCAGCGCCGGCGTATCGAGCAGCACCACATCGGCGCCCTCGGCGCGCTGCACGGCGTGATTGCGCTCGAGCACGGCGCGGCCGGCGCCGCGGGCGAGGAACAGGTAGCCCGCTTCATGAAAGCCGATGGCGGGCGCGTCGCCGTCCACCGCCAGATATTCGTGCACGTGGCGCAGGAAGTGCGTGCCCGCCATCGACATCCGCACGTTCTGCGCAAGGGAGAACTGGTGGCGGATCGATGCGGCCGAGCGCGTGGTCGCGCACTCGGTGTAGCCGAAGTCGCGTTCGAGTACGAGCACGCTGCCACCGAAGGCCGGATGCGCGCGCAGGAAGTACGCGGCGGCACTGCCGATGACTGCGCCACCGACGATGACGACATCGTAGTGTGGCGTCATTCCGACGAACTGCCGCCACCATTGGCGGCATTGAAGACAATCATCAGCATTCTCGCCATCGCACCCTTGGTCGCAGCCGGAGACCGTTTTCGGTCACGCGCCAGCGTGCGGCTGAGCTTACGCCGGCACCGAACCGGCCAGCAAGGGCGATCTTTCCGCATTGCCGCTGCAGGTTTGTCCGGCGCCTGCCGTTGCGGCGGCGCCTAGATTGGAGTCATTGGCGCCGTTGTGCCAACGCCACCCACCACTCCGCAGGCCCATGATGAATACGCTGACGATGTTGCGCTGGATCGCCGCCCTCTGCGGCATTGGCGCGGCGCTGCTGTTCGCGACCGCCTTCGCGCAGCCTGCACCCGGCCTTCCCTCCGCCGACCCCGTGGTCGCGCTGACCGCGCGCCACCAGGCGCTGGCCGCGGCGCTGGCGCAGAGTCCCTTCGGCCTGCCGCTGCTCGTGCGTTCACGCGATGAAGGCGCGCGGGCCGAAGGCGAGATCGTCGGCATCGTCGCGCATCCGTACGCAACGTTTGCCGCCGCCTTTGCCACGCCGCGCGCGTTCTGCGACGCCGCGATGCTGCACCCCAACGTCAAAGGCTGCACGAACGCGCACGTCGCGGGCGAGGATCGCGTGCTGCTCAATGCAGGGCGCAAGCACTACGAGCCCGCGGACCGTGTCTACGCACAGACCTTCGTCGCGTCGACGCAGCAACTTGGCAACCGGTACCTGCGCGTGGTGCTCCGGGCCGCGGAAGGCCCGCTCGACACGCGCGATTATGTGTTTACGCTCGAAGCGATACCCGCCGGCGACGCGACGTTCATTGCCGTGCGGTACGGGTACAGCGCGTCGTTCGCGAGCCGCACCGCCACGGCAGGGTACCTGGCCACGGCAGGCAGCGGCCGGACGGGCTTCTCGATGACCGCGGCGGGTACCCCGGCGCGCGGCGTTCGCGGTGTCGTGGAGCGTAACGCGATGCGGCACTATCTGGCGCTGACGTCGGTTCTCGATACCGGCGACGTGCCGGAAGTCGCCCGCGCCGCGGCACGCCTTGATCGCTACTACACGCTCACCGATCGCTTCGCGGCCCAACTGCGCGAATTCGAGCGCGCCGAATACGTCGCGATCAAGACCCGTGAACTCGCCGAACAGCATGCGCGCGACCTCGCCACGGGCGGCGGCTCGTGAGCCGTTACTTCGGCAGCATCATCGTGCGCAGGAAGCCGTTCGACTGCATGTAGCTCACCAGCAGATTCGCGTACATCGGCGCCTGCGCCGCGAAGTCGCCCGGATTGAAGGTCCTGGGATCGTAGGTGAAGATCGGGTTCATGCCGTTCGCTGCGAAGAGCGTCGTGTAGATGGTAGCGACCTGGTACGCGCCACCACCAGGACCACCGTAGATCGCGGGCACCGGGGCGTTGACATCGAGCGACGGGTAGGGGTTCTGCAACGCGTTGCTGCGCGTCTCGAGCCCCGCCATCCGCGAGATCAGCACGCCATCCGCACCGGAACGCGCGACTGCGGCGGCAATCGTCGCATCCTCCGGCACGACACCCTGGGGAATGAACTGGTATCCCGGCACGGCCTGGCCGCCGGCCGCCTCAATCTGGCCGACCATCATGTCCTCGAAGCCGCGACGATCGGAGAGGCTGGTCGAACCAAGACCGATGACGAACACTTTCTTCAGCGGGCCGCCCGCGTACCCGGGATCGCGCCAGACCTTGTGCTCGCCGGCCGGGGCGCAGCCTGCGACCACGACGAGCAGGGCAAGGGACAGCAGCAGCGTGGTGGCTCGCGATTGCATCAGGTACTCCGTGGCAGGCGGGGGTTGGATGGTTCGCAGCGCATGGCGCACCGTGATGACGTCAAGCGTTGGCCGCCGCATTGCGGCCGCGCCAGATCTCGAGCAGCACGCGCGTCGCGGTGAAGATCACGGGGCCGAGAATGAGGCCTGCGGTGCCGAACACGATCAGCCCCCCCACGATGGAGATAAAGGCGATCGCCGTATGGATCTTCAATTTGCTGCCAACAAGCAGCGGATAGAGCACGTTGTCGATGCCGCCGATCACCACGGTGCCCCAGATCGCCAGCACCAGCGCCTTGCCCGGGGCGCCGATCAGGAACAAAAAGATGGCCGCCGGAATCCAGATGACGAAGGCTCCGAGCACCGGCACCACTGCCAGCAATCCCATCACGAGGCCCCACAGGATCGGCGCCGGCAAACCCAGCCACCAGAATATGAGGCCGCCCAGCGTGCCCTGCACGATGGCGACGACGAAGGTGCCGTACACCGTGGCATGCACCGTCTCGCCAACGGCGACGAAGACGCGGTTCATGTCGCCCGCCGCCAGCGGCGACATGCCGCGCAGCGACACCAACGCCGTGCTGCGGTCGCGCAGGAAATAGAAGAACAGGTAGAACGTGAGGATCAGGCCGATCAGGTGCATGAACGATCCATGGACGAACGACCGGGCCACGCCAGTCATCCATATCGCGCCGCCTTTGACCACTTCCGGCAGATCAAACTGGTCGTCGATCCACTGCACCGCGGCCGCGACACCCGGCTGGGCGTCCAGCGCGCGGCGCCACTCGCCCGACTCGACCAGCAGGTTGATGGTCCCCGCCCACTTGGCGACTTCGCCGGCGATCCGGTCGGCGACGAAGAGCGCGGGCACCACGATCAGGATACCGGCGGCGATCACGCATCCGGTGGCCGCGAGCCCGGGATGCCTGTAGCGTTGCTCCAGCCTGCGCTGCAACGGGGCGAACAGCACGGCCAGCGCCAGCGCCCATGCCATGGCCGGCACGAACGGCGCGGACATCCACAGGCAGAGATAAATTCCGGCACTCGTGATCAGCAGCAACACCAGGGCGTGGACGTGGCCGGGCGAATCCCAGTCACCCTCCTTCGCGGGCGGCGTAGTCACGGCTTCAGGTTCGTTCATAGAGAGGCATAAAGACTGATGGTGGGCGAACGGAGAACGGCGGGCTTGCGCGCATGTTACGCCGCTCCCGCCGCGCGGGACCCTTCCAGTGCGCACCGCCGGCCCACCGGCCCGGCCTGCGTCAGTCCACGACCTTGCCGCGCGTGGACTTGATGTGGCCACGCTTGACCTTCGAATCAACGCGCCGGCGCTGCGAGCCCTTGGTGGGCTTGGTGGCGCGGCGGATCCGCGGGATGACGGCGGCCGCATCCACCAGCGCCTGCAGCCGGGCCAGCGCGTCGTCGCGGTTCTGGTCCTGCGTGCGGAAGCGCTGCGCCTTGATGACGACCACGCCGGCGGCGGTGATGCGCTGATCGCCGCTGGCCAGCAGCCGCGCCTTCACGAGGTCCGGCAGCGTGGACGCCGGGATGTCGAAGCGCAGATGCACCGCCGAGGACACCTTGTTGACGTTTTGTCCGCCCGCCCCCTGCGCGCGGATGGCGGTCCACTCGACATCCGCCAGCACGATCGGCGTCAGCTCCGTGCGCGCGCAGTCCGCATCTCCAGGCAAAGCCATCGTGACGTCTCTAGTTCCGTGCGCGGTCGCGCAGCAGCATCATCCGCTGCCGCTCCGCGTTGGTGAGGTGCGTGCGCATGGCGCGACGCGCCGCCGCCGGATCGCGGTTGTGGATGGCATCCAGCACCGCGCGATGCTCGGCGATGTTGTCGCGCTTGCGCCCGCGCGTGACGAACAGTACCTCGATGCGGACATTGAGCGGCTGCCCGCCTTCCGCCCACAGCCGCTCGACGACCAGCGCGAGCGCGCTGTTGCCGCTGGCATTGGCGATGCACAGGTGGA
>Ga0105046_10008357_pt1 | contig 16270 bp, 16 predicted proteins | sample MAT03_FD_78385 | JGI IMG/M metagenome (GOLD analysis project Ga0105046, IMG submission 78385) | Freshwater microbial communities from Lake Fryxell liftoff mats and glacier meltwater in Antarctica - MAT-03 (megahit assembly) | ecosystem: Environmental > Aquatic > Freshwater > Ice > Liftoff...
CATGCGCCTTGCGTGCGCGAGCTTATTCAAATTGAAGAAGTTCAGCAGCACGTAGTTCGCCTTGATCTTCCGGAGGGTGCCGTAATAGCGATCGAAGAGTTTGCGCATTGGGACGAAGTTAGAGTAGGTGGGTGTCAAATGGCCAACGATCGAATTCGCTGATCAGCGAAATTTGAGTGGGTGGCGTGGCGCGAAAGGAGGGTCGACACCTGGGCCTAATCAGTCAGTGAGATGGTAAAATACCAAGCAGGTGTCGCCGATGATCTCTCCTTGGTCGTTGTACCGGTCCACTATCATACCGATGTCCAAGAGTTTCTTTTCAAAACGCAATTGGTCCGGATCGAAGTACCAGGATTCGTGGAATCTGATCTTGGTGACAGTTGGCCAAGCGGAGAGTTCGTAGCAGCAGGCCATGATCTTCTCGTCGGTCATCCCGAACATCAACGGGTCGGAATTGTACCAGTTCGAGCGCCCGTGGTATAAAGTATTCATTCCCGTATTTACGTATGGATTGCGTTGGAACACACTATCGTATGGATACGTGGGAGATCGGACTTGGAGGGGCGCGATTGAATCCTTGAGTGCTTTGAATGTCAGGAGGTCGAAGAAGCGCTCACGTGCGGATGCTTCCAAATGGTCGGACCACCAATTCGTGTCATCACAGGGCCGAGAATGCTGGTCTGATACGCGAACGTCATAGACGATGTTGGACATGATCAAGTTCTTAAGGTCGAAAACATCGGCACTACTTTCCAACGGCAAGTAGTAGTTAAGCCTCGTTCCGATGTTGTGGGTGTACTTGTCCTGGAAAAGGACGACACCTTTAACAACCTTGGTGAAAGTGTTGGTTCGCCCATCGAATCGCCATTCTTCTAGAAAGGACAAGCTGTTCACAAGATCGCGATAGAAGAGGTCATTGCGGCCTGGCTCCGTGGATCGCTTGCTTTTCTTTTTCGTCGGAAGATCCTTCCATGCAGTATCGGAGACCGTAAAGTGCTTCTCGACATCGTACCGACCCGGCAGGGAATACACCCTATCACCCCAGTAACGCGTTGGTGTGATCTTGCCTGATACGGCCAACGAACACAGTTGGTCCACAAACGCTGAGCGTTCGCTTGGATCCATGAAAGCATAGCGCCCTTCATCTTGACCGGTTGTGTCGTCCAACCGGACCGTATAGAGGATCCTGTCCGATATCAGACTCTCGCATTGAGGATAGCCTGCGAGATGGAAGGTCGCTCCCATCAACACGACCAGCACCCAGCGGATAGGATAAGGAAGGATCATGATCAAAAGTCTATTCAGCAATGCTTTCCTGTAAGAGTCTCCCGACATCCCCGATCAATCGATCGACATCCTTCGGCGAAGTGCCGTCATAGAAACCCCGGATACGACGTTTCGGATCCACCAGAACGAAATTCTCCGTATGCACGAAATCATCAGGCCCGCCGTCGCCTTCATCCATGGCTGCGAAGTAGGACTTACGGGCGAGTGCATAGATCTGCTTGCGGTCGCCGGTAAGGAATCGCCAACGTGCGGGATCCGCGTTGTGCAACAAGGCATATGCGGAAAGCACGGGCACGGAATCGATCTCGGGTGTAACAGAATGGGAGAGGAGCAACAACCCTGGTTCGTCGCGAAAGGCTTCCTGTACACGTTCCATTTGCACGCTCATCTTCGGGCAGATCGTGGCGCAGGTGGTAAAGAAGAAGTCCGCCACGATGATGCGGTCACCGACATCGGCAAGCGAGAATTGGCCACCTAACTGATCGATCAAATGGAAATCGGTGATGTGGTGTTCGCCCTCGGCGTGCCTTGCTTCAGGGTCCACCAAACGCTGATCGATCTGTGCAGGATGATAGATCGGGAGCGTATCCGACGGTCGCAGCATGAAGTAGCCGATCACCACGGCCACTACCAAAATGGCCAGGAAGAGGAGTAGTCGCGATACCAAAGATCGATTCCTTGCCTGATCCATGTTCAGAGCTCCAAGGTATAGCCGACAGCCACGATGAAACGATAGACAGGTGCGAATACGGCGCGTTCGCGATCGTGGACGATACCAAGGTCGAAGGCGTGTCCTTTCCATGGCGACCAATCGGTGGCCAGTTTGTAACGTGTGCCGAAATAGATCAACCCTTGGTAGCCGGCCCATTGGAAGAACTCCACACTGAACTTGGGGTCGAGCTTGAATTTTCGGATGTTGTAGTTGACCGAGAACTTGTTGCGCAGGACCTCACGCTGCTCGCCGATGGGCCTGAAATTATGCTGGTATTCGAACTGATATCCTACCTCGAAGCGGTCGAATTTCGTTTCGTATCCCAACAGGACCGCCGCACGTTGCCGGTTCATTCCTTCGCTTCTGTACGCGTATCGCCCTTCACCACCAACGGAGAAATGATCATTCAACTTGTAGGCTGCTGCGAGTTCCAAATACGTTTGCTTTCCGGCAAAGAAAGCATCCGCGGATCGGTAGCCGAGTTCCGCGGAGGTGCGCAGGCGTTTCGCTGCTTTCTTACCGATCAGGCCTTTCAGGAACATCGGTTTTCCTTTCACCCCGATGCTCGTCCATATCTCTTGTCGCACTTCGGGTCGTTCCCTCTCCTGTGCCCGCCCTTGAAGAGCGAGGAGGCACGCGAACAGCGCGAACAGGAAGAAGCGCAGCAGGTTCACCACTTCTCAATGGTCAGGTCACCGATCTCCACGACTCCCTTGCGATCACCGATCTCCACAGGTATGAAGATCGTTTTCTTGCCGCCACGGCAAAGGGTATCCGAGGTATGGCAATCGCTGATCGCGTAGACCAGATAACTTCCTTTACGCATCCACTGGAACCGAAACTTCCCGTCGGGGCCGGAATCCACATTGTCGTCCGGGTATGCACCACCTGTCGTGTCGCCGTAAATGATGTACACGTTTTGATCAAGGAGCGGGTAGGGGTCGCCGGAGGGGAGTTGGCTGGCGTTCAAATAGCGCTGTTCCATTATGCGGCCGTGTATTTCGGCCTTGCCCCCTTCGCCCGGTTCCTTTTTGCACGCGTAGAGCAAGGTCAAGGATAGAAGGATCATCAGACTACGCACCATGTGAACGTTGGGTTAAGCGGGTGTAAAACTAACCCTTGACCGACATGTGGTTTTACGAATAGATCCCTTCCACCTGATCCTTGTATTTGGCCATGATGTGTTTTCGGCGGAGACTGAGCTTGGGGGTCATTTCCCCGGATTCAATGCCCCACTCCTTTGGCATAAGTGCGATCTTCTTCACCTGTTCCCAATGGCCCAAAGTAGCATTGACCTTGTCCACTTCGGCTTTTATGCGTGCTTCGATCACAGGGTCGCTGATCACCTGTGCCTGACTGGTGAACGGTATCTTTTTCAACGCGCAATAGTCCTTGAGAAAGGCGAAGCTGGGAACTATCAGTGCGGCGGGAAATTTCCGGTTCTCCCCGATCACCATGGCCTGTTCGATGAAGCGTGATGCCTTCAGCATGTTCTCGATCAATTGCGGGGCCACGTACTTTCCGCCGCTGGTCTTGAACATTTCCTTCTTGCGATCGGTGATCTTCAAGAATCCATCACTGGATAGCTCGCCGATATCGCCGGTGTGGAACCACCCGTCCGGTGTTAGCACTTCGGCCGTCATTTCGGGTTCCCTGTAATAGCCCATCATCACGTTGGGTCCTTTCACCAGGATCTCTCCATCAGCGGCGATCTTCACTTGCACATTGTCCAATGGTTTTCCCACGGAACCGAATCGGAGCCCATCGTTACGTGCATCGTTCACGCTCACCACTGGCGAGGTTTCCGTCAGGCCATAACCTTCCATCAGCGGGATCCCGGCCGCGTTGAAGATCCGTGCCAGTCGTGGTTGCAACGCTGCGGAGCCACTGGCCACCACCTTTACTTTTCCGCCCAAAGCGGCTTGCCACTTGCTGAAGATCAGCTTACGTGCCACCTTCAATTGGAGGTCATACCAGAAGCCATTTCCATGGGGTTCATACCGTTCGCCAAGGTCCAAGCTCCAGAAGAAGAGTTTGCGTTTGATGCCGGTGAGCATTTCACCTTTTATGAGAATGCTGTCGTAGATCTTTTCCAGCAGTCTGGGAACGGCGGTGAACACTTCAGGTTCCGCTTCACGGATGCGCGTGCCCAGATCGTCCAACGTTTCCTGGAATCGGACTTGTGTACCGGCCCGCTGATAGAGGTACATGAGCATGCGTTCGTAGATGTGGCACAGGGGCAGGAAACTGATCGCACGACATCCCGCCTCCACGGGCAATCGCGGAGTGCTGGCCTCCACATTGCTCAGGATATTATCGTGGGAAAGCATCACTCCTTTTGGCCTTCCGGTGGTTCCACTGGTGTGATGATCGTGGCCAATGCCATCCGGTCCACCTTCGCTTTGTACTCCTCCAACTGGCCCTTTCCGTCACCACCTTTTCCGAGCAGTTCTTTCCAATGGGGGGTGCCCGGGATCTTTTCGAACGTGAAGATATTCCTGAGCTGTGGGCATGAGATCTTCGCCTCCAAAGCCTTGGCAAGCAGATCACTATTGCTCACAAAGAACACAATGCTTGCTGAATGCTCCAGTACATAAGCGTAATCCTCGGCACTGCTGGTGGGGTAGATCGGGACGCTGATGGCTCCGATGCGCAGGATCGCCTGATCAACGATCGCCCATTCACTCCGGTTCCCGCTAACGAGTGCCACCTTATCACCGGGCACAACACCGATGGACATCAGTCCCAGTGCCAGAGATTCAGCAGTTTCAATGAATTCCTTGGTGCTGTAGCTGCGCATTGCACCATCCTCGTAGCTCTCCACACATGCCTTTTGCGGAAAATTGGCAAGCTGGTAGTCGACGATATTGAACAGGCGGTTGATCTCCATCGTGCCAAGATAGCAACCGGCAGGAAGTAAACAGCAAACGGCAATTGCAAACGGCAAAAGCAAGAGGCAAAAGCAACCAAGCACGACTAACGACTCTTTTCACTCACGACTCACGACTATTGGCTCACGACTCTCTTCACTAACGACTAACGACTTACAACCCCTCAACCACTTCAACATACTTCTCGATATACTTCTGCATTTGTTTCGATCTGTACTGCATTACGAAACGCGGGTGTTCCAGTGGGATGATATGATCGAAGAGACCGAGCCTTTCGTTCAATTTGGTGAAGAAGGCGGCGTTCTTTCCGGTGCCGATGCAGACCACCTGATCAGTTCGCATGCCGCAACCGATAAGGGTTCGGAGCCAATTCGCAACAAAAGGAACCACCGCGTTCTCCAAGTCCTTATCATCGTAATAGTTCAGGTTGATCGGCTTGCCCAAGGGTCCTTCCTTCACGAACCCCAGTGGGCAGATCGCATGGACGTACACCTTACTGTAGAATTCTTCGGGGCCTCCTGCGGCGCGGATCATGCGGTAGAAGAAGTCGCTGCTCGGTTCGTGGGTGCGCAAGCCGTGAACGGGTATGTCGAGGTCGCTTTGGCAGCGTTTTGTATCCGTAAAGGAAAGGCCGGTGCTTCCTGCACCCAACCGCCCGGGATTGATGCCCAACATCAACATGCGGGGCCGACTATCGCTGTAGTATTTCTTGTGGAACTCGGTAACGATACGACGAACTTCAGATGCGTTCGGGCCGTTGAAAGGGTCCAGTACCCCGACGGTTTCCGGGAGATGCAGATCATCCAAGGAGAACGAAAGCACGTGCTTCAGCAAACGATCGGCGATGGTTTTCATTCGAACGTATGGTATTGGTTGAGTGAAGTTGTGGGTTGAAAGGCTGAAGTAGTTGAGAGTTGGAATGCCTTCTAATTCAAAACTGGCTCAACTCCCAGCATTCCTCATTTAGGCAGAGCTTGTAAGCTGGTTCAAGAGTTGTGGAGGTTGAAGGTTACCCAACCCTCAACCTCGTCAACTGTCTTCAACCCTCAACCCTTAGGAACTACTTCGGCGCCTTCTGATAGATCCAGATCCCCACCAAGGCGAACAGCACATTGGGTATCCACACGGCGATCAACGGGTCGAGCCCGGCATTGGTCGCAGCGACGGAAGTGAGCTTCATGGTGAAGATGTAGATCAGCACAAGGAGCACGCCCAAAGCGAGGTGCAGGCCAGTGCCACCACGCACTTTTCGGCTCGCGATGCTCACCCCGATCAAGGTGAACACGTACGTAGCAAATGGGTACGACGTGCGTTGGTGTTTTTCGATCAGGAAGGGCATCAAGGAACCGTCCCCTTGCGCGAGTTTGGCCTTGATGTAAGCATTCAATTCCGTCCAGCCCATGGCCATGGAAGACTCCCATCGTTGTCCAAGGTCCGACGGTTTCAAGTTGATGATCGTGTCCAGCATTTGTCCGCGTTCGATGTGTTCCCTGCTTCCGTCCATGGTTCGCAAGAGGTAGTCGCTCACGCGCCAAGCTCCGCTAACGCTGTCGTACTGGGCCCGGTCGGCGGTCAGTTTGCGGGTCAGTTCCCCATTGCTCCAATTTTCCAAGCTGAACCGGAATCCGATATTCTCATTCGTGTTGAACGATTCAAAGTAGGCGATGGACCCCGGAGTTATCTCACGCAAAAGGTGTTTCTCATTCACATGGTACGTTGCCCTGATATGCTCTTCCTCGAACGCAAGCCGAACCTTGTTGGCCGACGGTAGCACGGCGTGATTGATCAATAATGAAAGACCAGTAAGGATGGTGGCGGTGAGAAAGTACGGCCACATGATCCTCGGAAAACTAACGCCGCTGCTCAGCATGGCGATGATCTCCGTGCGGTGCGCCAAACGACTGGTGAAGAGCAGTACGGCAAGGAAGATCAATAGCCCACTGAACAGGTTGGAATAGTAGACGATAAAGTTGAGGTAGTAGTCGCGTATGATCACCCAGGTCGAGGCCTTCATCTTGGTGAAATCCTCGGTCTTCTCGCTGATGTCGAACACCACGGCAATGAGCATGATGGTGACCAGGATGAAGAAGAAGGTCCCCAGGAATTGGCGGATGATATAGCGATCGAGGGTTTTGAACATGTCAAGACTCAATTCACAAGTCACAATTATCAAGGAACCAAGTTTGGAAAGTGCAAGCACGTGCAACTATCCACGAACAATGTCCAGCAACCGGCAAGGGCATATGATCCCGGTTCTTGAGAACTTGCTTCTTGTATCTTGTGACTTGGGTCTTCATTTACAATCGCGTCTTCAACTTGGGCAGCATCATTGTTTTCCAGCTTGAAAAAGTCCCATCCATGATCTTCGATCGGGCTTCCTTCATCAACGCCAAGTAGAAGCCCAAGTTGTGCAGGCTGGCGATCTGTTGCCCCAGGAACTCGCCGCTCTGGAACAAGTGTCTTACAAAGGCCTTGGAATAGAACGAGTCCACCCAACAAGTACCGTGTTGGTCCAATGGCCCATGGTCATCCGCCCACCGTTTGTTCTTTATGTTGATCACACCTTCACGCGAAAAGAGCATACCATTTCGGCCGTTGCGCGTAGGCATCACGCAATCGAACATGTCCACCCCACACGCCATGTTCTCCAAAAGGTTCCAAGGGGTGCCCACGCCCATCAAATAGCGCGGTTTGTCCTTCGGCAAAATGTCGCAACAGAGTTGGGCCATGGCGTACATCTCTTCCTCCGGTTCGCCAACGCTCAACCCTCCGATCGCATTGCCTTGCATCCCTGTGCCTGCGATGTATTCCGCCGAACGTTTACGCAACTCCGGATAGGTGCTTCCCTGAACTATGGGGAACAGCGCTTGTTCGTGCCCATATTTTGGTTCCGTCTCCTGGAAACGGGTGATACAGCGGTCCAGCCACCGGTGCGTCATGTGCATGCTTTTCTCTGCATACGCCTGTTCGCAGGGCCAAGGTGTGCATTCATCGAACGCCATCATGGTGTCGGCACCGATCGTGCGTTGGGTATCCATCACGCTCTCCGGGGTGAAGAGGTGCTTGCTACCATCGATGTGGCTACTGAAACGAACACCTTCCTCCGTGATCTTGCGGATATCGCTGAGGGAATGCACTTGGAAGCCTCCGCTGTCGGTCAAGATCGGCCCATCCCAGCTATTGAAACGGTGCAGGCCGCCCGCGTTTTGGATCACCTCCATCCCCGGCCTCAGGTAGAGGTGGTAGGTATTGCTGAGCATGATCGGGGCCTGGAGATCGTTCTTCAGTTCTCGGGGGTGAACGGCCTTAACAGCACCCAAGGTGCCCACGGGCATAAAGACCGGGGTGGGTATATCACCGTGATCGGTTCGGAGAAGTCCGGCCCTTGCATTGGAGGCGGGATCGTTGGAAAGGAGCTGGAATTCCATGGAAATTGGCCGCCGAAGGTAGGACCGTGGCGGGATCCGTACTTCAACGGACGGGATGTTCATAACTGGTCATTCGGTCCACGCTCCGGCGCTGGTAGGGGGGATAGCTTCGCCCTCTACAACCACCGTGCAACGCGTGGGGGTATACGGCATGTGGTCCTTGGAATTCTACATCTTGTTGGCTGCGTTGGTGGTGCTGCTCTTCTTTCACTTGGTCATGTTCGCCCGTTTGGCGTTCGGCAAGGTGGAGGTGGATCCCGTGCGCGACCTGCCGGTGAGCCTTGTGATCTGTGCCCGCAGTGAAGCGCGCGCCTTGGAGGCTTTGGTTCCCATGTTGATGGAACAGGACCACAGGGAATTCGAAGTGGTGGTGGTGAACGACCGCAGTGAGGACGACACATGGGAGCTATTGCAAGTGATGAAACCACTGCACCCACGGTTGCGGCCGGTGAACATCCAAGCCGATGAGAAATTCAACTACGGAAAGAAATTGGCCTTGGGAGTTGGAGTACGTGCAGCGAAGTATCCGAACGTGTTGCTTACCGATGCGGATTGTGTGCCGGCGAGCAAGGACTGGATCAGCTTGATGTGTGCGGGCTTCGACAAGGGCAAACAGATCGTGGTGGGCCATAGTCCGTATGCGTATCAGCCCGGCATTGCCAATGTGTTGGAGCGGTATGATGGCACAATGAAGACCATTCAGTACATGAGCTTCGCCATGGCCGGCTTCCCCTACATGGGCGTGGGCCGCAACCTAGGCTATACGGGCGAACTCTTCTTCCATTCGAAAGGTGCTAAACGACACGGCCATTTGATGAGCGGCGATGATGATCTGTTCATCAACGAAGTGGCCCGTGCGAACAACACGGCCGTGGTGGCGGTTCCGGACTCCTTCATGACCACACGCCCCACCGACGGCCTCGGTACATGGTTCCGTCGCAAACGCCGGCACTATACCACGGCCGCCCACTACCGATTTGGCCATCAGGTATTGCTCATATTATTGCCGTTGGCACGCACGGTCTTCTGGGCCGCATTGTTGTGGCTGGCGATACAAGGTCGATGGCGCGAGGTGCTTGTTGGCCTCTCGGTGGAATTGTTCGTGTTCCTACCGATCACGATCGCGGCCATGCGCCGTTTGCAAGCGGGCCTGTTGAGCTGGTTCGCAATACCCTTGGAATGGTTGTTCCTAATTTTGGATCCTCTGCTTTACGCAAGCACGATCCTAGTCAAGCCGAAGCGATGGAAGTGAACGAGAACCTGAGTGAGAAAGCGCAATACGACTACGTGCTCGTACGCCGCGCTGTGGACAAACACGATCAAAAGGCATACGCCGAGTTGATGGGCCGTTACCGCGATTCCATCTACTTCATGTTGTTGAAGATGATCAACAACAAGGACGACGCGGAGGATCTGACGATCGAAGCGTTCGGCAAGGCCTTCCACCGGCTGAAACAGTACACGCCGAACTACGCGTTCAGTACGTGGTTGTTCAAGATCGCCTCCAACAACTGCATCGATTGGATCCGCAAACAGAAGAAGAAGACCTTCTCCATCGATAACCCGATCGGCACCGACGATGGCGATGAAATGACGATCGAACTCAAGGGCCACGGACTGGACCCGGCGGAGATCGCCATTCGCGAGCAGAAGAGCGAGATCATGCGCGATGTGGTGGACAAGTTGAAGCCACGCTACCGCACGTTGGTTGAACTCCGCTACTACAAGGAGTACAGCTATGAAGAGATCGCCACCGAGCTGGACCTGCCCTTGGGCACGGTAAAAGCGCAACTCTTCCGGGCACGCGAGTTCCTGCTGAATTTGATGGAGAGCAGGAAAGATACCATTTGAGAGAATGTGTTCCGGGTCGGTGCCCGGAATGACGAATGAAGAGAATGCTTCGGCTGCGCTCAGCACAGGTGAAGGGGATGCTTCGACTTCGCTCAGCACAAGTGAGAAAATTGGAGGAACGATCGTCCTTGTAGTTTCTCGTGCTTTCGTTTATTTCATTCTATCGTTTCTGGCTATGGATTTGATCATCGCTTTCAACCGGAGGTCATGCCGGAAAGCGGGTGGCGCGCAGCGTCGGGGTCCCGCCGGAGGTCATGCCGGAAGGCGGGCAGCGCGCAGCGACGGGTCCCGCCGGAGGTCATGCCGGAAAGCGGGCGGCGCGCAGTGCCGGGTCCCGCCGGAGGTCATACCGGAAGGCGGGCAGCGCGCAGCGACGGGGTCCCGCTTATCCGGTATCTCACAAATGCCGATACATACCTTGACCCCACATGCAAGGCATTGAACTGATCACGCAATACTTCCCGGATCTTACAACCGATCAACGCGACCACTTCGCCCGCCTCGGCGAGCTCTACGCGCACTGGAACGAACGTGTGAACCTGATCTCGCGCAAGGACTTCGAACACCTGTACGAACGGCACATCCTCCACTCTTTGGGCATTGCCAAAGTGGTCCAATTCAAGAAGGGAACGCGCATCGTGGATGTCGGCACTGGCGGCGGTTTTCCATTGGTTCCACTAGCGATCATGTTTCCGCAAAGCAGCTTCCATGGCATCGACGGGACCGGTAAGAAGATCAGCGCGGTAAAGGGTGTGATCGAAGGTCTTGGTTTAACCAATTGCACGGCCGAACAAGTGCGTAGCACCGACCACAAAGGCCACTATGATGTGATCGTAAGTCGCGCCGTGACCACCTTGCCGGAATTCATTGGCATGACCAAACACCTTGTGGTACGGGGCGAAGGCCGGATATTCTATCTGAAAGGTGGTGAACTGGCCGACGAGATCCTCCCTCTACGCCAGAAGGTAAAGGTGTACGAGTTGAAAAAGTTCTTCAGCGAGGAATTCTTTATGACAAAGAAAGTGGTGGAGGTGGGATTGTGACCTAGGTCGAAATAGGTGCGCTATTTCGTCAAGCGTTTTGCTTCCTCATATGCCTCCAATAGCTCTTTCTGTCGCGTGGTCATGGACTTCATATAGTCGAGGTCCCACTCAAAGCTGGAATTCGTTCGGTTCCATTCGGACTTTCCGAATGGGATCTGAAGGATGGTGTAATCCACGTTCGGGAGACTATCCAAGAGAGCAATGTCAATATTCATTCCGAACCCGCCTTCCCAATCCTTTGAACTTGGACCACGTGTGTCGAGCTGAACTGATTTTGTCACTTTTCCTGGCGCCGAGTAGAAGATCCAATAGACATTCTCCTCCTTTATTATCACCTCGTAACGACCACGCTCATTGGAATTGACAGCGGTCGTTTTGCCATCAGGATTTGCTTCTTGCAATAGAACAAACGGAAACGGTATTGAATCACGAGTGGAGAGTTCACGCACCAAGCCGTATACCATGAGTTCTGGTTCTTGTGCGAAGGTTTGGAAGGATGCCAAAGCAACCGCTAATAGAAAGAAAGCTCGAAACATCGTTTTCATGATCGGTGATTGGTTCTTCAAAATGACAATTTCTCGAACTCTCATGCATTCGACAATTGCAACCGGCTCAGTGAATGGTACAAGCCCTCGCTATCCGCGATCAACTCATCGTGCGTACCACTTTCCAAAACAGCACCGTGGTCCAACACCAAGATCTTATCCGCATTCCGCACAGTGCTCAACCGGTGCGCGATCACAATGCTCGTTCGCCCGACCATGAGCTTGTCCAGAGCTTCTTGCACCGACCGTTCGCTCTCGCTGTCCAATGCGCTGGTGGCTTCATCCAGGATCAGGATCGCTGGGTCTTTCAACACGGCCCGTGCTATGGCGATGCGTTGTCGTTGACCGCCGCTCAACTGCACCCCGCGTTCGCCCACCACGGTTCCGTAGCCTTCCGGAAAACGTTCGATGAACTCGTGTGCATTGGCCTGGACCGCGGCTGCTTCGATCTCGGCATCGGTAGCTCCCGGCTTTCCGTAGGCGATGTTCTCCCGGATCGTTCCACCGAAGAGCAGCACCTCTTGCGGCACAATGCTCATGCGATCGCGGAGTGCGGTGAGGTCGTAGGAATTTGCATCCCGGCCATCGATCGTGATGCGGCCTTCCACGGGGTCATAGAAGCGCAGGACCAATGAAGCGATCGTGCTCTTGCCAGCACCACTGGGCCCAACAAGCGCAACGCGTTCACCCGGCCGCGCCGTGAAGTTCACATCCCGAAGCACCGGAACATCGGGCCGGGTCGCATAGTGGAAGGCGACATGCTCGAAAGTGATCGCGCCGTCCAACTGCAACAGGTCCGGACGTTTGTCCAATGCGATCGCTTCCGGCTTTTCATCCTGCAGGTCCATCAATCGTTCCGTGGCACCGATCGCCTTCAACAAGGTGGTGATCAAGTCCGGCACACTACCAATGGATGCCCCGATCATGATCGAAAGGCCGATGAACGCCGTGATGTCGCCCACATCCAAGAGTCCTTCGGCACGCAGATGCACCGCACGCCAAACAATGAACACCACCACACCGAACATGGCGAAAATGATGAACGAGATGAAGGCGCCGCGCCACCGAACGGCTTTCAATGCAATATCCAATGCAGCATGCACACTGCGCCCATAGCGCGAAACCTCGTGGCCTTCATTAGAGAAAGCTTTCACGTTCTGGATCCCTTGCAAGGTCTCCTCCACGATCACGCTGCTGTCCGCAATGCGGTCCTGCACCTGCTTGCTCAACGTGCGGATGTAACGCCCGAAGAACACCGCAACCAAAGCCACCACGGGCAGGGTAGCGAGCATGGTTAAGGTCAACTCCACACTCACATAAGTGAGCAACGTAATGCCGATCCCGATGGTAACGAACTGCCTCAGGAACTCAGCGAGTACGGTGGTCATACCTTCTTGCAACAAGGCCACATCCGCAGCCAAGCGACTGTTCAATTCACCCACACGACGCTGCGCGAAGAACAACATCGGCATACGCACCAAATGCGAATACGTGTCCTTGCGGATATCGGCCAACGCATGCTCCGAAACATGCCCGAAGGTGTAGATCCGTATGTACCCGAAAAAGGCCTGTAGCGCGAACACGAGCATCAGCAGTTTCGCGATGGAATCGATGTTGGTCAGATCCGTAAGCGGTGCTTGCCAGAACGAAGTGAGCGGCTCCGCATTCACCAGTTTTCCCAAGAGCAAAGGGAAGGCAAGGCTGAGCAAAGAAGTGATCAGCAGGCAAACAAGGCCCAACGCAAAAATGTGCCAGTGGGGCCGCAGGTAGCGGAAGATCCGAAGCGTTTTCCGAAGCGTGACTTTGTCCAGCTTGGCGGCTGGGGCGTCGTCGGTGGTTGGGCGGCGGCGGCGGGAGGCCATTAGGCGCAAAGATGGAGTCTGCGATCCGCCTAATCACTTACGACAGGTCGTTATATCAATTATCTGTTGCAAGCGGTTTCTGCCACGTGGTCCGTTATATTTGATCCGCGCGCAGTTGGAGCAGAAAAATGGGGAAGGTTCTTACGCAAGATCCATGCTCTTCGTCTTTCCTATTGCGTCATGGCGATAACCGGGACCGGCCATTTGGAATAGAGGTATAGAACACACGCGAAAATGGAACTCCAACGCCCTTCTGAACCACTGAGATATCTTTATCTGGTTACCAGCATCCTGATTGTTGCTTGTACCATATGGAATCGCGCACTCTACGAAACGGATGATTTGGCCAATACCGAAGCGATAATTCTTGGCGGTACAGCATATCAGATCTTTGAGGCATTTTTCGTGGAGAAGGGTTTAAGTACGGATAAGAACTGGAGGGTATTGAATGTGGCAGAGGTCCTAATGATTGTGCTTTTACCACAGCGGCATGGTTGGCTGCGGATTGCTTACTACTTCCGTAAGGATGTTAAGAACAGGTACCAGACTGCATGATGCGCCAATTTCACTTTACTGCGAAACCGAGTTCCCCATGGGCGACCAGCCTGCAACGGCGATAGAATACCCGGGCCAGCCGCGCTTGCTCATGCTTCTGAAAGCCGCGCGCGGGTTTCACTTATTGGATGTGCGCAAGGTTGTGCGGGTGGAGGCGGACACGCGCTATGCAGTGCTCTTTCTTGTCGATGGGAGTAACTTACCTGTATTCCACAATCTCGCTGAACTTGAAGTCATGCTGAATTGTGGCGAAAGGCTTCAGGACCTGTTGTTCTTGCGCATACATCGCAGCCACATTGTTGCATTCCATCATGTGGTAAAGATCGAAGGAAGACAGCTTGAACTCAACGATGGAACTTGCATACATGCGAGCAGAAAACTATGGTCGTCCATTACCGCTACGGCAATGTCCATTCGCCCCGCCCAAAATGTTGTTCATGACACCTAATTACCACTTGCCCGAAATACGTGGAAAGTATGCACATTGATTGGTCGAAAACATATTTTGGTGCTCTTCAATTACGCAGTTTTAGGCAATGCTCTGAAGCGATAGTACCTGCGAAGTTCAGTTGTATAGAAACCGGGTAGATCCCATACTCTCGGCTTGCAATTGACCGGTGAGTTATGGGCAAGTTAAAAACGACACAACGGAATGACACAGACAAGAGAGTAGCGAATAATTCGGCTTGACAGTGCTTGATCGTTCCGACTGAAAGAATATATAATGGAGAACAGCGACCATTTCGAAAACGGGGCGACACCGAAAAGCCAAACGAGTAGGAAAAAGAATTGCAAATAATGAAAACATATTCAATTATCACAGAATCAACAATGTGGTCAACAAAATTGCTGAAAGAAAGAGTTGAGAAAATACTGAACGAGAAAGCCAATGAAGGTTATGAAGTGGTAACTGTCGCATTTGGACTAAATATATGGTGGATTGCAACAGCATATATAACACTTCGAAAATAGTGACTAAAAAGAATACAAGCCCATAGAAATATCTACCCAAAAGGCGGGACTATGTTCACTAAACAGATTAGTAATCAATTGAAGTTTAGATTTTCAATTCGCGTTTTGACGTCCTTCGCTTCGGTAGCTGCACAACGTAAGACTTGAAACACACACAATTTCAACCCACACCATGCCCACTTACCACATCGGAGGACACCCTGTTCGCTTGGATGACAGCAGCGACTCCATCCCTAAGATCCCGGAGAATAACATGCTCTTCGCCATGAAACTCACTGACGCGAAAGCCAGCACCGCCGACGTGGCCGAGCTGAAGAGTGAAAAGGCCGTGTACGATCACTTCAAGCCCTCGAAAAAGGTACGCTTGAAGGATGCCGATGGCCGCACTGTTGATGAAGAATACGGATTCAAGGACGCAGGCGATTTCGAACTGAACGGCCTAGTGGAGGCCAGCCCACTACTCTCTTCGTTGAAGACCGAACTGGAACAACTCCGCGAAATGATCGAGGTGCTCGAAACCAATCCCTTGGTGCGTGGCGCTTTCAATGAAGAGGATGCCCGCAAAGCCTTCTTGGAAGGTTTGGGTTCCATGAAGAATGAACTGATCTGATCACTACCGAACCATGGACGAGCAACAACAAGCAGCAAAGGAACAGGCCACGCGGGAAACCGCCACACGGACCGAGGCTAGGCCCATCGCGGAAGTGGCCGAAGCACTCCAAGCCTACGAAGGCTATACCGTATTCGAGGAGGCCATTCCGGAAAGCAAGGGGCTGAATCCTGCACGGCCCGCCCGTCGCGAGATCTTCCGGAACGATGTCGCGAAAGCCGATGAACGCGCCGCCCTCGCCACCAAGTTGGGCCTTTGGCAACGCATCATGAAAGATGCCACGAATGTGGACGACATGCTGAAGCAGGCACAGGAGCGCACCGAACAAGTTGCGGCCACGCTCAACGATAACCAGCGCACCGTATTGAACGAGACCAATGAACTGGCACAGAGCTATGGTGCCCTTTCGAAGTTCTTCCTCAACATCGGCGAACCCGGCGAAGGCAAACTGTTTTTCCTGAACGCCGATACCGCGCAGATCGCGGATATGGACCGCAAGACCTTCTACAAGGCC
>Ga0105046_10008358_pt1 | contig 16270 bp, 12 predicted proteins | sample MAT03_FD_78385 | JGI IMG/M metagenome (GOLD analysis project Ga0105046, IMG submission 78385) | Freshwater microbial communities from Lake Fryxell liftoff mats and glacier meltwater in Antarctica - MAT-03 (megahit assembly) | ecosystem: Environmental > Aquatic > Freshwater > Ice > Liftoff...
TTTAAAGAAAAATAGCGGCCGTATGATGGAACAAAGGGTGGCATCAAATGACTAAGTTATTGGTGCCACGTTCCTTATTCCTTCCGTGCTTTGATCCGGCTGTCAGCATCTTCAGCGCCACCTTGGCTGCGGTTGCGTGTTTTCAGGTTCTGGTTGCCAAAGTTCCACTGAAAACTCAGGGCAACATTTTGGCTTTCCCAGGTACTGCGGATCGTGCCGCGCACGGAGCCAAAATCAACCGACTGCGACCAGCACTGGGTGCCAAACAGGTCATTGACTGAGATTTTCACGGTAGCCCGGTTATTCCAAAGCGACTTTTTCGCCCCGGCAGATGCGCTGGCGATGCCGCGATTGGTAAAAATGCCGTCCTGGGTTGGGAATTGTGCCCAAAACGATGCTTCCAACTGGTAACCTTGCCCCAATTTAAACTGCTGCGAGAGGTAGCAACCGCCGCCCACAGCACCCGCATCCAATCGCCCATCGCTCAATTGTGATTTGAACTGGTTGTGCCAAACGCCGAGCCAGAGGTAACCCTCCCACCACGGTTTGATCGGCAAGGGCAGGTTGAAATTCAAACTGAGGTTGTCCTGCTGGCTGAGGTTTTGAGGCTGCGTATAAGCCCGATTGCCTGCTTGTTGCGCCACTGTATTCACCAAATCAGTCGTACGGCTGTACCCGATGGAGGCACTTGCAGCGTACTTGTAGGTATAGGTCATTTCAACAGAATGCGTATAGGCTGGGCGCAGGTATGGGTTTCCACGCTCACTGGTGTAGGGGTCAATCTGCCACACAAACGGGTTCATGTCCTGATAAGCAGGGCGGCTCAGATTGCACATTCGATTTTTGGGCAAATGCCCAAGCTGTCGCTGAAAGATAATAAAGCATCAGTGCCCGCGCCAAGTTCAGCCAATATCCAAGCGCGTCTATTTTGACGCAAAAGTAAACGACTGTCCAGCATTGCATCAAACAGTTCTGCGCTTCAGCCCACTTTTCACTGAATGCTCTGGACAGCCGTCCACGTTCCTTACCTTCTTGGCAACCACCACCCCAGCCAAAGGCCCACCAGGGCCCATTGGCCAAAAGCATCAATCAGGTGGCCGATCGAATTTGTTTCAAACCAGATGCTGTACAGGTAAGGAATGGTCAGATAGCCAATGATGCCTATAAACACGGATGCTTGCAGCGCTGTGCGCATATTGATTGTTTCAAACTTCAGCAGCAACGAAGTCAACAGGAAAGCCGCAAGCAGATCAATCACAAGCCCACGGAACATATTCATGCCCATGTTGACATTCATCGCTTTGTGATAAGTGATGCTTGCCCAGGGTTTGCCGATGCTGCTTTGCATGGAGGCTTCTGATTGTTCCTGGCTGGCTCCGGGAGGCACCCCTGGAAGCATATAAGTCCCTTCCTCGGTCAAATTTTGATTCAATGCTTCCATGATCTTATCTTGGTTGGCAGTATAACCATATTCCGATTTGTGAATCGGAATGGCTGCCCAAGAAAGGAATTGCCAAATAAAAAGAATGATACCGCCGACAAGGGTTGCAATAAGTTGTTTTTTCATGACCAAATTATTTTGATGTGAAATGAATGGTGCAAAAGTAAAAATCCCGCATTCAAAACAAAAAGTTTATTAAAATAAAAATGAAAACCATTTTTGCAGGTGTTTGAAAATGCCTACTTTCGCATGTATGAAACCGATGCACCTCCTTGTACTTTCGACTTTTGTTCTCCTCAACACGCAACTGTCCAGCCAAAATGCTCCGCCCGACTCCAACGTCATTCGTCAGGACATCCAGCTCAACTCTAGCGGATTCCATCTGCGTTCCTAAGATTCAGAAGTTGAAAAATTGTGCGCGTTATTATCGTTTTTCTGGTTCTGATGTTTGATGAGTATATGGATATTCTTCTGAACGCCCCTTTTCATCATCCTGGCTGGTTTTTGGTATTTATTGCCATCACTTTTACGCTCATTTTTGCTCGGTACCTGCTCATTTCAGGGGCTTACCACTACATCTGCTTTGTGTGGTTCCGCAAATTTTTTCAAAGCCGATTTATCAACCAAATGCCGCAGCAGCGCTTGCAAATGCGCCGTGAAATTCTACTCTCTGCGCTCAGTTCCCTGATATTTTCTGTCTTGTTCGGTGTGTTGATCATCTTGTGGCAGGCTGGATACACCAAAATATACCTGCGTTGGAGCGACTACCCTCTGTGGTATCATCCGCTCAGCCTCTTAATGGCCATGTTATTGCATGAGACCTATTACTACTGGCTGCACCGTTGGATGCACCGCCCAAAAGTGTATCGGCTGTTGCATCAATGGCACCACCAGAGCATCCATTCTTCTTCATTGACCGCTTTTTCTTTCCATCCGCTGGAAGCCACATTGCAGGCCATTGTGATTCCGCTGATGATGCTGTTTTTACCTATGCATCTTTTGGTGCTATTCTTGTTTTTGCTTGTCATGACCATATCAGGCACCATCAATCACTCCGGCGTAGAGATTTATCCTAAAAATTTCGAGCGGCACTGGTTGGGCCAATGGCTCATCGGTGCTACTCACCATGACCTGCACCATAAGAAATTCCAGTTTAATTACGGCCTGTATTTTACTTTCTGGGACAAGTGGATGAAGACGGAATTCCCAGATTTTAAAAATCTGTTTAGGAAGAAAACAGAGGGGCGCAAACAGGCTGGAAATGATGAACAGGTCTAGTGCGGCATCCAGCGATTGAAGAATCAATCGCTGGACGCCGCACTAGACTCTTAAAGGACCCCTTTGCAACAAATCAAAAAGCATCGCCGTACTTTCGCCCGTGACCAGCCCAGTTTCACCATGTCCTTCCAATCGAACCCGCAACTTGAACTTGCTTTCGACTATGTGCGCAACACGCACAAAAACATTTTCCTGACCGGTAAAGCGGGTACAGGGAAAACTACCTTTTTGCACCGAATCAAGGAAGAAACGCCCAAACGTATGGTCGTCGTGGCCCCAACAGGCGTGGCAGCCATCAATGCGGGAGGCATGACCATTCACTCGTTTTTTCAGCTGCCATTCGGGCCTTTTTTGCCTGGGAGCGCACAAGATCCTACCCGGCAGCGGCGGTTTTCAGGAGAAAAGATTCGCCTGATCCAAAGCCTCGACCTGCTGGTGATTGACGAGATCAGTATGGTCCGGGCCGATGTGCTGGATGGCATTGACGACGTGCTGCGTCGCTATCGCGACCGTTACAAACCTTTTGGCGGCGTACAACTGCTGATGATCGGCGATCTGCACCAATTGCCGCCCATCGTCAAAGACGAAGAGTGGTACCTGCTGCGCGACCATTACCAGACGATGTACTTTTTTGGCAGTCAGGCCCTGCGCAACACGGAGCCAGTGTCCATTGAGTTGAAGCATATTTACCGGCAATCCGACACCACATTTATTGATCTGCTGAATAAGGTGCGCGATAACAAAATAGACGATCAGGTGCTGGCCACACTCAACAGCCGCTACATCGCCCATTTTCAGCCCACCGCGCAGGAGCCGTATATCACGCTGACCGCCCACAATGCCTCGGCACAAACAATCAACGCCGGAAAATTATCATCTGTCGCCCAGCCCCTGCAAACCTTCAAAGCCACCGTAGAAGGCGATTTTCCGACTTACTCGTATCCTGCCGACGAGCTGCTGGAGTGCAAAAAAGACGCGCAGGTCATGTTTGTCAAAAACGACATCAACCGCGAAAAACGCTACTACAACGGCAAGATCGGCAAGATCACCGGCTTCCGTGACGGCGTTATTTATGTCCGTTGTCCTGAAGAATTGGAGGATATTGAAGTAATGCCCGTCGAGTGGGCCAATTTGAAATACACCCTGAACGAGCAAACCAAGGAGGTAGGCGAGGAAGTGCTGGGCACCTTCACCCAGTATCCACTCAAACTGGCCTGGGCCATCACGATTCACAAAAGTCAGGGACTCACTTTCGAGCGAGCCATCATAGATGCAGAGGCGGCATTCGCGCATGGTCAGGTGTACGTCGCGTTGAGTCGCTGCAAAAGTTTCGAGGGCATCGTGTTGCGCTCACGCATTGGACATTCAAGCGTCAAGACCGATTCTGTAGTCAAAACTTACACCGAAGAAGCGGACAAAAATGCGCCCGACGAACGCCATTTAATGCGTTCAAAAACCGAGTACCAACAATCACTGCTTTTTGAACTATTCGATTTCAGCCGGCTTCGGCAAGCATTTGTAAAAATGAGCCGCCTGTTTCTGGAGCATGGAAACACGCTCCATTCAGATGCCGGACAGCAATTAAAAAGTCTCGAAACGCTGGCGGTTGAACAGGTGATTGCGGTAGCCGAACGGTTCAAGCCTCAAATCCGGCAATACTTTGCGGAAGGCATGCTGCCCGAAGAAAATCAGGATCTACAGGCGCGCCTGCTAAAAGCGGGTACTTATTTTGAAGATCAACTCCGCAAAACGCTGCTACCCGCCGCCCGCAATACCCATATCGTGACGGATAACAAAGTCGTCCGGAAATCTGCGCAGGATGCTCTGGACGGATTGCAAAAAGAGATTTTTATCAAAAACGCCTGCTACGCTACCCTTTCTGCCGGCTTTTCAGCTGCCCGTTATCTCCGCGCCAAAGCGGATGCCGAACTGGATTTCCGCGCAATCAAAAGCAGTCACACTTCTGCTTCCTCTGATACGTCAGGGACCCCTAAAAATACTCCTCATATTGCGCTGTACATGCGCTTGAAAAAATGGCGCGAAGACATTGCTGAAACTACGGGTGTAGCGCTTTACGAAGTGTTGCCCACCCGCTCATTGCTCGAAATGGTACAGTTCCTTCCACTAAATCTGGTCGCGCTCAAAAAAATCAAGGGCATTGGAGCCGCCAAGAGCCAGCGCTTCGGATCCGATCTGATCGCTATTATTCAGGCCTACTGCACCGAGCATCGTATTCACACCGGCCAAATAGCAGAAATGGCAGCAGAAATGTTGGTGGAAAAGGCCCCCAAGACCGACTCCAAAGTATTGACTCTTGAACGATTCAAAGCGGGCAAGACCATTGATGAAATTGCTGTTGAACGCGACTTTGTACGCAGCACCATCGAAGGCCATTTGGCGTATTTTGTTGGCTTGGGAGAACTTGACATTTTCAATCTTATGGACCGCTCACAAGTCCAGGAAATTGAATCGTTTTTTCTGGAACACAACACTCCAACAAGTACTGAGGCAAAGGCCCATTTTGGGGAAAAATACTCTTATGGGGAAATCAAAATGGTGCTCGAATATATGAAGTTACCTTAAATAAAATTGCCCTCTCCTTCGTGAATGGCATGATTGAAATAAATAAGGGTGAAGACAGAATTAAGTAACAGTGTTGCGGCGCATGGCACCAAAAATAGCAGATGCAATAGCCAATACCAGCAGAAGATGGATAAGGCTCCCAACGGAAGAGAAAAATGCTCCGAATATCCAGCCAAACAATAGGATGATCGCGATGATATACAGGATGTTGCGCATGACAAAGTGGTGTTAGAGTGTGAGGATGGTTGGTTTTGTGATAGGAATGCTTAAAAATATATACCGCTTTCTGCCCAGGAAAAAACCTCCTCCGAACTTGGCAATCTATCCCGTTTTGAGCAATAAATTACCCGATTTGCGCTAACCTCAAATCATTCCTTCTGTAAGGTTTTCTCATCACAAACGTTCGCGTACTTACATGACAGAAACAATCAACTGGGGCATTATCGGACCCGGGCGTATTGCCCGAAAATTTGCCGACGACCTGCGTCTGCTGCCCAACGCCCGACTCCACGCGGTCGCTTCCACTTCTGCTGAACGCGCCGGCGCTTTTGCAGCAGAATATGGGGCACCACACGCTTTCGGACGCTACGAAGACATTGTACATTGTCCCGATCTGGATGTTGTGTACGTCGCCACCCCTCACGTGTTGCATTGCGAGAATACCCTGCTTTGTCTTGAGCACAGGATACCAGTACTCTGTGAAAAACCTTTCGCGATGAACTATGCCGATGCGCACCGGATGGTCGCGGCGGCACGCCGCCATCGCGTGTTCCTTATGGAGGCCTTGTGGTCGCGCTTTATCCCGGCAGTGGATCATGCACTGACGCTGGCTGCCAGCGGTGCAATTGGCAATTTGCACACGGTACAATCAGATTTCGGGTTCAAAATGCCGTTTGATCCGGCCCATCGCATCTTCAACAAGGCACTCGGCGGCGGCTCCTTGCTGGACATCGGCATTTATCCGGTGCTATTGTCGCTCTTTGCTTTTGGGAAACCTGCCCCAGGCGACATTCGTGCTGCCGCCACTTTTACGTCCACGGATGTGGATGAAAGTTGTGCCTTCTCTTTTCAGTTTCCGCAGAATCGCCTTGCCCTCGGACACTCGACCGTAGCCGCCACTACACCTGTGGAGGCCCGGCTCTACGGCACCGAAGGCACCATTTTGTTGCATTCTCGCTGGCATCATACACAGCAGCTCACGGTTTCCACTTATGTGGAACGTGAACAGGAACATCATGTGATCGAGATGCCTTATGAGGGCCGGGGATACTCCTTTGAAGCAGCCCATGTGATGCAATGTCTCCGGGACGGCTTGCTTGAGAGCGATCAAGTGCCGCTCGATTTCACCCTGGATCTGGCAGAAACACTGGACACGATCCGAGGGCTGGTCGGATTGGAATATTGATGCGTCGGGTCAATAGAACCGGATCACATCATGCAGCATCAACAGGGCGATAATTCCTGCGGGGACATAAAAAATTTGTTGCTGGAGCATCGGAAAAATGCCCACGCTGAATACCGCACCCAGTAGGAAACTGGACATTACGATCAATCGCAGCAGGGCTTCCCGCTGAATAATGCGGCGTTTTTCTCCTTCGGAATGGAAAATTTCCGCGATGTCTACCCCCAGTTCATTCACCACACCCGTCATCTGGCTGGCTTTAATGAGCGAAGACGTGGTAAGACTCACCATCGCATTCTGAATGCCGATGGAAAACAGGATCATCCCTGGAAACACCGCCGGATGCAAGGTACCGGAGTCTTTCGAAGATGAACCGACGATCATAAACAGTACAGCCACCACCGCCAGGGGAAGCAAATGGAGATAGCGCCATTTCATCAGTTTCTCCCTTTCCACACACCATCCTGCAAAAAAGCCGCCCAGGAAAAACACGAACAGCCAGAGAAAAATGGAACCTGCTGTTTGCATCTTGCCCTCGTACAGATCGCGGGCAATTTGAGGCAGCAACCCGGTAACGTTGGTCACAACCATCGAGAATGTCATGAGTCCCGCATAAATCACAATGCCCGAACTGAACGGATATACGAAGGCATACACCATTTTGATGCGAAAGGAGCCGCGGCGCAGCTTCTCGTTGCGCAACTGGGGTATGGGAATAGGGATTTTCAATATCTTCATCTGTTCACAATTTTGTTGATGCAGGAAACCACTATGCCACAGCATCATGCTCTATCCGGCAAATGAGCGTGTTAGTTTTTTGTATTTCTCGCTTCGAAAGTCATTGACAATCAATTATTTGCGATTTTTTGACACGGTTCTTTGAGCACTCTCCAGCAAATATCAACCCATTCCGGGCATTTTCTGTGGCTTGTAGTGAAAAATCATTGCCGGAGTCTGTAAAAGTGCGTTACCCGTTATCTGTCTGGTAGACCGGAATGATATTCCGGGTGTGCGGAATGCCATTCCGCGATACATCCAAAAAAATAAGGCCGCGTTGCTCCTTTGCAACGCGGCCTTCCTATATATTTCATGAATGTACTCCAGACAAGGTGGTTTTGAAAAATTGGGGAATCAAAAAAATTAATCTCCTACAATCAACTTCCCGGTGGCTACCGGCTTGCCATCAGCGGCAAGCCGGTAGAAGATTACCCCATTCGGGAATCGGTTTCGGAACAATCGGAAAGTGGGTTGATTAAAAGAATCGGTAAAGAGTTTACGACCTTGGGAATCGAATAAATCAAGCGAGTAGGTTTTTGCGTTTACCCCGGTGACTTCAAACAGCGCGCTTTCCGAGAAAGGATTCGGAATGACCCGCACATCGGCGCCGGGCCAGGCGATATCCTTTGTTTTCACAAAAATCAGGAAGGAATCGCGGTCGCAGATGGTGTGGAAGGTTTCTTCCGTCAACACCGGAGCATTGAAGTCAAAGTAGATAGCAGCGCGGTTTCGGATCGTCGTATTGCACGGCAGATTTTGACGCTGCGCGACACGAAAACGGACAAATCCTTCGCTCGCGCTGCTACCTGGTACGAGGTAAGCGGTGGGGAGTGTAAACTGCACGATGCCGTTGCCGAAGACTTCAAAGTCGTAAGCATGGCTGGCAGTGCCGGGACGGATAGTGGCCAAGTCAAGTTCAGGCGGCAAAGTGTCGCGGATGATGACTTGTTGCACGGTGTCCGTTCCTGCATTGTTGAACTGGATTAAAAAATCTAAATCGGTTTGTGGTTCGACGTATTTAGGCCCGCCATAGCCTTTGGGATGACCTCTCTTGGTGTCAGTGGGGGTATAATCTGTTTCTGCCGTTTCCTGGCAGTCTGTGGATATAAAGTCATCGGCATCGTCTTCGGGGAACATCGTGTAGAAGCCGGTCGAAAAAATCGGTGTGGTGTCGGTTTTGCATGCTTCGACGGCGGCAGTGGGGTTACCTTCGTCTCCGGGGTAGCCTATACTCTGCTTGGCGATAATTCTGTAGGTTTTGCCATTGGCTTGTTCCTTAAATACTACACGTTCCTCTCCCGGATTCAAGCCAGTAATAGTAAGCGGATTGTTGGGGCTAGTGATCATGACTATGTCTACAACAATCACATACTCCAACACTGTTGTTAGGTCTCCATTTCCGACGTTTTGAAGCGATAATAGGACTGAATCATTCTCGCAGAGTGCATGAGCACGAATAATCGAACCATCCCAATTGGATGGGATGATACAAAAGCTATCCGGATAAATGTGTGCTTCTACGCAATGTGCCTCGCCAATTAATGAATTACAATCCAACGCAGCCGTGATATTAAACAGGCCGCAATCTCCCGCACTTAATGCCCCGACATTATAGCGATAAGTATTCGTACCTGCTATCTGGATGCCGGCAATCGAGCTGTTCTTCACAGTCAGTGCCGCGTCGAATTTGACCTCCACAAATGTATTTACGGAAGGTGCGGTGCCAAAATTGCAATACCGTACCGAATAGGTATTATCTGCACATCGGCGTAATATTGGTGTGGATATATCCACTTGGTTGTTCGGGCAATCGAATACAGACCGAACCGGCAGGGGTGCAGGAACTGTATCGTAAAATGCCAAAACATCCACGGAAACCGTTGGGGTACAAGACTCCCAGTACTTATTCGGCGGAAACACGGAGACTTTGTACTCTCCCGTATCTACTGCAAGTTTAAATCCACCAGTCGAGTTGGTGACCGCGTATTGATAACCGGATGCTCCTTCTACTTTGACAATCCAGTTTGAAAGATTGGGTTCCAGAGTATCCCGCTGACAGTTATTATTAAAGTCGCGGAATACGTTGCAATCAATGTAACTCGTAAGCACCTGGCCATTCTTGTCAATTTTCACCAGATAAGCAAGCGTGGGAGAGCCGCCGCTAGGGTCTAAATATTGTTCTGAACGTCCCGCCGCCGTCGCGCCGCCATCGGGTGTCGCTACGATGGCATGCCCTTCATCCAGGCCGCCTTTCCCGATGTTCCGCTCCCAAAGAAGTGCCCCTGTTGAAGAAAACCGCCCGATGTAGAGATCATCCAAGCTGTTGATCTCCTTACGGCCTGTGACAAAAAAGCCGCCATCACTTGTTTGTGACAGGCCGTGAAAACTGGTTTTTGGAATGGCCTCATTCCAGATAGGATTAATATTAACGCCTGTGCCGTCTATTTTTGCAAAAAGACCTTGCAATTGACCGTTGGCTGAAGTGGATTCACCTGATATGACAATGTGATTGTCTGCTGTAACTACAACTGCCCGTGCCTTGTCGTTTTTTCCTTCAATATCGAAGGTGCGCTGCCAGATCGTGTCGCCGTTTGCGGCGTTTAAGCGCATTACATATACGTCCGTATTGAGGGAAGTCAGGGTTGTTTGTAACTCGCCGACGACTACCAGGTCACCATTGGGAGCGATGGTGAGGGCGTTTCCTTGTTTTTTGTTTTGGGGAGGATTGTATGTTTTGGCCCAGATCAAATTGCCCTGACCATCCGTGCGGGCGACAAACAAGGCTTTATCCAGATCCCCGCTGCCATTCACAGTTTGATATCCGCATATTGCCAGGTCTCCGTTGGGAAACTCTACGATACCAAATCCTTCATCGTCGTAAGTCGTGCCGAACGATTTACTCCAGAGTACTTTGCCGAATGAGTTTGTCTTGAAAAGTAAGATGTCGCGATTCGTGCTACCAATTGTACGAAAACCTACTACTGCATAGCCGGAATCGCGGGTAGTGACCACGGAACGTGCTTGCGCTCTCGTGCCAAACTGGCTGGGGGGGTAAAATTTATTCCACTGCTGTTTGCCGTTCGCATCCGTCTTGATCAGGTACACGCGGAATGCGTTGTAATAACCCGTCATGATGTACCCGCCATCAGGGGTTTGGGCCAATCCGTTGATCTCATCAAGTCCGCCACCATTGTACGTGCGTTCCCAGCCCTGCGCGGCGATCTTGCCGACAGATAACAAAAAGAGCAACGCAAAAAGTAGCTTTTTCATGGATGGATGGATTACGGTCGGCGATTGTTTTCGTTCGACAGTACAAAAGTGCAGCGAGGTGCGTGCGATGCAAAAGACAAAAAATCGCATTTGTTGAAACAGTTTAACTCTCATGTTTTGGTTAAAATTTGATCTAAAAAACGGATTTTGACTTTTGTGAACGAAAAATTAAGCATTTTTGCCCAAAAATACAACAACCTTAAAGTTCGTTTTGGGTAATTCTGTTGAATAAATAAATCAAAACAGCCATGCAAAAAAGTGTCCTGTCGGAGATTGTCCGTTCGCTCAGTAAGAAGGAAATCCGTGATCTCCAGAAGTGGTTGCAGTCATCGGCGCACAACCAACGGCAAGACGTGGTCCGGCTGTTTGACTATCTGACAAAAACTTTGACCAATAGCGACGAATCGGCGGAAAAAGAAGTAGCCTGGCAGGTCGTGTTCCCGGCACAACCTTATGACGACGCCTATATGCGTCAGGTAATGTACTTTTTACTAAAGGCGATTGAAGAGTATCTGCTTTTTGTGGATTACACCAGCGATCGGGTCCAATATCAAATTGGGCTTACCCGAATCTATCGGCGTAGAAAACTGGAAAAGGCATACGCGCAAGCGCACCGGCTTGGCGTGCAAAATCTGGAAGGCCAGCCCTTGCGCAACAACTATTATTTGTTGAACAAGTTTTTTCTGGAGCAGGAAGAATCAGAATGGAAAATGACCAATGCCCAAAACGCTCCAGTGAATTTGCAAGAAACTGGAGATGCGTTAGAAAAGTGGTTTGCAGTTGAAAAGCTACAAATATGCAATGAAATGTTGGCACACCGTAATATTTACAGCACCGCAAGCTACGATATGGGACTCTTGGAAGACACTTTATCCTATTTCAAAAGGAAAAATTTTCTTGCCGAACCAGCTATTGGCATACATTATTATGCTTATATGTCAATCACCGACCCTGTTGAAGAACAATTTTTTGAGCAGTTTGAAAACTTGATTCTTAATAGCAGCGAACGGTCTTTTAATGATACAGAGGTACGTACTTTTTACATGACGGCTCTCAATTATTGCACAGGCAAAGTAAATCAGGGGATACTGGATTACTGCTATAGAGCCTTAGTATTTTATCGCTCCGGTATGGAAAAGGGCATCTTATTGGAGAACAACACCATAAACAGATATATATTTGGGAATGCAGTAGCCTTCGCGGTGAAGGTAGGAGAGTTTGATTGGGCGGAGAAATTTGTCTATGACTTTCAACATTTATTGGAAGAAAAATACTGTATTAGTACCGTAAATTTTAATCTTTCAAGGATATATTTTGAAAAAGGTGACTATGATAAAGCTCAAGAGCTGCTCACGAGGTTCGAGTACGATTATATGTACCTGAATATTATCGCTAAGACGATGCTGTTGAAAATATATTATGAAAAAGAGGAAACCGACGCGCTGGAATCACTGCTTGAAAGTATGCGCATTTATCTCCAACGGAAAGAAGCGCTTGATCCCACTCGGAAGGTGGCTTACAAGAACCTGATTAGCCTGATGAAAAAACTTGTCAATCGTAATCCTTACTCCAAGTCTCAATCCGACAAAATCCGTAATTTGATTGAAACTACGCAACCACTTGCCGAGAAAGAATGGCTATTGAGGCAAATTAATAAAAAATAAAGCCGAATGTTAGAAAGGGAACTATCCAGCCGCCCCTAAATACTTATGATTTCGGACCTCGGAGAGGTCAAAGGTTTGTAGAAATGCATCGAGTTGATATTAATCCCCGACCTCGGAGAGGTCGAACGTTTGTTTCAACGCTATTTTCTGCAAACCTTCGACCGCTCCGAGGTCAGGAAAACATTGAAATGCTACATTTCTACAAACCTCTGACCGCTCCGAGGTCGTATGACAAAAAGCATTTCAAAGCGGCTGGATAGTTACGAGAAAGTAATAATTGAAAAAAATCTTACATCCTCCAGCACTTTACAAAATCACCCCCTTCGTCGCATCCAGCATCTTCCTACACTCCTCCGCATTCGGGCCCTGCGCATACACCCGCAGCACCGGCTCGGTGCCGCTGGCGCGGATCATCACCCATTTTTCATCGCCGAACACAAATTTCCAGCCGTCGAGGTCTTCCACGGACTTGATCTTGTACGGGCCAAAAGCCGAATAAGCCCGGGCGTTGCAGTTTTTAATCACATTTTGTTTTTGCTCCTCGGTGATGCGCAGGTCGTCGCGATCAAACCAGAACGCGCCGACTTCGTCGTACACTTCCTGCACCAGGCCTTTCAGCGTCTTGCCGCTGAGGGCCATGAACTCAAACACCATCAGACCGATCCATACGCCGTCGCGCTCCGGGATATGGCCCTTCACTGCCAAGCCACCCGACTCTTCGCCGCCCACCAATACGTCCTCATTGATCATGATTTCGGCGATGTACTTGAAACCCACCTTGGTGATCTCGTAAGGCAGGCCGAATTTCTCCGCCATTTTCTTCAATTTGTCCGTCACAGAGAACGTGAATACCACCTTACCGCTCATGCCTTTATACTTGTGGAGGTACAGCAACAGCAGCAACAGGATGTGGTGGCTGTCCACAAAATTGCCATCCTCATCGTACAGCCCAATGCGGTCAGCATCGCCGTCGTTGGCAAGGCCGGCCGTGATTTTCGGATTTTTGCGAATGGTTTCGCTGAGCAGGGTCAGGTTGCGGTGGATCGGCTCGGGTGCCTGGCCATGCATACCGGGGTTGTCGTCGCAGTGCAGGAACACACATTTGGGCAACAACTTGCGGACCACGTTCTGGCCCGCGCCATACATGGCATCATAAGCAATTTTGCCTGCGCCCGATTTGATCAGTTTTAAATCAAAACTCTTGCGGGCATGACGAAGGTACATGGTCTCCAGATCAGCCTCCACCAGCAATTTTTTCGCTACCAGGTCTTTCAAAGAGGGCAATTCAGTGAGACTGCATACTTCCGGGATCAAATCTTCCACCTCTGCAATGTCCGACGGGATCATCGGGCCGCCATAAGAGGCTTTGAGTTTGTAGCCGTTGTAGGAGGGCGGGTTGTGGCTGGCTGTAATCACAATGCCCAGGCCTGCTTTCAACTTCAGAACTCCGAGGCTGACCATCGGAGTAGTCACAAAACCAGCACTGGCAATATGCACCTGGATTCCATAGGCGCCTAATACGCGTGCCGTCGTGGAAGCAAACAACAATCCCCCGAAGCGGCAGTCGTGGCCAATAACGGCTTTTTTCATTTTGTGCTTTTTCATGAACAGCGCCGTCGCTTCGGCGACCCGCTTCACGTTGTCTACTGTGTAGTCGTCGGCGATGATGGCGCGCCAGCCGTCGGTACCGAATTTAATAGGAGTTGCCATTGACTGTTGTTTTATTGAAATGTTGATTCTTGATTGGACTGATTTTTTCATAGATTTGTTCGGTAGAGTTGCGGCAAAAGTATTCGAAAGGCAGGTAGTTTTGCGGCTGGTGAAGGCAAATCTTTTTCTTTGCCCCTACAAATTCACACCTTCTGCAAATCAAAAAAACGTGACCGACACTTACCGACATAAAGGTCTGCGCAAGCGCATGGTGGATGCCCTCCGCCGACGAGGGATTACTGACGAGGCTGTACTGGCGGCAATGGCCGCTGTGCCGCGCCATTTTTTTCTCGATAAAGCCTTTGAAGAACACGCCTACGAAGACAAACCTTTCCCCATCGGGCATGAGCAAACAATCTCGCAGCCCTATACCGTAGCCTATCAATCTGCCTTGCTAGACATCCGGAATGGCGATAAAGTCCTCGAAATCGGTACCGGGTCCGGCTATCAGGCCGCTATTCTGGCTGTATTGGGTGCACGGGTTTACACACTGGAACGACAAGAAGCCCTTTATTTTAGTGCCAAAAAACTGCTGAACGATCTGAGGTTTAGTACCGTGCAATGTTTTTTTAGAGATGGGACAAAAGGCCTTCCAGAATTTGCGCCGTTTCAAAAAATCATCGTCACCGCTGGCGCTCCTATAGTACCCGAGTCATTGCGCCTGCAGTTGGACTTCCCGGGCGCGACACTGGTCATTCCGGTCGGAGAAGACGTGCAGACGATGTTGCGGATCAAGCGGCTTTCGCTGACTCAATATCAAGAAGAGGTGCTGGAAGCATTCCGGTTTGTGCCTTTTTTGGAAGGGGTGGAGAGGGAAGTTTGAAGTTTGATCTCGCCTGAGGCGAGAGAAGTTTGAAGTTTGAGGTTTGAAGTTGGGGGAAGAGCCGTTTAAAGCGCCGTGCAGATGCGGCGCACCAGTCCAGGGCCTTCGTAAACCAGTCCGGTATAAATTTGCACCAGATCTGCTCCTGCCTCCAGTTTTTCCTGTGCGGCAGCCGCCGAGTCAATGCCCCCTACTCCTATAATAACCACTTCTTTGCCCAATTTTTCACGTAAGTAGCGGATGACGGTCGTAGCGCGCTCGCGAACGGGCAAGCCGCTCAATCCTCCCATACCTATTGCAGTGATTTCGGCTTCCGGGGTTTTTAAATGTGCCCTCGATATCGTCGTATTGGTTGCAATGATGCCTGCCAGTCCGGTCGTTTGGATGATGTCGGCAATGTCGTCCAACTGGCTATCGGTCAGATCGGGAGCGATTTTCAGGAGCACAGGTTTGGGCGCAATTTGTGCCCGGTTTTTTTCCTGTAACAGTGCCAGCAGGCGGGTAAGCGGTTCTTTTTCCTGCAAAGCGCGCAGGTTGGGCGTGTTCGGCGAGCTGACGTTCACCACAAAATAGTCTACCCAGGGAAAAAGTTTTTCAAAACAGATCAGGTAGTCCCGTTCGGCTTCCTCGTTGGGCGTCGCTTTGTTTTTGCCGATGTTCCCGCCAATCACGATGCCTTGCGGCGCCCCGCGCTCCCGGAGTTTTTTCAGTCGCTCCACAAGCGCATCCAACCCCTCATTGTTGAAGCCCATGCGGTTGATCAATGCCTGGTCAGCAGGCAACCGGAACAAGCGGGGGGGCGGATTGCCCTCCTGAGGAAGCGGCGTGATCGTCCCCACCTCAATAAATCCAAAACCCAGACAAGCCAGGCCCCGGATATGTTTTCCATCCTTATCAAAACCTGCAGCAAGGCCGACAGAATTGGGAAAATCCAAGCCTAAAACGTTCTTTTTCAGCCGCTTGTCGGTCGAGCAGAACATTTGGCACATGAACCAGCGGGAGGGCGGGAAAGCAGCCGCCAAATCGAGCAGCCAGACCGTAATACGGTGCGCTTTTTCGGGAGAGAACAGAAAAAGAAGCGGTTTAAAAAGACGATACATGAATCGCAAGTTGGAAAAGTGGAAGCATTGCCCGACGGGTTTTGCTGAAAAACGGCGCAGATGTACGCAGGCTTTATGAAAAATCAGCAGATAGATTTTTTGTAAGGAACGCGGCACCAATAACTTAGTCATTTGATGCCACCCTTTGTTCCATCATACGGCCCCTATTTTTCTTTAAATAGCCCCACTATTCGCAGAAAAATAGTGTTGTCTGATGAAAAA
>Ga0105046_10008360_pt1 | contig 16269 bp, 6 predicted proteins | sample MAT03_FD_78385 | JGI IMG/M metagenome (GOLD analysis project Ga0105046, IMG submission 78385) | Freshwater microbial communities from Lake Fryxell liftoff mats and glacier meltwater in Antarctica - MAT-03 (megahit assembly) | ecosystem: Environmental > Aquatic > Freshwater > Ice > Liftoff...
CATCAGATCACTGTGGTGGAAGCCAGTTCATGGGTTTGTCTATGGTAGCATCCTCGACGACAACCAGGACGAATCGGGTTTTGAGGTCCATGGTCAGAAATCGCCCGTGCCTGCATCTTGGCGGGCGAAATGTTCCAGCCCGCAAACTTTGCCATCGATCTCCCGTTGATTCCTCCAATCAACAAAGATCTCTTGGTGTCAATTTCTGCTCTGTTGGCCCGCCGAACGGAGCGTCTGGCCCAAAACTCAGATCTCCACTAGTCTGCCAGCGTGGACAACCTATTCATCACGCGCCAGTTTTACTGGAAGCCCCAGCCTCCTAGGACGGTCGAGTTCATCAACAAACTGCTGTCTCGGTCGGGCACGAATGCTCGAATTGTGCTCAAAAGTGGGGCTCATGAAATGACCAGCCCCGAACAGCGGATAAATCTCTACCACCTCGTAAGTCAGGTTTTGGCCTACGACGTGCCCGGCGACCTAGTTGAGTTGGGAAGCTATACAGGAGAAACAGCGGTGCTGTTGGCCCAGGTGATGCACGGCGAATCTACGGGGCGCCAGCTACACCTCTTCGACAATTTCGAGTGGACGCCAGATGGCAGCGATCCGCGGGGCACCCTGGAGCGAAACTTTCGCGCACAAAATGTGCCCTTGCCCCAAATTCATCAGGGCTTGTTTTCCGAAACCGTGCCACTTGAGTTGCCCGAACGGATTGCCTTCGTGAACCTTGATTGTGGCGTTGGCGGACCGCCCGGGATACACACTCGTATCCTCCTTGAGTGTTTGGCGGCCGTTTACCCGCGAATGCCGAAGGGTGCGGTTTGTTCACTCATCGACTATCTAAGCCCAGACGCCGATCCCGATACTTTCCCTTCCGCAACGGAAGTCAAAGGAGCTTGCGATACATTCTTCGCGGACAAGCCGGAGAAAGTTTCGGCGTTGTTTGGCGGTCAATTCCCGCATGGTTACTTCCGTAAACTGTAGGTACGCGTGGTTGTAGAACGTGTGCCGAGTAGCCGAACCTAGAGCCTTTTCGCAGAAGATCTGATCGTTCGGGGGCCGTGCCCCCGGACAGCAAGTTCAAGTTGCTCAGCCATCTGTTCGGCAAGCAATTTCACTGAGGGCTGCTTGAGGGCCGTCGAGTGCCCGCCTGCCACGTCGATCGCTATCACTGCACCCGCCACGCGCGCGCCCCAGCCCAGCAGGGGATCCACGCAAGCGTCAACAAAAGGCGCATCTTCCTCAGTGCCGTCGCCTCTGGTGGCGCGAAACAAAACCACGCGGCCCTGGCGGAAGAGCCCCTGTGGGTTGTGTTCCGCGTGAGCGATGTCATAAAGTCGAATGAAGGTAAGCTGAGCCGCTCCGAGCGAAGCGACCTCCGGCGCTTGCCGCATCTTCTCCACGGCACGTGCCACTTTGAAGTGCGCCAAGCGCGACTGTGCTTCGTAAGCAACCACGTTGAACGCCTTGCTGGCGAGGGACACCGCCGCCGTGCGCAGGTGTTTGGAAAGCGAGCCTTCAGTAGGCGGGTAAAGCGCCTGCTTAAAGCGACTCCATCGCTTTTTGGCCACCAGCATTTGATGTTCTTCCGCCTGCACATCCGCAGCGTCAAGGATTCCCACGAAGGCCACACTGTCGCCACTATCTTGAAGCTGCTGAGCGATCTCAAACGCAATCACGCCTCCGGCACACAGCCCAGCCACGTAGTACGGCCCGCGCGGTTGCACCAAGCGCATACGCTGAATCTTGGCTGACGCCATCTCGGTTATGCGCGTATGAAGAATTTCACCATTGGCGTTCGTTTCAGGCTGTAAACCATAAACGGGCCAACCTGCCGGCAGGTTTTGAGAGAGTTCTCGATAGACGTAAATATCTCCCAAACCGTCGTGAACGAAAAATAAGGGAGGTAGGTCAGTGCCCGGTCTGATGAGAATTGGGAGCGGGAGAGCGAGTAGTCTGTCCACGCCTTCAGGCGGAGACAATCGCCAGCGCAAGAGGTTGCAGAAGGCGCGAACCGTCGGGGCTTCAAGAAGATCGGCTAGGGTAAGTTTCAGCCCGTAGTGGCGAAAAACGTCGGCCAGTAAGGCAATGGCTGACAAAGAATGGCCGCCCAACTCGAAGAAGGTTGCCTCGCCCAGATCCTCCACTGTCAGGGCTAGCGCGCGGGCGAAGGCGGTCTCGGTCCAAGCCAAGTCCTGCGGCAAGGGCTCGCTGTACGACCATGACACACGCGAGGCTCGCGAAGGACGTGCTTCACGCTCGAAATCGCTCCGGGTTTCGTAACGTCCGTCAGTACACACACGCGCCATCGGTGATTCCCCGCCAGAAAGCGTGCCCCACACACCTAGTGGCACAAGGTGACCGAAGTCATCTTGCAATTGATGCGGTGAGGCCTGCCGCAGAACATCGTTGTAGGGTTGCGTGTCTGGAACCAAGGTGGCGAGAGCGGAAAGGGGCAACGTGGTTCGCCGCAGGGCTTGTTCAAATTGTGCAAGAAGGACCTGCGTTAGGTGACTAACCGTGGTGTCCTCGAAGACGTCACTCGCGTATTCAACCGTGCACTTTAGGTCGTGGCCATCGTCTTCCATCCACAAACTGAGATCGACGTTGGCCCGGCCTGAATAAGCATCTAGCCCTTGGGTCGCAATCCCACCGGCCGTCGTGGGCAAGGCTTGGGCTTGTTGGAAGCTGAATTGCGACTCGTAAAGCGAGGAGGCTCCACCTTCGCTTGGCGATGCCCGCAGCCCGATCTCGTCGATGGGCAGTTCTTGGTTTTCGTAAGCCGAAAGTGTTCGGCTACGCACTTGCTCGACAAGGCCCTCAAAGGTGTCCTCGGGCTTCACCGAGAATCGCAGCAGCAAGGTGTTTGTGAACGGGCCAATCACATTTTCGAGGCTGGGGTGGTTTCGCCCATCGATTGGGTTTGCGATGGCAACCTCGCTTTGGCCGCACAAACGGGATAGCCACAGGGCGATCCCCGCAAGCCATACAACTTGAGGCGTGGTTCCTTTGGCCTTTGCGAAGGCGCGGGACTGCTCGGTTAGCCCGGCGGGAATCGGCAAACGAAACACCCTGCCCTGGTAGTTTCGTAGCGGCCCGCGCGGCCGATCGACGGGCAGCCCGGGGGGCAAGGTCGTTGTGCCGTGAAGCGTGCGCCACCAGGCCTTTTGCCGCTCGCGCCGAGGCGCCAAGCCCAGGGCTTGCCACGCGACGAAATCGGCGTAGGTGCTCGACAGCAAAGGCCACGGGAAAATACGGTTCGACACCCGCGCGTCGTAGCCCGTCAGAAGTTCTTGCTCGAATATGGCCAGGGCATGACCGTCGGCCGCAAGCGAGCTGAAGTTCGCCCAAAAGACGTGTTGCTCCGCTCCAAGACGGTAAAGCGCAAATCGAACAGGCGGCTCGGTTTCGACATTCAGCGAAGCGGATGATCGTTCCGCCATGTCTGCGGAAAGTGCCTGTGTTTGAGATTGCCCTTGCAAGTGATCCAACGGACACAGCTCGAGATGTACAAGCTCGTCTTTCGCAAAGACCTGTGAAACCTCGTCTCCATCGAAACGAATCCTCAACCGCAGCATCGGGTGACGGGTCACGAGGGCATCAAGCGTATACTTGAGGGCGTCAAGGTTCAGCGGGCCTCTCATCGCTATGGCCAGCGGAACCCCCGGAGCGTTTCGACTTACCATGGCGACTCGCCGTTGGTTCGACGACAATGGCGCCCGGGTTTGGTCGGGCTGCGTGCGCAACGGCTCATCTGGCGGAGCGGCAAGGCCCACTTCGTTGAGCAGGGACACAAGCGCGCCCTTGTGTTCCCTGATGGCCGCCGATAGCTCCTCGCCCAATGCCCCTTGGGGTGCGGAACATTTCAAACGATCCCCATTCACCGAGAGCGTCGCGCCCAGTGCCGCCAATTCAGAGAGGATCTGCTGCGGGGTCAAAATTCCGTTTCCTCTAGCAAACTGCCCTTGGGCGGGATACGCAACACGCGGGCGGCGTCAATGCGCGCGGACATGGATTCAAGAGTCTGGGCAGAAAAGATCACTCGCAGTGACAAATCAACCCCGAACTGCGTCCGCACGCGGGCCGCAAGACGCGTGGCCAGCATCGAATGACCGCCCAAATCGAAAAAATTATCACCGAGGCCGATTTGATTCGCACGCAGAAGATCTTGCCAAAGGCCGGCGAGCTGAACCTGGGTGGGGGTTTGCGGCGGCGAAAATTGATTCCCGTGTTCCACCTCATCAGCCAACGGGGCTGGCAGTGCCTTCTTGTCAACCTTCCCGTTGGGGGTCAGTGGCAGCTTAGGCAATATAACGATGTACTGAGGAAGCATATACGGCGGCAGCACGGTGCGCAGGTGCTCTCTCAATTCGTTGACAGTGGGCGGCGATGACTCCACGGCCACAACGTAAGCCACGATCCGTACATCGCTGTCGCCAAAGTCGCGTACCACAGCGGCGGCCGCACGAATGCCCGGGGCACGCCCGAGCGCGGCTTCGATGTCGCCAAGTTCGATGCGAAACCCGCGAACCTTCACCTGATTGTCGTTGCGGCGAGCGAAGTAAAGTTCGCCTTCTGCACCATAACGAACGATGTCACCCGTTTTGTACAACTGCGCCCCTGCCGACGACGAAAACGGATCCGCGATGAAGCGATCAGCGGTGAGTTCCGGGCGGTTCAGGTAGCCTTGGGCAACGCCCAGCCCCCCGATCCAAAGTTCGCCGTAGGCACCTATGGGTACTAGTTGTCCGAAGCTGTCCACAATGTAAAGCGTGGTGTTGGCCAGGGGGCGCCCAATGGTGATCACGGCCTCGGGGTCACGGATGCGCGCCAAGGTCGACCAGATGGTTGTCTCGGTGGGGCCATACGCGTTCCAGAGTTCTCGACACAGGGGAAAGAGCTTCTGACAAAGGTCGCGCGGCAAGGCCTCACCACCACTGACGGCGCGCAACGGAGCAAGCACACTCGCCGCATCGTTGAGTTCAAGCAACATGCGCCACGTTGCGGGCGTGGCTTGCAGGAACGTTGCTCCAACCGATTGGGCGAAGGCCCCCAACGCCGCGCCGTCGATTGCTTGTTCACGCGTGGCAATGGCGGTGGTGGCGCCAACAACCGCGGGCAAGAACATGTCCACACCCGCGATGTCGAACGAAAGCGTTGTGACTGCCAACAAAACATCACCGGGGCGCAGTGCCGTGGGCCCAACCATGGCCAGCAGCAAATTGCACAGCGCCTCGTGACTGATCATCACGCCCTTAGGTTTTCCAGTGGAACCAGAGGTGTGTAGGACGTAGGCCAGAGCTTGCGGGGATAAGGAACAATGCGGACCCACGGCGGCGCGGCCCACGTGCGCAGTGACGATAAGCCGCGTGCCTGCGAACGCAGGTAAAAGATCTAGCGAACTTGTATCGACCAACAGGAAACGCAAGTGGCTGTCGGAGGCGATGAAGGCCAACCGCTCTTCAGGGTAGTCAGGGTCGAGCGGCACGTAGGCCGCGCCTGCCTTCCAAACAGCAAGAAGGCAGATCAACATGTGGCGATCACGTCGAAGTGCAATGCCCACGAGTTCGCCGGGCGCCAAGCCACCGTCCACTAACTTCAGCGCGAGGAAATTGGCGTGCTCGTTAAGCTCTTCGTAAGTCAGTTGACCTAAGTTATCGATGATTGCCGCGGTCTGGGGGCGTGTGCGGCAGGTCTCTTCTATCAGGGCCAGGGTGCAACGCGCGTCAGGCAAAGGCGCTTGCGTGGCATTCCAGTCCACGATTAGGGTTTGCTTTTCCGCGGCGGTCAGCACTTCCAAGCGAGCCACCGTCGTGGTGGGCGACGCGAGCGCGCTTTTGAGCAAGGTCACATAGCCTGCCAACCAACGACGCACGGTACCTACGTCGAACAAATTGGTGTTGAACTGCGTTTCCAGAAGAACGCCCTCTGGCCGCTCGCTGGCGTTGAGAAAGAGCTCAAACGTTTCAGCGACGCGGGGCACGGAAGCCATCGCGGCTTTGGTCGGGCCGAAGTTAATCGGACCAATGAGCTTATCTAGATTGAAGGTGACCGGAACCAGTGGAATCCGCGAAGGATCTCGCGGCAACCCCAACTTCTGCACCAACGCTCCGAACGAGACGCGCGCGTTGTTGGAGGCGTCGAGTATCGCTTTGCGCACGGCTTTGGCTAAGTCCGCGAACGTCGTGTCGGCGGTGAACACCACGCGCAAAGGCAACGTGTTCACACAATGGCCCACAAGGCCGGGAAGATCCGCGTCGGCTTGTCCTGCGGCTGGCATGCCGATCACGAAATCGGTTTGATTGGTGAGACGATAGAGATACACATTGAACGCAGCCATAAGGAAGCTGCTGGCGGTTACGCCGAGCTTCCTGCACTCAACTTTGATCTCGTCGTACACGGCGCGGGGCAACAGATAGTCCTCGCGCGCGGCCTCAAAGCGGCGCTCAGATGGTCTTGGGCGATCCGCCGGCAGATCCAACATTGCGGGACTGTTGCCTAAGGTGTTTTGCCAAAAGCGCTCGGTTGCCACGTGGTCGGGGCTGGCCAAGGCTCTGGTCAGCGCCAAGGCGTAGGTACCGAATTCAGGCGCGGGCTCTAGGGCCGCTGCGGCCGCCGCATCGGTCTCGCCGGGCCTCGCCAAGTGTGAGTAAATCGTGCCCAGCTCGGTGAGCAACACACCAAACGACCAACCGTCGCACACAATATGGTGGGCCGCCAAGACAAGATGGCTTGCGCCCTCATGGTGAAGCAAACGCGTACGAAACAGGGGTCCCGACACCAGGTCAAAGGGAACGGCAACGTCCTGTTGGATGGCCATTTGAAGTTCGTGCTGTGAAATGAAGCTGGCTTCGCTGAACGGGAGCGCGGGAGCCGCAGAAACCAACATCTGGGAACCGTCGACGCTGAAGGTGGCGCGCAATGATTCGTGGCGTTGCAGCAAGATTCGCAGGGCACGAGAAACAAGGCCCGCGTCCAACAACGCGTCCGCTTCCAGGGTGACCACTTCATTGAAGGCCAAGTTCGCCGGCTCACCGCCATACTGCAAAGCCAGCCAGATCTCTTGTTGCTGTGCCGTGGTGGGCACCGCGCGGGCAAGTTCGCCGCCCGCGAACGGATCCCAATCAACCGTTGAACTCACGATTTGGACTCCACTTGTACGTATCGTCCGGGCGATTCTGGATCGGGCACAAACCAGGCCGGGTTGCCATCGCGGTCCTTGCCCAAACGGGCACCTGGAACGGGAGGCGCGGCTTGACGGTGTTCAATCGCGGGCGGAGCGAAGAACCCGCCTTCTTGCATATCAGCGATGGCGCCCGCGAAGGCCTGTTCGATGTGAGCCAACTCCGCTTCGCCATGGGCCATGGTTAGAAACGACGGGCGCCCATCGAACACGTGGACGCCGCGTTCGCGCAGATGGTGAAAGAAGATCTCCGCGTAGGGCACATCGGTGGTGAGCTGAATCTTCATGACAGAGGCAAAATGCATGATTTCAACAGGTGCACCCTGGCGTGAACACAGGGCATTGAGCCTATCGACCAGGCGCGTGGTGGTGTCGCTGACACCCTCTTGCAGCGCCTTTCCTCGCGCCTTCATAAACAACAGTGCGGCTTTCGAAACCGCCATGGCCAGTGGGTGGCGAACGAAGGTGCCGGCGAAGTAGGTGGGCCCGACCTCGGGAACCGATTCATCTCCGTATTGCCAGAAACCACCGTCCAGGGTGTCCATGTACGCGCGGTCGCCTGCCACAATACCAATGGAAAGCCCGGCGCCAACAACCTTACCGTAGCTTGCCAAGTCCGCACGGATGCCGAAGAGCTCCTGGGCCCCACCCGGCGCCACGCGAAACCCGGTGACCACCTCGTCGAAAATCAGGGCGGCGCCAATCGCGGACGTTAGAGAGCGAAGCTCCTTGAGAAATGCGATGGGCTGAACGTCTGGTCGGCGGCTTTGGACCGGTTCCACAATCACACCGGCGATTTCCTCGGCTCGCTGTTTGATGATGTCGAGCGAGGCGGAGCTGGCCCAATCCAGCACCAAGATGTTTGAAGTGGCCGCCCGCGGAATACCCGGCGCGGCGGGCAAGCTGCCGCCCTTCTTGGTGCCCTTAACCACCACCTCGTCGAACATGCCATGGTAGCCGCCGGCGAACATGACGATCAGATCGCGGTTGTTCGAGGTACGGGCCATTCGAAAGGTGGCAAGTACGGCTTCTGAGCCCGTGTTACAAAACGCCACGCGCTCCATCCCGGTGAGCTCGGTGACCAGGGTCGAAACCTCTTCGACGAGCGGCGTTTGCGGCCCAATCTCCATGCCTTGCTCCATCTGTTCAACAAGCGCTTTCTTCACGAAGTCGGCACCGTATCCGAAGAAATTCGAGCCGTAGCCGTTCAGCATGTCGACATATTCGTTGCCATCGATATCCCACAGACGACAGCCTGAAGAACGATCCACGACGATCGGGTAAGCCAGTTCCTTAAGCTTCAATTTGAAGCCAGAAGCTGTGCGGGGATCCGCCACGCGCGCGCGGTTGCGCTGGGTGAAGCTTTTCGACTTGGCCGTTCGTGCGATGTACCGCTCGGTCAAGCGAGCTAGGTGTTTTTCTTGCGTGGGTGAAAGAGCGTGACCTACCGATTTGTCGATCACCAATTGCGGACCGTGACGGTGCTTTGCCTCAACTTCGGGTTCTGGCAGCGGGGCCGGAGCCGGGTCGGCAGCGAGTGAGATTGAAGCGGGCACGGCGGCGGCAAAAGACACACCAAGCGAGCGCCCTCCCAGCATCTCCAATTGACGAGCCATGATCGCCAATTGCTGCTGCACCACCAGATCCAACCCACTTGAGGGCGGGCCAGACACAAACGTGGCGTTGGGCAAGGGAGCAAACGCCGTGGGCATCTGCTTAGCCGATGCATCCGGTGAACTGGAAGGTGCGTAAGCCTCGGCTGGCAGTTGCGTATCAAGGTAGCCTGCGATCGCCTCCAAGCAGGGGTATTCCTCAGCCAGCTGCTTGAGTTTCAATTTAACGCCGAACTTGCGTGAGGCCGCTTGCGCCGCTTGCGTGAGTTCGAGGGAATCGAAACCCAGCTCGGTGAAGTTCGCGTCGGGCGACTCTGCAGCCAGATCGCGTCCCGAGCTGTCTTCAAGCAGGGCACGAAACGCAGCAACGAGATTCTCTTTTCGGTTCGACATGGTTTTTTCCGTGAGATGTGCGGCCGCTGCGGATGGCACCGTGGGTGCGCTCTTGCGGTCTTGGCTGGGCGGTGCGTCCACCCAGTGACGTTTTCGATCAAAACAATAAGTAGGCAGAACGATGCGCCGAGCGTCGGAGCCAAAGTGCTGAGGAGCCAAGCCCTTAACAACGCCGTGCTCCCACAGGGTTGCTTCCATCGTTGAAACCGCATCAATTTCTTCAGCGGCGGTTGTGCCCATGGCTGCGGGCAAAACGCGTTTGCCTGCGGCAGGCTGCTTCTGGGCCAACGCGGTGAGGGTTCGACCGGGACCCACTTCGAGCAACAGATCATTTCGTTGCAGAAGCAGTGCCGCGCAGGCGGACGAAAACTGAACGCTGTGGCGAAGGTGTTGTCCCCAGTAATGGGGATCCGTGGCTTCATGCGGCTGCAGCACCCGCCCGGTACGTGTGGAAATTACAGGGAAAGCGGGGGCTTGCAGAGCCACGCGGCCAACAGCTTGGGTAAACTGTTCCACGGCAGGATCCATCATCGCGCTGTGGAACGCGTGGGATGTGCGCGACATGCGGCACGCGACGCCCGTTGCCTCAAGCGCGCTGGCAAACGCCTGCACAAGCGGCGTTGGCCCCGCGACCACGCAGGCGGCAGGCGCATTTTCAGCGGCGAGGTCAAGGCCCTGGGGCAGTTGCGTCAGCAGCGCTTGGGCAGAAAGGCGTACCGCGAGCATAGAGCCCGCAGGCAAGCCTTGCATAAGTTCACCGCGCTCGATCACCAAAGCCATGGCATCGTCAGCGGACATCACACCGGCCAAAGTGGCCGCGACGAATTCCCCCACGCTGTGGCCAATGGCCGCCGCTGGTAGAATCCCCCGCGCCCGCAGCGCAAGGGCCAGAGAAAGAGACACCGCGAAAATGGCCGGCTGAGCCACGGCTGTTTGGTTCAGCGTGCTTTCATCAGACGCGAGCAAGGCTTGAAAATCGCGACCGGTGCGCTGCAAGTAGATCCGCACGCAATCGTCAAACGCTGCGCGAAACGCTGGATCTTGCACCGACAACCCCATCCCCGGGTATTGCGTACCTTGGCCCGGGAACATGAAGGCTAAGGTAGGGTTGGCAGAGCGGGCCGAGAGTTTGGCGCTCTTCGTGTCAAACGATGCCAATTGTTCGATCAGCGTGCGGGCACTGCTAGCCACAAAGGCTTTGCGCCGTTCGTGGTGCGTGCGCCCAACAGCCAGTGTGAAGGCGACATCAGCCAAGTCAACCTTGTCGTTCCGATCGAGAAATTCCTTCAGATTCTTTGCAATGCCACCCAGACTTGCTCCTGATCGCGCAGAGAGGGCGAAGATCACGGGAGAGGCGGCTGGTTCCCCCAAACGGTGGCGTTGTGCCTCAACGGGGGCTTCTTCAACCAGCACGTGCGCGTTGGTACCGCCCACACCAAACGAGCTCACACCAGCACGCCGAGGGTAAGGACCGGCCCACTCTTCGGCCTCGCCAATGATCCGAAAGGGTGAGTCCTTTAGTGGCAGATGTGGACTGGGCTCCGTGAAGTGCACCGTCGCGGGAAGCCTGCGGTGTTGCAGCGCCAGCACCGTTTTGATGAGCCCCCCCACGCCAGCTGCGGCCACAGTGTGGCCAATGTTGCTTTTCAAGGAGCCAAGTCCCACCGCATGGTGTTTGCGGCATCCCAGCTCGTGGTAGGCCAAATTGAGAGCGGCAACTTCAATGGGATCGCCCACGGGCGTGGCCGTGCCGTGGGCCTCAACGTAGGAGATCTGATCAGGATGAAGACCCGCCGACGCGAACGCTGCTGCAATGGCATGCGCCTGCCCCGCAATGGAGGGTGCCGAGAAACTCATCTTGTCGCCGCCGTCGTTGTTGAGACCCACGCCGCGCAACACGGCGACAATCGGATCTTGATCCGCCAACGCACGCGATAGAGGCTTAAGCAACACGAGGCCCCCGCCGTCATTGAACGACGTGCCCATCGAGGCCACATCGAAGCTGCGCGTGTGACCATCGGGCGACAACATGGCGCCCTCGACTGCCAGATAGCCGGTGGCCATCGGCGTGTGAATGGAAACGCCTCCCGCTAACGCCAGATCGGTGGTGCCCGCCCGCAGGGCCTCAAACGCTGTGGCGATGGCGACCAATGACGTGGAGCAAGCCGTTTGCACTGTGACCGCGGGACCCCGCAACCCAAGCCTGTGCGCCACCCGGGTGGTGAGAAAGTCTTTCTCATTGCCGAGGCGTGTGACGAACGCCCCCGCACGCTCTATGACATCGGGCTGTGGCCTTAGATGATCATTGAAGTACGTGGTGTTGCCGCAGCCTGCGTAGAGCCCAATGCGTGTTCCCTGCTGGGCAGCTGTGCGCGGGTTTATGCCACCGCGCTCCAAGGTTTCCACCGCCAACTCTAGTAACAAGCGGTGTTGAGGATCCATAACATCCGCCTCACGAGGCGCGATATCGAAGAAGCCCGCATCGAAATCGGTGGCGTTGCGAAGAACGCCACGCGCTTTCACATAGTCGGGCAGCGACAACGTGGCGGCATCCACGCTGGGATCGACTTCGTCCGCACGAAACTGGGTGATGGTGTCGCGCCCTTCATCAAGGACCTGCCACAACTCTTCGATGCTATCCGCGCCTGGAAAACGCCCAGCCATGGCGATGATGGCAATGGGCTCGGCCTGCGACGGCGCGGCCAGAGGGCGGCTCTGCGCTGTGCGCGGCGCGGATGTTTGCTCACCTTCCAGAAACGCTACGAAGGCCGCTTGCGTGGGGTGTTCATAAAGCGAAAGCAACGGGACCGCTCGCCCCAACGCAGCCTTTAAGCGTGCGGCCAGCCGAATCGCCAGCAACGACGTGCCGCCAAGCTCGAAAAAGCCTTTGTCTTTCGGCAGAAGTGGCGCGTCCGAAGGATGGCCCAAGACCTCGTTCCACAAGTGCTCAACCAACGCGGCAAAATCATCTGGGTTTTGAGGGCGGATAGTCGCAGCGGTGGCGACAGGCGGTGGGCTGCTCTGAAGCGCCACCAAGGCCTTGCGATCCGCTTTCCCATTCGCGGTCAACGGGATCCGCTCAACCACCACAACGGCAGAGGGCACCATAAACGATGGCAAGCGACTCGCCAACGCCGAAAGAGCGGCGGGGGCGTCGAAGCTGTTCGCATCAGCCGGCACGGCATACGCGACAAGGCGCATGGTACCGCTTGCATCGGGACGCACCGCTACGAGGGCTTCCCGAATCTCGGGCAGCGCCCGGATCGCCGCCTCCACCTCGCCAAGCTCGATCCGGTGGCCGCTGAGCTTGATCTGATCATCAGCGCGTCCGACGAAATCAAGTGCACCCGAAACCGTTCGACGCACGCGATCGCCGGTTCGGTACACACGCTCACCCTTGTATTGAACGAACCGTTCTGCCGTGAGATCCGGTCGACCGAAGTACTCGATGGCAAGCCCATCGCCGCCGATGAAAAGCTCTCCCTCGACATCGTCCGCAACGCCTTCGCCGTTTTCGTCGACAATGTACAACGACGTGCGTGCAATGGAATACCCGATCGGGATTGCCATAAGCTCCGGCGGAAGCTCCCGCGGAATGCGGTAGCACGCAGCAAAGGTTGTGCATTCTGTGGGGCCGTATCCATTGACCAGTTGCACATCAGGAAGCGCTTTGTGTGCCAGCCGAACATGCGCCACGGACAGAGCTTCGCCGCCGGTGAGAATCTCTTGCAACCCGCGCAAACACTCAGGCGACTCTGCCACGAGCGTGTTGAACAAAGACGCGGTCAACCACACCGTCGTGATCGACTCTTCTGCAATCAGTGTGGCCAGGCGTTCTGGATCAGGCGCGCTTCCACCTGGATACAGCACCACACGGCCGCCGTTGAGCAGGGGGCCCCAGAGTTCCAGGGTGGACGCATCGAACGAGGTCGGGGCGAGTTGCAGAAACGTGGTGGCAGACGACAGGGGGGTAAATGAGCTGCCACACACAAGCCGGGTGATGCCTCTGTGTGTGATCACCACGCCCTTTGGCGTGCCCGTCGAGCCCGACGTAAACATGATGTAGGCGGCGGCATCGCCAGGCTTTTCTGAGGGCCGCGTGGGTTGGGAAGCGGGGAGAGCACTGACGTTTGGCAGTGAAAATCCGCCCTCGTCGTCAAGCACCCACGTGGCCAACCCCAACATAGAGGCACGAGCGGCACTGGACTCGTCCGTGAGCAGGAGCGCGGGTGCACTCACCTGGGCCATAAGAGCGAGGCGCTCTGCCGGATAGGCAAGATCCAGCGGAACATAGATGGCTCCCACTTGCAGAGTGGCAAGGGTGGACACCACTGCCGCCGGGGTGCGCCCGAAGGAAAGCGCCACGCGATCACCCGGCGCGACGCCAGATGTCCGCAACAGGTCTGCCAAACGGCTGGCACGCCCTTGCAACTCAGCATAGCTGTAACGGCGCGCAGGAGGGCCCGATTGTGGCCAGGGCCAAACCAAAGCACAGTCTTTGGGGTGCTGGGCAGCTATGTTTACAAAGACGTCGTGAACGGATCCCACGGGCAAGAATTCCGACACGTTCACGGCCGCCACCTCATTCGTCTTATCCACGCCTTGCCCAGCCATTTTCAATGGCCTTACCGTATGTCCCGCCGCGACTTTTCGCAAGGCTATCTGCCTAAAGCGGGTGAGTTGAGTCGGGTCGCTTGCACACGGGCCGGGTCACCTTGAGGCGTACGAGCCACGACGCTGATCTTGTGGGCTGTTTTGGGAAGATTCAGCTCGATTACCGTCCACCCTCTGCTTGGCTGGCCAAAAGCTGCGTCGAGGTGGGCCAGTTCTAGCTGCGGCAACGCGAATCTAACGCCACTCATCGGGGAATGAAGCCCGGTACCTAAAGCTTTGAGGATAGCTTCCTTCCGCGTCCACAGCGAATAGAAGGCATTCGACAGGTCAGCGGGATCGAGCCGGCGTAACCAGGCGGTTTCTTCCGGGGCAAAGTGCTCTTCGGCAATCAATAGAGCGTCGTGACTGCGCCCACTTGACTCAACATCAATGCCCACGTGTACGAAGGGAGCCAAGGCAGCCGCCACCATTCCGCGCGTGTGGGTAAGGCTAAACCACAGCGTTTTTTCACCGGCCCAGTTTGTAAGCACGGGGCGGCCTTGAGGCTCTCGCTTGAACTCCCAATGGTCCGGGGACTGTTGCCCCACAAGGCCAAGGGCGAACCTGAGAAGGCTGTGCGCCGCCAAGTAAGTCAACTGGTCCGCTTTTTGAACGAATCTCTTGCAACGCGCCCTTTCCTCCTCGCTGAGCCACGCGAACAATTCTTGCTGCCTTGATTCGTCCCCCAGCCATGTCTGAGGCTCCGCATAAAACACCCGGACCTCATCCGCCGTCAGAACACTGGACACACTCATTTCGGCGCCTTGCGTTTATCGGACAAGATCTTCAAGCTATGCGCAATTCTCATCTGCCAAGTCCGGAGTTTTAAGTTTGGCGCATTGTGCACGCCACTGAAGGTCAAGACAAACTGGATTCGTGACTTCCGGCAGCGCAGACAATAGATTGCGTACCCATGGAAGACTTCAAGGCAGGGACGGTGGACGTTCGCGAACGACTTGCGTACCAAGACTTCATCAATGAGTACGTGATCCCCCACCGCCCGGTGGTAATCAAGAACGCTTTCCCACAATGGAAAGCCCTCGAACGATGGACGCCCGAGTACTTCAAGAGCCGCTTTGCTGACAAGCGGATTCGGGTGGCCGGTGAGTGGACCACGATGGGGCAGTACATCGATCGCGTGGTTTCGGCCACTCCAGATGACCCTGTTCCCTACCTACGGGAGTGCGTGATTCGTCATTTCGCTCAGGAACTTGCCGAAGACCTCTCACCGTTTACTGAGTACGCCTTGCCCAATTGGTTATCGGGAGTGTACCCGGGGTGGTGGAACGGCGTGTTGAACCGCGCCGCAGAACCGGAACTTTTCATTGGCGGATTGGGCACGCGTTTGTTGAGACGCGCGGCAGACGAAGAGGAAAACTACTCGGGAAGCTCAGGCCCCGCCCTGGCAGGCTATGCGGATCTTCATTATGACCCCACAAACTGCCCGGTGCTGCTGTGCCAGATCTATGGTCGTAAACACTTCACCGTATTTTCTCCGAGTGACACGCCCTTCTTGTACACGAAAGGCCGATTGTCCAAGCTCGGCAACCTTGATGCGCCAGATTTCTCGACCTATCCGCTGGCCCGCCAAGCCACTGCCATTCGGTTTATCCAAGAGCCCGGTCACGCTGTATATGTTCCTCCCTTGTGGTGGCACGCCACCAAGATGATGAGCGTCTCGATAGCAGTCTCATCCACCTTCGCGAATCAGGTCCACTGGGAGGGCGTTATCGACGACGTTACCTTGCCGATGCGCCGAAAGCATCCGCGCGTCGCAGATGCGATGGCGCGGTACCTAAGGCTTGATGGGGCCATAAAAGCAAAGCTGGGTGACCGATATGGCGAACATCCCTTTCGCACCCGGTATGTTGAAACCGCAGTTAAGACAGCCAAGAAGGCAGCAAAATCTATGCTCAAAGGCGTTTGGTCGCCGTCGCCCGAACAATCTTGACCAGGTCGAAAGATTCAGTCTGCTCACCTGGATTGTTCGTCGCGCGCTGCCTTCACTTCAACAAGGCCGTCCATTCCCGTTGGGCATTAAACTAGTGAAGCTTGCATATTTTGCCTCCGCGGCTGTTATTTTGCTAGGAATCACCGTCGTTGTGGCGGTTGGATTTCTCGGCAGTCCCCCGCCATCCCAATTGTACGTGCACACCCCGATGCCTCCCCCGGCCAAATCACTGCGCGTTCTGTGGGTTGGCCACAGCCTCATGAACGCTCGAGATCCGCATGCCAACCCTTCGAGGAACTTGCCAGAAACAGTTTCGGTCGTTGCTGCCGCGAAGGATCTTGGATACAAGGCAATTGAGCACATGCTGTTTGGGGCTCCCCTGTCGTTGTTGTGGCGAGGTTCTCCGCATGGGTTTTCTCGCCCCGAAACACAGATGCGTGTGCAAAGGGAAGCCATTCTTTCGGATGCGGAAAACATAG
>Ga0105046_10008362_pt1 | contig 16265 bp, 12 predicted proteins | sample MAT03_FD_78385 | JGI IMG/M metagenome (GOLD analysis project Ga0105046, IMG submission 78385) | Freshwater microbial communities from Lake Fryxell liftoff mats and glacier meltwater in Antarctica - MAT-03 (megahit assembly) | ecosystem: Environmental > Aquatic > Freshwater > Ice > Liftoff...
GGACGAGCCGACCTCCGCGCTCACCGATACGGAAGTTTCTGCACTCTTCGAAATTATCAATGAACTGAAGGCCCGGGGTCTCGGCATCATCTTCATCTCCCACCGGATTGAAGAGGTGATGACCATTTGCGACCGCATTACCGTGCTTCGCGATGGACAGAATGCCGGTGAGTTGACGCGGGCTGAGGCGACTCCAGAGCGGATCGTGCAACTGATGGTCGGACGTCACCTTTCCGATCTTTTTCAGAAGGAAGAGATCGTCCAGGCGGGCAAGCCCGTTCTTGAAGTTCGAGGTCTCAGCCGGACGGGAACGAAACGTGATGCAACCGCGATCGTGCTCAACGATGTCAGTTTGACGGTCCGAGCCGGCGAAATCGTCGGATTGGCCGGTCTGGTTGGTTCCGGGCGAACGGAATTGGCGCGAGCGGTGTTCGGCGCTGATTCGTTCTCCCGCGGTGAAATTCTGATCGATGGAAATGTCGTGAAAATTCGGGGACCGCAGGATGCAATCCAGCACGGTATAGGTTTGGTACCGGAGGACCGTAAACAGCAGGCGCTGGTGCTCCAACTTGCAGTTCGCGAAAACATCAGTCTTGCCACCCTGGGATCAATCAGTTCTGTTGGATTCATCCGCCGGGCGGACGAGCGATCGCTCTCCCAGCGATTTATCGAGGCGCTGCAGATTAGAACTCCGACCATGGAACAGAAGGTGGTCAACCTGAGCGGTGGAAACCAGCAGAAGGTCGTACTGGCGAAGTGGCTCGCGTTAGAACCGAAGGTCTTGCTGGTCGATGAGCCGACCCGCGGTGTCGATGTCGGGGCAAAAGCAGAAGTTCACGCACTCCTGAACAAACTTGCACAGCGGGGAGTCGCGATTCTAATGATCTCATCGGAACTTCCAGAGATTATCGGAATGAGCGATCGGGTGCTGGTCATGCGACAGGGAACGATCGCGGGTGAACTACCCCGTGCCGAAGCCACGCAGGAGCGGATCATGGCGCTGGCGACCGGAACTGCAAAGGACGCGCGGGCAGCATAACCGTCGGTAGATTCAGTTGTTTTAAGTATCAGAGGAAGGGACCTGAGAATGAGTTCAACCGGAGCGGCGAGACCAGGAGCGGTAGCGCATGAGCGCAAATTTAACGCCGTCGAGGTGCTTGGGCGGTTTGCGCCGGTGATCTTCCTGCTACTCATCGTGGTCGTGCTCTCCGTTCTCGAACCTGGATTCCGCACTGAGCGGAACATGTGGAACGTGATCCGGCAGGTCTCATTCATCGGAATCCTGGCCGTCGGAATGACCTTCGTCATCATGACGGCAGGAATCGATCTCTCGGTTGGATCGATGCTCGCGTTTACCGGTATCGTCTGCGCCTCGGCGGCAAAGGGCGCCCGCGGTTTGATCGCTGGCGGAACCAAAGACGATGGCGGAATCCACGTCGTGTATGCCGTATTGGCAGCGGTCGGGCTCGGCATTCTCATCGGATTGATTCACGGTTTCCTGATCGGGTATCTGGAAATTCCGGCCTTTATCGTGACGCTCGGCGGTCTCGGTGTCTGGCGAGGCGCGACGCTGGTCTGGTCGAATGGTCAACCGATAAGTTCATTTTCGAGCGATTTCACCTTTTGGGGAAAGGGATACGTTTTTGATAAGGTCCCGGTCCCGGTTGTTATCTTCCTGGCATTCGTGGTCGTCGCGCATATCGTTCTGAAATACACGAAGTACGGAAGGTGGATTTACGCCCTCGGTGGCAATCCCGAGGCAGCCCGCCTCTCCGGCCTGAATGCGCGCGCACTCACGATGAGTGTCTATGTCATCAGCGGGTTTTGCGCCGGTGTCGCGGCGTTTCTCCTCACGTCCCGGCTCAATTCAGCAGAACAGGTTGCCGGACAGAGTTATGAGCTGCAGGCTATCGCCGCCGTCGTGATTGGTGGCACAAGTCTCTTCGGCGGTGAGGGTGGCGTGCTCGGCACCTTGATCGGGGCGCTCCTTATCGGTGTGCTGAACAATGGTCTCGTGATTATGGGAGTCGATTCCTACTACCAACCCATCGTCGTCGGCGCGATTATCGTCTTCTCCGTGTACCTGGATCAATTCATCAAGCGTCGCCGCCGCTAACGTTTGCGTCCCACCTGGCGAGCATTGTGCCGCACTTTTCCGATGCACACTGCTCACGGTTTGAAGTGATTGCTCGATCATCGGGAGGCGACGCTCGATGGATCCGAATCAAGAAGGAGGTCGACAGTCGCGCGATTCAGGTGTTTTATTTAACGAGGAATCGACGAACAGTGGTGTTCGCCAGGATTCACATGAGAGAGGGAGACAACAATGGCAGATTTCAAAGAGCTGGTTGAGAAGCAGGTTTCTCGCCGAACCCTGCTGAAGGGTGCAGCAATTGCAGGAGCGGCGGTCGCACTGCCCGTATCGGTCCGAAATGTGGCCGCCCAGGACACACTGAAGATCGCCTTCTCGGTTCCCGGACTCAACTTCCCCTTCTTTGTTCACATGATGGATCTCGCGGAAGCTCATGCCAAGGAGATCGGCGGCATTGAGTTTATCCGACTTGACGGTCAGGAGAATGGCGCACCAAGCTCCACCAAGCAGAGTGCTGACCTCGAAGCTGTCGTCTCCCAGGGTGTCAACGGAATCGTGATCAGCCCGAACGATGTGAACGCGCTCGCCCCGGCCATTCAGGCCGCGATCGATGCCGGTGTTCAGGTCGTGACGGTTGACCGCAACGTGACCGACGCCACCACGCTGGCCCATGTCGGCGCCGACAATGTCGAAGGCGGACGTGCCCAGGGGCGCTATCTCCTGTCGATTCTGGCCGAAGGCGCCGTGATCGAACTCCAGGGTCAGCCAGGCGCTTCGCCGGCGATCGACCGCCACGCCGGATTCGATGAAATTATCAAGGGTCAAGACAAGGTCACCGTGGCCGCCAGCGAGACCGCTGAGTTCGCCCGCGCGAAGGCCGTTTCGGTGCTCGAATCGCTTTTGGCCGCCAACCCTGATCCAAAAGCAGTCGTCTGCGCCAATGACGACATGGCATTCGGCGCAGTCGAGGCACTTGCCGACGCCGGTCTTACGATTCCGGTCATTGGTTTCGACGCCCTGCCAGAAGCTCTGATTGCGATCAATGAAGGCACGATGGCCGCGACCGTTGAGCAGTTCCCGGGTGGCCAGGCTGCCGGAGCGCTGGACATCATTGTCGCCAAGCTGCGTGATGGTAAGGATCCGGAAACCCACGATACTTTCCTTGTCCCCATCATCATCTCGAAAGAGAATCTGGCCGCGGCCGAGCGAGCGGTCGAAGCTGGTGTCGTTCCGGCAGCAAGCCCGGCGGCATAATTTCGAGCATAGAGCTCGTACAAGAACGCCCCGTTCGCCTGTCGCGGACGGGGCGTTCTGCGTTCTGGGTGATGAGCTGTTGTGATCAGTTGATTCGATCGTCGGCTGTCGGAATAGAACATACGTTCCGTATGTGCTACGGTATGTGACAGGATGTCCATGTTCTGTTGAATCGCTGATCGAGGTCATTATGGGTGTTGTCACGGGTATTGAATCGTCTATGGAAAAGAGCAAAGAGTTTCTGCGGATCTACTCGATGTTGATCCGGGCAGCTCAGCAACGGGGATTCGTCACCGACGGCGACGTCGCCGAAGTGATGGGGATCGCGTGCGAAGGTCGGCGTAAGTCAGGTTCTACAGCCCGGATGCTGGAGTTGATCAGCAGTCGAGAACGGCGGAGCGGTCGCCCGATGCTTTCAGCAGTCGTCATTTCGGAATCCAGTCACAAGCCATTACGTACATTCCATAAAGCTGCCAACAACCTGGGATTGCTACCATCTGGATTGACGAAGCAGCAACAGGAAGCCTTCTGGATGGCCGAACTCGAACGAGTATTCGATGAGTGGTCTGAGTAAATGCTCGGGTATCGAAACCCCTGCGTAGTACACATCTGCAACAGACTGGGCCACGTTTGCGATGTCAGTGTGGCGGTCAACTGGGTAGAGTCGTCGTGCGGGATACGACGTCTGCACGTGCGTCTGATTCCAGTTGTTGTCTGACACAAGGGGATTACAAATGAAGATTCTTGTCATTTCCGCCAGTAAACACGGCAGCACCGAAGAGATTGGGCAGGCAATTGCCGACGAATTGAGAACGCGATCCGTAGCCGTTGACGTGAAACTGATTTCCGAATCTGTCCAACTCGATTCTTATGACGGCATTGTTCTCGGCAGCGCCGTATATATGGGCAAATGGTTGCCAGAAGCGATGTCGTTCGTCGAGGTGAATCAGCGGGTCCTCTTTGAGAAACCCCTCTGGCTCTTCAGTAGTGGTCCGTTGGGCGATCCGCCGAAGGGATCGCTCGATGAGCACGAGACATTGAAGGTGGTTTCCGAAACCGCGGCGCTCGACCATAAGGTCTTTACCGGGAGTCTGGATCCGGAAGATCTTGGGTTCAAGGAGCGGCTTGTGGTCAAGATGGTGAAGGGCCCGACCGGCGACTTTCGCAACTGGGAGGAAATCCGGACCTGGGCCGGTCAGATCTGTGACGCATTGACTGCACGATCCGCGACACTCACCTAGTCAGGAACGCGTTCAGATGTCCGCTTCGATGAATGTGAGCGGCCGGAGGTGTATAGTTGCGCCGAATTCGTTTGAAAGAGCCGCAAAGGAGTCTGCGACATGGGCGAGGCGAAAGAGGTCATTCCGGTCGTCATGGGGCTTGTATTGGCGTTCATCGTGGCCAAAGTTCATAACACAACGATGAGAAAATGGGTGATCGGTATCGCGAGCGTGGTGCTTGGTTATCTCGCGATGCTCATCAACGGCGAGAGTCTGGCTCACGTCTTCTTCGACGCCCCTCAGGTCGCTCTGGCCTGTGTCGTTGGTCTGTTGTTGCTCGGAAAGTTCCTCCCTTCGTGGGGAAATTCGGAGCCGACAATTCTGCCGGTTACCAATCCGAGAAACTGACCAGACTGGCGGGCTCATTCCGGTCCAGCAACCTCAACACCGGAGCGAGTGCTTCGATCCCGGCAGCACCCTGGATAACCGGTACAATTTGCAGGTGTGAGAAGCCCTGGTCAGGAAAACTGCGAAGGGCATCTACGATCTGCTCATTTGTTCCAGTGAGCGGTGCGACGGCCGGATCTGCCATCGGCGTGCGTTCGCCTTCAGGGCGCTGATCGAGCTTGATGCCGAGCGTCCGGCCGATCGATGCTGGATCTCGACCCTCTGCCACACATGCGGCGTCCAGCGCGGCGATCAATGGCGCGACTTCTCCCGGGTGGCTGCGTGAATGGACAAGCCAGCCGTTCCACAGATCCGCGTCGCGGGCGATCAAACCGAGCATCCTCCGCTTCCTGGTCGCGAGTGCACCAATCAGAATCGGCGGGTCTTCTGGACGGGGTCCACGCGGTCGAAGTTCGCATTCCTGCAGGGCAAAGTGTTCACCTGAGAAGTCGATCTTGCCTTCTCGCAGCAGGCGCGAATGAACTGAACGGCCTCCTCGAAGCGGGTGAAGCGGTTGCCGTACGGATAGCCGAATGCGTTTTATTCCGGTTCGTACCAAAACCGGCACCCAAACCGAGGATGAGTCGCCCACCGCTGACTTCATTGGCAGTATCGGCCATTTTTGCGAGTAGTCCCGGGTTCCGGAATCCAATGCAGGTGACGAGGGAGCCGATGTCGATTCGTTTGGATGTTGCAGCCAGCGCTGCCAGAAGCGATCAGCACTCCCATGGACCGTGTGGCTGTTTACCTGGGTTTTCAGTTATCAGGTGATCCGGCACCCAGAACGAATCAAGACCGATCTCCTCTGTGCGATCGGCCATCGTGCGGAGATCGTTCCATCTGAGCGCACCATCGCGCATTCCGCCAGCCATGGCAGTTATGAAGATACTGATTTTCATCCGCTCAGTCATGGTTGCCACCTCGTATATCTCGTCTCCACGGACTCCAGATCGATCAGTCGCGGTCCAGAATTTCGAGGACCCGCGCAAACTGCTCGATCGCGGCCGAAGTGATCGGGCTGAGTTGAACCTGAACGTGACTGATACCTGCGCCGGCCAGACCCCTAAACGACTCTGCGATCTGCTCGGGTGTGCCAGTGATGGGGGTCGAGCGCGGGTCGTGCGAGCCATCATTGCCGGGCATATGAACCAGCGCGGCCATTGTCCGTTGAACTGAGCCCGGTTCACATCCTGCCGCAATGCAGGCAGCGTCGACACTCTCATGGACCGGCAGATACCCCTCGACTGAGTTACCGGACCATGCATGCCATCCATTCCAGTAGGTCACATGGGGCAGGGTCGCGCGCAGCATTTGCTCGCCCCGAGCACCGATCATAAGCGGCGGACCTTCCGCTCTCGGTCCACGCGGCCGGAGTTCACACTCCCGAAGGGTGTAGTACTTGCCGGAGAAATCGATCGAGCCGGTAGCGAGCAGCGTTCGGATGATCTCGAACGATTCGAAGAATCGGCCGACTCGCTCTGTGAAGGGATACCCGAACGCGGTGTACTCCGGTTGATTCCAACCGCATCCGAGTCCGAGGATAAGTCGCCCACCGCTGATTTCATCCACGGTATCGGCCATTTTGGCGGTGAGTGCCGGATTACGGAACGAGGTGCACAACACCAGAGGGCCGATTTCGACCCGTTTCGTGATCGCGGCCACGGCAGAAAGGATGGACCAGCATTCCCAGGGACCAGTCGGTTCCGTGTCTGGTTCGCGATAGAGCAGGTGATCCGGCACCCAGATCGAATCGAAACCGACATCTTCGGCGAGCAGGCACATTTCGGCGTGATCCTGCCAACTCGCGATGCGTTCGGTTTCCGGCAGATGAAGACCAACTTTGAGTGGTCGCATGGTTCGGGTCTCCTCGGTGCTGGCGATGGCCAACAGGGGCGTCAAATATGTCACTTTCAGTTGATCTGGCCGGTAATGGTAGCGGGGAGGAGATACTGCGTCGACCAGTCGAGGGCAGGAGTTGCGTCGTCGCGGGAAGGGTTGGCCCTGTACAATCAGGCTGTTGACCGGTTGTCATGACGTTGCGGCGTCATCGTTAAGCAAAGCACCATTCTGAATTCAGCCTTGTGTAACGCCTTTCCTCGTTGAGTTCCCAGGAAAACGCTGAAGCCTCCGAGGAATCAATTCGAATCCGCCCAAGGTGTCAAACGGACCCGGTGACGGGAAAGGGACGAATGATCGATTCCAGTAACACGCCCCAGTTGGTTCCTGTCGTTGGGGATGAAGCCTCCTCTGGAACCGCATCACCTGTTTCACCTGCCGTGCAATCAGCCATACCACGCCGACGGGGTTGGTGGCAGAAAGCGTCGAGCGGGGAAGAAAATGGGGCGGAGGCGACTGACGATCAGGTTCGGCCGAATGCCTGGGTTCCTCTCGCAATGATCCTGTTGATCGCGTTTGCGTTTCAGTTCCGGTTCGCGGCCGCGCAACACCTCTCCTCCCATATCGATGAATCGGCGAGTGTTCTGGCGGCGACGATGGTCGCGGAAAAGGGATACCCGCTCTTTCCTTCCGGCACCCTGTATCTTCAAGGCGCAACAATTTCCTATTCACTCGCGCCAATGATCAAGTTTGGATGGGGTGATCTCGGCAATCTGCTGCCGCTTCGGATGTTCAGTGTCTTCGTCGGAACCATCGCTGTCTTTTTCGCATTTCTCCTTGGCAAAACCATCACCCGGAGTTCCTCCGTCGGTTTCTTCGCGGCGCTTGTGCTGGCGATCGATCCGGTCAGTGTGCGCTGGGGCGGGATGGTGCGCATGTATGCGCTGCTCCAGCTCCTTGCCCTCATCGTGATCTGGCTCTTTGTCCGCGGATTGCAACGCCCCCCGAAACGGCGTGATCTAATCATCATGGTCATTGTTTTCTGGTTCGGGGTCTTTACCCAGATCGCGATGTTTTTGCTGATTCCACCGATGGCGGCCATCGCCTTCCTGACCTATGGGCGTGATCTGCTTGGCAAGCGGCGGGATATTACCGCAGCGTTGCTCACCTGTTGCGGCGCTCCGGCGCTCATGATGGGTCTCAACTCGCTGATTGCACCATCAGATGAACGGGTTTCGAGTTCGATTCCCGGAATTTCGTTTGTGGGCGATTTTCTCTTCTCCGCCGATCAGCTCATGCATCCGACGGCGAAGTCGTTCGTTCTGCTCTTCAGTTACTCTGAGTTCGGCATATTTATCCCGCTCATCATCGTTCTTTCATCGGCGCTTTTGATTGGCCGATTCTTTCTCGGTGAAGCTGGTTTCGTTCCCTATGTTTCAGAGCGAAAGCGGATTCTCGGTGCACTGCTGCTGATCTACTGGTTCCCGATCCTCGTTGTTGGGGCGATCGCAACCGAGCAAAACGAGCGGTATCTGCTACATGTCCAGCCAATCGGTTTGATTCTGGTTGTGCTGGTTGCTTACGACTTTATGAAGCATCCCTTCCCGATCGTTCAATCGATCAACATGCGGCTCGCGATGCGAACCGCGACCGCGGATGGGGTTGGTTCTCTGCGGCGTCCCCGGCCACGAGTGGAGCGGACGCAAACCAGCGAAGAAGCTGCAGAAAACGTATTTGCACCTGAGCGGTTGTTGCCGGCCTGGTTGAGTGTGCGAGCGGTCTCAGTTATTGGCTTTGTCGGAGTCATTGTGATCGGGGCGGCCATCCGGATCAGCCACCTGAACAATCTGTCACTGTGGCTCGACGAAGGATTCACGGCACTCTATTCGCAACAAGACTGGCGGGCAGTGTCGGGGACGCTCGGGTTTTACAGTCCGCACCCTCCGCTCTATTTCACGATGGTGAAAGTGAGCGACCTCTTCGTTTCGAACGAACTGGCGGGTCGCCTGATCAGCGTGATCGCCGGAATTGCGACGATACCCGTCTTTTATTTGCTGATCTTGAAAGTGCTCGATCGCCGAGCTGCGTTCGTCTCAGCGCTGGTGCTCGCGTTTTCGCCGATTCATCTCTACTACTCACAAGAAGCGCGCATGTACGCGACTGTTGTCTTTCTCATCGCCCTTTCTTATCTTGCGCTGGTTTCGTACAACCAGAAACCGCGTTGGATATGGGCTGTCGTGTACGGTCTCTCTGCCGCGCTCGCGCTCTGGGTCGACTATTCGTCGACCTATGCTCTCGCTCCTCAGGCGCTCTTCATCCTCGTTCAATTTTACCGTCACCGGAAGGCGGCGGCTCCCTTGCTGGCGGCAGGAGTCTTCGCGATCCTGACGTACCTTCCCTGGATACCGCAGGTGCTCGATTCGATCGATGCCGCCAATCTGGTCGAGCGGCGCGAGGCATATCTTGGAGTCGACCAATCGCGCGTGACCACGACAGTGCTGGCAATGCTCGGGATCGCGGGTGACGGATCGTATTTCCAGACGTTCAACCCGACATTGTGGAACCGCTGGCCTGACTCGCGATTCATCCTGATCCTGGCTGTGCTGCCCGTGCTCGCGCTCGGAGTCAAAGCGCTTTGGGGGCGCTGGGAAGCGATGGCGGTTGTCGCCGGGTTGCTCGGAACGATGCTGGTCGGAATCTGGGTCAGTCTGATCAGCCCCGGGTTTGCTGAGCGGACCGTGTTGACAACAACGCTTGGTTTTGCCGGATTGGTTGGTGCTGCGTTCGCGACCCGGGTTTCCTGGTTCGTTCGCAGTATTGCGGTAGCGAGTCTTGTCGCTCTGCTCGCGATCCAGGCATCGACGATCGATGTCATTTACAACGGCGCCGTCAAGCAGCAATGGCGGACCGTCAGCGCCGATGTCGAGCTCGTTTCACCGCTGCAGTGGCCACTGGTCACCTATTCCTATGGCGCGGTAGCCGACACCGTGGTCGATATCTACTATCCGGGCTTGCTGGAGAGCATGCGGGTCACCACGATCCGCGACGGCGCCCTGGAGAATGTTCTCTCCAACGGAGTTATTCCAGAAGTCGGGTTGACTCGGACGTTCGATCTTCCCGCCGGGAAATTGGCCCAGGCACTTCCGCAAACGCCGGAAAATGATCTGGTCTGGTACCTCTATTACACGCGAGAGGGTGAACCCGAAGTTCGGACAGCGCTCCGGCGCGAGGGGTACACCCGCGTCATGCACAATGTCTATCGGGCTCCGCGATACCAGGTTTTTCTCGATCTCTTTGTCCGTCCGGGCGCAAATCTCGGTGACCTTGTCCCAATTGACTCAACGTTCGCAACTCTTGAAAGTGGATGGCTGCTGCCTGAGGATGGCGTCACGGTTGGGCAAAGTGAACCTGGCGGCCCATCCGAGCTCGTGATCGCCAATCAAACACTGCTCCCGAAGAGGGCGATACTGGCGGTGACGCCCTCTGAGGAACGGTCGCTATTGACCTTTTCGGTCGAGTTCAAAACGGCGCTCTCGGTTCGGGAGGTCGGTGTGACGATATCCTGCATGTCCGCTGCGGGAACTGAGCTCCGGGTTGCACCGGCCGAGATTTCATTGCAGTCAGGGAGCACGGATGTCTGGCGAACCGCGCGCGTAACCACATTGTGTCCCAAAGAGACGGTATCGGTGCAGCTGGTGCTCGAGAATCGGGGTATCGGCGAGGTTTCGTTCCGCAATCCGACGTTGCAAACCCTGGCAATTCCCCCGTTCCCGGTCGATTGAGCACGGACCGAGTGGCAGAATCAAAACCCATACGCGAATGCCGATGCCACAATTGATCTCGCGAAAGAACGAGGACCGGATCATTGGCCCGGTCCTCGTTTTCTTGTCAGAGTGATTAACATTCGGAACTCGAACAGCCGGCGACCATAACGCCTTTCGGAGATGGTGGCTTTGTTAGTCGTTTTCGAGAACCGTGATCGTGGCTGTCTTTGTCTGATCAATGTAGATGATGGTGAATGTGTAGGTTCCTGATTCAGTGAAGGTAATGGAATCGGTGAACGATGTCTCTCCAGCCTCGAACGAACCATTCGCCGAGACAGAGTCGCCGCCTGACTGCGACAGCGTGGCTGAGAAGTTGAGTGCGCCCGAATATGGCTCGTTGGTGAGTTGAACAGTGATCGTCGCCGACTCACCGGCATTGATCGTTCCTTGCGAGAAGGCGGCTGATGACAAACGACCAATCGGCTCGATATCGAGAGTCGCCTGCTTCGAAGCGCCGTTGTAGGTGGCGCTGAACACGATGTTGCCCGCGCTCACATTGCCCATTTCCTGAGTTTCAAACTCATAACCAACAGACGTTGCGCCGCCTTCGATCACAACTGTTTCCGGATTGCCGGGGCCGTTGAGACCCGAAGCGTTTACTTCGACTTCGATTCCGGTTGCCGGAGCTTTGCCATCCAGGGTGACGGTGAAGACGGTTGAGTCACCACCATCGATAGATGATGGGCTCAGTGAGACCGATTTGATTTTCAATGGGACGACCGTCAAGTTTGCGGTCACCTTGCCTTTCAAATCTGCGGTCAGTTTGCCGGTCGAGGAAGTGAGAACTTCTTTGGTGTTCACGGTTACTGTGGCGCTTGTCTTACCAGCGGCAACCTTGACGGTGGAGGCGGCCGAGATCGGACCGGTTGTCGTGATTTTGACGGATTTGCCGGCCGCCGGTGCCGGACCATTCAGTTTGACCGTGGCTTTGGATGTCGTGCCGCTGCGAACGGATGTTGGTGAAAACGAAACGGAAACCACTTTGAGTGGAAGAATTGAAACTGTGGCCGAGAGGCTGGTGTCACCATTGGCGACGCTGATCGCGACCTTTTGAGTGCTCGTGCTGTAACCAGCCGTGATAGTTACATTGATCGACGTCTTGCCTTTGGCAATTTTTACAGTGGCTGGAACCGTAGCAAGATCCTCATCATCTGAAGTGACAGTAAAAGTTGTTGAGCTTGTGGCCGCGGTACTCAGCTTGATAACGCCCACGGTAGAAGTACCGCTGGCGATCTGCGTTTTTGCCAGTTTGAACGTTGTGGCAACCGTTCCGGCCTGCGCCGGGTTTATTGGAACGAGGATTGCGATGAACGTAAACAGTGCTACGAGTAATCGACGCGGCATGGCCTAACCCCCGAATGTACCTATCAAGGCTGATGAAGCTCAGCTGTTGCCAACGGTACCGTGTACGGAGTGGTCATTCGACTGCCCGAATGGAGGTAAGTGCCTGGGGATGAAGGTCCCAACGGACTAGCCCTAAGCGATGCGAGCCAGGGTGCTCTATTGCGGAAAATGTGCTCATTTCGAGGTCATCGCGTCCGACTCGGGTCAATTCGGTGCGTTTTACGCCGTCTGGTTGAAAAACTGGGTTGTACGTACGTAGGAGAGTCAGGGTGTGAGTTAAGGGTCAGAAAGTGCAATTTGGGCCAAGGCTGCTTGGAGGATTGTTTATAACGTCGTTTGAGAATGCGGCCGCCGAACCTACACATGTAGAAGGGGATTCACCAACCGAGAGCTATGGACCTGGAGTCATTGGAGTTCGCGCAGTCTGACAGATGTTTGCACGACGTCAGGGATCGACAACGAATTCCGGAGAATCACTCACTCAACTATTGACAGTTGCCTCGCCGCGAATCAACGCACTTGCGACGGTCAAACTGACGACCTGTGGATATCACAAAGACGCCGTGACTTTCACGATTTCGCCGGCAGTTTCGGCCGCCAAAGTGATTGTCGAGCGACCCGTTCTCACCCCGACAGCGACTCCTGTACCAGTCATTGTTCAGATGGAGACACCAATCGCTGAGCCGACTGATCCGGCAGTAGAGTCGACTCGAGACGCAACCGTTACGGAACTGTCACCAGAGCTTGAACGACACTTGAAGCGCTTGAGTCCACTCCCACTCCATCGGTTGACGGAATGTTAACCGATGAGTAGATCGCGAGTACGTGCAATGAGAATGGTTTGCCCAAGATAGTGAACAATTCTCATTTGTACCTGGTACTTCGATCAGCAGATCAGGTCACAGGGACAGGAATCGGTCGGGTTGGAAGGCGTTCGCCGGCTGCGGCGGCGGAGCAGATCTCCTCGGCGAAGGAATCACGCGCAGGTTTCGGGGCCAGTCGTCGTACCTGTGCACCACCATCGACGGAATGCTGGATGTAGGTAAGTCCGGTGATGACGTCTGCCATCGGACCCAGAAATGCCCAATCTGCCTTCAGGCGCGATTCGTCGACGACGACCCAGAGGTTCGGTGAGGTGAGGAGTGTGTTGCAGAGACCGGGGACATCGACCACTGAATCGACACCCGTCCAGTAATCGAGGTAGCGGCCGTCGATCGTCAGACGAGTGTAACGTTGTGCGCGCTTACGGCTCAACGGACTCGACAGGAAGATGATGTCTTCGGTCGAACCGACAGTCAGATAGACCGGGGCCGGGAGTGCGGTCAGGATCGCCTCTCCGGGTAAGTGACGGGCGGCGACGTATTGGGCCGCGGGAACGTAATCGACTCCGGTGACCGGGCGAGTCCGCAGCCGGTTGAGCCCACCCAGATCGTAATAGACGATCGCCGCGATCAGCAAGATCGAAATTCCAACGAAAATACGCTGGCGAACCCGGGGTGTGATGGCGCCGGGAGATTGCGGGTAATGCCGCGACCGGACCACTCGTGGCCGGGTAACGACACGCTTTGGTTGGACGGTGGAAGTCTCGGTCGGTTCAGACATGCGCTGAGTATACGTTCGGGTGTCAGGATAGGGCTAGACAGGTTTGGACACGCCGGTGACATCTTGGCGACGATTCCGGTATCGCGTCCATCCGTACGCGGCAAGAATCAACAGGACCAGCAGGCTGAAACAGACCGAGATGTAGATTCCGAACTGGAGCGAAACGGGTTCATAGACCAGTTCGATCTCGTGTTCACCCGCAGGAACGGCGATCCCCTGGATCACTCCATTTGCCTGATAGAGTTCCAACTTCTTTCCGTCGACGTACGCGGTCCAATCAGGGTCGTAGGTTTGACTGACGATCACCATCCCATCTGCCGCCATGGACACCTGAAGTCGGATCTGATCGGCGCCATTGTGGGTGACTGTGACGGATTCAATCGCCGGATCGATGACCGGGTTGAGTGATGGCGTTTTCACTCCGGGATCGAGAAAGACCAGACCGGCCGGATCGACCAGTCCGGAGTCGATCATCATCAAGCCGAAATTGTTGGTCGCGCGAACCGTGTCGTGAACGATCCACGCCCGCGGAAGTGACTCCTCCAGCTTCAACACGCGAATCGTGTCGTTGCGGAAGACGGTTTCATGTGTTGCCAGCAGATGAGCGATATCCGGTCGCGGGCGCCCCGGTGGAATCTTGTTCGGGATGATGATGTATTGGGTATTGAGCATGGTGAGAATCGGAGAGTCGATACCCGAGGGCATAACCTGTGAGTCGTGATAGTTCTGTTCGATGTGGTTCGCGAAGAGGATAGCGTTGATGTAGTTGGCGAACTGCATCGGATTGTAGCCCTGGATGTCGTTCAGACCGAGTGACATCGCACGAGCGTTGACCAGCAGGTCCTGCGCTTCAGGAAGCCAGTAATACTCGCGATAGGTGGATGGGTAACCATTTCCAGACTCGTTGAGCGCATAGTTGTATCCGAAATAACGGAAGATGCCCCCGCTCGCCTGGAGGTCCTGCAGAAATTCCCCGGCACCGCCTTCGTCGGTCGATGACGCATTGATCGGAATGGCGTCTCGCGAAACCGGTCCGGTTGGCAACGCAAGTAATTCGTTTGGCTGATCGGTAAGGACCGTATCGATCAACCCTCTTCCGGCCGGATCGAGAAAGACCAGCAGCGCCAGAAACAAACCGAGAACGCGCGGCGATCTTGTGAACGCATTGCCGTGTTTGCTGGTGGGATGGGCGAAGCCGAGGATCACGAGAGCGGTCGCGACTGCGAATGCCATCGTTGTCGTTCCGACACCCTGGTGACCGGCGATCAAAATGAAAAAGCCGAATCCGGCGCCTGCCATTGCCACAATCGACGCTCGTTTGAGGTGCAGACGACTAGTTTGCCGGAAGAGCATTTCGACCGCGATACCGGAGAGCATGGCCGGGCCGATCCATTGAATGGCAAGAATGCGACTCGGAACATGTTCATGCAGCACTTCATATCGTGGGAGAAGTGCGTAGATGACGTAGTGGAAGAGGGTAGGGTGCAGGGTCATAATTGCGGTCACAACGGTTAGCACGACGAAAAAAGGTGCTCTGAAATTCGACCGTGCCAGGAACAGCGCAACAAGAATCAGCGCGATAACCGGTGCACCGAGATAAAAGGTGAGCGAAACGAACCCGTTGTCGTCGCTGAACATCCGATCGAGCACAGTAAGAGGACCCCAACCGGCGGCGTAGATGTTGATCTCGTGTCCTGAGTACTCGCCACCAGCCAGATTGGTGCGATTGACGACATCGAGTCTCGGGAGGAATCCGGCGGCCGAGAGCCCGATACCGATGATCATCGAACCGGCGCCGTCGAAAAAGAGCCGGCCCATTCGTTGTTTGAACGTGAGCGATCCGGTCACCGCGGTGAAGAATGCGCGGAAGGCGATGTATGCGCTGACGACAAGCAATCCGTTGTAGACACCCTGTCCGACCCAACCCGCGACCATCTGGCTGACCGCGAATCCGGTTAGCGTCCAGGCGGCCGCGCGGGCCGTCCAGCTCGCGGATCGCATGGTGAGTTCGACCCCAAGGAGCGCGACCGGAATCCAGACGGCGAGTTGAACATGGATCAGACAACAACTGATGTGATTGACGAATGGACCAAACTCGTAGGCGATCGCCGCTGTGATTGCGGCAATGGGGCGCAGGCCAATGATCCGCGCATAGGCATAGGTCGCGATGCCGGCGAGCGCGAGATGAAAAATCAGGTAAAACTCATATGCCCTGACAGAATCGAACAACGTGAAAAAAAGCATTGCGGGTAGATACATCCAACCCGATTGGGGATCACCGGCGAAGGCGGTGCCGGAGAAGGTGGCAGGGTTCCAACCGGGAATATCGAAATTTCGCAGGTGCTCGCCCATGAAGGCGTACCACGGGAGATAGAAAGTGGAAATATCGAGGTGGGCGAGACCGTTTTGCAGCCAGAGCCGGTGCCATGAGACGACTCCGGTCAGGATGAGCAGGGCGACAATTGTGATGAAATCGGACCGACCCGATTCGGGGATGTCATCGGTGGTGACGAGATCATCCGCTTCACGCGCCATCGCCTGTGGGACGGAGTGAACAGAGTAAGTTCGTTCGGGTATGGGCGAACCTCGCCGAGAAGGAGCCTTTGCCATTCGTCTCACGGTACAACACACGACGTGCCGCGACCA
>Ga0105046_10008363_pt1 | contig 16264 bp, 11 predicted proteins | sample MAT03_FD_78385 | JGI IMG/M metagenome (GOLD analysis project Ga0105046, IMG submission 78385) | Freshwater microbial communities from Lake Fryxell liftoff mats and glacier meltwater in Antarctica - MAT-03 (megahit assembly) | ecosystem: Environmental > Aquatic > Freshwater > Ice > Liftoff...
ACGATATCAATTTTTTCTCGGGCAGATAAATGAAAGTTAAGCGCCGCACCCTTTTCGGGTTTGCTGGGCTTGTACATGATGGTGGCCTTGGTGAGGTTGATGTGTTGCGTTCCGTTGCTGAAGTAACTGAACTGGTCGTTCATCGAATACCCTTGTAGTTTAAACCAGTTGTGTTGTAGCATGGTGGCTGGCGTTACAATCATATCGGTGAGGTTGTTCGGTTCTTTTGGTTCCCATTCATCTATGGGCCTGTCGCGCAGTTGTAAAATCAAAACGCCGCTGGTATTTGCGGCTATCCAATCTTTAAAATTATCGATGAAGCGCAGGGTGGTTTCCGAACCGGCATTGTCTCTTAGTCCGGCATCCATTACATCTATCACCGGGTTGCTGGGTAGCCACACATTGGGCAATACATACGGGAATGTGGCATTCATGCGCATCGCAGTGAGGATGCGCAGGTTCATGGGTTGTTGATACTTAAACATCGCGGCAAAATCTACTGCATCGGGTGATAGGCTGCTGTCATTCTGAAAAAAGGCAGGCTTCATCATAAAGCTCAACGGCTGTGTTCCTATCAGTATCTTTCTGGCATCTGCTTTTACCACCGAATTAAAAATGATCATAGGAACATTAGCTTCTTTTTCATCTTTGGCAATATCTTTTAACTGAATGTTGAGCAAGCCCCGGGTATTATCACTCAATTTTTTTTCAAATGCATAACCCCTGTCTTTTACATAACGGTTATTGTCGACCGCAAATCTTTGAATTGGAGCAAAAATATCCCGGGCCATCATCGAGGTAAATACCGGGTTTAATAAATCCTTGCTGATGTATTCACCATATTTTTTGTCATAAATATTTAAAGATGGGTTGCTTCGTTTGTAACGATACAGTTCCCGGTAATAAGTAGCTGCCAACATACCTCCGCTGGCCCCGCTGATCAAAAAGGTTTGTTTCATGAGGTTGCCGTTGCTCGAACTGTCGAGCTGTTGCAATGTATTCATTACAAATGCTGCACTACGCAATCCACCCCCACTTACATTGATGAATACCATCAAAGGTTTTTGGGAAGATTGTTTTTGTTTCCATTTATCCAATATGCCGAGCATATTTTTTTTATCGGCGGCTACTTGTTCGGGTGTGCAAAGCGCTTGTAAACTTTCTTTACTGTATGCAGGCCTTCTGTCTTTGTTGACGTAATTGAGTCCGTAAGCTTTGTTTCTGGGATCAATAATTTCTTTTTCGTATAAAAAATTGATAACAATCACTATTAGAATGGCAACGGGCAAGCTCCAGCTTTGCATGAAATAACTGAGCGAACCGATGAAGGCGATCATCACCGCAAAAAAAACAAGCATACTGGCAGCAGCAGGCATTTCAAAAAGTCGGTTTTCCAGAAAGAACCCTACTAAAATTAAAAATACAAAAGCTAACAACATACAAACAATGGCAGCAAGGTGATGCCTTTTAAACATCGCATCTAAAAAGTCTTGCCGGTAATGGCTTACCTGCCTTACTGTTCTTAGTTTAAAGGATCCGGATAAATAGCTGTTGACTTTTAACCCAAATTCATCTGATACAGCAATTCTGCTTTGAAAGGTTTTTTTAAATAACCCGGGGTTGGCTATGATGGGCGCCATGTTTTTGCTAATACTTTTTCCAGCGCCAAAAAAATAGGCGAAGGAAATGGCCAGTAAAAAAATAATACCCATTAATATACCGCCTATGATGCTGAAAATTTCACCGTTGTTCATGAGCTCCTTGTATTCATCAAACCGATAGAGCTTGATAAAATAGAAAGTGAGCAGTATTACGGGAAGTAAACTATTGTTGATACAGTATTTTAGAAATGGATTGCTGGTAGCCGCTAAAAATTTGAACCGCTTACTGTGAAGGATAAACGTAGTGATGTTCCAGCTCATGAAAAACACACCCCAGGCCACGCCTGTAAAAAAAGCCCCGAGTGCGTTAACCGTTCCCAAGTATTCGGGCGCAAAAAACAAGGCATCTGCTCCAAAGTTTTTCATGAATTGGCTACTGAAAGTGCTGGCCAGTACGTACCAAAAAATAAGGAGTACCTGGTATTTTCTAAAGTGCAGCAAAAAAAGTTGCACCGGAAAAAAGCGATAAATATTTTTAAGCATTGCTTTCATATAAGTCAGTGCTTAAAAATAAGACAATTATAGATGCCAGAAAATTAAGAGTAGCAAGCTGTACTGCTTCCTATACTTTTGATCATAGACTCCTTCGGGATTGCAACAACAATGCAGTGGTTTGTGTAATGGCGGCCGCTGCTAAAAAAAGATGTGCAGGTTGCGCCCATGCAGGCATATGGGCGTAATATAAAATGATACCCACCGTCATGTTGAGTAAAAGTGTTGCGCCCAGGCACTTAAACTGAAAGGACAAAGCAGTGTTGGTTCGGTTGCTCCATACTACCCAAATTCCTCCTAAAAGCAACGCCCAAGAAAAACTTCGGTGAATTAAAAACGAAATAGGAAGCGACTCTAACCAAGCGGATCTCTGTGTATAGTTAAGTAATTTAGACACATCATCTACATGCATCCTCACCATGGTGCCCAATACGCTGTGAAATACCAACAATGCCAGAAAAAAGAGTAATTGATTTTTTGAGGCGGCGGAAACAGGGATGTATTTAAATCGTTGCCGAAGTATCAACAGCAAGGCCAATTGTATTTGGACCAATAGAATGGCAAAAAACAAATGTACAGAAATGCTCAGGTGTGCGAGGTTGTACTTTACTACAATAGCACCAAAGAGCCCGGTTAAAATAACGGCCACTAAAAACGCAATCGCTGTTCTGAAAGCCCATTGGTTATTTTTTCTATGTGGGATCATCAGGGCCACCTGAATCAATGCAAAAAGACCCAGCAACACCCCCAATAATCTGTTTACGTATTCGATCCAGGTATGCCAGGCATTAAAGGTATGGTCAATGTCTTGTTTGCCTAAGTATTTTTCAAAATCTGCCGGTAATTCTGCGGCATTGGTAGGCGGAATCCATTTTCCAAAACATTTGGGCCAGTCTGGACAGCCCATGCCACTTTGTGTAGTTCTTACCACTCCGCCTGCAATAATCACCGCGAAACACAACAGAAAGGTGGCCAATGCCCATTTTTTAATAACGCTCATGCTTTTTCAGATCTTGTTACAAATTTACACCCTAATGCTGTCTTTAACAGATATTTGCTGAAGATGTTACAGCCTTTTTTAAATAATACAGGAGCAGAAGCCGGCGTAGATGAAGCCGGCAGGGGTTGTTATGCTGGTCCAGTATTTGCTGCTGCGGTAATATTGCCTCTTCATTTTTTTCATCCTTTACTCAACGACAGTAAACAATTGAATGAAAAAACCCGCGATATCCTCCGTCCGATCATCGAAAAAGAAAGCATCAGTTTTGCAGTGGGTGTGGTGAGTAACGAAGAGATTGATAGGATAAATATTTTGCAAGCATCTTTCAAAGCCATGCACCTGGCCATCGACGCATTACAGGCGAAGCCCGATCGGTTGCTCATCGACGGCAATCGATTCAAAACATACGGGCAAATTCCTCATCAGTGTATAGTGAAAGGCGATGCGATTTTTGCATCTATTGCAGCGGCCAGCATATTGGCCAAAACTTACCGGGACGCCTACATGCAAACCGCACATAAAAATTTTCCACAATATGGCTGGAATCAAAACAAAGGGTATGGCACTGCACAGCATCGCAAGGCCATTGAAGATCATGGCTTGTGTGATTTGCATCGCAAGAGTTTTAATATTTTATCCCCGCAGGTTCAACTGTTTTAATGTTGATCGCTGGTGGAGTTTGTATATGCGATGCCCTTTTCTAATTAAAACCTCGGCGGCACCAACCACCAATTTAACTCGCCGTTTTCCATCACTGTATTGGGAGTTTGCTGGCCGCCTGTGAGTTCGGTTACTCTTTTTTGCAAGTATTGCTTTAAATCCCGATAATGAATTTGATCATAGCTCGATTCCTTTCTAGCAGCAAAATTCCACCCGTTGATGAGCGCATAAGTAAATACGCCGTTGTTCCATTTTTCGCCTTCCAATGCATACTCAGTGCCAGATGAGGCAGCAATCAAATTGATGCCAGTATTTGACAATTGATCTGTAAAAATCAGCTGCATCGATTTCAATAAAAGACTAGCAGATGCATTGTTTTCTTTTTTTCGGTTGATAACAATATTGCCTTTCACCGTACTTTTTTCTTCAGTTACTGCTGCTATGATTTCTGTTTTGGTAGGCGTTGTAAAACCTGCTACCACATCGCCGCTGTGACAAGCATCGAGTGTAATCATCCGATATCTTGCTGGAATATCTTCCAACAAACCGGTGATCGCGTTCATGGAAAAACCATTTTGAGCGGGCTCATTAAAATTGATATCGTGCGTAGCAAACCAAAACTTTTTATCTTCATCTAACAAGCCATGTCCGCTAAAGGAAACCAATACCTTATCATCTGGTTGCGTACTTTTTAAACGTTGTTTCAATGCCTGTATATTAGCAGCAGTAACGTTTTCATTAAATAAGGTATCTATGAAAATGCCCGGATATTCCCGAGCTAAAAATTTTGCAATATCTCGGATGTCTTTGTCGGCATATTTCAAGTTTTGACTTGAATCCTTATACTGCGAAACGCCGATGCCTACAAAATACCACTTACCGCTATCGGTAAATTCGCCCGTTGCTTTAAACTCTATAAAATTACTTCGATACCCTTTTTCGTCTTCTGCCCATGCGTAAATGCTGTTAGGGCCTGCATTTAGTGGTATGTCAATCGTTTGATTGAATGATTTTTTGTCTGCAGCTAATTTAATGTTCACAAGTAATGGGCATCCGTTTACTAGCACCTGAAGTGAAGCAAGAGGTAAAGTATGTTGGGCAGTAGCTTTTATGATGAGACTGTTTCCACTGATATTGCTGTTTGCCTTTAATTGCGGGGCTATTTGATTGGCAGCCAGATTATAGGATGTCGTTTTGTATTTCTGTAATCTTATATCGTGCAATTGTTTGTAAAAATCAATTTCAGATTTGGGGCCGTTGAGGTACTCTAACACTTTATCGGGACGATTGTATAACAAATCGCCTTGCTTTAAAGGGATGGTGCGGTTGTTTTGTACAAAGTGAATGTTACCTTCTACGCCAGGTGTAGCCATGTAATAATTTTCTTTGGTTAGCCAAATGTATTTTCGTTGCGCAAAACTTGCATCGGGAAAAGTGTATAACCGCAGGTCTGTTTGCAGTGTCTGTTTATTGATGAAGTAGTAGTTGTCTAAAGCGTCTACGCTTAGTAAATATTGATCATTGCTTCCAACAAAAGCTTTTATCTCTGTGTTGGTTTTGATACAATCTACAAACTGCTTATTTTTTATTTTTACGATTCCACCGTCATCATAACCAACGTATAAAGTTTCGCTAGTGTTATCATACTCAAATGTTGGCCCTACATTCAAGGAAGTGGATAGGTATCTATACTTCACTTCTTCTTTGGTATTGTATAGGAGGTTTCTAAAAACCACTGCATTGTTTTCAGCATATACAATATGATGCTCGTCTACAATATTAATATTGTACATAGAGTCGCTTGCGAACACCACATTGTGTTTAATTTTTTTAAAGGAATTGTTTTCAATCTTATACGCTTGTAGTTGTTTGGTTTGTTGGTTCAACAAATAAAATAAGAATGGGCCACCTGTAGGCATTTGTTTGGTTTGTACTATTTTGCCCGATAGTATTTCTGGATATTTTCCTGTAGACAAATTAAGTAAAAGCAGCTTGTCTTCGGGGCTCGTAAGCGGGTCGTTGTCCATAAACTTGTACTCACTTTTAACAATTAATGCCACATCCTGCCCTTGAATGGGATACATTTTTAATTCGTTTAAAGATTCATCTTTGAATGGAAGTTCGTACACATTTTTTAAACGCCGGTCAGTAATATTGCTGGTAGCTAACAATATTTTATCGAAAGAATCTTTCCAGGTGTCAATATTTTTACTCTTGCTTATAGACGGTACAAACAGTTGCTCGTGTTTTTTTAGCTCATGAGTTGTTTTGCCTTCGTCCGAAAATGACTTATAATCTAATATGTCATTTACAATGATGGTGCTCAATAAAGTACTGTCGTTTACGATGGCTTTTCTGTCAATATCTGCTTCTTTTAAAAAGCCAGTATTGAGGTCCCAAATACGCCCGTCGCTTACGAGGTATTTTTGGTGGAGTTGTGTGTGCTTTACAAAATTTTTTACTTTTTCAACGCTGTACAATTGGTGTAAACTATCCCCATTAAATTGCCAGGTATTGATCTTCTCAGAAGCAGTGAACAAGAATTTTTCATCAGGACTCACTACATAACTATAATCGGTATTTGACTTTATATGAAGTGGTTGTAATTCGCCTGTAAGTAAATTTATTCTGAATGGCATGCTGGTCTTTTCCTCTGTGCAGTAAAGATTGGTACTAACTAGTTGTTGCACTCTATAATTTGCTGGTAGGCTGCCCTTGTGTATTTTTTTTCCATCTGTGCCAAACCAATGTAACTGCTTGCCGGTTGGGGTTGTTTCCATCAATAAAACCCCTTTCTGATTGATAAATTCTTTACACTCAAGTGGAGTGGCATAAATTTCTACAGAAGTAGAAAGCAGGCTGTTTTCTATGGTATAGCTGGCAGTGGAACCTTCGTTTAATGTTTTTGTTTTAAAAAGATAATTGTCACTTTTGGGAAGTCGCCATTTGTCATATAAACCCCTTTTAGTTTTATAAACGTAAGGCAGTGAATTGGTTGCTTGCAGTGTACTATCCAACGACATTGTTATAACTTTTTCTTCCGGATATTTCAGGCTTGATTGAATAGTGAATGTAGGTTGTTGCAAATGGTTCCAATAAAATTGGGTAACTCTTTCCCAGCTTTTTTCGGATAAGATCATTTTTTTTCGAACGATTTTCCCAGTATTGATATTCACCAAACTCATTTGAAGGGTATCATCTATTTCGGTTGAAATACCCACCTTCACCATCCATTCAAAAATGGCGTTTCCATCTGGAGAAAGATGGGCGGTGTTGCTTGGCGAAAATCTACTCTTTGCATTCAGGTCGAGGTTGATAGAGGGAAACGTAGTAATCATGTTTCCATTCTCCATATTATACAATAAAAATTCATCTCCTTCAACAGGAAGTAATGCGAGGCCATTGTTCGACAGCGTTACTTCAGCTTTTATTCCATAAGCGGATGCTGGAAGTCTATTGATAGAGGTTTGCAATCCATCTTCGTATAATTGATTGGAGTCTTTTCTGTTTTTTGGAATCACTACTCTCACAAGAGCAGCAGAATCGGTTTCTAGTCGGAATAAGAAATTTTCAATACTCTTATCCGATTTTTCTTTGCCACCAGTAAGGTACAAAAATCCATCTTCTTCATTATAGTAGCTGCGATGAACGGTTTTAATACCTTGCTGTTCAAGTGGCCTAAAGAAATTAAAAATTACGGTGGCTGTGAGCAGGTCAAATAAAAGCAGTGAACGTATGCCATCTAACACGTATAATTGGTCCTTGTTGAAATCGAAAGAAAAGCTGGCATTATTGATCGCCCTCATGCCGAAACTGGCTGCTTTTATGTGTTTTACAAACACGGGTTTTCCACTGCTGTAATTGTACAAACTTATGCTGGCTATAGACGCATCCCAAGAAGAACCTTCAGACACCCAGACCTGTTTTTTATTTTCATCAATGTAAAATGCTTTTACCTCTTCTTTTTCTTCTTGTGGGGTGACTTTTGTAAATTCATCAGGATGATCAGTAGGAATAAAATACCAGCCATTCTCCTGGCTGCCAACAAATGCCACATTTCCCGCTTTATCGAGTGATGCAGCAGTAAGTTTGTACTTTGTGAATATGCTATGCAAACTGTCTTTTCCATTTACTTTTTTTTCGATGCCAATGGTGCCGTTGTTGCAAATAATAGAAGAATCTTTACCCCAAAAAAAACAGTTATTCGCTGTCCAGCAATACACATCTCCATTTTTGGCAGAGCTACTCATTTTAAATTCAACAGAAGGAGTCAGTCGATTAATTTTTTTCAAACTATCGCCCATCACATACACTTTTGAAGAGTCGAGAAAATGAGACCTGTATTCAAAACCATAGGGTGGTGATTTAGTATCGAAATGCCTACTAAAAAAATTGTAGTTGGGTAATCTGTCTAGGGTAAACTGGTAATGAGGATAACTGTTGAAGAGTTGTGCGGCATCTGAAAAATTATTCCACACTTTAAAAACGTTGTAACCGCTAGACAATATCCATTCTTTTTTTTCAGGATAATAAGAAATATGCCTCGCCTGAAGTTTACCCAAATTGCTTATTTCTTTTACCAGAAACTGGGCTTTACTTTGCTGTTGAATAAAGAACAAAAATATAAGTATAGGCAATCTTGCGGCAAGACTCATGAAACAACTTTTAAATATTTAAAAAAAAAGAAAAGTTTTATTGGGCAAAACGGACTGCTGTTTTTTTAGCATAGTTCTATTCTTCCCAAACGCCCAATCCTTCTCTGATAACTTCGTACTCACTGCCGGTGCAATCAACAATTGTACTGGGTATCATACCACCAACGCCACCATCAATTACAAAATCTACGTCTTTCATCATTCGCTCGTAAATTATTTCAGGATCGGTGTAATCCTCCACCATTTCACCTGGAAGAGAAGCACTGAGTAAAGGGTGCCCCAACGCATCAAGAATATGCCTGCAAACTTCGTTGTCGGGCACCCGCAATCCGATGGTGCTTTTTTTATTTTGTAAAATTTTGGGCACCTGTTTGCTGGCAGGCAAAATGAACGTGAAGGGCCCTGGCAGGTAATGTTTTAACAAGCGATACAAAGGCGTACCAATACTTTTGGCATAATCGCTGAGGTGGCTAAGGTCGCGGCAAATGAAAGTAAGTTGTGCTTTGGCTGGATCTACGCCCTTTATTTTGCAAATTTTTTCTACTGCTTTGGGTTGAAAGATATCGCAGCCCAGTCCATAAATGGTATCTGTTGGGTAAGCGATCACGCCCCCATCCAACAAACATTCAACTACTTGTTTGATGAGCCTCGGCTGTGGGTTTTCGGGGTGTATCTGAATCAACATGCTGCAAAAATACGTGCTTTTATCAGCATAGGCGTCAGTTGGAAGCGCCTTGGCCGTTGCAGGGCCTTTGTTTACTGCTACTTTTCCGCTACTTTTGCAGCGCAAAAAATCATACAACAAAACTCAAACATTTATGTCTCTTATCACTGTTGGCACCATGGCCTTTGATGCTATTGAAACACCTTTTGGCAAGGTTGACCAAATCGTAGGTGGTTCCGCCACCTATGTAGCCTATGCTGCCAGCAATTTTATTAAACCCATTCAGCAGATCTCGATTGTGGGATACGATTTTCCTGCCGCTGAAATGGAGGAGTTAAAAAGTCGTGGAGTAGAAGTGGATGGAGTAGAAGTGGTGGCAGACAAAAAATCATTTTTCTGGAGCGGGAAGTACCATATTGATATGAATAGCCGCGACACGCTGGTAACAGACCTGAATGTGCTGGAAGATTTTAACCCGATTGTACCTGAATCTTACCAGGGTGCAGAGTTTTTGATGCTGGGTAACCTGATGCCAAAATTGCAATTAAGTGTGATCAACCAGATGAGGGTGCGTCCAAAACTCATTGTAATGGATACCATGAATTTTTGGATGGACATTGCCTTGGATGATTTGAAAGAAGTGTTGAAAAAAATAGATGTTTTATTGGTGAACGACGGCGAGGCCCGTCAACTCAGTGGTGAAGTTTCTTTGGTAAAAGCTGCCCGTAAGATCATGGAGATGGGACCTAATTTCCTGATCATCAAAAAAGGAGAGCATGGGGCTTTGCTGTTTCATAAAAACCATGTGTTTTTTGCGCCGGCATTGCCTTTAGAAGAAGTGTTTGATCCCACAGGTGCTGGCGATACCTTCGCGGGTGGGTTCATAGGTTATCTGGCAAAAACAAAAGACATCAGTTTCGAAAATATGAAAACTGCCATTATCGTTGGAAGTGCGATGGCTAGTTTCTGTGTAGAAAAATTTGGTCCGGAACGCATGAAAGAAATCACCAAACAAGATATAGATACCAGACTGAGCGAGTTTGTACAATTGGTGAATTTTGATATTGACCTGGTTTAAAAGATAGCTTTTTTATATGATTTTAAAAGGTTGGTAACATACTGGTGTTGCCAACCTTTTTTGATTGCACATCCCTTCATTTATCAGATATTTATTACATGATTGAAATCATCGTTTTGTTTTTTTTAGCCAGGCATATCAGCAAGATAGCAACACAAAAAGGATTGCCACCCAATAGATGGATATTATACACGGTATTGGGATGGATAGCTGCTGAGTTTGCGGGCTTGATACTCGGTATAGTTCTTTTTGGCACAGAAAATTTAGTTGGACTGATGATGTTCGCCATCGCTTGCGCTTTTGGCGGCTATTTGTTGGTAAAAAGAAACCTCGAAAACACACCTGATGCGGAGGAATAACATATTCATTGTAGATGGATGTAACACTCAAAATAATTTTTATCAGCTTGTAATTTCTGGAATGTACTGGTTACTAATAATTAAAAAAAAGTAACACAATGACCAATTCTACCACTTCAAAACCTGCTGCAAAAAACTGGAACAAACCAGGTTATATCATTTTTGCAGCCCTCGGTATTTTTTATGCCATTAAACAAGATTTTGCCAATGCATGTGTTTTCTGGAACATTGCTGTGGTATTCGATCCGTTTGAGCATAGCAAACCTTTGCGGAATAGGCCTTTGTACCAACGTGTCTGGTTGGTTGTACATGTAATGGTGGGCTTTACCTTGTTCTTATTATTGGTTGCTGGAAGGTAATGTGAACCAATAGAGCTATTTTTTTTGTTTCCAGATTGTCGCAATACGGAATTTACGCTTTCAGCGGGGCCATACAACTAAATTTTAACTCCTTCCCTTTAATTATTTAATAACTTTGCCACACAAATAAAAGTTATGTCAGTAGAAGTTATAGAAAGACCAGCCCTTACACCCAAAGATTTTGCCACCGACCAAGAAGTACGTTGGTGCCCGGGTTGTGGCGATTATTCCATCTTGGCACAAGTGCAGAAGATCATGCCAACATTGGGTATACCCAAAGAAAACATTGTGATTGTCAGCGGAATTGGCTGTAGCAGCCGCTTCCCCTATTATATGAATACCTATGGCATGCACAGTATTCACGGCCGTGCTACCGCGGTAGCCAGCGGACTCAAAGCAGCCAGGCCGGAACTGAGCGTTTGGATCGTTACCGGCGATGGAGATGCACTGAGCATTGGAGGTAACCACACCATTCATTTGTTGCGACGCAATTTTGATGTAAATATTTTGCTGTTTAACAACCAAATTTATGGGTTAACCAAAGGGCAATATTCACCTACTTCTGAGGAAAATAAAATTACCAAGAGTACGCCAATGGGCAGCATCGATCATCCTTTTAATCCCTTGGCCTTAGCTATGGGTGCGGATGCAACTTTTATTGCACGAACCATGGATCGTGATCCCAAACACTTGCAAGCTATGTTGCTTCGCAGCCAGGCTCACAAGGGCTCTTCCTTTTTGGAAATATACCAAAACTGCAACATTTTTAATGACGGCGCTTTTGAAATTTTTACCGAAAAAAGTTCAAAACCCGAAGAAGTGTTGTTTCTGGAACAAGGCAAACCACTCGTATTTGGTGCAACTGGCAACAAAGGAATTAAATTAGATGGGTTTAAGCCAGTGGTTGTAGAACTCGCAGAAGGGACGTCTGCTGATGACCTGTGGATCCATGATGACCGTGATTTTTACAAAGCACAAATACTCATTCGTATGTTCGATGATCCCCGCATTGAAGGTCATCTGCCAAGGCCGTTTGGCGTATTTTACCAAACAGAAAGGGCTTGTTACGAAGACGTAATGGAAATGCAATTGCAGGAAGCGATTGCCAAAAGCGGGCCAGGCGATCTGGATAAATTATTGAGAGGTAGAGAAACCTGGACGATCAGTTAATTTCTACAACATCCTGCCATACCAAAAAGAGCCGATCATTTCATAAAAATGACCGGCTCTTTTTTGATCTAAGGTTTAAGTATGACACTATTCCATTTTACTATTGAAGTCCGAAACGTTTTACCAATTCCTCTGCAATTTGTACGGCATTGGTAGCAGCTCCTTTACGGAGATTATCGCTCACTACCCAGCAATTGAGTGTGTTGGGCTGGGTTTGGTCGCGGCGGATACGGCCTACAAATGTATCGTCTTTGTCGTTCGCAGTTAACGGCATCGGATATACGAAATTGTCGATATCGTCTTGTAACGTAACGCCCGGGCTGCTATGTAATATATCTTTTACTTCTGTGAGGGTAAAATCATTTTCAAATTCGATGTTGATGCTTTCGCTGTGGCCGCCCATGGTAGGAATGCGTACACAAGTTGCCGTTACCCTGATGGTATTATCTTCCATTATTTTTTTGGTTTCATTCACCATTTTCATCTCTTCTTTGGTGTAACCATTGTCTGTAAACTCATCGATCTGCGGAATCACATTAAGGTCGATGGGATATTTGTAGGCCATAGGTCCTTCGATGCCTTTGCGTTCATTCATCATTTGTTCCACTGCTTTTACACCCGTACCAGTTACGCTCTGATAAGTGCTCACCACCACCCGTTTGATTTTAAAACGGTCGTGCAATGGTTTTAATACCACCACCATTTGAATAGTACTACAGTTAGGGTTGGCGATGATTTTATCGGCTTCTGTGAGCACGTGTGCGTTAACTTCGGGGACTACCAGTTTTTTGGTTTCATCCATCCGCCATGCGCTGCTGTTATCAATGACGGTGATGCCGGCGTCGGCAAATTTAGGCGCCCACTCCAGCGAAGTATTGCCACCTGCAGAAAAAATAGCAATGGTTGGTCGGGCATCAATGGCGTCCTGCATTCCGATGACCTTGTATTTTTTCCCGTTGAATTCAATGTCTTTACCAATCGATTTTTCAGAAGCTACCGGGAATAATTCGGTAACCGGGAAATTTCTTTGAGCCAACACTTCCAGCACTTTGGTACCAACCAATCCGGTAGCACCCACAACCGCAATTTTCATTTTTTCATTTTTTGATAGTGATAAAAAACAATGCCTCCCGTTTTGGCGGAAGGCAAAGATATATTGTGTACAATACCAATTGCTCAGCTCCGCCCTGCGGTCTGTTTCATCTTTATTGTATGTTTACTCATTGTCATAACTGGTATCGAAAATAAGGACTAATGCTTAAGTTGCCAAAATGATTTTAAATTATTGATCTGTTTTTTCAACCCAACCATTTGGCTAGCGCAAAGTTTTTGTTCTACTCAAAAAACCGCGGGTAGGTCTTTTAGATATGGTGGATGAAAGATGCCATTGAAGTAGCCACCAAGCCAACCTGGCTAAACTTCATTCTTCACAATTTAATAAACAGCATTTCCGGGTTCAAGGGCATAAAATAGTATCTTTAAACACTACATTACTGCTTATGACTAAAAAGTTTCTACCGACGTTGTGCCTGTGGCTATCGTTCCTGCACACTAACGCACAATTCTCTGATAATTTTTCTGATGGAAATTTTACAAGTAACCCAGCCTGGGCAGGAGGTACTGCCGACTTTATGGTGAATCCTTCTTTGCAATTGCAGAGCAACAATATCACTGCCAATAGTACTTTTTACCTGAGCACCGTCAATACAAAAGCCATCAATGCCCAATGGGATTTTTATTGCCAGTTAACCTTCAATACATCGGGCGCTAATTATACAGATGTGTTCCTTACAGCTTCTGCTGCTGATCTTACACAAGCCGCTACCACGGGTTATTTTGTTAGAATTGGCAACACCGATGATGAAATTAGTTTGTATCGCAAAGATGCAACCGGGCTTGTAAAGATCATCGATGGTGCCAATGGCATCACCAATAGCAGCAATACGATTTTAAAAATTCGGGTGATCCGCGATGCCAATAATTTGTGGACATTGAGCCGCGACATAACGGGAACGGGTACCAGCTTTTTACCGGAAGGAACCGTAACAGACCAAATATATCTGACGGCTTCCTTTTTTGGGATTCTCGTTCGCCAGAGTACGGCTAGTTTTTTTCAAAGACATTTTTTTGATGACATCAGTGTGGTAGATTTCGCTCCAGATATTACACCACCAGTGTTGCAATCTGTAACAGCCATCACAGCCACCACCGCCGACGTGTTGTTCAATGAACCTGTTTCATTGGCCAGTAGCCAGCTGATTGGTAATTATCTGGTGAACAACGGTATTGGTAATCCGACGCTGGCACAAAGAGATGCCAGCAACACTGCTTTGGTGCACCTCACATTTGCAAATTCATTCCCGAACAGAACTCCTTTACAACTTACGGTGAACGGCGTTACAGATATTGCCGGTAATGCCATCAGCAATGGCACCGGTAGCTTCACCTATTTTACGGCGCTACAGTATGATGTGTTGATCACAGAACTCATGGCAGATCCCACTCCTGTGGTTGGACTTCCTGATGTAGAATGGGTGGAGTTGAGAAATACCTCCGGATTTGATATCAACCTGCAGGGTTGGCGTATTGGCAAACCTACGGGGCAAAGTGGCCCGATGCTATCCTATAATTTACGAGCAGATAGTTTTGTGATTGTATGCACCGGATCCGCCGTTGCTGCTTTATCGCCATTTGGCCCTACCATTTCAGTGGCCAGTTTTCCTAGTTTAAACAATACAGGTGATTTGTTATACTTACGTTCGCCACAAGGCACATTAATTCATTCTGTCAACTATACAGATGCCTGGTATCAAAATGAATTGAAAAAAGCCGGCGGATGGACACTTGAGATGCAGGATACAAATAATCCCTGTTCTGGTATCAGCAACTGGAAAGCCAGCACACATCCTTCTGGTGGTACACCCGGCAAAATGAATGCAGTGAATGGAACCAATGCAGACAATAGTGTTCCTTCTCTGGTGCGTGCTTACGCCACCGATAGTGTTACGGTGGTATTGGTGTTCAACGAACCGCTGGATAGCACCGCCGCTGCCAGAATTGCTGCTTACAGTATCAGCAACGGCATTGGAATAACGCAAGCTACGCCACTATCCTTTGTATTTAATAGAGTTCAACTTCGTTTGAGCACTCCATTGTTGCGCAACATCATTTATACCGTTACCGCAACCGGACTAACCGATTGTGCGGGTAATGTTATTGGCAACGCAAAAACGGCCAGGGTAGGTTTGTTTGAATCCCTGCTGTCTTACGATGTAGTAGTAAATGAGATATTGTTCAATCCTTTTCCAACGAGTAACGATTATATAGAAGTATATAACCGGAGTAACAAAATCATTAGCCTTCGCAACATGTATTTGGCTAATAGAAACAGCAGTGGGGTCATCAGCAGTATTACGCAGGTGAGTACCGAAGATTACTTATTGTTTCCTCAAGATTTTATAGTGTTCACAGCAAATGCCACTTTGGTAAAAACAACTTACGTTGCCAATAACCCGGATGCTTTTATAGAAATGTCGATGCCTTCTTTTAGTGATGATGCCGGCAACGTCATTTTATTAAATGAGCAAGGTGCTGTGGTAGATGATATTCCCTACAAAGATGATTGGCATTTTGCACTCATCAGCAACGATGAAGGCGTTGCACTGGAAAGAATCAATTACGAGGATACCGCCCGTGATAATCCGGCTACCTTCAACATAGATGAACAAGCGCAAAACTGGCACAGCGCCGCCACAAATATTGGGTATGGAACTCCTACCTACCGAAACTCACAGTTCAGGATAGACGCTATGGTACAGGGGACGATTCAATTGACGCCGGAAACCATAAGTCCGGACAATGATGGTCTAGACGATTTTGCTACCATCAATTATAATTTTCCTGAACCCGGTTACGTAGCCAACATCACCATCTTTGATGCAGCGGGCAGGCCTGTACGTTACCTGCAACGAAACGCACTTTGTGGCACACAAGGGTTTTTTCGATGGGATGGACTGGGCGATCGTGCGCAGCAATTACCGGTGGGTATTTATGTTGTGTACACAGAAGTATTTAATCTCGGAGGGAAAACTAAAAAGTTTAAGAGCGTGGTGGTGTTGGCTAGAAGAAGGTAAATATTTTTTAGTCATTTCAATGTAAATTGGTCA
>Ga0105046_10008364_pt1 | contig 16264 bp, 18 predicted proteins | sample MAT03_FD_78385 | JGI IMG/M metagenome (GOLD analysis project Ga0105046, IMG submission 78385) | Freshwater microbial communities from Lake Fryxell liftoff mats and glacier meltwater in Antarctica - MAT-03 (megahit assembly) | ecosystem: Environmental > Aquatic > Freshwater > Ice > Liftoff...
AAAAAGCTCTTCATGCAGAAGCCGTCGGCGTTGAGTTCCGCTTTGAGTTCTTCGATCCGCTGCTCAATGACGGCCCGCTTGTTGTAGTCGCGCCAGAGCGTGAGCGCATCCTGTCCACAGGCGTTGCTTAAAGCGCCTTATCGAGCACGGCTTGCAAGACTCCGTGCAGCTTGGAAATGGCGTCGTCCGTAGTGCTCGTTTTAACGCTGAGCGTGCCCTCTTTGAGTTCCGCTTCGTCACTCGCGGTCGCCGCCACTTTTACAATCACGATCTTCTTCACGCCCTTCGCCAGTGCGTCTTTGCCGAGTTGAGCACCTAGCGAAACATTGGCAACGCCATTGACTCCAAGGCACGGCAGCGTTTGGAATCAGCAATGCTCACGGTCCCAAAAAAGAAGTCCAAAACGACGCGAGCCAGCCTGTCATCTTCCAACAAGGTAACTGTAGAGGATCGACCGGCGCATGATTGGTATCGCTTTGTCCTCTCTTTTCCTCCTCACCTTGTAAGAGAGTATCTGGAGCGTTTCGGCGTGGCTAATCAGACCGTGGTGCTGGACCCCTTTTGCGGCACGGGGACCACGATGGTGGAGTGCAAAAAGCAGGGAATCTCCAGCATCGGCATTGAGGCCCATCCGATGTCCCATTATGCGGGAACAGTGAAAACCACATGGTCAGTATCTGCGGACCGTTTGCGCAAAGCGGCGCGGTCCATTGCAAGGGAAACGCTCCTCACGCTTGAGCGCCAGGGAATCATTGACGACCCGCAAAGTTGGATCATGTGCGATCCACCAGCCTCCGGAGTTCTTCAGTCGCTTCCGGCGGAAGCACTAAAATTGTTGCTGACCAATTCCATTAGCCCGCTGCCGCTGCACAAAAGCCTAGTGCTGCGCGAAGTTATCGATGGTGCCGCCACTACTGAAACCCTAGCTCCACTGCGTCTTGCTCTGGCAAAAGCTCTGGTCACTTCAATCAGCAATCTGCACTTTGGCCCCGAGGTGGGCGTTACAGCTCCCAAGGAGGACGCACCGGTGGTTTCATCCTGGCTTCGTTGCGTTGAGTCCATGGCTGATGATCTGGAGCGCCTGGACTCAAAGGACGGCACACCTTGTACTATACATCACGGCGATGCGCGTGCGCTTTCTTCCATCCTGAAACCCGAAAGCATCGATGCGGTGATCACCTCACCGCCTTATCCCAACGAGAAGGATTATACCCGCACTACTCGACTGGAATCCGTCATGCTTGGCTTCATCAGCACGAAGCAGGAGCTTCAAGACCTGAAACGCGGCAAGCTGCTCCGTTCTAACACGCGCAATGTGTACAAGGGCGATGCGGACGATGCTCTGGCAGTGAACAATCCGGAGGTTCAAAGATTGATGCAGGCCATCGAAGCGCGGCGGATCGAGCTGGGAAAGACGAGTGGTTTTGAAAGATTGTACGCAAGGGTTACGGGGCTCTATTTTGGCGGAATGGCCCGGCATTTTGCTGATCTTCGCGGTTGCTTACGACCCGGCGCACGACTTGCCTATGTGGTGGGTGATCAAGCTTCCTTTTTGCGAGTCATGATCCGTACAGGACAGATCCTCGGTCAGCTAGCAGAACAGTTGGGCTACGAGGTGGAATCTATCGATCTATTTCGCACCAGGCTGGCAACGGCCACTCGCGAGCAACTGCGGGAAGAGGTTTTGGTGCTCCGCTGGCCCGGCTAAAGCCGCCATTTTATGAATGCAAATCGCTACACACAAATTCTGGAAAAAATATTCTTCGCCCATTACCAAATTGGAGATGATCACGTGTGCTTCGCACGGGAGGAGATCGAACATGCCGCCGTGGAACTCGGCATCAAACTGCCGAAGAACCTGGGCGACCTGATTTACTCGTTCCGATTCCGCACAAAACTTCCCGAGGCGATCCTTGCGGCTGCACCACACGAAAAGACTTGGGTAATCAAATTGGCTGGGAAGGGGCAATACAGGTTCGTGGCTGAACGCGAGTGGATTATTCAACCGAATCCAGGGCTCTTGCGTGTGAAAATTCCTGATTCCACCCCGGGTGTTATCGCCCGCTACGCTCTTGATGATGAACAAGCTTTGCTGGCTCTGGTGCGTTACAACCGACTCGTTGATGTATTTTCCGGCGTCGCATCGTATTCCCTGCAAAACCACCTCCGAACTACGGTGGAGGGAATCGGCCAGGTCGAGGTGGACGAGCTTTATGTGGGACTGGATCGGCGTGGTGCTCACTACGTTTTCCCTATCCAAGCCAAAGGAGGTAGGGACCGCATGAGCCTCGTTCAGATCGAGCAGGATATGGCACTCTGTGCACAGAAGTTTTCTAATCTCATTTGTCGTCCTCTGGGTGCCCAGTTCCTAACGAATGGAGGCATTGCCATCATGGAATTTACGAATACAGACGAGGGCATTCGACTTGCTTGTGAACGTCACTATCACCTTGTGCCCAAGGATTCGTTGACCGATCAGGATCTAGAGCAATATCGGTCCTCCAGCGATCCTGCGTGAAGATTTAAGCCACATCGAAAGTTCGAAAGCCATTCGCAGAATGATGAAATGCTACGGTGCCGTCGGCAGGATCATCATCCAGTCGCCTTTCGTTTCGAGGGCTTTTGCCTGGCGCTTGTACCAGGCAAGCGCCTTTTTATGCCGTAAGATTTTTACTGCTCATGGGGCAATGCTTTTTGCCTTGATAATCACTGTATCTTGCTGCGCCGAATCACCAGCGGACAGGGCGTTGATAAGCAGAGTGCGTTTCTTTCCGGCAACCGGAGTCGCGGCCTTGATTTTGACGGTTAAGGGAAAGACTTCACCAGGGTTCAGAGTTCCGGTGGAGAAGGTGCCAGAGACCACGGCTTCGGTCACATCGGTGAGCGCATTCAGATAGCGCACTTTGAAGTTTTTGTTGCCTTTTACGGCGGTGATGAAAAAGGAATCTGCGTTCACCCCGTCATTCTGAACCTCCACATAAATTATCTTTTTTCTGCCTACCGCGATTTTGGCGGCAAGTGTTTGGCCTTCTGCGGTTGTGTTGTAAATCCCGTCGCCCAAGGTGGGCGCTGGCTGTAAGCCCAGGCTGATATCCGGTTGATAATCCTGCACTGGTATTACAGCGGGTACTTTGAAAAGCGTCCCAGAATTGTCCTGTCCTCCACGCTGAGTGGATCCCCAGAAGTTACCCGCGCCATCGCTCACCAGCTTGGCTTGGGGATTTGCTCCTTTGTTGGTGCTCCCGTTGCCGGAAAATGTCATCAGCTCCGTGAAAGCGGCGCTGGCAATATTGATGGTGAAGATTGTTCCCTCGCCAGTCGTCCCTCCCGCTGACAACACACCCCAGAAGTTTCCCGCTCCATCGTTGGTGAGTGCGGAGTATGGACTGGTCCCCTGAACGCCTGAAAATTGCACCAGGGTCGTGAAGTCATTGTTTGCAGTATTGATTTTAAAAAGCGTGCCTCCATTGCCTGTACTCCCGTTCACTGTGCCCCCGTGCACTGTGGAACCCCACAAGCTGCCCGCGCCATCGCTGACCAGTGCCGCATAAGGCGTCGCCCCCTTGAACGCCCCGCTTGTGCCCGTGAACTCCACCTTGGTTGTCAGCGTTTCGGTGCCTGTATCGAACTTAAAAACCGTGCCCTTGTTGTTGCTGCCGCCCTGAATCGTGGACCCCCAGAAATCGCCTGCACCATCGCGGAACAGCTCAGCTTCGGGCAAAGCACCTTTGCTTGACCCTGTCGTGCCAGTAAATTGCAAGACGGTGGTGAGTGTTTCGCTTAATTGGTTGATTTTAAAAAGCGTACCAAAATTGTTTGTACCGCCCTGCTGCGTGGATCCCCACAAATTTCCCGCACCATCACTGACTAGCGCTGCGGATGGTCTTGCACCGAGATGATTCCCAGTGGTGCCTGTGAATTCTATGAGCGTGCTGAGCACGCCGCTCGTGGCGCTTATTTTAAAAAGTGTTCCAAAGCCAGTGCTGCCGCCCGCAAAAGTTGATCCCCAGAAATTACCTGCCCCATCGCTCACCAGTCCTGCGGCGGGACCCGACCCTTTGTTATTTGGACCGGTCCCCGAGAACTCCAGCACGGTGGAGTGAGTGCCGGAAATCATATTGACTTTAAAAATCGTCCCCAGATCTGCCGCCCCCCCACTCAAGGTCGATCCCCAAAAATTCCCCGCTCCATCGTCCAGCAATTCAGCAAAAGGCCGGGCTCCCTTTTGATCGACTCCATTGCCCGTGAATTCGACCAGCGTTACCACCTCCACCGCCCTTGCAAGAGGATGGAAAACGATGAGGCAGGCAGCCAAAAATGGAAGCGTGAGAAGAAGTGGGCGAAGGTTCATGGGGGGAAGCTGGCAGGAAATCGACGCAGATGCACTCCTGTTTTTCAGTCAAGCAGATAATATCCAACGCCCTATTGTGCCGGAATTTCCTTGAGCACCTCGTCGCTGGTCACGCCTTGGGCTTCGCCCTCGAAGACGACAATGACTCCAGCAAGAATGAGGGTAACCGAACAATGCGCGCATCCGATCACCGTGTGATAGGGCCTTTCGTCGAGCAGCTTGCAGACAAAATGTCATTGCGCCGGTCCGCAGCGGTAAGAAACTCAGCCCGCCGTCTGGACCGTCTTGAGCTTGATGTCGCCGATCTGCAAACGCAGCGCGCTTTCCGCGATGCGGAGAAAACCCTCGGAGCGGTCGGTCAACGAAACCTGCAACTTGCCCAGATTATCCTTTGGCGCAGCGATGCGATGCTCTTTTAAAAGTTGTTTAACAGCCAGCGCACAGTTTTCGGCCGAATCCACCAGCTTCACCTCCGGCCCCGTGAACCGCTGAATCGCTTCCTTAAGCAGCGGATAATGCGTGCAACCGAGCACCAGCGTGTCGATCCCCTCGTCGACCAGCTTGTCGAGGTAACGTCGGATAATCTGGTCCGTAACGCTATCGTCAAACCACCCTTCTTCGATCAGCGGAACCAGCATCGGGCACGCCTCGGAAATCACCTTCACATCCGGCTCCAGCGCGTGAATGGCCCGTTCGTAGGCCCGGCTATAAATGGTGGCCCGCGTCCCAATGACCCCGATCTTGCCGTTGCGCGTAGCCGCCACCGCCGCTTTCGCTCCAGGCCGAATCACTCCGGTGACCGGTGTGCGCAGCGTCTCTTCGAGGCGCGGAATACCGAGGGCCGAGGCGGTGTTGCACGCGACGACGATCATTTTCGCGCCTTCCGCGAGCAGGAGCCCGGCAATTTCCGTGCTGTAACGCGCCACTGTCTCGGGACTTTTTCCGCCGTAAGGAACGCGCGCCGTGTCGCCGAGGTAGAAAATATTCTCGTTCGGCAAAAGCTCGCGCAACGCGGCGGCAACGGTCAGTCCGCCAATCCCGGAATCAAACACTCCAATCGGTGCGGGCGGCGTTTCCGCCTCAGCTTCGCGGCGTTTTGCAGGCGCGCGGCGTGTGGCGGTTTTAGGCTTCGGGTTTCGGCGTATCATTGGGTTGCGGTTGCTCAGTCGTGGATTCTGGCGGTGGAATCACAGCCGGTGCCGCATGCTCTACCGTGGGCTCAGGCGAAGCTTCTGGCGTGGGCGACGCCTCGGATCCCTCTCCGTTCGCCGGAGGCTGGATTTCCGCGCCCGACTCGTCGCGAAGCTGCACCTGGGGCGCTTTAGCGAGAAACGGTGGCGGATTGGCAGTCGTCGCCCGCTGATAGTTGTTCACCGCCATCGCAATGCTGAATGCCATCAATTGCCGGTACTGCGCGCTGGCAATCAGCTTGGCATCGTGGCTGTTGCTCAAAAAACCGCCTTCGATCAGCACCCCGGGAATCCCAATGTCCCGGATCACCACAAATCGCGCCCGCTTAATCCCGCGATCAAACAACCGAGACCGCCCCACCATCGCGGCGTGCGTCGCCGTGGCGAGCGCCATGTTTTCCGCATCCCGCTTGTTGCCTTTGCACTCCACCAGATCGCTCATGCGCGGACCGTCTGACGCCATGGAGGGCACCCCGCGCGGTGCCAGCGTAAACACCTCGAGACCTGAGGCGAGCGATTGGCCCGAGTTAAAATGCACGCTGATGAACATGGCGTTGGAAAACTGGTTGGCAAAAGCCGAACGATCATCGAGTGAAACAAAATAATCGCCCGAGCGGCTGAGATACACTTTGTAACCCTGCTGCTCCAGGATGGCTTTGCAGCGTCTCACCACGTCCAGCGTGTAATCTTTCTCGTTGCCGTAAATGCTGCGCGCCCCCTTGTCGTGGCCGCCGTGCCCCGCATCAAGAATCACCGTGCGGATCGGTTCGGCATTCCGGATCTTGCTCGGACGCAGGACCGGTTCCACCAGTTTCACCAGGTCCATCCGGGAAATCATCGGCTCCCCGTTCTGCTCCGCCGCAGGGTAGCTCAGGATGAATTTCAGCGCGTTGATGTAAAATTCAGCGCCGCCGACCTGACCACGCAAACGCCGCGATCCGTTCCCGATCCGGAAGGTGTTTCCCTCGCGCTCGACTTTACCCAGATTGTAAAACGAAGCGATATTCGAAGCCGTCACGTAGTCGCGACCGCCGTGCTTGACCAGCGTCCAGTCACTCGCCTGAAGCGGGGTGAAAAGGAAAACCAGCAATAAGAGGACGGCCACGGCCCTTATTTTCGACATGGGCGGGGAAAGTGGCCGCGCAAAGTCCTGTGCGCAAGCGGAAAGGATGAGGAACTGCAATCCGATGCTTGCCAGTCTCCAGACTCTGCACTACACGCACTCTGTGCAATGGAACGAATCCCAGCGTGAACTATCTACCGTCATCGAATTGACGGGCGAGATTGATCTCCAACACTCCCCCGTCCTGCGTCAGACTCTCAAGGACAAGGCCGCCTCACAATGTCCCTCGCTGATTCTCGATTTCACCAAGGTCGAGTACGTGGATTCCTCCGGTCTCGCGACCCTCGTGGAGTATGTGCGCGACGCCCAGGCTTTTGATGGAAAATTCGCCCTCGTGGGCGTTGGAGATCGCGTGCGTTCAATCATCGAACTCGTGCGCCTCGACGAATTGTTGAAAATGTTCCCGAGCATCATCGAAGCAGAAAGTTCTTTTCTCCCGTCCTAAACGCGGGACCAAAACAGCATGCGAGGCTATTTACGTCTGAACGGAAGCCTGCTGTGGTGGCTCTTCGGCGCCCCTTGGACCGGTCAAATGTTCAGCATAACCATGGTCTTTCGCCAGATGGTGATGATCGGCGTGCGCGCAGTTCCCATGGTGGCGCTCACCGCGTTCAGCATCGGGTTCACACTCGCGATGCAGTCGTCGCATGAATTGCAAAAACTCGGTGCCACGATGTTCGTCCCCGATCTCGTCAGCGTCTCGCTGCTGCGCGAACTCGGCCCCGTCCTCATCGCCGTGATCGTCATCGGCCGCAGCGCCTCCGCCGTTACCGCCGAACTCGGCACCATGAAAGTGTCGGAGGAAATCGAGGCGCTGGAAGTCATGGCGATCAATCCCGTGCGCTTCCTCATCGTGCCCCGCGTGGTGGCCATGATGGTGATGCTCCCCGCCCTCACGATTTTCGGCAATTATATCGGCATGGTCGGCGGCTGGACCGTGTGTCGCGGATTTCTGGACATCCAGACCACCACCTACATTTCACGGTCCGTCATGGCGGCGCATCCTTGGGACCTGTATTCCGGCATCGTGAAAAGCGGGGTCTTCGCGTGGTTTGTCAGCACTATAGCGTGCTACACCGGCCTCGAAGTCGAGGGAGGTGCGGAAGGGGTTGGACGCTCCACCACTTCCTCCGTCGTCGCCTGTTTGCTCACCATGCTCGCCGCGAACGCCGGCCTGACCGCGCTCTTTTTCTTCCTTTAATGAACCCGCTGCCTACACAACATCCCCAGCCGATTATAGAGGTCGAGGGGCTCGTCCGGAAATTCGGAAAACGCACAGTGCTCAACGGTATCAGCTTCACGGTAAACAAAGGCGACACCTTCGTGATCATGGGCGGCAGCGGCTGCGGAAAAAGCACCCTCCTGCGCCACCTCATCGGCTCGATGAAACCCACCAGCGGCTCGGTCAAGGTCTTCGGTCAGGAAACCACCGGCCTCGATTCCGACGAGATGGACGATATCCGCAAACGTTTCGGCATGCTGTTCCAAAGCGGCGCGCTCATGCAGTCCATGACCATCGGGGAGAACGTCGCCCTGCCGATTCGCGAGCACACCAAACTCGCGCCCGATGTCATCGATCTCATGGTGAAAATGAAACTCGAAATCGTGGGCCTCAGCGGTTTTGAAAATCATTATCCCGCCGAGATTTCCGGTGGCATGAAGAAACGCGTGGGCCTCGCACGCGCCATAGCGCTTGATCCGGAGTTGCTCTTCAGCGACGAACCCACCAGCGGATTAGACCCCATCATGACCGCCGTCGTGGACGAACTCACCGTCGAACAAACCCGCAAACTCGGCATGACCGTCGTCGTCGTGACGCACGACATGACCAGCGCCTTTCGCATCGGCACCCGCATGATCATGCTCGGTGCAGGCAAACGCCAGGGCACCATCATCGCCAGCGGAACACCCGACGAAATTCGCGCACACCCGGACCCCGAGGTTCAGCAATTCATCCTCGGAAAAGCCGACGGCCCCGTGCCGCTCAAGCTCTCCGAGTCCGACTACATCAACAGCCTCCTCGGAACCCCCGCCCCGAGGGAAATGCCCTGGAACAAGGCGGAAAACCGACGCCCCACCCGCTGGAGAAGATCAACAACATGAAACAAAATCTGTCTGATATTTTAGTATCGCTCGCCGTGGTGCTTTGCAGCGTCGTGCTGCTTGGCGCGCTCACCATGGCGCTTTCCGGATGGAACGCAGGCGGCTCCGGTCGCCCTGTCGAGATCAATTTCTCAGATATCGCAGGAATCAAGGTGAACTCCGAACTGCGCTACGCCGGTGCTCCCGCTGGACGCGTCACCGCAATCCGCGCGCTCACCACCGAGGAGCGCAAAAAGCTGCCGGCCGACCAAAAGAAGTTGGCCGTGCGTGTCACTGTGACGCTCAACGAAAAAGTTGGCTCTATCGCGAAGGACACCGTCGCGAGCATCAGCTCCGACACCTTGCTCGGCGAAAAATACGTCGCGCTCTCCGCCGGCACGCCCGATGTTGGCGAGCTTGCCCCAGGCACCGTGCTTACCGGCGTTCCTGGTTTCAATATTGAATCCCTGACCGCCTCCGTCGCGCCGTTGATGCAGAACGCCGACGCCACACTCACCACGCTTCGCACCGAGATCGCAAAGCTGATGCCCGAGGTGCAATCGCTCGTCGGCAACACCCAGACCGTCGCAAATTCCGCAAATGCCCTGCTCACACGCACCGACAAACTGATCGCCGACAACGAGGACGGCATCCATCGGCGCATCGAGGAAATGGGCATCGTCATGGACAAACTGAGCGGTGTGATTATCCGCACCAACGAAACGCTAGTTGCCACCAAAAGCCTCATCACCAACACCGACCGCGAACTCGGCGGACGCATGGGCGAAATGGGTGTCGTTTTGCAAAATCTGAAAGTCATCACCACCCAGGCCAAATCCTTCACCGAACAAATCGGCGAGAAACCCAGCCGCCTGATCTGGGGCTTCGGAAAAGCAAAACAACTCACGCCCGAAAGCGAAATCATCGACAGCCCGCAACCCGTCCCCTCAGGGCGATAGTTTCCCTTCGCGCCACATGCCCCTCCGCGATTTCGCCCACGGCACTTACCTCCACGTCGGCGGGACATTGCTTGGCACAAAAATCGAGACCAGCCACGATCCCCTGCGGATCGATCACGTCTGGATCGACATCGCCACACCCGAACCGCTCCGCCTTTCCATCAACACCGTCTCCCGGAGAAACCGTGACGCCGGGTTCGATGGACGCATCCGCGTGGGCGTGATCCGCGACACGTGGCGCACGGTCCCGGAGCTTTTTGTGGAAAGGCACCCCGGGCTCAACTACGCAACCTTCGAGGAAACCAACTACGTCTTTTACGAATGCTACACCGCCCCGGAAATGGAGGGCCTTCTCATCAGCACCGCCAACCAGGCCCGCTTCATCGAGGCATGGGGCGAATTCTATTATCGTAAAAGCGTCGGCATCCACCAGATCCACAGTCGCCGCGCCAGTTGCGCCGTGGATCAGGATCTTATCGGCCACGACGGCGCAATACGCTTTCACCTCGCCGACGCCAACCAACGCGTCCTGATGCTCCTGAAGTTCTGCGGGCAATGACCGCATCCGACAACCCGTTCGCCACGCGCCATCTCGAAGCGCTCCCGTTTCAACCGCAGGGCACGACATGGGACGCGCTGCGCGCTCGTTGGGAAAAACTCCACCGCCGCGCAGCAATCTGCGGTCCCAAGGGTTCGGGAAAAACCACGCTCTGCCACGAACTCGCGGCGCTTTGGAAATCCCAAAATCACCGCGTCCGAACCATCCACCTCTCCGAAGACATTCGTCGTCTGTCCGGTGAAACATGGCGCAAACCCGCCCGCAACGAGATCATCATCCTCGACGGCGCGGAACAACTCAGCCCGCCGGCATGGCTGATCTTCCGCTGGAAAATGCGCAATGCCCTCGGACTTCTCATCACGCAACACAATCGTGGCCGCCTTCCCACGTTGCTTGAAACAACCACCTCCCCCGCCCTGCTCGCCGATCTCGCCCAACAACTCGCTCCACGCATCGATATTCCCGATAACCTATTTTCCAAACACCAAGGCAACCTGCGCGAAGCTCTCCTCGAACTTTACGATTCCGCATCCCATCGAAACTCACTGAATCACCCGAGCCGTTTCGCAGCTTCCTGACACAGCAGACAAAGCTCCGCCGCTTTGAAAGTATGCTCCTGGGTCATCGCTTTCTCCGTGCGGTTGAGGCTGTCGAGAATCAATTCACCGAAATACGGATACCCCACCTTTCCGGTCAGTTCGAGGTGCTGCTCGCCCTTTTCATTCACCAGATAAAGGTGATTGCCGGCCGTGTCCCGGGCCACGTCGATGTACTTTCGCATCTCAATGTAACCCTGCGTTCCGAGAATGATCGTCCGTCCGTCACCCCATGTTCCAAGCCCGTCCGGCGTGTGCCAGTCCACGCGATAAAACTGCGTCGTATCGTTGTTTCCGGTCAGTGACGCTTCGCCGTAATCCTCAAACTCCGGATACTCCGGAAACCGGTAATTGCCCACCGCCGCGTGGTTCACCACAGCATCCGTCGCGCCGCTGTAGTACAAATACTGCTCCACCTGGTGACTTCCAATGTCGCACAAAATCCCGCCGTATTTTTCGCGCTCGTAAAACCACGCAGGACGCGATCCAGGCGCACCGTGACGGTGCGGCCCAAGCCCGATGACTTGAATCACCCGCCCGATGACACCGTCGTTGATGAGCTGACCAGCAAACACCGCACACTCCACGTGAAGCCGTTCGCTGTAATACACCGCGTATTTTTTGCCCGTGCGCTTCACCCTTTCACGCGCCTGATCCAACTGCACCAACGTCGTGAACGGCGTTTTGTCCGTAAAATAATCCTTCCCGTGCTCCATCACACGGCACCCAAGTGGTCCGCGCTCCGACGGAACCGCCGCTGCCGCGATGAGTTGGATGTCCGTCTTGTCGAGCAACTCAGCTTCACTCCCGAGGATCTGGGCCGAAGGAAATTTGTGCTGCATGTCGCTCGCTCGCTCCGGTTGCGGATCGAAAATGTAACGCAACTCGCCGCCCGCTTCCGTCAGTCCGTTGCACATTCCAAAAATATGACCGTGATCCAAATGACACACTCCAAAGGCGAATTCGCCCGCTTTCACCACAGGCCGGGGAATCCCCTGGGGCGCGTAGTTCATTCCGTCAGCTTTTTGCATGGTGAATCGAGTAAAAGCTCTCGCCTCAGCGGATTCCAGCAAATTGAAGCCCGTGCGCGATCCAGAACGGGATCGTGAGCAGCGCCACCAGCGACGTCGCCAGAATCACCTGCACAGCCACCCGCGCGTCTCCCCCGTAGTGCCGCGCCAATACCACCGGCACCACCGCTGCCGGCATGGCTCCCTGAACCACAAGCACACGGCGCAAATCGTCCGTGATAGGCAAAAACACCGCCAACGCCACAAACAGCAGCGGCGTTAAAACCACACGCAGCACGACGGAGGTGATCATTATCCTTTTTCCACCCTTCAACGTCTGCGGGGTGAAATGATCGCCAAACGTCGCGCCGATGAGCAGCAGGCCCACCGGAATCGCCGCCTGCCCGAGCAAATGAATGCTCTCCAGCACCGCCGTCGGCAACCATCGATCCGCGTGCGTTGCGTTCAACGTCAATCCCGCAATGATAGCCATGGTCGGCGCATTGATCGCCTTTCTCCATCCGCCGGACTGACGCGTTCCGGAAAACATCCCGACTCCCACGGTCCACAGCGCCATCTCCACGCCTACGTTGAAAATGAACAAAACGCCCGCAACCTCAGGTGAAAACAATGTTAAAATCAGTGGCAACGGAATGTAACCATAATTATAAAGCCCTGTCGTCACCGCAAAGGTCCCGCGCTGTGCCGCTGTCGCATCAGGAAACCACCGCGCCACCCAGCGCCCAATGACAAACCCGATCCACACCGTCCCGAACCCGAGCAGCGGCGCGGCCACCACGTTGCTCATATCCCGCAATGCCGGGTTGCCGACGATTTTGTCCAGCATCAGACACGGTGTGAGCAGGGTGATGTTTGTCCCGATCAAGGTGCGATCCGCCTCCGCGCTCAACACCCCGCGCCGACGGCACACATACCCCGCAAGCATCGCCACAAAAACCGGCGTCACCGCACCCAGCAGCGAGAGATAGGAAAGATTCATCGCCCCACCGCTGCCGCAGGCGCTCCCGCCGTCGGGGCGATCAGATCCAGCATCCGCAATCCCGCCTCACTCAACCGCGCCCCGTGCCCGGAATCCGTCACCAGATCTTTAGTCGCCCACGCCAGCGGAATGTCCACCGGCTTCACCCACGTCAATACCGGCGAAGAAACCGCCACCGCATATCGCGCAATACGCACCGGAAGGCCCGACGCCGTAAAACTGATCTCCCACGACGGCCCCGATTCCTCCTTCGCCAGCATCCACGGATAACGCCCTTTCAGTTCCAACCGCGCGTCCCCCGGCACCGCCACGCGAAACGCCACCGGCTGCGACTGGATAAACTCCGCGATTGTCAAATTCGGATTCTTCTGCCGCTGCAAAAAGAACTCCGCCACGTTGATCCCCGCGAGGTTCAGTCCGTTGAACGCATTCTTCGACGGACCATCGTTGCGGAAATGTTTGTTGTGCCACCCTACAAATTCCGAGTGCAAAAAGAGATTCAGTTCGAGGTGAACATGCGCCCTCCGCAGATCAATCCCGTCCCCCGACCATCCCAGCAATCCCAGCCGCTGCCCGATCGCCACCGGCTCGCCAGGTTTCACATCTATCGCCGCCAGATGCGCATAAAGACTGAGATAACTGCACCCCTCCCAGCGATGTTCCACCACGACGTAACGCCCGTAATTCGACGCCCCGGGCAGCAGACTCACGTAGGCCACTACGCCGTCGGCAATCGCATTAATCGCATCGCGCGGAATCCCCTTCGCATCACGTTCCACCGGCTTGATGTCCACGCCTTCGTGAAAACGCCGGAACACCGTCCGCCCCTGCGTGATCCGCTGATCTCGCACAAATCCAAACGCCCCGCCCTCCCACGGCGTCGATTTCACCCCTTCGATCTCGCGGTCCACGAACTGGTAAAAATCCTCCGGCCGCCCCTCCAGCAACGCGCGGTTCGCCGTTGGCAACCCGATCTCCGCCGGAGCAGCAACCAGCCGAAGCCCGGTCAAAGCCCCCGCGAAAGCCGCAACTGCGGCCCGCTTCATCCATGTTCCCCGACCGCTTTTCACTCCGTTTTCTTTGGAATCTTCCGCTTCTTGGTTTCCCCGACAACAACCCATTTCCTATAAAAACCTTCCAATTCCTCCCCCGTCAGCCCGCGCTGAATCGTCAACACCCCGTCGTTCACCGGCGCATCGATTTTCATGTCGATCACCTGACGCCCGTTTACCAGCACCACCAGCGATTGCGACCGCCGCTGCGTACTCAGAACGCTCAGCCCCATCCGGCCATGGTTATCCAGCTTGAACCCGCACCCGAACGTTCCGTCCCCGGCGTCAAACGGCCAGATCGCCGTGATCTCCCGCTCCGAGATATCCGCCAGTTTGCCAATGAACGCCTCGCGCGGCGGATTCTGCAAATTCACCTTCACCGCGAAACTCTCGCCGTCACGCGGATTCGCCTCCGTATGAAATCGCACCGTGGTCTCGGGCGTTTTTTTTCCGCCTGCGGTGAAACACAACAAAACGAGCGGCAAAATCCATAAATCGCGTGTTCGCATGCATAACATTGTGTCGGCGCAGCTTTGGATTTGCAACCGCGCACGTCCACCGCTTTGCTATTCGCCGATGCGTCCCGCCCTTTTACCCCTGCTCCTTGCTCTCTCCCTCTCCGCCTGCTCCTCGCGCCAGGCCGCTTCCACCGCCCCCGAAAAACCCGGCTTGGTGAAGCGCACATGGACCAGCATGCAGTTTTGGAAAAAAGGCGACGACGAAAAACCCGAATCCAAGATCCGCCACAAGAAACTCGAGGCCACCCTCGTGCTGAACCCCGAATCCATCTCGCTCTTCAACACCCGCCAAATCACCGCCACCCTGCGCGTAACCAACAAATCCGCCAAACCCGTCACGCTCGAATTTCCCACCACCCAGCGCGTGGACGTGCTCGTCCGCGATACCATGGGCAAACTCGTTTACCAATGGTCCGAGGATCAGTCTTTCGAAAAAGCAACCAGCCTGCTGCAACTCAACCGCAACGAACGCGCGGAGTTCAGCGTGAACATCCCCACCCGCGACATGGTGGCCGATAAAAGCTACTTCATCGAAGCCGTGCTGCCCACGCACGAAACCCTGCGTGTCGAACGCCAGATCATTCCCACGAAATAGCCCGCGCCCACCGGCACCGCTGCATCGTATCGCCCCTAAATGCCCTTCGCATGCGGATCCTGATCACCAACATCAACCTCGAAACCGTCAGCGGCACCGTCCTCTACGTCCGCGACCTCGCGGTCCAACTCCTCCGGCGCGGCCATCTTCCCGTCGTCTTCAGTCCCACACTCGGAAAGGCCGCCGAGGAACTCCGCATCGCCACGATCCCCGTCACCGACGATCTTGCCAGCATCCGCATCGCCCCGGACATCATTCACGGTCATCATCATCCCACAACGATGGCCGCGCTCGCACATTTCGAAAACACGCCCGCGCTGTTTGTTTGTCACGACCGCCGCGCATGGCATGACTCCGCGCCGCATCACCCCCGCCTCCTGCGCTACGTGGCCATCGAGGAAACCTGCGCAGAACGTCTCACCCTCGAGGACGGCGTCGATCCCGCGCACGTCGTCCTGCTGCCCAACGCCGTCGATCTCCAGCGCTTCGCCCGCCGCGCCCCGCTCCCAGAACGCCCGCAACGCGCTCTCTTCTTCAGCTCCGTCGGTTCTCGTGAAACCAACGGTCGCATTGTCCAGGAAGCCTGCGAACACCTCGGCATTCCCTTGGATTTTCTTGGCGCCGCTTTCGACAAAATCCATGCGCGTCCGGAGCAGGTTCTGCCGGACTACGATCTCGTCTTCGCCGTGGGGCGGTCCGCACTCGAAGCCGCCGCCACGGGATGCGCCGTTATTCCCTGCGCAGATCGCACCGGCATGGGCGCTCTCGTTAATGCGTCCAATGTCGAATTGATCTACTCGCAAAATTTCAGCCGCCGCGCGCTCACGCCACCGCTCACCACAGATCGTCTTGTCGCTGAAATCGGGCGGTTCAACGCCGACGACACCGCACGCGCCACCGATCTCATTCGCGCCCACGCCGGCCTCGACAAAATCACCGACCGGTTGATTGACCTCTATAAAACCGTGCGGACCGAGTTCGCCGCGATGCCGCCCGTTTCAGCCGAAGCCGAGCGTCATGCCGTGGCGAAATATTTGCAAACGCTCGCGCCCGTCGCCGATCCCACCCGCAAAATCGAACAACGCGCACGCGCTGCCGAAGCACGCCTCGCCGTGATCGAAGCCGCGCTCCCCATGACGCCGCTCACCGCTGAAGACGCTGCGCGCATCGAAATACGCCACGCCGCGGTGCCCTCCGAAATGGCGGTCCATTCCACACACACCATCCCC
>Ga0105046_10008365_pt1 | contig 16263 bp, 12 predicted proteins | sample MAT03_FD_78385 | JGI IMG/M metagenome (GOLD analysis project Ga0105046, IMG submission 78385) | Freshwater microbial communities from Lake Fryxell liftoff mats and glacier meltwater in Antarctica - MAT-03 (megahit assembly) | ecosystem: Environmental > Aquatic > Freshwater > Ice > Liftoff...
TGATTGCCTAACGCAGCTTGACGAAGTGGAAGGTGTTGCCGAAAGGCTTTATGTTCGACGCAGGATTTCTCTTCAGACGTCATTTGAGGGCACAGAGATTCATGCGTGGTTCTGGTTGGGATGCGTGACGGAGTTGCGGGACTGTGGAACTGCGTGGCCATAGCGATCAAGGCCGGCCTGCATTGCCAAAACCCCCATCAGCATGCGTTCATGTTGGCCAACGAGATCCGCACCGGCACGATAAATGGGCCGATTCTGCGGGTTAAGATTGCTCGAATCCGGCCTTTGATGCGTGGTTTTTCAGCCATTCGGCATGGGTTGCCGGAGCGGCATCGAGTTTCAGGATTCCTGAAAAAAATGGTCTCAGTTGTAGTCGGCATTGTATTGACGGGCGCGGACGGCAGCAGCTATCACTATCCGACGATCGTCCCGAAGTCGCGCCGATACCAGGCAGATTGCGGGACGACAACAGACGGCTCTGATCAGCTTCAACTTGACGTTTCGGAAATGGATTCCGGACGCAGATCGAGTCACTCAAAACAAAGTCATGGTTCGAATCGGAATTGACCGGTTCGGAGATCATGGATGATCGCTGGTCAGGACTGGGAAGTTCTGTCGAGTATTCCTGAAGGAGGATCCAAAAGTGCACAAGGCCATCGGAATAATCACCTGTGCTTCGGTGATGGCTGTGTCGCTGTATTTATTCAGCGGCGGCAATCCGGCACGAACGCTGTCGGCTCAAACTGACTCCGAAAGCGGAGAAGGTTATGGAGCCGTCGCAAGACGTTTTCTTCAGGACGCTCGGGAGCAGGCAGAGAAAGGCAACATTGCCGAAGCTCGCCGCCTGGCCGGAACGGCAGCGTCACTTTGCTCCGAATGGGGCCCAGCTGAACAGTCACCGGAACAGTTCCTGAAGACGCTCAAGAAGAGCAGTCGTTCAGCGAATGCCGACGACTTCATCTTCGAACCATCAGCAGCCGATTCGGAACTGGTGGAAGACTCATCTCAGCCAACAATGTCTGCTGAAGGGAATCCCTTCGAAGAGGCTGTTGCTTCAGAAGCTGTCACTGAACACGCTTCGGATGACGCTGAACAGCCAGTCGCCATGACTGGTAGCGATCTGCTGAAAAAGAAGCAGGCACAGCGACTGATCAAGGAAGCACGCTATGCATTGGCAAGCGGGGACACAGCTCTGGCCCGTTCACGAGCCTTGCAGGCACGACAGTTGAATGCGTCATGGGGACTATGGGACGACCGTCCCGAGCATGTTCTTGCTGACCTCGACAAGAAATTAAAGACATCGACATTCGTCGCAGGTCGCCCGGCAACCGCAGGTAATCCTGAGGTTCGCTCAAAGGACACCGAACACGAATATCAGCAGGCGAATGTTCTGCTAAGCCAGGCTCGTGCAGCAATGGATGCCGGTAAGCTGTCTGAAGCACAGCAGCTTGCGGACAAGGCTGCAACGTTCGACGTCGCTTACGGAATTTTCGAGGACAGTCCGACGATGGTGAGTCGCGATATTAAGCGACTCGCCGGATCCGGTTCTGCAGCATTCAAAGAATTCGCATCAAACTCAGACCAGGCATCACCAGAAGCTGAAGAAGCACGACAGCTGCTGCGTGACGCTCGGGAAGCTTTGACAAAGGGACGACTTGCAGACGCTCGAACTAAAGCTCAGAAAGCTGCGACACTCAATGTCACCTACAATGTTCTGGACGATCGTCCTGAACTGGTATTGAATGACGTTGATGCCGCTCAGCGTGGATCACAAACAACACGCAATCGAGCCTCAGGCCTGGCTGCCGACAGCTCATCCACGTCAGATCCACGAAATCTCGTTGCTGACGCACGAACCGCACTCAGCCAGGGTGACACGGAAACTGCTGAGCGATTCGCTCTCCAGGCTCAGCAGCACGACGCAACTTATGGTCTGCTGGAAGATCGTCCGGAACTTGTTCTGGAAGAAGCTCAGGTCATCGCTCGCCGAGATGCTGAACGAAACAGGAACGAAGGTCTTGTCAGCGGCAATGGTCTCGACGTAACTCCCGCGGGTTCAAACGCCGCCAACAATCCATTCGGATCAAATTCCGGCAATGTTGATTTCGCCAATGCAGATTTTCCGGTCATCGCACCAGATCAGCTGTCTGCAGATGAAGCCTATCGACGTGGAATTCAATTGTATCGCGGTGGTGATCGTGCGGGTGCAAAACTCGCCTTTAACCAGGCATGGCAGAATGCTGCTCAACTGAATGGAACTCAACGTCGTCAGCTTCAGGACTTCATGCAGGATCTGGCAACAGTTCGCGGTGGAAACGTGCAGCTGGCATCAGCTCAGGAAGTGGAGTTCGGAGCGATCGATGCGAGTCAACCTGCCGCTGAGGCCAGTGCCGCGACTAAAGAACGAGATCCGCTGACGATTGCAACACAGGCATCCGATGTGCAATTTGATCGTCTGCGAACGGAAGTGATGAACAGTGTCTTCCGAGCAGAAAAGCTCAAGAACGATGATCCAAACGGAGCATTGCTGATTCTTGACAACGCTCTGGCGACCGTGGAAGCAGCTCCTCTCAACAAGGAATCACTGCAATCACTGGCCGGTTACATTCATCGCAGCCAGGAAACGATTCGAACGTACAAGGAACAGATTCAACCGAACCTGGATCGTGAAGAAAAGAATCAAAACGTCCTGGAAGACATCAAACGTGAAACTGAAACGAAGATTCGGATCGAACAGGAATTTGCTGAACTTACAGATCAGTACAACGAACTGTTGAAGGAAAAACGTTTTGCAGAAGCAGAACTGGTTGCCAAGAAAGCCAAGGACCTGAATGCAGATGCAGGCGTGGCGACGTTGATGGTTGAACGAGCGAAAATGATGCGTCAGACGTACTTCAACGCTGACACTCGTGATCGCAAAGCAGACAGCTTTACACGACAGCTGAACGATGTTGAAACAGCATCAATTATGCCGGGCAGCGACTACGCGATGCCTGACGCCAAATCATGGAAGGAACTCACCGACAAACGTAAGAAACACGGTCGTGCCGACAACCGTGATCGCACTGAAAGTGAACTGCAGATCGAAAACAGCCTGGGACAGAAAGTCTCCCTGCACTTCCATGACATTGCGTTGACGGAAGTGATTCGACACATCGCGACTGTACATGGCATCAACATCGCCATGAAGACGCGAGCCATCGAGACTGAAGGTCTGACTGCGAATCAACTGGTCAGCATCGACGTAGACGGCATCACACTGAAAAGTGCGTTGAATCTACTGCTTGATCAAGCCGGTGGCCTTGTGTACGCGATCGAAAATGAAACACTGATGATCAGTAATCAACTGGAGCAGGACAGCAAGCTGGAATTGGCAACATATCCTGTCGCGGACCTGGTCGTGCCACTCAGTTTGAATATTACAAACGGTGGTGATCCGCTGAATCTCAACAATAGTCACAGTGCAGCGGGATCGGGACTCTATCAAGTTGACGATCAGCTGTCTGTTGGCCTGGGCGGCCCTAACGGTCGTAAAAATGGCAATCCACAGGCAACAGCAAACAACGGTGTCGATTTTTCAGGTCTGATTGATTTGATTACCACATCAGTTGAACCAGGTACCTGGCAGCTCGACGGCGGCAATGCAACAATCTCGACTGAAGAAAACACGTTGAGTCTTGTGATTCGACAGACTGCGGCTGTTCACGAACAAATTGCAGATCTGCTGTCACAGCTTCGAAAACTGCAGGACCTGCAGGTGACTGTTGAAGTGCGCTTCATCAGCGTATCGGATAACTTCTTCGAACGCATCGGAGTCGACTTTGACTTTAACGTTCAGGACAACGTCGGAGTACCGGTTGGTGCTCCACCGTTCGGGTCTCGCCAGTTGACCTTCCCGGGAGGTACGACTGCCGGTGGTCAAGGCGGTGGCGGTCAACAGGCCACTGACCTGCGTGGTGGCGGTCAACAGGGTGGAGGTCAGCAGGGTGGTGGTGGTCAACAGGGCCAGCAAGGTGCTGTGAATACGAATCTGTTCGACAACATTAATACTGTTCACACACCACAGGACAACTGGGGCAATGGTAAAGTTACAGGACTATCATCACCGGGTCAGTTCACGAGTGACTATGACGTGCAGTTCCGCCAGGGATCGTTCCAGCTTGGTGTGCCTGACTTCGGCGGTTACACGCCAGACGCCGGGATTCAGGTGGGCATGGCGATCCTGAGCGATATCGAAGCCTTCTTCTTTATCCAGGCAGCACAGGGAGATCGTCGAGCCAACATTATGTTTGCTCCAAAGGTAACCCTGTACAACGGACAACTGGCATCGATTTCTGACCAGACAACACGTTACCTGGTCACAGGTCAGACGCCGGTTGTCGGCACAGGTGCGGTAGGTTTCTCAACTCAGATCACCGGCGTTCCTGACGGTATCAACCTGACAGTCGTTGCCGTTATCTCGGCAGACAGACGCTACGTTCGACTGTCACTTGCACCTAACTTCCAGCAGCTGATTGAAGTTCAGACGTTTACTCAGGTGAACCTGGGTGCCGGTGCTGGTCTTGGTGGTGGTGGCGGTCAGGGTGGCGGCGGATTTGGCCAGGGCGGTGGTGGCGGTGGTGGTGGTGGTGGTGGCCAGATGGGCTTCGGCGGCATCGGCGGCGGCTTTGGTGGGGGTGGCCAGGGTGGTGGTGGTGGTGGCCAAGGTGGCGGTGGTCAAGGTGGCCAGCAGGGTCAGCAAGGTCAGGGCGGTGGTTCCTCACAGGGTACCGTTCAGCTTCCAGTCATCTCAACAATCACAGTCTCAACCACGGTCAGCGTTCCAGACGGCGGTACAGTTCTTCTGGGCGGTATCAAGCGTCTGCGAGAAAGCCGCAAGATGAACGGTGTTCCGATTCTGAACAAGATTCCTTACATCAGCCGCCTGTTTAAGAACAGCGGGGTTGGACGTGAAACGGAAAGCATCATGCTGATGGTGACACCTCGTATCATCATCCAGGAAGAAGAAGAAGAGAACGTCACCGGAACTGCCACTGAATAAGCGTGGGATTGAATGAGGACGATTCCGAGAGACCATGTCTCTCGGAATCAACGTTTCAAATCAGGTGCGGTCTGATCGAAACGCCTGTGCCTGAATCAGTCTCTCGTGCTCACTGCAGTTGAGTAGTTTCCGGGTCTGAGCCGTCGCGAAGTGCGGGTTTCGCGACGGCTCTTCTCTTGCGCAGAATAAAAAAACTCAACTTCCCTCATTTCACCGGTCATCGTAAAATACCACGAATCTCAGCACGGCAAAAACTGCCGCTGCGAGACTGCCATGGATGGTATTCGCCGGATATATGTCTTCCAGTACCCCGTCTACATCACAGCTACTGCTTCAACTTCGCCGCACCGTAGCGATCACGCTATTCGTCTGCGCGACATTGACTTTCTGTGGTTGTGCGTGCAACAGACAGCCAACTTTGCCCGCTGTGTTTCAGGGTGCTCAAACGCTGGAGGGACGCAGGCTCCCCAATCAAAGAGATTACTGGACCGCCTTTCGCGCTCCATCTCGATTCAATGCCACGGGCCTGTATCTGCTTGAACCGTATCAGCCAGATCGCATTCCGCTGATTCTTATTCACGGTTTGGCGTCTGATGCATTAACATGGGATGAGACCATCGTCTCGCTGAGGTCTCATCCGGAAATCAACACTCGATATCAAATCTGGTGCTATCAGTATCCGACAGGCAACTCTTATCTGAAAGCTGCTGCTGACCTGCGACAGGAATTAATCAAGACGCGAGCTATACTTGACCCCGCCTCTTTCAATGCGGCGTTTGATCAAACCGTTCTTGTCGGACACAGCATGGGCGGCCTTGTTGCAAAACTGCAGGCCAGTCACAGCGACGACAGACTGTGGCGAGCTGTCAACTCCACGCAATTGGATGCCATAACCACTTCGCCCCCCGTTCCCAGCGACACAGCTTCTGCGATCCTGTTCGATCCTGTCCCGTTTGTCAAGAAAGTTGTCTACATCGCCGCGCCACAACATGGTTCCAATTGGACAGTGAATGCACTTGGCAGATTCGGGCAGTGGTTAATCGAAATTCCTGAACAGGTTCAGGGCGATTCTATTGGACGCATTCGCGGAGATCCTGGCTGGTTCAGTGGTCCTGGTTTCAGACCGCCAACAAGCATTGATCATCTCTACCCCGGCAGCAGCATCATGCGTGCAATGAGCCAGCTACGTAAAGGCGATCGCGTTTCTGCGCATTCGATTATCGGCACTGGGTACCTTTTGCCAGATGGCTATACTGGCGACGGCGTTGTCGCTGTCGCCAGTGCACATGTGCCGGATGTGCAGACGGAGTTTTTTGTACAGGCCACCCATTCCGGTATTCTACGAAATCCAGCGGCTGCAGGTGAACTGGCCTGCATCCTGACAAGGTTGCCGTAATTTGGAGTTGTGCTCGAACAGGAATTCAGGAAAATCTGACGTATCAGTCACGCCGTCCGACGTCTTTTGATTTCGGCCACAGAGAACAGTGTATTCTGGAAGACCTGAAAATCATGAAGTATCGAATCCCTTTAATCCTGGCACTGTGGTTCGCCCCTACTCTGACAGCAACGATCTTTGCCTGCGATGAACCAGTTCAGTTGATGATTGGTGACACGGCACCGTCATGGAGCGATTTGACGGGAACCGACGATAAGAAACATTCTCTGGCAGACCTGAAAGACAAACAGGTGATCGTAGTTTGTTTTACCTGCAATGCGTGTCCGTACGCGGTTGACTACGAAGATCGTATGATCGAATTTCATAAGAAGTTCGCTGCACGAAATGAGGGCGTCACCTTGATCGCGATTAATGCAAATCTGAAGCCCGCCGAGCGTCTGGATAAAATGCAGGAACGAGCCAAGGCAAAGGAGTTTCCATTTCCTTACTTGATGGATAAAACGCAAAAAGTTGCTAGTGCCTACGGCGCGAATTTCACTCCGGAATTCTTTGTACTGAATAAAGAACGCCGCATCGTTTATATGGGCGCGATGGATGATCAGACTGCTGCCGACAAAGTGGAACAGCGTTTTGTGGAACTTGCTGTGGAAGCTGCTTTAAAGGGCGAACTGCCCGCGACCAACTCCAATCCCGCAAGAGGATGTTCGATTCCATACAAACGAGTTAAAAGATGATCTCATTCACAAGGAAGTATTCATGCAGACTTTTCAGGGACGAACCGCCTTTCTGACAGGCGCAGCATCAGGGATCGGCCGTTGCATCGCGATCGAACTGGCTCAGGCAGGCTGTCACCTGTGCCTGGTGGATGTGAATGCAGAAGGCTTGAAAAAGCTGGCCGCGGAACTGGAACCATCCGGCGTCCGCACGATGCTGTTCCCCTGCGACCTGACAGATCGCAAAGCAGTTTCAGCCACGATTGCCTTTGCGTTGCATCAATCCGGCGGAATTGATTTGTTAATCAATAACGCCGGTGTCGCGTACTATGGACCGACGGACCAGATGACTCAGGCACAGTGGGATTGGCTGATGACCATCAACTTGCTCGCACCTATTCAGATCACCCACGAGTTGCTGCCCGGCTTGCTGCAGCGTCCGGATGCACATATTGTCAACATGTGCAGCATTTCAGGTCTTGTCGCAGGTGGACGATTTTCGGCATACCACACAAGCAAGTTTGGCTTGATCGGTTTTACGGAATCACTGCGAGCCGAATACGGGCGTCAGGGTCTTGGCGTGACGGCGATTTGCCCCGGTCCGGTGTTGACGAATTTGTATGAGGCAGCGGCCAGCGGTCGTGCCGGTCAAAAGGTTCCGTCGCCGCCGAACTGGATGTGTGCTACACCGGAACGCGTCGCTTCGGTGACACTCAAAGCGATTCGAAAAGATAAGCGGCAGGTTCTGATCACACCAACAGCCCACGCTCTGTTTCAGTTGAAACGCTTTGCGCCGTGGTTGATTGATTTCGTCAATCGCTTCAGCCGCAAAGGTCGCAAGAAACGACAACTGGCAAAGCAGGCCGCTCAGGCAATGCGAATTGAACAACGCCGCGCTGCGTGAGATGGTCCGCCACAAAACACCGCTGTTAGGCCTTAAAAACCGCGTTTCGCCCCAACGGAGCTCAGCATGTCAGCCCCAGGTGAATCGGACACATCCAATGATTGCCCTGAAGGGCAACACCGTTAAGGATTTTTGTAGCTGGATTCGTGAGAATTCGGACATTTGCCATGAAACGCTTCCGAAGTCTCACGACTTTGGCTACGAAAAACTGCTCTTTTCCTCGACGAAAAATCCTTAACGGCGTTGCCGGCAGGGGCAAGGCAAATCTGCGCTGCCTCGCAACAATCAATCCCAAACATATCGTTCGTCACTCTCGATCCCATGTCGCTGGCACAGGAGACGCAGTTCGTCCTGATACGTCATTTTTCGATGATGCTCCTCCTGGTTTTCAATGTAGCGTCGTACCTGATCGATGTTGGATTCGCTGACAGAGAACGCGGCGTATCCTCCCTGCCAGTAAAAACCTGGATACCTGGTCCCATCCGTTTTCATCCACCCTGAACTGGCTTTCTTGACTTCACCGATAACGTCCGTGAGTTTTTGATTTTTGGAGAGGCTGAACAACGCATGGACGTGATCTTCAACACCTCCGATGATAATCGCCGGACTTTCCATCGTTTTGAAAACACCGGCCTGAAACGCGTACCGCGATGGGCGAACGTCTTCGGGAATCCATGCCATGCGATTCTTTGTGCTGTAAACGAGGAGAATCAGGTTTTTTACGAGCGATTGCGACATGGGGGAGCCTCGCCTAATTTGGTTGCGATCCCCTTTCAGAGCATTTGTTTTTTGTTGAATTGCTAACCCAGGGCGTTGCCCTGGGCTGACTTATGGCTGGCGCGTTGGGCCGGAAAACCGGACGCCAAGTCCGGCTGACCGGACACTTATTTATCGAGCGATTCTAAGTCCATTGGCGGTCGCGTTCGCTTCTTTCACAAAGCACCAACGCACAACATCAGAGCCAGTGATGACGCAACTGTTGCCAGCAGTCTCCACAATAGACGTCACGTTGGAAATTGGTGAACGAGTTGGAATTGAGCTGCGTTCGATTGTGATCCGGATGGTGTCGCCTTCATCATTGAATGCGTGCCATGTTCCGGTTGGCAATCCCTCGGGCAGCGGAATCAACTTCTTATCCTTGATATTTTCCAGCGGCAGAGCACCGTCTTTCTGTGGGACAGAATCCGTCGCAACATTCGCAACTGCAGCTTTGGCGCTCTTGCTTCCGACTGATGCCATGGCGGTAGCGTCATTCGATCGAGAGACAACCTGACGAAGTTCTGTGGGGCGATCAGCATCCCAAATGGCCATGAAGGCAGCTGTTACCAGCACAAGTAAGAATACACGAGCGTTCATTGCAGCAACTTTCCTGAAGGCGCAGAATTGCGAATTCTGGAAGGTCTTATCGTCGTTGCAGGAAATGAGCGTTCGGCAAAATCTACCAACTGGTTGTTCTGTCGCACTGTTCGCTTGAGGCAAACCTGCCTGTGCCTGCTAAGCCGGTCATGCGGAATAGTCGTATCCTGAGTCGTCTCGCACGATCCCATGCGGGCATTTACTTACCATAAGGCAGAGCGACTCGCTTGCCCGACGATGAGCGATCGGGCACCGGCAATGGAGGCAGCAACGGTACGTCGTAGCTTACGGGATCCAGCGGATTTTCTGCTGCAGGAGCACCTTCTTCAGAAAGTGGATCAAACAGACCATCTTTCGGCGACAGCGAATTTGAATCCATCGGAGTCATATCCTGCGGCATTGGCATTGGCATTGGCATTGGCATTGGAACCGAATCGCCATCACTCGGTGGCATCGGTGCAGGCTTGGAATTGGAACCAGACGGAATGGGCAGCACATGTGGGCCCGATGGTGCAAACGTGCGAGCATCACCGCCTTGTGAAGGATTGCTATGACCGTTCATCAACGGAGAGTTGTCCGGGTTGTAGTATTCCCATCCGCCACCAGGAGAAAATGTAGTGGCATTTGGCGTGCCGTGTTCACCACAACCACAACCGCTGGGGCTTGACATCGCGGAATTAGCACCTGAATTAAACGTACCGTCAATCTGCCAGTTTGAGGTCATTGCCGCCGAGCATGAATCGCACCCGCAGTCAGCTCCAGTACGCCAGACGGGCTGGCTACAGACGGTTTGCGGATGCATACCTTGATCTGCAACAAACGAACCAGATGCACACTGCGATCCGCCGCACGATGCAGCTCCACAGGCTCCACAACCGCAGTTGTTCCCATGCGAACCTCCAAACCAGGAAGGTGCCGATCGTCGAAACCTGGTGGCCATTTGTTTGAGCGGTCTTTGACGAGTGTGTTGCTGGCAATTTTCTTGACAGCCCTGATCACCCGGAAAGAGCGGAGGTGTGCAGGAACATCCATTGGATCCACCACTGCTGTTGTGAACATTTCCAATGAGGCCGTGCTCACCGCAGCCACATCCGTGATGGCGATTCATACTGCAGCCAACCAAGCCAGCAGTAAAAAGACAGGTCAATACAAGTACGCGATTGAACATGTAACTCATTCCAATGAGATCAGCACCGTCGGATCAAAGCGAGCGTTTCGCAACCTGATTCGAGGTATCTGATTCATCGGAAATTCGATTTGGTAAACTTTAACGGTTGCGTCGAGATTTCTGATAATAGCGAGTTTTCCTGGGGGTGCGAGATTTGTTGGATCGTAAACCAGTGGATAAAATCCGGCGAAATCTGCTGCTTGGTAGAAATCCCTTGCTGAACCATTTTAAAGTTGCGATCTTTGGCGTCCCGTGTGACAAATTGTTCGAAAAGAGGCGTGCCTATCATAACCCGAAGCGTCAGCGAGGGAGTTGTTGGCGCGCTGCCGAAACAACACAAGTCAATCCCTCACTCACGTTTCGGGTTGTGATGTTGGCATACGAGCAACTTCAAAACTGACGAATCGGGTTACGATTAAATCCACAGCCTCATTTCTGACCGCGCAAAGTATAACGAAGAACTACTTTCCCCAATGTCCTCGAATTCTCCATCGCCGCCCGCCAAACATGAATCCGATTTAAGCAATGTCGTTATTTGTTGCGAACGTGCCACAATCTCTGGTCGCCAAACAAAGGTGCTGCGGCGAATTGGAATCACTCTGCTGCTCGCCTCGCTTCTTCTGAATGTCTGGTTCATCTGGCAACCATTTTCCTATCGCCGCCCGGGAATCGCAGAGCAACATCTCCAGGGAACGTCAGGAGCTTCAGACCGCATCGCAGTGATCAATTTTGAAGGAACGATCAGTCCACCATTCACCAGTCGCTGGTTGCGGCAGCTGAAGCAGGCTCAGGAAGACAAATCCATCCATGGCGTACTGCTTGTCATTGACAGCCCCGGAGGTTTTGTGGCGGACAGTCACCAATTGTATCGCGAGATTCAAAAACTGGCGAAAGAGAAACCCGTCAATGTGGCAATGAAACGCATCGCTGCATCCGGTGGGTACTACATCGCAATGGGTATCGGAAAAAAAGGAGTGATCTATGTCGAACCGACAACCTGGACGGGATCGATCGGTGTCATCATTCCTCGATACAACGCGACGGACCTGGCGGAGAAATTCGGTGTGAAGTCTGAGCCCCTCGTGACTGGTCCTTTGAAAGACACGCTGAATCCATTTCGCGACATGACAGATCATGAAAAGACTGTCTGGGGCGAGATTATGGAGGATGCGTTCAGCCGCTTTGTGACAGTGATTGCGGACAATCGCCCCGAGCTTGACGATGCCGCCGTTCGGCAATTGGCCACAGGTCAGATTTACACAGCCAATCAGGCTGTCGAGAACCATATGGTGGATAAAATCGGATACGTCGAAGACGCTATTGAAGAGATGGCGAAGACGTTGAAGTTAACTTCCTATGAGGCGATTGAGTACCGGTCCTCACCAGGAATTGTAGACATGCTGATCGGGGCGAATGCATCTCAGCCTAAAACTTTGAGCGATCAGATTCTTCAGGCCAGTGTGCCGCAGGCAATGTATTACGCTTCATGGAATCCGTGGATTCCATAGGTTCGTTGTGATTTCCAAGGTGTACGGTGTGAACCTGACAAACAAAGGAGGCTCGACCTGAAAACTGGTCGAGCCTCTCATGGAACGCGGTCAGAAGCTGGCACAAGCAACTTGCGTGTAGTTGTTTTTTGCACTGTTTCTGCTGCGTTGAACAGGGCTATTCTGCAGGTTCTGCTGCTGATGGAGATGGTGCAGGAGCTGGTGCGGTTTCAGCCTGTGCTGGTCCAGGATCAGCCACAGGAACCAGGTGCTGCCCATCAGAAATACCGCAGCCGCCCGAACAGCTGGAGCACGATGAAGCAGCAACTGTTCCACAACCTGACTGGCAATGGTGGTGGTGTGGCTTCACGCACTTCGGTTTCGGACAGCGAACCTTTGGAACACGAACGTGTTCGCACTTGGTGCAACATTTATTGACTCGTGCGTTTGCGTCATTGGCAATGAAACCGAATACCATCGCAAATGCAGCGACACTCATCATCAACTTTTTCAACATACTTGGACTCCATGATTGTAATAACAGGTGATAGCAGACACAGTTGGCAGACACAGTTGGCGGGTAACAAGAATCTACAACATGGATCGCAGACGTCGTGATCGATCTGGGCAAATGCTGCAGTTTGGAAATTGAACCGGATCGATTGATTTCAATCGAACCATTCTGGCGGCTGTCCGAACAAATCGCGTTGCGTAGTTTACATTTGATTCTGCCGTTCGCGCAGACTTTGCATGGCCTGAAGCCGACAATGTCTAACGACTCTACCAAATGTAAAGAGCGGCCAACGCAATCAGATCATTGCGATGGCTTTTTGAAACGAGCGTACATTTCTTTGCCAATCGCGACGCGGTCCCGAACCTGAGTCTTCGGCAGAGCTTCAAGGCGGTCCAGATCTGCGAAAAGCAAGTCTGAGAGTTCAGGCTCTGTTTGCTTCAAAGTGACAATGTCCGCACGCAGTTTTTTCAGGTCAAACAGATGAATTCCTGCTGCATCAGCATCCGCGAGCGTCAGTCTCACTCGATCATACATTGTGATCTTTGCAACGGCAGCAACTTCGGGATCGGGTTCTTGTTGCGACTGACACCCCTGCGTTGCACACGCACCAACAAGCGTCAGGAACAAGTGAAACGACATGCGAATGAGAACAGGCATGGGCATTGATGACTCCTTTGTTTCAGGTTTCACGCCATATTCCAATGACGAATTTAGATTTTAGTTATTAAAGAATGCCTTTGCTAATGCGATTGCAAAGATAGTTCCTTGCAGTTCCAGTGCGGGAATGGTGTAATTATTTCAGCCCGAGACGCGAATCTTCTGCCCAAATTGGCACGTTCAACTTCCGGTGGCAAGAATGAACATACTGATCGTGCCGATGCCCTGACCCATATTCAGACAGGCAGGCCGCCATGAAATTCGACGAGTTGCCAGTACGTTATCATCCCGATTCAACGACGCATGCCCCAGAGATGGCGAACCCGTCCAATAAAAGCATTACGGATGCGTCGGAAGTAATTGAGGCTGACGATCATTTCTTCCTATCGACGGAGGATGATTTGCAGAAAGGCGTCGGGCACAGCGCTGCAGATGTCGAGAAGACGGCGATTCTTTATTGCGGCAGCCAAAGGACGCAAAGCCATGATGATCATGAGGATACGTTAGAAGGGCAAATTCTTGGACGATTCTGCCTTGAAAAACAAATCGCGCGCGGCGGAATGGGAATCATATTCCAAGCCCGCGACGTCGAACTTGACCGCGAAATTGCTGTCAAGTTCCTGTTGAAGCAACATCAGAATAAGCCCCATTTGCATCGTCAGTTCACAAACGAAGCACGCATCACGGGGCGGCTGCAACATCCCGGGATTGTTCCAATTTACGAAACCGGGATCTCGTCTGAAGGACGCCCCTTCTTTGCAATGAAACTGGTCAAGGGAAAATCGCTTGCCGACCTTCTGGCTGCGCGATCTTCTGTAAATGAAGATATGTCACGGCTGTTGAATGTTTTTCAAAGTGTTTGCCAGACACTGTCGTATGTCCACGCCTGCGGAGTCATTCATCTGGACATCAAACCGGCTAACATTATGGTGGGAGAGTTTGGTGAAGTTCACATAATGGATTGGGGATTAGCGCTTACGACGAATGATATCGGGTGGTCCACCGGACATTCGAATGAAGCAGAACAGAATCAGAACAGCAATCAATCAGAAATGCTCTCGACGACACCGCCAGGAATTTCTGCAAGTGCCCCGAATGTTGATGCACCGGTCAACGCTGTCTGTGGAACTCCGGCCTACATGTCACCAGAACAGGCAAGAGGTTTTCACGCAGGCATCAGTTCGGATCTTTTTGGACTTGGCGGAATCCTGTGCGAGATTCTTACTGGTCACCCGCCGTATTGCGGAGTCAATTTTTGGGACGTTTGTTTTAAGGCGACGAAGGCGGATTTGGGCGAGACGTTTTCCACGCTTATCGCCAGTCGAGCCGACGGCGTGCTTGTCAGACTGGCAATGAAGTGTCTGTCTCCCGAGCCTGGATCGCGGCCAGCAAATGCCGGAGTGGTTGCGAATGAACTCTCAATTTACCTTGAATCGTTGCTGAAGCGCGCGGAAAGCGATCTGGAGCGTTTCTTTGAACTGAGTCTCGATTTGTTCTGCATCGCAGGGCTGGATGGTTATTTTCGCCGAGTAAATTCGAACTTTCAACGTGTACTTGGTCATTCCGAGCGAAGTCTGCTTTCGCGACCGTTCATGGATTTCGTGCACCCGGATGATCGTGCCCAAACAATCAGTGTGATGTCTCAATTGCAGGCCGGACGACCGGTTGTTGAATTCCAGAATCGTTACAGCGCCAGCAACGGCACTTGGCGCAGGTTCGAATGGACTGCGAAGTCCATCCCCGATGATAACATCATTTTCGCCGTTGCCAGGGACGTGACGAACCGCGTAGGATGACGACGGATTATGCGAGCATCGCAACCATGGTGGTCGGCGTCGGCTCATCGTGACAGTGCAGGGTGATTTTGAGTCTGCGTGACTCCGCAATTGAATCAGCGAAACTTAAATCACAACATCAGGGCGTGGCGGACTTATCACCAGCAGCCGTTCCGACACCCGTCGGAGCACCGGGAGCTGGTTCCGGATTCGCTGGCATTTCAACAGAATTCGATGAGCCACCACAGCCGGAAACGGCAGCAGCCGACAACATGCCTGCGATGACGATACACTTGAAATAATATCGGTTCATAAAACTCTGCATTCCTGCCACAACGTTAAAACTCGCCGACTGTCTTTCCATCCTGCATCGCTGTCAAGCGACGGAAAGTCTCTGTATCGATATTCTTTGAGAGAGCTCGCACAGAGCCATCGGCCAGTGCAAACTGGATGATACCCGTGTGAAAACTTTCGAACTGATACCAGTTCTGGGTGGCCGTGTTGGAAAGGCCATACGCCTGCATCATGATGCCGCCACTGATCCATGAGAAATTGTAGTCGGACCCGCCGGTGACTTCCCCAAACAACAACGTGTTGCTTGTACCATCGGTAACATCACGAAAGTTGAATTTCGTGCGAGATCCAAAAATGCCCTTCTCCGGTGCCCAGGCATTTGAGAGGTTCCCAAATCCCCCGGCCACACCCAGATAGTTAGATGGACCCAACGAAAGATTTGCCGGGTTAAAAGAATAAATTGTCGCACTACCCAGGTTTGTTCCAATTTCGTACGTATGCAAGAGCGCGACCTGTCCCAACTTTCCTTCTTCCGTATCAGATGGGCATCGGACTGCCGAGAGCTTGGCTTGAGCGACTGCAAACGTGGCATTGTCGTTGAAGTATCCAGTCTCCGGCAGCAGGCTCCCTGGACTCATTGGATCTGGCCGACGATCGACGCCCTTCCAGACGTTGATCCTGTCGTACACGACGCTCTGTTCAAGCTGTGGCAACAATTGCGGAACGATGCCAGTCCATTGATGATCGAAAAAACCACTAGGCGCGGGCACGACAGTATGCGCCGCACCGAGATATCCTGCAGGGAACCGGCTGTAGGTGTCATGAAAATTGTGGCAGGCGAGAGCAAGTTGTTTCAGATTGTTCTTGCACTGTGTTCGGCGAGCGGCCTCGCGAGCCTGCTGGACGGCAGGCAGCAGCAATGCAATCAGTATCGCGATGATCGCTATCACGACGAGCA
>Ga0105046_10008367_pt1 | contig 16259 bp, 18 predicted proteins | sample MAT03_FD_78385 | JGI IMG/M metagenome (GOLD analysis project Ga0105046, IMG submission 78385) | Freshwater microbial communities from Lake Fryxell liftoff mats and glacier meltwater in Antarctica - MAT-03 (megahit assembly) | ecosystem: Environmental > Aquatic > Freshwater > Ice > Liftoff...
AACCCGTTCACCAGGGCGGAGTAACACCGCCGGAGTCGCGTTTCCAACGGAAGCGTGCTGAAGTCATACGCGGCACCGTACCAGACTCATAAATTTGTGTAGAGACCAATGCTCCCCAGCGGGGAGAGGTGGGAAGACTCTAGCGCCGATGTCACGAATCAACCGCATTTGGCGCAACTCAATCCAGTGAATCCCCGTCGCGGAACCACGCGAGTCGCTCGGCGCTCACCGGTTCGCGGTGCGGTTCGCCGGCGAACATCAGCCCCATCGAGTTGATGACGCGGTGGGCGGTCGGGTCCGGGTTCGGGATCAGCCCGCGATGCAGCACCCCCAGCGGGTGGCCCGGCGGCGGGTTCTCCAACACCGTGCAGTTGTTGACGACGACGATATGCGCCCGTGACGGCGGCCCCAACACGTTCACCGCGTGCCGCATCAACTCGTCGTCGCCCTCCTTCGTCATCGGCTTGTTCCGCCGCAGGTACTCGAACGCGCTGCCCTCGCCCGCCGCGCGGAACGGATCGTGGAGGAACAGTTGGCTTTCCACGGTGGTCGGTTCGTACCCGAGCAGGAGCAGCGACACGTCGGCCGCGCCGTCTCGGTGGAAGCGGGTGGACACCTGCTGATCGAACCGCCCGACCCTCTCCACGACGAACGGCCGGGGCGACAGGCGGTTGAACGCGAAGACGACATCCAGCATCGCCCGTCGCAGTTCCGTTGAAGTCGGCTGTTCCTGATCGGCCGCGAAGGTGCAATACCCCTTTTCCACCGGCGAGGTCCGCCACACCTCATCGAAGTAGGCGAGCGCCCACCGGCGGACGGACTTCGAGTCGAGTTCGGGCATCATCATGACCGGCACCTCCGCGTTTCACACCACCAACATCGCGTCACCGTAACTGAAGAAGCGGTATTCGCTCGCCACCGCCTCGGCATACGCCCGCTTCAACAGTTCACTTCCGCACAGCGCTTGCACCAGCAACAGCAGCGTCGTTCGCGGCAGGTGAAAGTTCGTTACCAGGGCGTCCACCGCGCGGAACCGATACGGCGGGTGGATGAACAGGTCCGTCGGCCCCCGGAACGGCTCCGCCGTTCCGCTTCGCGCCGCCGTCTCCAGCGTCCGCGTGGTGGTCGTACCGACGGCGATGACCCGCCCGCCGGCGGCGCGCGTGGCGTTCACCCGCACCGCCGTGTCCGCCGACACGTCGGCCCATTCCGCGTGAATTTGGTGTTGCGTCGGGTCGTCCGCCTTCACCGGCGCGAACGTGCCCAATCCGACGTGCAGCGTCACCCGCGCGACGCCCACCCCCTGCCCTTCCAACTCCGCGAGCAGGTCTTGCGTGAAGTGCAGCCCGGCGGTCGGCGCGGCCACGGACCCGGCGGCGGCGGCGTACACGGTCTGATATCGGTCGCGGTCGGTCGGCTCGTCTTCGCCCTTGCGGATGTACGGAGGCAGCGGGATGTGGCCGTGGACCGCGAGCAACTCGGCGGGCGGCCCGGCCGGGTCCGGCGTCATCAGCCAGTGGCGGTCGTCGGTGCGGGCGACCAGCGTCAGTCGGAGGCCGGAGTCAGTGACGCAAACCTCGCCCGGTTGGACGAAGCCCCGCGTTTGCGCGAGCAACTCCCACGCCCCATCGGGCTGTTCGGACAGGAACAGCCCTTCCCACCGCCCGCCGGTTTGCTCCCGCCGGCCGACCAACCGCGCGGGCAGAACCTTCGTGTCGTTCAACACGAGTAAATCGCCGGCGCGGAGGTACTGCGGCAGGTCGCGGAAGTGGCGGTGCGAGAGGGTGCCGGCCGCGCGATCGAGGACGAGCAACCGGGAGTCGTCCCGCCGGGCCGCCGGGTGCTGGGCGATCAGGCGGTCGGGCAAATCGTAGTCGAAGAAGAGCGACATGAGTGCGAGCAAGTCGGTCCGTCTCGGCCAGACGGACCAATTCGGGGTGGGTGTTACTTCAGCGCCTTCAGGAACTCGTCGAACGCCTTCTTGTTGGCCGCGACCGTCTTCGCCGGCCCCACCAGCCAGATGTAGTACTGCTCGCCGTCCTTGTTCTCCCACACGACGTAAAGTTGGCGGTAGTCGGCCAGCGGGGTGGCCTTGGGGGCCTTGGGGAACGCTTTCTTCAGAAAGGTGCCGGTCACGTCCTGGTAGGTCGCGTCCACCCCGCCGACTTTCAACTTCTCGACTTTCTCCTTACGGCCTTCCTCGTCGAACTTGGCGAGCTGCCGCTTCAAGTTCTGCTCGACGGTGCCGGCCGACTTCAACTCGAACACCGAGATGTCCGCGTCCTCCTTGTCCCCGGCCACCTTCGGCACGGTGAACTGGAGGGTGCGCATCATCCCCGGCTTGGCCAGGGCGTTCCAGTTGCCGGGGGTGGTGGCCTTCAGGGTGCCCACCTTCACTTCGACCCCTTTCTTGTCGTCGGCCAGGGCGACACCGCCGAACGCCACGGTCAGCACGGCCGTCAGCACACTTCGCATGGGAACTCTCACTTCGGTTGCGGAAACGGGAGGGGGAACGGAACCGTCCGGGCATTGTAGGCCGCGCGCGGCCCGAACGTACCCGTTCTCGGCGGGCAGCGTCACACCAGGATTTTGCGCGGCACCTCGCCGGCCACGTCGGTCAGCCGGTACTGGCGGCCGTTGTGGAAGTACGTCAACTTCTTGTGATCGACGCCGAGCAGGTGCAGCATGGTCGCGTGAAGGTCGTTCACCGACGTGCGGTCCACAACGGCCTTGTGGCCGAACTCGTCCGTCTCCCCGTAGCTGGCCCCGCCCTTGATGCCGGCCCCGGCCATCCAGGTGAGGAACCCGCACCGGTGGAACGGCCTCCGGCGTGGGCACCGGAGCCACTCAGGAAAACCAAGCCCGAAATGCGGAGGATCGGCAACGTTCCCCCTTTTGAACACCCCCTCTCCGGGACCGAGAGGGGGCCGGGGGGTGAGGTCTTCCGCCCTGCCAGAAACTTTTGCCAGCCCCCCCCACCCGTCGGGTGAGCTTCGCTCACCGCGCCGACCTCCCCCACGAGGGGGGAGGTGGGGCCTTCTCCCTTCTCGAACAAGGGATTTTACACCAATCACCCCCACCTCCCCCCTCGCGGGGGAGGTCGATCCGAGCCGGAGGCGAGGAGCGGGTGGGGGGAATCAACACCAACTGCGTAACTCGCAACCGGATCGCGTCGAATCGTACGCCTTGGGGCGACCGCCGGAACACCTCATCCCCGCCGGGGAGAGGTCGGTTGCGCGGCAACCGGGCGAGGTAACCACATTCTGCCCAATTCCCCCACCTGTCAAAAAATTTTCTTCGGCGAGACCGCAAAGATCAGGCACTGGAATACCATGCGGATGAAAGACTTACAGACGATTCATGCGCCGCGTGAGACACTTTTTGTCCCACAATCGGCTTCTCCCCCTTGTACTCTTTTTGCGAGCAATTAAGATTGCGGCAGGTGAGGGAAAAGCAGGCCGAAAACGGCCGGGAAAAGTGAGAAAACGGCCTGGGGAAGTGAGAACGATGCGTCGAACTTCATTGCTTCAGCCGACTCATCAAACTCCCAGAAAATGCTCGGCGATTTGGGAACTCTGCGAAGTCAACTGGGTCTAAGTGGGAGTCGCAAAGTTGTGGTGAAAGTTCCACGACCGAGACGGAGTAAGAGTCCCGGCAGGCACGGCTGCAAGCTTGCCAGGCGACTGCGAAACGCAGCTACCGAATATCGAAACACTGAAAGCGGAAAGCGAAACAAGAGGGGTGTGGGTCTTAGCGAGGAGGTCTTGGGGTAGTTACCAAGATCACCACACCCCTCACTTAGAGAATAGTGCGTCGTTTCGGGGTTTCAAACAGAAATCCCCAATTTCCGACATCCCATTCGTGGTAGAAGTCGGAAATTTCGACGCCCGGGAAAACCTGACCGGCACTTTCGCCGGCAGGCTTATTAGGTCCGTGAAGGCCACCAGGTTCGTATCGCCAAGCCTGTTTGGGGTACAGGACGATTCCTGATCTTCACCTTGAGGAGGTCCGCACTATGTTCGCGAAACTGTGGAAGGACGAGGCCGGCTTCGTGGTCAGCGCCGAGCTGATCTTCATCGCCACCCTGCTGGTCATCGGTCTGGTCACCGGCTGGGTTGCCGTCCGCAACGCCGCCGTGTCCGAGCTGACCGAAGTGGCCCTCGCCCTCGCCAACGTCGATCAGTCCTACAGCTACACCGGTCTCTCGAACTGCGCCAGCATGACCAGCGGCGCGAATGTCACCGACCTCGACGGCGTGATCACCAGCGGTCCCGTGCAAGCCGCCGTGAGCGACATCACCATCACCCTCTGCCCGTAAATCACCCGCCCCGCGGTTGGTTAAGGAACGGGTTCCGGTCTCCGGAACCCGTTTCCGTTCCCGGAAGGCAGTCCGTCAGAATCCCGAACCCGCTTTCGTCCCTTTCGGATCCGGCAGCCCCCCCTTTTGCCGCGTCCACACCGAGACTTCCCGTGTCCACGCCGGACTTCTTCCCCAACGCCCTGTTCGCCTGGGTGTTCTGCTGCGTCGTGATCGCGCTGACCCTGGTCGCCGCCTACATCGACACGAAATACGCGAAGATTCCCAACCGACTCACCGTCATCACGCTGGCCGTCGGCGTCCTGTTCACGCTCACCCGGAGCGTCTGGCAGGCGGCCGTCGATCACCCGCTGTTCGCCTTCGACACCGGTGCCGCCTGGCTGGGGGGCCTCGACGGGTTGCTGTTCGCGATCCTCGGCTTCCTGCTCGCCTTCGGCGGCTTCTTCCTCTTCTGGATTTTCGGAATGGCCGGCGGCGGGGACGTGAAACTCATGGCCTCCCTGGGCGTCTGGTTCGGCCCGAAACAGTTCGTGGTCCTGTGGGTCATGAGCGTCGTCGCCCTGCTCTTCTGGTCCGGGTTCATCATCGTGTACGCGAAACTCGCCGGGAAGAAGACGCTCGGCCCCAAGCAACCGCCCCTCCCGAAGAAGGGCGGCAAGTATCAGCCGAGGAAGCGCGGCCTGCAGGTGACGTACTCCGTGCCGGTCGCCATCGCCACCGTCGCCGTCTGCCTGTGGATGTACCGGTTCGACTTGCAACTGGCGACGCCCAAACCCCCACTCGCCGACCAAACCGGAGGGCCGACCGATGCGCCGACCAAACCCGACTAAACGAGCCGGCTTCGTGTCCTCCGTGGAAGTGCTGTTCGTCCTGCCGGTCCTGCTGCTGATCGTGTTCGCGCTGGTCGAGTTGTCGCTGCTGTTGGCCGCCGAGCGGAAGCTGGCGGAAGTCAGCGGCGTCGTGGCGCGGACCGGCTCCCTCGGCGGGACGACCGAAGACATGGAAGCGGTCATGAAGTCCGCGGCCGGGGAGAAGTGGAAAGACCACGTCGTCCTGAAGGTGGCCCCGGAAAACCCGAAGGACCGGATTCAGGGCCGACAGTTGGACGTGACCGTCACCCTGCCGGCCCGATACGCCGGCCCGAACCTGTTGCGTTCGATTGGCATCGACCTGACCGGGGCAACACTTGTCGGCCGAACCGTCATTGTAGTTGAGTGAACTTGCGGCGGAATTCTCGCCGCCCACTTGAACCCGTTCGATTGTCTGCGATGATTGGGCAACGGCGAGTCGCACCTCCGATCCCACACTCCCACCACCGTCGAGGCACAACATGAAAGCCAGCACGCTGTTCGCCATCACCGTGTCGCTCTTACTCGGCCTGGGGGCCGTGGCCGGGGCGCGGTACGCCGGCCTGTTCGACAAGAAGGATGTGCCGATGCCGGCCAAGGAGCCGCCGATCCGGGTGCTGGTGGCGGCCGCCAACCTGTTCCGGGGCGTGACCGTCACCGCCGATCAAGTGGCGGTGGTGGAAGTGCCGTCGGAGTCCCCGCAATACGGGCAGTACAAGCGGGACCAGATCAAGTTCCTGCCGCCCCGCGCGGCGGCCGCGGCGTTCCGGGTGCCGCTGCGGAACATCGAAGCGAACACGCCGCTGACGAAGGAGTTGTTCGAAGAGATCGACCTGCCGGGCTCGATCAGCGAGCGGCTGGGCAAAGGGATGAAGGCGGTGAACGTGTCGGTGCAGAAGGGCAACGCGGCCGGCGGCGTCATCCGTACCGGGGAATACGTGGACGTGATGCTCACCACCGACATCAACTACCGGGGCGAGAAGTTCACGGACAGCCTGAAGACGGCGTGCATCGCCCGCGGGTGCAAGGTGATCATGAAGCGGAACACCATCTGGACCCCGCTCGCGGCGGACCCGGACGGCAAGCCGGTGAACTTCACCCTGGAGGCGAACCCGTACCGCGCCCTCCTAATCGAGTTCGCGTCGAACCGCGGCACCCTCAGCCTGCTGCCGACCGCCGCCCCGGTGTCTTCGGGCGGGACCGGCTCGTTCAGCGACCTGGCCAGCACGGAGTACGGCGGCGAGCAGGACCGCGTGGACGCCACCAACCGGGGCGATCAGACCGTGTCCAGCCGGGATCTGATCCGCATCTTCGGGCTGATCCCGCCGCCGCCGGTGGTCGCCGCCCCGCCGCCGCCCCCGCCGGTCGTCACCCGCAACATCAGCGGCACCGAGTTCGCCCCGTCCAAGTTGTTCACGACGGACGGCGCGCCGCTCGGCACCGCCCCCCCCGGTTCGACCGCCGACAGCGTGATGAGGGGGAGCCGCCCGGCCCAGCCGGCACCGGCACCCGCGCCCCCGACGACGGACGGGTTCATGTTCAACGCCCCCGTGCCCCAGAAGGCCGACTGCCCCACCTGCCCGAAGAAGTGACCGCCCCCCGGCGCGAAGTCGGCCCCGGCACTCCGGCCGGCGGCCGACGATTCGGCCCTCCCGACCCGCGAGACGGCCCATGACGACTCGACACCCCCGCCGCCGCGACGGCCTCATCCTGCTGCTCCTGCTGCTCCTGCTGCCGGGGCTGTTCCTGTTCGTCGTCCTCGTCCTGTCCATCGACCGCGGCCGCCGCGACACCGCCGAGTTGCGAAACGCCGGCGTGTCGGCGAGCCTCGCGGCGGCCGCGGAGTTGGCGTCCGACGACTTGCTCACGGCCGACGCGAACCGGCTGGACCCGCTCCTGACCGCCGGTCGTAAGTCCGCCAAGGAAATCGCGGGGATGAACAAAGCGGGCGGGAAGGCGGTGTCGCTCGCGGACGCCGACGTGGTGTTTGGCTATTCAACCCAGGGCTTCGGCGGCACCTTCACACCGTTGAATCCGACCGGCCCGACCCCCGACTGGTCGCACCTGAACGCCGTTCAGGTGACGACCCGACTGGCGGCGAACGCGGACAAGTCCACCCGCGTGACGGCCATGTTCGACACGGCCGTCACCGGCTTCCGCCCGACGATGACGCGATCCGTCCCGATGGTTCCGTTCGCCCTGTACGACGGCCCGACGGATGCGACCCCTCCGAACGTCACCAGTTGGTCGAAGGCCCTCGCGGGCGGAACGGATCAATATCAATACACCACGGCCACCGGCCCCGCGTCGGGGATGGACGGACTCCGCGAGGTGGTGGTCGTGATCGGTTCGCCGACGGACCCCACCTCCCCGCCGGTCGTGCCGACGTACGTGTTGAACATCGGGGCGACGGAGTCCAAGGATGTCACGCTCGCCCAAATCGGCCTCGGCGTCCGGCCCGCCGACCTGAGCGAACCGTCGTTCGGCGGCGAATTCTCGCTATTGCCGGACACGATGACGAAGCCGGTGGTCGGCACCTCCGGCGCGCTCGACGGGCGGCTCCAAGATGTGGCGGATGCCTTCGGCACGGTGATCGGCCAGAAGCGAGTTTGGCCGCTGTTCGCCGAAGTGGGCGACGACGGCCGGCCGGTGGTAAACGGCTTCGTCGCGGCCCGGCTGTTGAAAGTGGAGTATGTTTCCGGAGGTTCGGCCGTCCGGCTGACCCTGCAAGAGGCGGTGTTGGCCACGCCGACGGCCGTCACGCGACCCGCGCCGGTGACGGGAAGCCGCCTCCCCCCGGCGCAGAAGTCGGTCGGCAAGGTCCGCCTCGCCGGCTGACGGCTCCCGTATCACCCGTAACGGACACCGGCCTCGGCCGACGGACAACACCCCGATGGACTCCGACATCCCGATCCCGCTGAGCCAGGCCCCGCTCCCGCCGCGGCTGCTCAAACTGAAGGCGGATCTGCAGAAGCGGATCGTCGAGTTGCTGGATTTGTCCAAGTTGAACAAGTGGAAGCCGGACCGCCTTCAGAAGGAAGTCCGGTCGCTCGCCACCCAACTGGCGGCGCAGTCGTCGGAGCCGATGACGGACGCGGAGCGGGAGCGGATCATCGGCGAGGTCATGGCGGACGTGTTCGGCCTCGGCCCGCTCGACCCGCTGATGACCGACCCGACCATCTCCGACATTCTGGTGAACGGGGCGAAGACGGTGTACGTCGAACGGAACGGGCGGCTGGAACTGACCACCGTCCGCTTCCGGGACGACGCCCACCTGCTCCAGATCATCCAGCGGGTGGCGTCGCGGGTGGGCCGCCGGACGGACGAACTGTCGCCGATGGTGGACGCCCGGCTGGAAGACGGGTCGCGGGTGAACGCCATCATCCCGCCGGTGTCGCTGCACGGGCCGGTGCTGTCCATCCGGCGGTTCGGCATCCGGCTGGGCGGGGACGAGTTGCTGTCCAACCGGACCATGCACCCGGACGTGCTGGAATTCCTTCAGGCGTGCGTCCGGTGCCGGGTGTCGATCCTCATCTCCGGGGGCACCGGCAGCGGCAAGACGACCATGCTGAACGCCCTGTCCCAGTACATCGACGACAACGAGCGGCTAGTGACGATCGAGGACTCGGCCGAACTGAAGCTCCGCCAGCGGCACGTCATCGGGCTGGAGACGCGGCCGCCGAACGTGGAGGGGAGTGGCGAGATCCGCCAGCGGGATTTGGTGAAGAACGCCCTGCGGATGCGGCCCGACCGGATCATCCTGGGCGAGTGCCGGGGGGGCGAGGCGCTGGACATGCTCCAGGCCATGAACACCGGCCACGAGGGGTCGCTCACCACCGTCCACGCGAACGACACCCGCGACGCCCTCACCCGCCTGGAAATGATGGTGATGATGGCCGGGTTCGAGTTGCCGGTGCCGGTCATCCGGTACTACATCGCCACCGCCATCACCCTGGTCGTGCATCTGTCCCGGCTGAAGGGCGGGGCGCGGCGGCTGATGCGGGTGTCCGAGGTGGTCGGCCTGGACCCGGCCCCGTATGACGTGCGGGACGTGTTCGAGTACCGCCAACTGGGGGTGCGGGACGGCCGCGCGTTCGGCGAGTTCCGCGGCACCGGCTACCGCCCGAAGGTGCTGGACCGGCTCCGCATGAACGGCATCGAGTTGCCCGACGCCCTGTTCGAACCCCGCACCCTACCCGACTCCCCGATCGAGGGCTGACCCGCGATGTCGCTGTCGTCTCTGCCCCCCTGGGTGCTGCTCGCCGCCCTCGGCGTACTCGTCGTCCTCGGCCTGGTGCTGCTCGTCCGCGGGCTGTCCGGCTCCCGCGCGGCCGAACCGCCGCCCGTCCCGCTGGTGGCCGAGGAGGACGCCGGCGAGAGCGGCATCTTGGGCGACGGGGGCGAGAGCGGCGTCCACGGCGACAGCGTGTACGGCAGCGGCATCCTGCTCCGCGGGGCCGAAGTCACCCTCACCCCGGCGGACCAGCCGAACGGGGTGTTCGACCGTTTCGACCGGTGGTTCGAGCGGGCCGTCCGGTGGAGCGGGCTGGGCGCGTCCCCGACCGGGGCGGTCGCCCTCATGTGCCTGCTGGCGGTCGCTGTCGGGGCGGCGCTGGACTTTTGGCAGGGCCGCCTGTGGCTGACCGTCGCCGGGGCCATGCTCGGCCTGATGCTGCCGCTGATCGCCATCGCCGTCCTCCAGGGGCGGCACCGGCGGACGCTACAGAACCAGTTGCCCGACGCGCTGTACCTGATGTCATCGGCGCTCCGCTCCGGCCAGACCATCGAGCAGGCCATCGACCTGTACGCGCAGCGGGGGAACCGGCCGCTGGCCGACGAGTTCCGCCACACGTCCGGGCTGCTGCGGCTGGGCTGGTCGCCCACCGCCGCCCTGCAAGCCACCGCCCCCCGCGTCGGCCTGTTGGACTTCAACCTGCTCGCCTCCACCGTCGGCCTGTACACGCAGACGGGCGGCAACCTGGCCCTCATGATGGACCGGCTGGCGGCCAGCGTCCGCGACCGCAACCAGTTCCGCGGGCAGTTCGCCGCGCAGACGGCCCAGGCCCGCATCGTGGCCATCTTCCTGGGCGGGGCGGCCCCCCTGTTCCTCATCGCCTACGCCCTGTTCGAGCCGGACTATGTGCAAACCTTCTTCGCCTCTGCCCGCGGCTGGCTGACCGTTTGCGTGTGCCTGTTGATGGAAGTGATCGGCGTCATCTGGGTGTGGAAACTGCTGAAGATCGATTACTGACCGCCGACTCGCACACCGAAGGGGATTCGCAATGGACGGGTGGCTCGGGTACGTTGTGGTCGGCGTCGCCGTGACCGCCGTGTCGCTGACGGTCGCGGCCGTCCTGCGGCTGGTGTTGGGTCGCCGCGCGCCCGCGTCGGCCGTCCCGTTCGACGCCGAGGAGTCTCAGCACGAACTGATCCTGGGGGACATGACCAACGCGCTCTCCCTCCAGACCCCCACCGGCGGCCGCGACCGCGAACAGATCCTGCCCGAACTGCGGAAGGCCGGGTACTACCGGCCGACCGCCCTGGTCGAGTTCCAGGCGGTGCGAACGTTCCTCATCCTGACCCCGCTGGTGGCGGGGGTGGCGGTCGCCACGACGGTGTCCGGCCCGGTCATCCCGTGGGCGCTGGCCGGCGGGCTGGTGATGGCGATGGTCGGCTTCTCGATCCCCCGGCTGTACGTCGCGGCCAAAGCGAGCGCGCGGCAGCGGGAGGTGGAGCGGGGGCTGCCGATCTTCGCCGACCTGCTGTCCATCGCGCTCATGGCCGGGCAGAGCCTGCTGCTGGCCATGGCGCGGGTGACGGAGCAGTTGCGGTTCTCGTACCCCGGCCTGGCGGGCGAGTTGGAGATCGTCCTGCGGCAGGCCGAGTTGGTCAACCTGGCCACCGCCTTCGAGCTGTGGGCCGAGCGGTCGCAGGTGGACGAGGTGCGGAACATCTCGGTCATCGTCACCCAGTCGCAGCGGCTGGGCAACGACCCGTCCACGGTGCTGATGGACTACGCCACCAACCTGCGGGTGGGCCTCCGCCAGAAGGCCGACGCCCAGGCCCAGCGGACCGGCTTCTGGCTGCTCTTCCCGACCATCGGGTTCCTGTGGGTGCCGGCCGTCATCATGCTGCTCGCCCCGGCCTTCTTCGAGTACGGGCAGAAGCGGGAGGAGAACAAGAAACTGCTGCAGGAAGGGAGCAACACGGTGAACGACTTGAGGCCGGGCGAGCCGACCCCACTGCCTTCCGTCCCGACGCTGGGCAACTGACGGCAGGTGGTGGGAAAGGTCCGGATCGTCTCTCACAGGTACACCTTCACCCCTTTGAACGCGGCCGTCAGCTTCTTCCGCTCGGCGACGGACAGCGTGCGGCCCAGGCTGGCCGCGCGGAAGGTCTTCAGTTTGCCGCGATTCTCGGACTCGGCAATGGCCATCGCTCCGCTCAGGCGGATCGGGTTGCCCGTCAGGTCCAACAAGCGGACGGTCGCCAGCGCCGGGCTGTTCGCCAGCGCCTTGCAGCCGTTCACGCCGATGGCGTTGTGGAAAAGGTCCAACTCCGTCGGCGCTGTCTGCTCCACCAATTTCAGCACTTCCGCCACGTCGTCGTTGCGGAGTTCGCAACTCGTGAAGGTGAGGGAGGCGCGCGTTTGCCCGGACAGCCACGCGCGGAGCCGTTTCCATGTCGTCGGCGTGAAGCCGAATTGCTCGAAGGAGAGTCCGGCCAGCGGCTCCGGGCAGACGCCTTCGCCCGGCCAGTTTAGCGGCCGGTGGTCGTAGCGGTCGTCGGAGACGAACAGCTTCGCGGGACCGCGGGACGAACGGTCCAGGCGAAGGATCCGTAGGCCGTTGGACAGGTTGAGTTCGAGGCGGGGCGGAGCGGCGAACAGGGCGGACAAGATGGCGAGCGGTAAGCCATCCGCACCGGCGGCGTTGAGTTGCTCCAGCCCGTCCAGACTCGGCGAGGCGAGGATCGCGGCGAGGCCGTCAACTCCGATCCGGTTGCCGTTCAGGTCCAATCGGGTGAGACGTTCGAGTCGGTCGCAGCCGGCGAGCGTGACGGCGGCAGCGGAAGTGAGGCCGGCGTTCCGGATGGCGAGGGCGTCGCGTGGGATTAGCGTCCCCGCGCACAAATCCGCGACGCCGGCATCGCCGAGTGCTACCGTGTCGATTTCCAATTCCTTAAGGTTGTTCGCCGAGAGTCGCCACGAAAAGCGCAGGGACGCCGGGTCGGTTTCCAAGCGATACAGGGTGAGGGATCGCAACTGGCGCGGGGCCGAACTCTCCGCGAACCGCCGGAGGTCGTCCGCGTCCACTTCGCCGCCGAGGGTGAGGAACTGAACGCCGTTCAGGATGCCGGAATCGAGAAGCGTGCGGAACGTCGCCGGTGTCAATGCGGTGTACTGCTGGTGGTGGTGAACCTCTTGCCGCTTCTTGCTCTGGTCGCCGAGCAGTCGGGCGAATCGCTCCTTCGCCGCATTCGGAACGATCACCTGCCGCAGCCGCGAACCGGGAAGGTCGTTCCGGAAGTGGGTCGCGGCCGTGACGAGCGTCTCGTCGTTCAGCCAGCAGCGGGTGAAGTCGAGGACGCCATCCGCCCGCGACGGGCCTCCGGGTACGGAAGGATGTCACTGAACGCGCCGCCGTCGGCCAGCTCCTTTGCGTCGGCCCACGCCTAGGCGGTTGGGGCGAGGGCTTCCAGGCGGGCCAAGTCCCAGATGTCGGCCATCGGTGTTCTGCCTTCTGGTGGTGTCCGCGCGGTCACGCGACCGCTTCGGCCGGCCGGCGGTCGGCGAGTTGTTCCAATTGCCACCGGACGGCAGCCAGTAACTCCTCATCGGACACGTCCCACACGGCCCCACCCACAGCCCCCCGCGCCACGGTGGCCATGTTGGCGACGAGTTGGCCGAATCGCATCGAGGGCAATTGTTGACGGAGGTCGGCGAGCGCGTCGAACAGTTCCTTTTCGGTCACGGTGGGCAGGTGGCTGAACGTCGTCGGCAAGTCGCCCAACAGTTCCACCGGAACGGGACCCCCAGGGCACAACTTCGCCGCGCGGGTGGCACGGGTGACGCCGTCGGAAATCATCATCTCACCGTCCGACCCACGGTAGATCAAGATGGCTGGCATCCCCACCAATGAGCGGCCGTGTCTGGCGATTTGCTGCTGAAGTTTGGTCGGGTCCGCGCCGTCGATCCGCTCGTTCGGCAGACGCAACACGGCCGGATCGACGGTCGTGAAAATGCGTGGCGGCATCCCTTAACGATATCCCAGCACTGAACAGCGAACCAGCGCCGAAGCGTTACCGCATGAGCAGCCGCGCCAGGTTGAAGAACGTCAACAGGGCGGCCATGTCGGCGGCGGCCAGCGCGATGGGGCCGGAGGCGATGGACGGGTCGCGCTTCAGCAGTTTCAGCACCACCGGCAACGACAACCCGACGGCGGCCGCCACCGCCACCCCGCCGGCCATCCCCGCGAACAGGCTCAGCCCGACCCACCATTTCCCCATCCAGATGACGGCGATGACGCCCACGATTAGGCCGCAGCCGAGGCCCAGCAGCAGCCCGACCACCGACTCCCGGCCGGCGACCTTCGGCAGCATCCCCCACGTCGGGCGAAGGCCGTGCAACAACTGAATCGCCAACGTGACGGACTGAATGGCCACGCTCTCGGCGACCGCCAACACCACCGGGATGAACGGGGTGACGACGATCAGCACGGACACGTCGGAGTAGATGTCGGTCAGCAGTCCGGCCAGCAGCCCGCCGGCCACGTTGCACAAGAGCCACGGGAACCGCCGGCGGAAGGCCGGGCCGACGGACTTCTGTTCGGCCGTCGTCAGGTGGACGCCGATCAGTTGGAAGAGGTCGCCGCGGGTGGTGTCCGGCTCGTCCGCGTCGATCTCCGCGAGTTCGCCCGTGTACAACTCCACGTCCACGATACCGAGCAGTTTGCGGTCGGCGTCCAGCACCGGGAAGGCGAGCAACTTGTGCATGGTGAAGAACTCGCACGCATCCAGCACCGTGGCCGTGTGCGGGATGCCGATAACTCGCTTCACCATGATGTCATCGATGCGGGTGACCGGATCGGACAGCAGCAGCCTGCGGGTGGGGACGACGCCCTTCAGTCGGCCCTCGGCGTCCACCACGTAGAAGTAGATGATCCGCCCGCGCGGGGGGGACGCGCGGACCTCGGCCAGCACCTCGGCGACGGTCTGCCCGCTCCGGAGGCGGGTGAGTTCCGCCTTCATGTGGGTGGTCACGGGGTCGGCGAGGATCGATCCGACGCGGTCGGGCATGGCACACTCGTGACGGGTGTCGGCGACTAACGACCGACGACGCGCAACACTCGCACGAACCGTTCGGCGTCCGCGACTTGATACTAAATGACGAGTGGGAGGTCGGTGAGGACGCGATAGCCGTCGCCGCGGGATTCGCCGACGCCGTTCGGGGCGGTGCCGAGGAACTGGTCGATCCGGTCGGCGGCGGCGGTGATGGCCGCCTGCCGCATCGACGCGGTCCAAATAGCCGCGAGTTGGTCTTCGGCGGACGGCACCCAGATGACGGTGTAGTTCATGGGCCGCTCGACCGCGCGCGGATGTCGGCCCAACCGCGGCCGCCGGCTTCCGCCGCCGCCTCATCGAGTTCGGCCGTGGACACCTCCGAATTCGCCCGCGCGTACTGCTCGGCGACCGTCTCCGGAACGACCGTCACCATGACCCGCGTCGGGCGGGACACGGGGATCGGTTCGAGGAGCCGAATCGTTCCCGTCGGGTCGAGGACTGCTTCCGCTGCCTGCGTCATGAGACACCTCGCGTTCGGGATGACGGAATTGTATCCGCCAACGGGGTCGGTTCCAGCGGTCGGGGCGTACACTGATCGGATAACCCCCGGAGTGTACCCTAATGACCGTCAACTGGCGCGGCGTGTTCCCCGCCGCCTGCACGCAGTTCAAGCCCGACTTCTCGCTCGACATCCCGGCCACCCTGAAACACCTGGACGCCATGCTCGCGGCCGGGGTTCACGGGATGGTGATGATGGGCAGCGTCGGCGAGAACACCACCCTGGAAGTGGAGGAGAAGCGCGACCTGTTGAAGGCCACCGTCGCGCACATCGGGAAGAAGGTGCCGGTGCTGGTCGGGGTGGCCGAGTACACGACGGCGCAGGCGTGCCGGTGGGCGGCCGAGGCCCAGAAGCTCGGCGCGGACGGGCTGATGGTGCTGCCGCCGATGGTGTACAAGGGGGACGACCGGGAGACGGTGGCGCACTTCCGCGGCGTCGCGCGGGCCACCGACTTGCCCATCATGGTGTACAACAACCCGCCGGCGTACAAGGCGGACATCACCCCGGAACTGTTCGCGGAGATGGCCGACGAGCCGAAGTTCGCGTGCATCAAGGAGAGCAGCGACAACCCCCGACGGATCACCGACATCATCAACCTGACGAAGGACCGGTACGTCATCCTGGCCGGGGTGGACGACCTGTTCTTGGAGTGCGTGATGCTGGGCGCGGTCGGCTGGGTCAGCGGGCTGGTGAACGCCTTCCCGGCCGAGAACCGACTGATCTGGGATTTGGTGCAAGAGGGGAACTGGCAACGGGCGGTGGAGGTGTACCGCTGGTACACGCCACTGTTGCACCTGGACACGCACCCGAAGTTGGTGCAGTACATCAAGCTGGCGAGCGCCGAGTGCGGGTACGGAAGTGAGTTGACCCGCCCACCCCGTCTCCCGCTGGTCGGCGACGAACGGGATCATGTGCTGTCGTTGGTCCGCAAGGCGAAGGGCAGCCGACCGTCGAAGTGAACGACGAACTCCGGCCCCATGGCCGGTCTTCTCATATCGGAGTGACGCCGGCCTCCGGGCCGGTGTCGGCTCATTCGCGGCCGGGGCCGCGACCGCCGCCGATACCACCACGGCCGCCACCACCCGGCCCGCCGGGGCCACCGGGACCGCGGTTCGAGTTGTTGCGGAGTTCCTGGATCATCCGCTCCAACCGTTCCAGCCGCTCTTCCATGCTGCCGCCCGCCTTCGGCGACTCCGGTTTCCGCTCCGGCTGACCGCTGCGACCCATCTTCTCCATGAGCGTCCGGAACGTC
>Ga0105046_10008370_pt1 | contig 16257 bp, 16 predicted proteins | sample MAT03_FD_78385 | JGI IMG/M metagenome (GOLD analysis project Ga0105046, IMG submission 78385) | Freshwater microbial communities from Lake Fryxell liftoff mats and glacier meltwater in Antarctica - MAT-03 (megahit assembly) | ecosystem: Environmental > Aquatic > Freshwater > Ice > Liftoff...
GCGCTGCGCTTCATGCTTTCCGAGCAGATGAAGGACACCCGCACCCCGGTGATCGTGCTCGGCGACATCAACGACGGCCAGCACAGCAACACCGCCAACATCCTGACCGAACAGCCGCGCTATCTGGTCGGCGATTCGACCGGCGGCGGCGACACCGGTCTCTATACCGTGCAGACGTTGCAGGAGTACCGCAGCACGCGCGACGTCTATTACACGCACATCCACCAGGACATCATGGAATCGCTCGACCATATCTTGGTCAGCGAGGAATTCTACGACAACAGCCGCCGCCGGATATGGATTTTCGACGGCATGGTCGTCCGCAACGACCATCTGAACGTCGAGGACCACAAGCTCGACGGCAGCAACGACCATGGCGTCATCGCCGCCGCCTTTCGCTACGCTCCGATCCGCGAGGTGGCCGAGCAGATCATTGCGGCGCCGCCGCCATGACGGCGATGGTGGCGCGCTCGCCGCGATAAACCTCGCCGCGCCGGCATCACCTCCGGCGACGATCATCCCGGCGGGCCTTGCAGCGGCGGTCGTGATGACGCCCGGTCGATCGGTGCGATCGGCTCAACCCAGCCCGGCTTCGCGGCGGTGCCAGGCCAGCACGTAGACGCGGATCGCCGAAGCGAGGCCCATGTCCATCCCGCGATCCGCGTCGATCTCGGAGGCGAGTGCGCCGATCGCCTTGCCTTCGGCCTTCGCGATGTCCCGGAAGGCCTCCCAGAAAGGCGCCTCGAGGCTCACGGACGTGCGGTGGCCGCGCAGGGTCAGCGAGTGCTTCTCGGGACGGCCGCCCGTCATGCGTCCTCGGGCGCGTCACGGCGATGCTGGTCGAGGCGGCGCGCCGCAAGATCGTCGTTGGCCGTCCGCAGACGCGTCGACGCCTTGCCCTCGCCGGCCGCCGCCGCCTCGACCGTCGCAGCGGTTCGCGCCTGCGCCCGTTTGCGCTGCTTTCGCGCGATGCGAAGGTTGACGATCCCGCTCAAAGCTGCGCCGCGCCGAACGTGTCGCAGGCTTCGGGGTCGCCGGTCTCGTAACCGCGACCGAACCAGCTCTGACGCTGCGCGCTGGTCCCGTGCGTGAAGCTGTCCGGCACGACGACGCCGCGGCTCGCACGTTGCAGCGCGTCGTCGCCGATGCGGGCGGCGGTGTCCATCGCGTTCTCGATGTCGCCCGGCTCGAGGCTTCCGAACCGGTCCTCGGCGTTGCGCGCCCAGAGACCGGCGTAGCAATCGGCCTGCAGTTCGACACGGACCGACAGCGCGTTCGACTCGCTCTCGCTTGCGAACCTGCGGGTCGAGTTGACTTCGCCGAGCACGCCGAGCTCGTTCTGGACGTGGTGCGCCACTTCGTGAGCGATCACGTAAGCCGCGGCGAAATTGCCCTGCGCGCCCAGTTCCTCCGTCATCACCCGGAAAAAATCGGTGTCGAGAAAGACGCGCTTGTCGCCGGGACAATAGAACGGGCCCATCGCCGCATCCGCCCCGCCGCAGGCCGAGGACGTCTGTCCGGCATAGAGCACGAGCGTCGGCGCCTCGTACTGCAGCCCCGAGGCGGTGAACACCGCGTCCCAGACCTCTTCGGTGTCGGCGAGCACGACGGCGACGAACTCCTCGGCCTCGTCGTCGATGCTGTTCGGTCCAGCCGGCGCGCCGGTCTCGACCGTGCCGCCGCCCCCGGTCAGAAAAGGCGTCACGTCCACGCCGAAGAACACGCCGATCAGCAGCACGATGACCAGCCCGATGCCGCCGATGCCCGCCGAGCGCCCGCCCCCGCCGCGCCGGCGGTCTTCGATGTTGCCGCTGGTGCGGCGTCCCCGCCATTTCATTCGCGCACTCTCCCCGGTTCACCTCTGCGTCGAGCAACGTCCGGGCCGAAGCGGCGTTCCATGGTCCCCGCGCCACCCTGCCCGGACAATACTGACAGAGAACGCCGCAGCGATGTCAATGCGCCCGCCGCGCGCCGGCCGTCGCGCGGACTGGCGCCACGCCGGAGGGACATCAGTCCTTCGGCCCGAGCATGTCCGAGGGTTGCACGACGCGGTCAAAGGTGGCGACGTCGACGAAACCGAGACGGACCGCCTCCTCCTTCAGCGTCGTGCCATTTTTGTGCGCGGTCTTGGCCACCTTGGCCGCGTTGTCGTAGCCGATCTCGGGGGCGAGCGCGGTGACGAGCATCAGGCTCTCCCACATCAGCCTCGAGATGCGCGCCTCGTCCGCCTCGATCCCCACGACGCAATTGTCGGTGAACGAGGCGGCGGCGTCGCCAAGCAGCTGCATCGCCTGCAACACGTTGTAGACGATGACGGGTTTGTAGACGTTCAGCTCGAAATGGCCCTGCGAGCCGGCGAAGCCGACGGCCGCGTCGTTGCCCATCACCTGGGCGCAGACCATGGTCAGCGCCTCGGCCTGCGTCGGGTTCACCTTGCCCGGCATGATCGAGGAGCCCGGTTCGTTCTCGGGCAGGATCAGCTCGCCGAGGCCGCAGCGCGGACCCGAGCCGAGTAGCCGGATGTCGTTGGCGATCTTGAACAGGCTGACCGCGACGACCTTGAGCGCGCCCATCATCTCGACCATCGCGTCGTTCGCCGCCAGCGCCTCGAACTTGTTCGGCGCGGTGACGAACGGCAGGCCGGTCAGTTCGGCGATCCGCGCCGCAATCTTTTCGGCGAAGCCCTTGCGGGTGTTGAGCCCGGTGCCGACCGCGGTGCCGCCCTGCGCCAGCGGATAGATATTGTGGAGCGCCGCCGTGACCCGCCTGATCGCCTGTTCGACCTGGAACGCGTAGCCGCCGAATTCCTGGCCGAGCGTCAGCGGCGTCGCATCCTGGGTGTGGGTTCGGCCGATCTTGATGATGTCCTTGAACGCCTCGGCCTTCTCCGCCAGCGCGCCGTGCAGCTTGCGCAACGCCGGCAACGTCAGCTCGTGCGCCATCATTGCGGTGGCGATATGCATCGCGGTCGGGAACGTGTCGTTGGAGGACTGGCCCATGTTGACGTGGTCGTTGGGATGCACCGGCGATTTGGAACCCATCGCCCCGTCCAGCATCTCGATGGCGCGGTTCGAGATCACCTCGTTCGCGTTCATGTTCGACTGCGTTCCCGAGCCGGTCTGCCAGACCACCAGCGGGAAATGATCGTCGAGCTTGCCGGCGGCGACTTCCGCCGCCGCCGCGACGATGGCCTCGCCGATCGCGGGGTCGAGGTCGCCCATGCCCATATTCACCTCCGCCGCGGCGCGCTTGATGATCCCCATCGCGCGCCGCATCGCGACGGGTTGATGCTCCCAGCCGATCGCGAAGTTCTGGATCGAGCGCTGGGTCTGCGCCCCCCAGTAGCGGTCGCCGGGCACCTCCAGCGGGCCGAAGCTGTCGGTCTCGGTGCGGGTCGCGGCGGTCGTCGGGGTCGCGGTCATCGGGGTCGCCTTCCTGCTGCGCGCCAAGCTCTTAACCTATCGGCGGCGGCGGTCCAAGTCTTTCGGCGGCGGCGCCTGCCGGGCGAGCGTGACGAAACTGCTGGCGTCAGCGGGCCGTCCGTGGTGAAGATCGGCCAGATCGACACACCGGGCGACCCTTGATGGACCAGTTGACGCTCAACCCCGAGTTCCTCCGAAGCCTGATCCTCAAGCTGCGGGCCGTGATGGCGCAGGAGGAGATGGTCTCACCCGACAGCGGCTCGAACCCGTCCGACGACGAGCGGTCGGCGACGCTGCAGGAGACGCCGGACAACCTGACCCGCGCCGAGATCGTGGCGCAGGTCGAGGATCTGGAGCCCGATCAGCAGGCCGAGCTGGTGGCGCTGATGTGGATCGGCCGCGGCGATCTCGAACCCGAGGAATGGGAGGACGCGCTGGAGCTTGCGATCGAGCGTGGCGACAACCCGACGTCCGAATACCTGCTGACCCATCCCCATGTCGCCGACTATCTCGACGAAGGGCTGGACCGGCTGCTCGACGGCTCGGACCTGATGGAGACGGGCGAGTATTGAGCGACGCGGACGATAACAGCGTGTTATGTCGGCAAGTATATGAAAATGTTCAAGATGTCTGCAGGGAATTTCGAGGGCGGGCGTTTCGCCCGAGGTCCGGGACGGATGCAGGGTGACCCGCCGGTTCGTCGGTCCGGGCGTCGAGGTTCCCGTCCGGGGTTCCGACGGTGTCACGAAGAACCGCGACCGAGGCTTCCGAGCGGGCCTTGCCTGCGGACCGGAACGGCTTCGCGTGGCGAAGGGGAGTGCCGGACACGGGAGACCTTGATACGATGAGGTCTTCGATGGACCCGCCCGGCTCACGCAGGGGACTTTCCCTTCGGACTTCAGGCGATTGCGTCGGGGCGACCGTGCCGGGCGCTTGACAGCGGCGGGGGCGGCGGGGGATCAGTCGATGATGATCGACATCAGGCCCGTGGGCTACATCGTCGGGTGGCTGACGGGCCTTCTCGGCCTGCTGATGGCGCTGCCGCTGGCGCTCGACGCCGCCGACGGCGACGCCAACGCCCAGTCGTTCGGCGTATCGATGCTGCTGACCCTGACCGTCGCCGGGGCGATGATCTTCGCCTGCCGCGACCGCGAGCAGACCGACCTGACGCTGAAACAGGGTTTTCTGCTGACCAGCGCCACGTGGATCGCCTTCACCGCCTTCGGGACGCTGCCGCTGATGCTGGGGGCGCCGCGCCTGACCTTCACCGACGCCTTCTTCGAGACGATGTCGGCGATGACCACGACCGGCGCCACGGTGATCGCCGGGCTCGACCACATGCCGCGCGGCGTCCTGCTCTGGCGGATGCTGCTGACCTGGGTCGGCGGGATCGGCGTGGTGCTCCTCGCCATCATCATGTTGCCGGTCCTGAAGATCGGCGGCATGCAGCTGCTGCGCACGTCGGACTTCAACACGATGGGCAAGATCATGCCGCGCGCGAAGGAGATCGCGTTCTCGTTCGGCTCGGTCTATGTGGCGCTGACGCTCGCCTGCGCCATAGGCTATGTCTGGGGCGGACTGTCCGGCTTTGACGCGATCACGCACGCGATGTCGACGGTCGCCACCGGCGGAATGGGCAACTACGACGCCTCCTTCGCCAATTTCAGCGCGGCGACGCAGTATGTCGGCATGGTGTTCATGTTGCTCGGCGGGATGTCCTTCGTGCGGTTCGTCCAGCTCGCGGCGGGCGAGCCGGGACCGCTGTTGCGCGATGGCCAGATCCGCGCGTTTCTGGCGACCTACATTGCGCTCTGCGCCGGTCTTGTCGTCGCGCGGATGTTGAACGGCGAGCGGATCGACGAACTCGCCCTGCGCGAGGTCCTGTTCAACATGTCCTCGATCATCACCACAACCGGCTTCAGCACCGCCGACTACACGCTCTGGGGCAGCCTCGCCAGCGTGCTGTTCTTCTGCGCGATGATGGTCTGCGGCTGTTCGGGATCGACGTCCGGCGGCGTGAAAATCTTCCGCTACCAGTTGCTCGCCGGCGCCGTCGGGGCGGAGATCCGCCGCCTGCACAGCCCTAACGCCGTCTTCAGGCCGCGCTTCCAGGGGCAGCCGGTGACCGAGGACGTGATGAACTCGGTCATCGCGTTCTTCATGCTGTACTTTCTCACGCTCGGGATCGGCGCGGTGCTGCTTGTCATGCTCGGCCTCGACAGCCTGACCGCCGTAACCGGCGCGGCGGCGATCCTGTCGAACGTCGGACCCGCTCTGGGACCGATCATCGGTCCGGCCGGCAACTACGCCGCGTTGCCCGACCCGGCGATCTGGTTGCTGACCTTCCTGATGCTCGTGGGCCGCCTGGAAATCCTGACCGTCTATGTCCTGTTCACCGCCACCTTCTGGCGTGGGTGAGGCGAACGGGCGGCGCGCTCGGGGTCCGGGCCACAGGCGCCAGCGCCGCGGTTGACGCGGGCCACGCCGCAATGCGAGGTTTCGCGCGAGCGGCAGCGATGCGAGGCAGGGCATTGGGCGAGGTCAAGCGCGCGGGCAAGGTTCCAAGGCTGCCGCTGGAAGAAGCCGCGAAGGCGCGGCTGAAGCGGATCGGCGTCATCGACGTCGGGTCGAATTCGGTGCGGCTCGTCGTGTTCGACGGGATGGCCCGCAGCCCGGCCTATTTTTACAACGAGAAGGTGCTTTGCGGCCTCGGGGCCGGGCTCGCCGAAACCGGCCGGCTCAGCCGCGAGGGCTGGATCAGGGCGATGGCGGCGCTGCGCCGGTTCGCGGCGCTCGCGAACCGGATGGACCTGTCGGGCATGATCGCCGTCGCGACGGCCGCCGTGCGCGAAGCCAAGGACGGCCCGGCGTTCTGCGACCAGGTGTTCGACGAGACCGGCCTCGAGCTCCATGTCGCGAGCGGCGGCGAGGAGGCGCGGCTCGCGGCCAAGGGCGTGCTGCTGGGCTGGCCGCATGCCGAGGGTCTGGTCTGCGACATGGGCGGGGCCTCGATGGAGCTCGCGCTTCTGAAGGCCGGCGAGATCGGCGAGTGCGCCACGTCGCCGCTCGGTCCGCTCAAGCTCGCCGACCTGCCGGACGGCGACGCCGTCGCCAAGGCGATCCGAAAAGGCGTCAAGGCGCTGCGCAAGGCGGTGCCCGGACAGGCCCCGCGGCTGTTTCTCGTCGGCGGCTCGTGGCGCGCCATCGCACGGCTCGACATGGAGCGCGTCGGCTATCCGCTGAAGGTTCTGCACGCCTATTCGCCGCCGTCGCCGCAGCTCATGGAGTCGCTCGCGTGGATCCGCGAGCAGGACCAGGCGCGGATGTCGGCGATGACGGGAACCTCGGCGGCGCGCCTGTCGCTGGTGCCGCTGGCGGCCGAGGTCCTCGCCGAACTGCTGCGCCGGATCGAGCCCGGACGCATCACCGTTTCGGCCTACGGGTTGCGCGAGGGCCTCCTCTATCGGCAGATGCCCGAGGCGATGCGCGCGCAGGACCCGCTGATCGAGGCCTGTCGTCACATGGAAGCGGAGTCCGCCCGGGCGCCAGGCTTCGGCGACGCGCTGTTTCGCTGGCTCGCGCCGATCTTCGGGGAGGCGCCGGAGGACCAGATGCGCCTGGTCCGGGCCGCGTGCCTGCTCCACGACGTCAATTGGCGCGCGCATCCCGACTTTCGCGCCGAATTGTGCTTTGAATCGGTGCTGCGCGCCAATTTCGCCGGCGTCAACCACGCCGAGCGGACATTTCTCGGGCTCGCGCTGCTCAACCGCTACAAGGCGACCGGTCCGGACCAGGGGGCTGGCCGCTACGGGGCGCTGATCGGTCCGGAGCGCGCGGCGGAGGCTGTCTCGCTGGGGCGGGCGATGCGCCTCGGGGCGATGCTTTCGGGCGCGGCGACGGGGGTGCTGGAGCATGCGCCGCTGACCCGCGCCGAGGGTCGCCTGACGTTGACGCTCGACCGGACCGTGCATGATTTCGCGGGCGACGCGGTCGAGCGACGGCTGCTGAGCCTTGCGGCGCAGCTCGGCTGCGAAGGCGTCCTGATCCGCGCCTGACGCGACCGGCTCCGCCGCGCAAAAGAAAAAGCGGCCTGCGCGTGCAGGCCGCTCTCGATTTCCCCCCAGACTTGGGCCAGCGCCAACGGGTCATGTTACGCCAAGTTTCCGCGCGCTTTGCGGGTTGATCCCACCCCAGCATCGCTCCCGGCTGTCGCCCATCATTCGGCCTTGAACCATAATCAGCTGCGGCACATTTGTGCAAACCAAATCTTGCGGCGGTCATGCCAAAGACGCGTCCGGGGCGGCATTGCGCGCCCGGCGCGCTTCGCCTAAAGCGGGGCTGTTCCGCCAGCGGAGTTCCCGGTCGCATGCGCCTGACCCAGTATTTCCTGCCCGTGCTGCGCGAAACGCCGGCCGAAGCCCAGATCGCCAGCCACCGGCTGATGCTGCGCGCCGGCATGATCCGGCAGGCGAGCGCCGGGATCTATTCGTGGCTGCCGCTGGGGTTCAAGGTGCTGCGCCGGCTCGAGACCATCGTGCACGAGGAACAGGCGCGCGCCGGCCATGTCCCGCTGCTGATGCCGACGCTGCAATCGGCGGATCTCTGGCGCGAAAGCGGGCGCTATGACGACTACGGCGCCGAAATGCTGCGCATCAAGGACCGGCACGCGCGCGACCTGCTCTACGGACCGACGAACGAGGAACTGATCACCGACATCTTCCGGTCCTCGGTGGGCTCGTACAAGGATCTGCCGCTGACGCTCTATCATATCCAGTGGAAGTTCCGCGACGAGATCCGCCCGCGGTTCGGCGTTATGCGCGGGCGCGAGTTCTTGATGAAGGACGGCTACAACTTCGACCTGACGCTCGAGGACGCGCTGCATGCCTACAACCGGCATATGGTCAGCTACATCCGCACCTACGAGCGGATGGGGCTGAAGGCGATCCCGATGCGCGCGGACGGCGGGCCGATCGGCGGCGATCACACGCACGAGTTTCTCGTGCTGGCGCCGACGGGCGAAAGCGCCGTGTTCTATGACCGGGCGGTGACGGACCTGACCTTGGGCGACCGGGCCATCGACTTCGCCGACCGTGCGGCGGTCGCAGCGATCTGCGCCGACTGGACCGCGCCCTATGCCCGGACCGACGAGCGGCACGATGCGACTGCGTTCGCTTCGGTGCCGAGCGACCGGCGGGTCGAGGGACGCGGCATCGAGGTCGGCCAGATCTTCTACTTCGGCACGAAGTATTCCGAGCCGATGGGCGCCGTCGTGGTGGATGGGGCGGGCGCGCGCGTGCCGGTGCACATGGGCTCGCACGGGATCGGGGTCAGCCGTCTTGTCGGCGCGATCATCGAGGCGAGCCACGACGACAAGGGGATAATCTGGCCCGAGGGGGTGACGCCGTTCCATGTCGGGATCGTGAACCTCAAGCAGGGCGACGCGGCCGCCGACGCCGCGAGCGCAGCACTTTACGCGGGGCTGCGCGAAGCGGGGCTCGACCCGCTCTACGACGACCGCGACGAGCGGGCGGGGGCGAAGTTCGCGACGATGGACCTGATCGGCCTGCCCTGGCGCATCACCGTCGGGCCGCGCGGCCTCGCCGCGGGCAAGGTCGAACTGACGAGCCGCCGCAGTGGTGAGAGCGAGGAGATGTCGCCCGAAGCGGCCATCGCGCGCTGCATCGAGATCTACCGCCCGCACCGCTGAACGCGGGGTGCGGGCGTTATGCGACCGGGCACACGCGCTCCTGCGCAATCACGATGCGCTGCAGCGTGTCGAACAGCTCTCCCCCCGTGAAGGTCGCCGGGTTGATGTCCGCGGCGATCACGCCGACTCCGACGCCGTCGGCGGGCGCGGTCAGCGTGCCGACATGCGCCATCGACCACGGGCCGAAGCCGCGCTCGGACGCCGCTTCGAACTCCAGAGCGATGCATTCGCAATGGCGCTCGTCGTTCTGGATGGTCTCGAACAGCGTCTCCAGGACGGCGCGGTCGCCTTCGAGCACCTGCCCGAAGTAGTCGTGGTTGAAGAGGAGCGCGCCGGTGACCCCGAGGCGCGGGTTGTTGCGGCGCGAGACGTCGAGGATGCGCCGCATCTCCGCGGCGAAGTCCACGCCCGGCGGAACGGCGTTGCGGCTGCATTAGGAGTGGCGGTAGATTGTCGGTGACATGGCGGCTTTCTCTCATTTAAGATCTGAATTCCCACGAAGGCGTCAGACGCCGGGTCCAGCGGGCTGGGAGGATCGATTCCGGTGGGTTCGACCGTCGAGGCGCACTGCTATTGGCGTAGTCTTGTCGTTAGGGTCTCATGTCGCTGCCTGTCGCCTCTCCCTGGTTCGTCTCGCGCCGGATCGATCCGACTACGACGCTAATTCTTGAGCCGCACGTCCATGTCCTTGAACAGGCGAACATCTTCCTTGTGGAGGGGACCTTGCGGGACATGGTGATTGACGGGGGCATGGGCGTGGCGCCTCTCCGCCCGTTCATCGACGGATTGCGCGCCGATCGGGAGAAGGAGCTGATATTTGTTGCGAGCCATACGCATATTGATCACATGGGCGCGGCGCACGAGTTCGGGACGCGCTTCGTGCATCCTGCCGAGGCGGCGAACCTTGCGGAACCGGGCGGCATCCGGTCTCTGTGGAGTGCGGATTTCGGGCCGGCGTTGACGCGGCTGTTTTTGGAGGCGGGTTATCCGCCGCTCTGGCCGCTGCTGATCGATGCCGTTCCAGTGTGGGGATGGGACCCGGGGGCCTATCTGTTGCAGGGCGCGCCGGCGACCGGGTTGCTTGAGGAAGGGGATACGGTCGATCTTGGCGACCGGGTCTTTGAGGTGTTGCATCTACCGGGCCATTCCCCGGGGGGCATCGGGCTGTTCGACCGGGCGACGGGGGTGCTGTTCGCGGGTGATGCGGTTTATGACGGGCCGCTGATCTGGCAGGGACCGGGGATGGACGTTGATGACTATCGGCGGACGCTGATGCGGCTTCGGGATTTGCCGGTTTCCATCGTATATGGCGGGCATGATCCGGAATTCGGCCGCGCGCGGCTACGAGCGATCTGCGACGATTATCTGGCGCGGTTCGAAGCGGCCTGACGAGCATCCGACCAGATCCTTGCGGCGGGCTGGCTGAAGAAGTCCTTTGTGTGGAAAAAGGCATGGGGCGACGCTGCCGCGGTCATGGTTATGCGGCGTCGGCCACGGGGTCAACGCGGGCGCGGTCGGCCGGTGGGCGGTGCTTGTCCAGAGCGGCCTTCAGGGCGGGCAGTGCCGATAGGCATTGAGGCGGCGGAAGCCCCTGGCCGCTTCGAGCATGACCGCGGTGGTCCAGCGCAGCGCCATCTTCGCATCCCGCCACCGCTTCACGTTGCGGCAGACCTGGCCCGGCGGGTGCTTGCCGCCATCGACCCCTACCCCGACCGCGCCGATCATCAGCAGGCTGTCGTCGAGGTGCAGCCCGTCGATCCGGATGACCAGCAGGTCGAGCGCCGACAGGTCGGACGCCGTCCATTCCGCCAGCCGCGCCTCGGTCTGGGCCTTGAAGCGGCGCGACACCGCCGCCTCCACCGCCTCCGTCCAGCTGGGAAGCGCCATCTCCTTGCCGATCGACTCGGATCGGATGTGCGGACGCGCGAGCTCGACCTTGCCGCCATGAAAGCCCAGCCCCTTTCGTGCGCCCCAAGCGACAGCCGGGCTTGTCCGGCGCCGGGAAATGCGGCGCCGCGGCCAGCGCCAGCGCGTATTCCTCCATCATCTCCGTCAGGCTCGCCAGCCCCGCGACCAGACAGAACCGCTCGAAGATCTCGCCAACCACGTCCCAGCCCTCCTCGACCGATGTTTTCATCCCGGTCTCGCTGGTCAGCGCCAGCGGCAATGTGGCAATTCTCTTCATGGAGTTGCTTCCTCCCGGATTGAACACCCCGAGCCTACGGCTCGAGGGAAGCAGCACCACCCCTCACCAGATGGATTTCAACATCGACCGGGACATTCCCTGCTTTCGGCACCGCCTCGTAGGCGATCGGGTGAACTGAAAGCCTTGTGCGATCATTTGCAAACTGCTGATGATCAATTTCCCGCCCCGACCTGTCGAGAGCTATGGCTTGAATCTGGGTGACGCGGCTTGGTCAAGCGGTACGCCACTGGTTGGCGTCAGTTTGGGCGACGCCTTTTTCGGCCGGAAAGTCATGGAAGGCGAGCAGCGCCTCGGCGTCCTTGGTCAGGCAGGCCACCCGGCGTTCGTATTGCCATCGGGATGAAGCGCCTCGCCGAACTGCGCGACGAAGCCCGCCGCCTCGGTCCTCGGCACCGCCATCAGATCTTGCGCGCGCCCTTACGGGCGATCTCGTTCAGCGGATCGCTGATCGATCCGGGCTGGTGAAGCGGGGGGATCGTGGTATCTTCGTTCATGGAGTATCGCTCCTTCGGGAGGTTCTGGCAGGCTTGATCACCCGCCACGATACGCCGCCTTCTCAGGCCGCATCACCCATTTTCGGCCATAGCTCCAGCGTTCGATCCACACTACGGATCAGGATTACGGACTGTTGATGCGACAGGACCGGCTTATTGAGGCATCACCCTCCCAGAGTTCAGGGACGTAGCCGATATGGGAAATCCACAGGTTCGCCTCGCCATGCTCGCCGGCGCGGTCCTCCTCCTGATTGCAGCCCTGGCTTGGCTGTCGGGAGGAATTCGCCTCGGAGCCGCGACGCTGATCGGCGCAATGGCGGGATTTTCGCTTTATCACGCGTCGTTCGGTTTCACGTCCGGCTGGCGCAACTTCATCCGGGATCGCCGCGGCGCTGGCCTCTCGCATCAATTGACGCTGGTCGGTCTGACCGCGATCTTCGCCATTCCCTTGATCGCCTACGGGGAGTTGATCGGAATCCATGCCGGCGGGTTCGTGTTTCCGGTCGGAGTGGCCATGCTCATCGGCGCCTTCGTGTTCGGGCTTGGAATGCAACTCGGCGGCGGATGCGGATCGGGCACCCTGTTCACCGTGGGCGGCGGCTCGACGCGGATGCTCGTCACCCTGGCGTTCTTCATACTCGGAGGTCTGCTCGCCACCTATCACTGGGATCTCTGGCAGGCTCTCCCTGCTCTTCCCGCGATCGGGCTGGCCGAGACGGCGCTCGGACCGCCGGGCGCCATCATCGTCACCCTGACCGGTCTGGCAGGGCTGAGGTTTCTGGTCCGGAGCGCCGAGCGCGCGCGCCATGGCCGCCTTGCGGAGGACCGGCCCATGGCTGCTTTCTGGCGCGGTCCGTGGTCTCCCAGCGCGGGGGTCCTGGCGTTGTCCCTGGTCGGGGCGCTCACGCTCGTCACGCTCGGGCGCCCCTGGGGCATCACGACCGGCCTCACACTCTGGGGCGCTCAGATCGCGCATGCGATCGGCGTTCCCGTCGCGGACTGGTCCTATTGGAAACACGGGATGACCGCGGTCGAGGCTTCGGTCTTCGCCAGCGGCGCCTCGGTGATGAACCTCGGGCTCATTTTCGGCGCGATGTTCGCCGCGACCCTGGCGGGGCGTTTCGCGCCCGAGGCAGGGCTCTCGACCCGCGATGTCGTCACGGCGACGGCCGGCGGGCTCCTGATGGGCTACGGCGCGCGCCTTGCCTTCGGATGCAACATCGGCGCGCTTCTCGGCGGCATAGCATCCGGCAGTCTGCACGGCTGGGCATGGTTCGCCTCGGGGTTTCTCGGGAGTATCGTGGGCGTGCGCCTGCGGGAACTGATCGGAATGGATCCGCCGCGGCTGGCGTCAGGGCATGGAGCCCCGGTTTGAACCAAGAACAGGAGATACCATGACAACTCTTCGATTGCCGATCCTTCTTGCAGCGGCCCTTGCGATTTTCGGCACGACGGCGCAGGCGCAATCGATCCCGGAAAGGGACGGATGGCGAGTGATCGAAACCGGAAAGGATTACGCAACGCTGCTTGCCGACCTGAAAGCCGCGGTCGCGGCCGAGAAGATGGGCGTCGTGACGGAGGCCGGTCCAACCGAGATGGCCGCGAGCCGCGGCGAGACGATCCCGGGCAACCGCGTCGTCGGCGTTTTCCGCAACGATTTCGCCGTGTCCATCATTCGCGTCGCGCCCGCCGCGATGATCGAGGCGCCGATCCGCATCATGGTGATGGCGGAGGAAAGCGGCAGCGCCACGCTGGCCTACAAAGTGCCGAGCTACGTATTTGCGCCCTACGCCGAGCAGGGCGGCGCGACGCTTTCCGACGTGGCGGCGGAACTCGATGCGATCTTCACCCGGATCGCCGAGGCCGCGGCCTCGGAAGGACCGTGACCCTTGGATCCTCGGCCGTAGATATTCGACTTGAACTGTGCGTCGGAAAAATACGGTGGCAGGCGACGACAGGAGTGTCGCCGCGAGCAAGTCGTTTCCAGCGTGCGAAAAAAGGCGCGACCGCACGCGGCATGGTCAGCGCAGAGCCGCATCGACACGCCTCGAGCGGTGTCGCTTGTCGAGAACATTACTGCCAGGACGGGTCGCGCCTCCTGCGAGGCAGCGCAGGACTTCGATGGTTTGCGGATTCCGCAATCGGGCGTCATGCAGAGCCAGTTCCGGATGACTTCGAACATCTGGCGTCGCCAGAACCGAACTGCCCTCATCCACCCGAGGCTCGAAGTGGTCCGGATCAAGCATCGCTTGTCCGACCGCGTTCAGGGTTCTGCGTGCCGCAGGATCTGTCGGGACCGCTCGACCGAAGCCTCGATGATGGCCCGCTCCTCGCTCCGGATCGGTGGTGGCGCGACGTTGAGCTCGGCGGCGAGAGCGGCGTCGAGCCGGATGGTCGCAGCCATGGGGAAGTGATCCGAGCCGACGTAGTCGCGGCGCTCGATCGAGACGACAGCGACGTCCTCGGTCGCGTAGAACTGGTCGATAGGGAAGCGCAGATATGGCTTGTGCGCATCGAAACTCGCGAAGAACCCGCGGCCGATCCTTGGATCGAGGTATTGTCCGACGTGCTTGAAGCTTTGCGACGTATCCGACCAGGCGACATCATTGAAGTCTCCCGTGGCGATCAGTGGCACACCGCTCTTTGCCGCAAAGCGGGCGGCATAGTAGATCTGGGCGTCGCGTTCCTGTGTGCTCTGGCCGGGAACCGGCGGGCGGGGATGCAGGCCCACGAAGCGAAAGGTCGTGCCTTCGGGACCCTTCAACTGCGCGAAGACGGACGGGGTGTCGCCGGTCGTGAGGCGGATGATCCGGGCCTCGTCCACATCGAGGCGCGTGGCGAAGACCATTCCGTAGTGATCCGACCGCGGTTCGCGCAGGACGGTCGAATATCGCGCGAGCACGGGCTCGATTGCGTCAATCCACGTCTGGTCGGTCTCCATCAGGAGCAGGATGTCGGGATCGAGATTCTGGATGACGCGCACCAGCAGGTCATGGCGCTTGTTCTCCATCAGGACATTCGCTGACAGCACCTTGATCTGGTCCGGGGCCTGCCGGGCGAGTTTCATCTCCACCGCGTGAAAGGGGGTATAGGGGAAGATCCGCCACACCTGGTAGCCGCACGCGGCGATCATCAGCGCCGGGATGAGAAAGCGCCCTGAACCGGGCAAGAAGATCGCCCCGACAAGCAGCAGCACGCTCCCAAAGGCGATCTGCAGCCGGGGGAACGCCATGATGCGGACCCACCACATGTTTGTGTTCCACATCGGCAGAAAGGTCAGTGCGAGGATGACGACCGCGAGGCACCAAAGAACCCTGCCAAGAAGGACTGCCGCCATCGATCTCCCGCCTTCCCAGCACTGTGCTCCGCTATGCCGTCGTTAGACATGCCGCCGCCCGCTCAATCTGCGGTCTCTCCTCCCTGCACGTAGCGCAGGGTCCCGACGCCGTTACCCGCCGGTGCGCCCGAGACGACGCTGAACGATCCGTCGGTCTCGAGAACCACCGCATTGACCTGGGACGGCGCGGCAGCCCCGGCGGCACGCATCGCGGCGAGGATCTCCTCCCGCGTTACGCGCTCCTCCCGCATAGCGGTCCCGAGGAAGGCGCCGCGATAGAACAGCAGCGTGGGCTGCGCCTTGATCAAACGCTGGAACCGCTCGGAACGGACCGAGAGATACGCCACCCCGTACTGAAGTCCGCAAAGCAGGGCGAAGGCCGCAGCAGCTTCGGACAGCGAGACGTCTTCGCTGAGGATGGCGGATGCGAACGTGGATCCGAACGCAACCGTGACAATCAGGTCGAAGGCGTTCATTTTCGACAGGGTTCTTTTCCCTGTGATCCGCAGAAAGGAAATCAGTCCCGCGTAAGAAATCGCGCCGACGACGCCGAGGCGCAAGATGTCGTACCATGTGTCAAAAAACATCGAGTGGTCCGTTGTGGACGCCGGGGGGCGCGGCTGCGTCGGGCGGGCCGCCCGTCCTCGCGCCTTTCGTCCGAGAAATTCCTCGACCTGAGCGACCGGGCGACGAGGCCGACGTCATGGCGAACTCACTCCTGCGGGAGGGCGTAGGCGATGACGCTGTCGCCGCGCTTGGTGCCGAGCGAGCCGTGGCCGCCGGCCGAAACAAGAATGTATTGCCGACCGTCCCGGCCCAGGTAGCTCATCGGCGTCGACTGGCCGCCCGCCGGAAGCCGGTCTTCCCAAAGTTGTTCGCCGGTAGATACGTCGTAGCCGCGCACGTAATAGTCAAGCGTGCCCGAGATGAAGGCGACGCCGCCGGCCGTCATCACCGGGCCGCCGAGGTCGGGAACGCCCATTTTGAACGGCGAGCCCCAGCTCGCCGCGCGCGACGAGGATGAAGAGTTCGGTCGAGCCTGCGACGACATGCGACATTCCGCCAAGCCCGATCACGTAAGTCAGGATCAC
>Ga0105046_10008371_pt1 | contig 16255 bp, 10 predicted proteins | sample MAT03_FD_78385 | JGI IMG/M metagenome (GOLD analysis project Ga0105046, IMG submission 78385) | Freshwater microbial communities from Lake Fryxell liftoff mats and glacier meltwater in Antarctica - MAT-03 (megahit assembly) | ecosystem: Environmental > Aquatic > Freshwater > Ice > Liftoff...
CTTAATCAACGTCGACCGCGAACGCACACGGTGTAACGGGATCACTGCCGCAGCTGCGGTGCTGAAGAGTTCAACGAAGTGCCCGAGTTCCGCAGTGGTGCCCAAGGTAATGAGCAAGCTCAACGCGAAGGCCGTGAGCAGCGCCAGTTCCTGGTTATAGGCAATCGCCAGTATCATCGTAGTGACGAGCAGTGGGACAATCTCGGCCCGCAGCGGGTCGAACGAGAGCACCCGGGCCAGCCCCGCCGTGAGGACCAGGGCTGTCAGATAAACCGCCAGCCGTCCCAGGTTCTGCACCAGACGCGGCTCGTTGTGAACGGCGTAGTACCCGGTCAGGATCGACAGCACCACAATCATCGCAAAGAGTACAGCGAGTCGAGTGACGCGAGTGGACCAGTTGATCGTCGACTCTTCGGCGTGATACTCGATATCCAGATGACGCAGGGCTTCGGGGGACACGGTTTCCCCCGGACGGACAATGAGGTCGCCAGCGATGTACTGGATCATCACGGGAGCCTCCAGCTCGCGGGCCTTCCGCTGCTCTTCTTTCGTGGCGACTTGATCGAACCGCAGCGTGGGCTTCGCCTTGACGATGAGCCAGTGGCACAGCGCGGGTTGCAGACTCGTTTGCAAGCTCGGGAATGAAAGCCAAGTCTTGCCGAGTTCACCCGCATCATTGAGCTGTTCTGGCAGGCGAACCTGGGACCAAAGACGCTCGATCGAGGGTGCGTTCCGTCCCGAGCTGACGATGCGAACCATGCGATTACCGGTGACCCGCTCGTCCCGGACCTCTTCTGGGTCCACAATCCCCAGGCGGCTGAGTGGAGAGATAAACCCCGCGAAGTCGCCGCCGATGTCGTCAATCCGCTGTTGAGCCGATTCCATCCCAGCTGTGGTCAGGACATCGTGCAGAGATTGAAATCGAGCTTGGATCTCGACATCGGATTTAAGTCCGTATATCGAGGCGGCCTCCCGGAATACCGGGGGCACCTTTTTTTCGCCGGGCTGGGTCAACCCGAACGCGACGAGTGTTTCGAGTCCGTCTTTACTCTCGCGCAATCTCGCGAGTGATTCCGCAGCTGCGACCTTACCCAAATCGGCCCTCAATTGATCCGCCAGCGAATTGAGCGTTTGGGGATCGTGGACGAAGACGAGAGGCACATTCCGCTCTGCGTCATCTCTCTTGCGGTTGGTTTCCTCGACATTGAGTTCCTGAAAGTCGGTCCGGGCGGCGATCCCGTGAACTGCGTACTGGCCGATGCGATAGGGAAAGGGAGCCCGCCAGCCTTGCAGCACGACCAACAGTCCAATAATTGCAACCAGGCACATGCCCAAGCGCAAGAGGATATCGCGATCCCGCACGGCATCCCAAGCCAAGGCGATGGTTGTGCGCTGCGGACGCGGGGCCGAGGTCTTCGACACCCGCGATCTTTTCTGGCCAAATCCGAACATCCGGACGACTGCTCCTGCCTGAGAGGGGGCTCTCAACAAACTCGCTATGTCGCAGCCGAGGAAAGGAATGACTCCAGAAACTCTTCGCCGCCCGATTGATGGAACTTCACGGAATCGATTAGCGCATCATCGTAGCTGTTGCCCGGCCAACGCCACTGTGGGACCCAACATTCTCTCCCGGTGTCATAAACACCGAATTCAATCGCCGAACGTCGACCATCAGGTATTCCGTCTTCCAAGCTCCCTGCGATCTTTTCTTCAAAGACGAAAATGTCCTTGTCGCTGACCTCAGCGCGGTAAACAAATCCTAGCACGCGGCTAACAGCTACGTACTCATCCTCGAGAGACCAATTCAACGTTCCCGCTTCCGTCAGCTCAAACAGTTTCTTCGTTGCGAGTTCCCATTTGTCAGGCATTGTGTCGTCTCCACTCGTCCTTTGTGAGTTGTATCTCGATCTGACTGTGAAGAGACCGGAGCTGCGACACAACGCCCACCTTGATGCTTTGGGCCACGCGAGGTTCGCAACTCATGATTCTTCGGAGTGAGTTCAGTGGTGATTCTACGCTTTCACCCTTCGATAAGTGAACACTGGGATCCTTGACGAGCGGAACAACTTGACCCGCGATCGGTTGAAATTCCACCGCTTTGCTGGCTTCATCGAAATCACGAATCGCAGCACTGAACCGTTCGAAGGTCTGCATCAACGTGCCCCGAACAGCATACTGATCCCTGACACTTCGGACGGATTGCGCGACATAAAAGGTCACGATCAGACCCAAAACCGAGGCGTAACTCCCGAATACGCTGATCCCATCGACGCCGAAACTCCAGTGGGCCCAGCCGGAACTCACCAGCACCAACGCAGCCAGCAGCCAGAAGATAATCACTCGTGGCTTGGCCTGACTCAACTCGGACGACTCCTACGAGGATGGAACTGTCTCCAGTCGGCCACCAATGACATTGTGCCGCTGGACGAGACACTGGACATTCGCTGGCACAAAAGCCGGTTAGTGCTTCCGCCGGGGCGACTTGCTCGAATCGTCATCATACGCTTCCACGATCTCGCGTACGAGACGATGACGGACAATATCGGCTCCCGTCAACTCCACGACGGCCACGCCCTCGATCGGACGGCAACGCTGGACCGCATCGATCAGACCCGATTTCATGGACGGCGGCAGGTCGGTTTGGGTCACGTCGCCGGTCACCACGATCCGCGACCCCTCACCCATCCGCGTCAGAAACATCAGCATCTGTGTGGCGGTGGTGTTCTGCCCCTCGTCGAGAATCATGAACGTATTGTTGAGTGTCCGACCGCGCATAAACGCCAACGGCAGGATTTCGATGATGTCTTCCTGCATGTAACGCTGCACCTGCTCATAGGTCAACATGTCGCTCATCGCGTCGAGCAGCGGACGCAGGTAGGGATTCACCTTCTGCATCATGTCGCCGGGCAGAAAGCCGAGCTTTTCCCCCGCCTCAACCGCTGGCCGCACCAGCACGATCTTGCGAATTTGCTGCCGGCGCAAAGCATTCACCGCCATCGCGACGGCTAGGTAAGTCTTCCCGCACCCCGCTGGCCCGGTGCAAAACACCAGCTCGTGCGCTCGCATCGCGTCGACGTAACCTTCCTGCCCCTTCGTGCGCGGCTTGACGCTACGGGCCTTCTCGAACAGGTCGATCTTCGCTTCCGGGGAAGGATCGTTCGACGCCAAATGAATCCCCAAGACTTTGGCCAGGTCTTCTTCTTTGAGAATCCCTTTCCGACGCACCAGCGGCAACAGCTGCTCCAGCACTTCGCGGGCATGTGGCAGCTTGTCCTCCGGTCCGTCGAGAATCAGATTCTCCCCGCGCAGGACAATTCCGACTCCCAGATGCTCTCGAATTTGGCGCAAGTAAACATCCTGCGGGCCGAAGAGCAATCGAATGTCATCTTCCGAGCCGAGTGGGATCTGCTGAGTGTTCATGGGTGGGTCAATCTGAAGATCGCGATCTGTCGCGGCGACTTGAGCACGGGACGATCGTCCCTGACACAATCTTATGGAGCCGGTTCGCGTAGGGACAGCAGGAAAGTCCACGGGTTACTCCGCAGAGTGCGGTTCGTTCTCGCTTCTCGATCGGCGCACGAAGCAAAAACGCCTATTGAACAGAAGTGCCAGTTCTGGTTAGTATCGGGCGGCCCTCCGATTCAGGAGAAACAATCCCCAAAGGGGTTGCCATGTTGCGGCTTGTGAATCAACTCGTGCTCTCCGTGATGCTGTTTCACAGCGTTGTGGGTTGTTGCTGGCACCACGAACACGACTATTGCGCCAGTCCGTCGGAATCGAGAGCTGTCCGTACAACAATCTCGCATCACCATTTTCACTCAGGGGGCCATTGCCACCATGCGCGTCGAAGCGGCGCATCAGAGCAGGTTCCCCCCGGATCGCAGCCGGTCCAGCAGACCCCGGATCAGCGAGACTCACAACACACCGGTTGTGAGCAAGCCCCTTGTATTTATGTGACGACGAACTCCGAAATCGCCATTCCCAGGCCTCACCTTGAAGTGGTCTTGTGGAAGGACTTTGAGGCGATTCCCACAACAACCACACTGAGTCGCTCGTGGAGTCGTGAAGCTGAACCAGTCTCCGCGTTGACGGCGACTTCACGCTGCGCGCGACTTGGTGTTTGGCGTATTTAAATATTGCTCTTTCTCGCGGATCAACGTTTGATCGGGTTCGCGTCCTCAGACACTCGAATTGAAGTGTCGCAACCACAATGAACCTCGTCACTCGGTCAGTCATCCCCTGGATGACCAATAGACTTTTTCTCGCTGCATCGTTTCGTGACGGTTGCCCGGCACGAAACGCCATTGAGCGGTTAGGACTTTCGATCATGAACACACTTCTCTCACTCTGGAAAAGTTCGGCCGCGCGCTGGGCAGGACTCCTGGTCTGCGTGGTCGCTGGTGTCGCGAGTCGGGACCGGTGGTGGCCGCGAGTAGACTCACTGGTCGACCAGTGGGTGGCCCGTCCAGCCGCGAAATCCGGCCATGAAGCGCACGGTCCCCCTGTGGAACATGGTCCCGCTGCACCGGCCGCGAATTCGTCGCTTGATCTCTCGAAGCAGGCGATGCTCAATCTCGGCTTGACCCAGGAGTTCCTGCGTCCGGTCGAGTTATCGACGTATCGAAAAACGATCTCGATCCCCGGCTCGATCGTCGAACGACCCGGCCAGTCGCTGATTCAAGTCTCCACGCCCATGACTGGAGTGATCACCGAAGTCGCCGCCTTCCGAGGGGCTGCGGTCGAACCGGGTCAGCTGCTCTTTCGGATTCGATTGACCCACGAAGACCTGGTCCAATCGCAAACCGACTTGGTCAAAGCCCTCGGAGAACTGGATGTGGAAAACCGCGAGATTGCCCGGCTGCAAGTCGTGACCGACTCGGGGGCCATCGCGGGCAAGTCGCTGCTCGAACGCAAGTATGCCAAGGAGAAGCTCGAAGCACTCCTGCAGGCACAACGCGAGACACTCCGTTTGCACGGACTCTCACCGCGCCAGGTCGAGCAGATCTCAAGGGACCGCCGACTCTTGAGTGAACTGAGCGTCACAGTCCCCGCTGCGGATCAGAAGCCGGGCGAACTCCAGCTGACTGATCGCTCGGGGCGGCAACCCGTGGCGTTCATCGCCGAGGAGCCCGCGACGCAAGCCGGTCCCTCGATGCTCATCATCGAGTCTCTCGACGTGCAGCGTGGCCAGTCGGTCGAACAGGGCGGCAAGCTCTGTGTCTTGGCCGACTACAGCCGATTGTACATCGAAGGCCGCGCCTTCGAACAAGATATTGAAGCCGTCAATTCAGTCCTCAGCAAAGGCTGGAATGTGTCGGCTGTGCTGACGGGCGGAACAACGATCGGGGAGCTGCCGCTGTCCTTCGTGTCGAGCGAGATCGATCCCGAATCTCATACATTGCGGTTCTACGTCGACCTGCCCAACGCGGTGTTGCGCGATTCCGTGAATGCCGACAAGCAGCGATTCGTGACCTGGAAATATAAACCCGGTCAGCGGCTGCAACTGCGGATACCCGTCGAGGAATGGCCGAATCAAATCGTGCTACCGGTCGACGCAGTGGCGGCAGAGGGGGCGGAGTCGTTCGTGTTTCGGCGGAATGGAAGGACGTTTCAGCGTGTGTCGGTGCAGGTGTTGCATACGGACCAAACATCAGTCGTGATCGCGAACGATGGGTCAGTATCACCGGGCGAAGTGGTGGCACTGCGGAGCTCACATCAGATGCAAATGGCAATCAAGAACAAATCGGGTGGAGCCATCGATCCGCATGCGGGGCATAACCACGCCCACTGACGGAATGACGGTTGCGTGTCGAGAGAGTTCTTCCCCCCGTCGTTGTTCCGAGATTGCCATGCTGAACGCCCTGATTCGATTCGCTCTGCAGCAACGCATGTTGACGCTCGCGGTCGCTCTGTTCCTGACGGGGTATGGGACTTGGGTGGCATTGCACATGCCGATTGATGTCTTTCCCGACCTCGACCGTCCACGTGTCGTCGTCATGACTGAGGCACCGGGACTCGCTCCAGAAGAAGTCGAGACGCAGATTACCTTCCCGTTGGAAACCGCCCTCAACGGAGCGAATGGGGTTCAAGCCGTGAGGAGTACCTCGGGGATCGGCCTTTCAGTAGTGAATGTCGAATTCGACTTCGGCACCGATATCTACGTCGACCGTCAAATCGTCGCCGAACGGCTGGCCGTCATCGCGGAACGCATGCCTCCCGGAGTGAATCCCCAGCTGGCCCCGATCTCATCAATCATGGGGCAGATTCTGGTTCTGGGGATGTGGAGCGAGGGAGCGAAAACTGACCCGATCGAGCTGCGAACCCAAGCGGACTGGGTCATTCGTCAACGCTTGTTGACCATCCCTGGCGTGGCGCAGGTCTTCACGATGGGAGGCGGCCGCAAACAATATCAAGTCTTGATCGATCCCGAACTGATCACCCGCGAGGGGATTACGATTGGCCAGATTCGCGAGGCATTACAGAGCAGCAACGAAAACGCGACGGGTGGTTACCTGGACCAGCAAGGGCCGAACGAACTTCTTGTACGGGCTCTCGGGCGCGTTCAGACAATCAGCGACCTGCAAAAGGTCGTCGTCGCCACGCGAGGAGGTCGGTCCATCGCCCTCCAACAGGTGGCTCGCATCGTTGAGGCCCCTCAAATCAAACGCGGTGATAGCGGAGCCTACCTGCGACAGCCAGACGGCACGTTCTCCGGAGGACCGGCCGTCGTCTTCACCATCGCCAAACAACCGGGAGCCGATACACGCCTGATCACGCAGCGGATCCTCAAAGCGATCGCGGAACTCCAGCCGACTCTGCCGCGCGACATTCGCATTATCCCCATGTACTCCCAAAGCTCGTTCATTGATCGGGCTATCCACAATGTGTTCGAGGCCCTGCGCGATGGGGGTCTGCTGGTGGTCATCATTCTCTTCTTGTTCTTGATGAACTTTCGTACCACGTTCATCACGTTGACAGCCATTCCCCTGTCTCTGGTGATCACCGCGATTGTGTTCAAGCTCAGCGGGATGTCGATCAACACAATGACTCTGGGCGGTTTGGCGGTCGCGATTGGCGAACTCGTGGACGATGCCATCGTCGATGTCGAGAACATCCATCGACGACTCAAAGAGAATCGGAACAAGCCGGACCCACTCCCGACGTTGCTCGTCGTCTTTCGGGCCAGTACCGAAGTCCGCAACTCGATTGTGTTCAGTACGATGATTGTATGCTTGGTCTTCGTACCGCTGTTCGCACTCGAGGGGATGGAGGGGCGACTTTTCACACCGCTGGGCATTGCGTATGTCGTGTCGATCCTCGCTTCGCTGCTCGTCTCGCTGACCGTGACGCCTGTGTTGTCCTACTGGCTGCTCAGTTCGGAGAGTCGTCATGTTCAGGAGATCGACGGCCCACTCTTGAGGCTGCTGAAATGGGGAGCGAGCAAGGTCATCTGGTTCAGCCTCTCATTCCCGCGATTGAATCTCACGGTCGTGGCGCTGGCCGTCGCGGTCGCGGGCGTGTGTGTCGTGCGACTGGATCGCGACTTTTTGCCACCATTCAATGAGGGAGCCATCCAGCTCAATGTCCTACTGCCCCCGGGGACTTCGCTGGCCACCTGCATCGAGATCAATCGAGTCGTCGAGAACCGACTTACCGAAAATCCCGATGTCATCACATTCGTACGTCGGACTGGACGGGCAGAACTCGATGAACACGCCGAACCGGTGAGCGCCAGCGAGTACATCCTGGAGCTCGATCCAAACTCTCCTCGTTCCCGCGATGAACAACAGACTGCGATTCGCGACGCCATGGCCGACATCCCCGGAGTCGTCACCGCTGTGGAACAGCCGATCTCGCACTTGATCTCGCACATGATCTCGGGGGTGAAGGCCCAAATTGGGATCAAGATTTACGGAGACGATCTCGACATCCTGCGGCAAAAAGCGGAGCAGGTGCAGGCCAGTATCCAAGGCGCTCCGGGCGTCAAAGACCTCATCGTCGAACAGCAAACGACTGTCCCCCAACTGCGGATTGAACTCGATCGTGACCGGCTGCTGCTGTATGGGTTGAGCGTCAAAGATGTGAATGAATTCATCGAGACCGCCATGAATGGCGTCACCGTTTCCGAGGTTCTCCAAGGGCAAAGGACCTTTGATCTCGTGGTACGACTGGAAGAGGGGGCCAGAGAGAACCTCGACACGCTGCGGCGATTGACGATCGATTTGCCCGATGGCGGCCAAGTGCCCCTCGAAGCTGTGGCCCGCATTTATAAGTCGGGAGGCCCCAATTCGATCAATCGCGAGAACGTTCGCCGGCGGATTGTCGTGCAGTGCAACGTGGCCGATCGCGGAGTGGTCGATGTCGTGCAAGAGATTCAAAAACGCTTGAAGCCCCTGCAAGCTTCATTACCCCCAGGATACTACATCGAGTTTGCGGGCCAGTTCGAGAGCCAGCAAAAGGCGTCTCGACTGCTCGGCATCCTGTTTCTGTTGTCGTTGGTCGGGGTCTTTCTGGTGTTGTTTACGATGTTCCGGTCGATCAACCTGTCGCTCCAGGTGATGACCGCTCTGCCGATGGCGTTTATCGGTTCAGTGGCGGCTCTCGTACTGACCCACCAGACGCTCTCCATTGCAGCCATGGTCGGGTTTATTTCACTGGCGGGGATCGCCTCGCGCAATGGGATTTTGCTGCTGAATCACTATCTGCACCTCGTCAAATACGAGGGGGAAAGCTGGACCAAAGAGATGATCGTCCGGGCGGGGTTGGAGCGTTTGGCTCCCGTCCTGATGACCGCGCTGACAGCCGGAATTGGACTGGTGCCGCTCGTTTTGGCCGCTCATCAACCCGGCAAGGAGATCCTCTACCCGGTGGCGACTGTCATTCTCGGGGGAGTGATCAGTTCCACGCTTCTCGATTTCTTTGTCCACCCCGCGCTCTTCTGGCTCATCGGATTGCGAGCTGCGGAACGTGTGGTACGAGAATCGCATTCAGAGGTCATTCTCGAAGACGAAGAACACCAGACGATCCCGCAGTCTGCGACAGTTTCCGAAGCTCATGCCGCCCACAACCGGCCCTAGGAACCCCTGGTGTCGACCTCCGCAGCCTCCTGAAAGGAGCACTCCCATGTTGCGTTCATCCCTCGCCACGTCCCTGAGTACCGCAGCTGTGCCTTTGATCTCGCTCTCCCCACTCATCGCTCAAGAGGAACACGATCAGAGCCACGATCACGAGGGACACGAGCCTCCCGAAGTCGTCGCCTATCCGCTGGCCGACTGGCTCGAAATGCACTTTGATGATGCCCAACAAGCGACCGAACACATGAAGACCGTGAAAGGCATGGGCTGCGAAGTCGAGCAGATCCAGCATGCCGGACACATCGACATCGTCTACCGCTGCGCGGCCTGGAAAGAAAAGAAAGTCGCGACTCACAAGCTGGCCGATCAATGGCTCGGCTGGATGAAAGCGTCGGGATTCGACACGCTTCACGCCCATGTTTCGGAGACATTCCAACATGGCAACGAGACAATCCGGCTGCAGCTCATGGATTGGAAGACAGCTCATCGGACGGGACCAGATGTACAAACTGCCAAAGAGTTCGCCACATCCCTGCTGGATGTCGGATGCTCTGTGAAAAGCCACGCGCATGACGACCATGCGGATGTTTCCGATCGCTGCCCCGTGTGGGCCACGATCCATGTGGAAGACCACGCCGCCGCCGAACAGTGGCCAGGCTGGCTGAAAAGCCAGGGCTTTGAGACCAAGCATACCCACTCAGGTCGACAAGCATTTCGCGCTGCCCTTTAACGGGCCGACTCACTCCTCTCCATCGTCTCTCAGGACTCTCTCATGATACGAACACCTTCAATCGCCCTCCTCATTTCCGTGGCTCTGGGTCTCAGTGTGCCGGGTTGCCAACCCGCAGCTCCGACGGGCACAGCTCCTCCGGCGACAGTCGCGGTCGATGCCCACGATCATGAGGACCATGGTCACCCGTCTGAAGGACCGCATCACGGTGTTCTGGTGGAACTCGGGAGTGACGAGTATCACGCCGAGGTCGTTCACGACGACGCGTCAGGTTCCGTGACCGTCTATCTTCTCGATTCGTCGGCCAAGAACAGCGTCTCGACCGAGGCCACCGAGATCGCCATTAACATCAAGCACGGAGAGACTCCCGAACAGTTTAAGTTGCCTGCCATCAGCCAGCCGGGGGACACCGCCGGGAAGTCTTCGATGTTCTCTCTCACGAGCCAGGAGCTGGCTGAACACCTGCACGAACCAGCCTCCGCAGCTCGACTCAGCATCACGATCAACGAGACCCCCTACTCGGGAGCCATCCCTCACGAAGGCCATGCAGGGCACGATCACGGACACAGTCACAAGTAGTGCCTGTGGCAGAAGGCGCAAGGCTTCTGCCTGCCGAAGCGAAGGGGAAGTTCGGCGGAATTCTTACGTAACACCTAACCCTCCAAAACCCGCTTCACATTCTCGGTGTTCACCGGATCGATCGCCCCCTTCTCCGTGAAGATGGCCCGGATCAAGCGCGCGGGTGTGACATCAAAAGCGGGGTTATAGACCACGACGCCAGCTGGGGCGGTTTGTCGCCCGAAGCCGTGTGTGACCTCTTCGCTGGCCCGCTGTTCGATGGGAATTCCCGTCCCATCGGGCAGCGACAGATCGAACGTGCTGCTGGGGGCCGCGACGTAGAACGGGATGCCGTGTGCAGCTGCCAGTTGGGCGACGGAGTAGGTGCCAATCTTGTTGGCAGCGTCCCCGTTTGCTGCGATCCGGTCGGCACCGACGATGACAGCCTGCACCTTGCCTTCGTGCATGACCCAGCCCGCCATGTTGTCGCAGATCAACGTGACCGGCACCCCACGCTGCATTAGCTCCCAACAAGTAAGTCGGGCTCCTTGCAGCAACGGGCGTGTCTCATCGGCGTAGACCTGCAAGCGTTTTCCTTGGGCATGAGCTGCGAAGATTACCGCCAGCGCGGTCCCGTCTCCGGCTGTGGCCAGCCCCCCGGCGTTACAGTGCGTGAGGACGCCGCAGGAGTCCGGCAGGTACCGGGCCCCGACGAGTCCGATGGCGGTACACATCGCGCGGTCTTCGGCCTCAATCCGCTGAGCCTCCGCCAGCAGGAGCTCCACACGCTGCTTGCCCGGTCGTCGAGCCAGCGGCTCTCCCACTCTCTCCATCCGGTCGAGGGCCCAAAACAAATTCACAGCTGTCGGGCGACTGCTCGCCAGTTCGTGGCAGACCGATTTCAACACCGCCAGAAACTGTTCCGGTGACGAGTCGACACTCGCTTGAACCCCGATCACCACGCCATACGCCGCCGAAACTCCGATCGCCGGGGCACCGCGCACACACAGCCTCTTGATCGCCGTCCACACCTCAGCCACGGTGCGGCATTTCAGCGTCACGAACTCGACGGGGAGCAAAGTCTGATCGATCAATTGGAGTGAACCCGTCAGGGCGTCACCCGTCCAAGTCAGAGATGCGGGAGGAGTCGGCATGGGAGTCTCAACAGAGCAGCAAAAACGGGGAATCCATCCCCTGTGTGTTACACGATCGCAGACCCGCATGAAAGGTCCGCGTGTCTGTCCGAAAGCGGCGCGGCGCTGGGCGCGGTGGCCGAGGCGGTGCGGGACGCCGAGCTGTCCGTGACCTACGCCGACCGCAGCGGCGATGCGTTTCTGCCGATGGCGTTTCGCACAACCCATGCCGACGCCCTGCGGAGCCATGGGCTGGAAGCCCATGGCACACGGGGCAGCCGACAAGCACGACCTCGCCGAGGCCCGCAAGCTAATCGAGAAGTGCCACTCCGGGTGCCGAATCCCAGAACTCGAAGACGCCGAACGAGCGCTTCTCGGGGCGTGCAGCGGTAACGTCCCCGAGCCGGAAGCGTGAGCGCCCGGAGTCCGCGAGCCGTGGGGCGGCTCCGGGCGCTCACGCTTCCGGCTCGGGGAGTAAACAAAAAAGACCGCCGAGGAGGGTTCCTGAGCGGTCTTTTGTGGGGTTGAAGCCGGAGGGCCTCGGCAGAATTCTTACGAATCCTGCGACTAGCTCTCCAGGGCTTGTTGGGCGGCGGCGAGTTTCGCGATCGGGATGCGGAACGGGCTGCAGCTGACGTAGTCGAGGCCGAGCTTGTGGCAGAACATGACGGACGAAGGTTCGCCGCCGTGTTCGCCGCAGATGCCGAGCTTGAGCTTCGCGCGGGTGGCGCGGCCGTCTTCGCAGGCGATCTTCATCAGGCGGCCGACGCCGGTCTGATCGATCTTCTGGAACGGGTCGTCGCCGATGATGTCGTTCTCCCGGTAGAGCGGGATGAACGAGCCGTAGTCGTCGCGGCTCATCCCGAGAGTCGTCTGGGTCAGGTCGTTCGTTCCGAAGCTGAAGAACTCAGCGGTCTGGGCGATCTCCCCGGCGGTGAGAGCAGCGCGGGGCACTTCGATCATTGTGCCGACCTGGTAGTCGACCTTGACGCCCTTCTCGGCGAAGACCTTTTCCGCCGTGTCGCGGATGATCTTCGTCTGGTGGTCGAGTTCGCTCTTGTAGCCGACGAGCGGGACCATGACTTCCGGATGGACGTCGACGCCCTGCTGCTTCAGGTCAGCTGCGGCTTCGAAGATCGCCCGGGCCTGCATCGCGGTGATCTCGGCGAAGACGATGCCCAAGCGGCAACCGCGAAAGCCGAGCATGGGGTTCGATTCCTTCAGCTCTTCGACGCGGCGTTCGACAGCGGCCTTGGTGATTCCGACGGCCTTGGCCAGACGATCGGCCAGACCGGCGTCATCGTGCAGATGGTGCTCGGAGAGGAACTCGTGCAGCGGGGGGTCGAGCAGGCGAATCGTGACCGGGCGGCTGCCCATGACCTTGAAGAGGGTCGTGAAGTCAGCCCGCTGGAACGGCAGCAGCTTGGCCAGTGCAGCTTCACGCTGGGCCAAGGTTTCCGAGACGATCATCTCGCGGAATTCCTGGATCTTCGAGAAGAACATATGCTCGGTGCGGCACAGGCCGACCCCTTCGCAGCCGAATGCATCGGCCAGATGGGCTTCGTCTTGTTCCGAGTTGGCCCGCACTTTGAGGGTACGGTACTTGTCGACCCAGCCCATGAGTTGGGCGTAGCGAGTGTAGGTCTCGGACTCGCTGGGCTTCAGCGTCTTGTTGACGAGCACCTGGACGATTTCGCTCGGCTTGGTGTCGACCTTGCCCGCGAAGACTTCGCCGGTGAAGCCGTCGATGCTGATCCAATCGCCGCCCTTGAGGGTCTGGCCCCCGGCGGTGATCGTGGCCTTGTCGTAGTCGACGACCATCGAGCCGCAACCGACGATGCAGACCTTGCCCATCTGGCGGCTGACGAGAGCGGCGTGCGAAGACGCACCACCGAACGAGGTCAGAATGCCCTTGGCAACCTTCATCCCACGCAGGTCTTCCGGGCTGGTTTCCTTGCGGACCAGAATCAGCTGGGCGTTGTTATCCTTGTTCCACAAGGCTTCCGCATCCGTAGCGTGGAAGACGATTTGGCCGGTGGCGGCACCGGGTCCGGCGTTGATGCCCTTGGCGATCTGACGGTCGGCCTTGGTCGCGACCTTCTTCGCTTCGGTGTCGAAGATCGGCTGGAGCAACTGGTTCAAGTCGTCGGCAGGGATACGCCGCTTTTGCAGGGCCTCCTTCTCGGTGATCAGGCCCTCGTTGACGAGGTCGACCGCGATGCGGACAGCTGCGAAGCCAGTTCGTTTGGCGTTGCGGGTCTGGAGCATCCAGACCTTGCCGCGCTGGATGGTGAACTCGACATCCTGGACTTCCTTGAAGTGTTTTTCCAGGGTCTTGCCGATGGTGTCGAGTTCTTGGTGAGCCGCTGGCATGTCCTTGCCGAGCGTCTCTTCGATCCGTAGCGGAGTGCGGATCCCGGCGACGACATCTTCGCCCTGGGCATTGATGAGGTAGTCACCGCAGAAGCCAGGCGTGCCGATGGCACAGTCGCGGGTCAGTCCCACGCCGGTCGCACAGTCGTCGCCGAGGTTGCCGAAGACCATCGCCTGGACGTTGACCGCCGTGCCCCAGTCGTGGGGGATACTATACATGCGGCGATAGACGATCGCGCGGTCATTCATCCAACTGCTGAACACAGCCCCGATGCAGCCGCGAACCTGCTCCATGGCGTCAGTCGGGAATTCCTTGCCGGTGTGCTTCTTGATGACGGCTTTGAACTCGGCGACAAGTTCCTTGAGCTGGGCGGCGGACAGCTGGGAGTCGAACTCGACGTTGGCTTTGTGCCGCTTCTTTTCGATCAGCTCTTCGAAGTGATCGGGATCGGTCTTCTCCTGGGGCTTGAGGCCCATGACCACTTCGCCGTACATCTGGATGAAGCGGCGGTAGCTGTCCCAGGCGAAGCGTTCGGACTTCGACTGTTTCGCCAACGCTTCGACGGTGACATCATTGAGGCCGATGTTGAGCACGGTGTCCATCATGCCGGGCATCGACTCGCGGGCACCCGAGCGGCAGGACAAGAGCAGGGTGTTCGTGGTGGAGCCGAACTGGGCGCCCATCGCCTCTTCGACCTTTTTGAGGGACGCTGCGATTTGAGCTTCGAGCTCCGCGGGGTACTTCCGCTCATTGGCGTAGTAGTAGTTGCAGACTTCCGTCGTGATCGTGAAACCGGCTGGCACGGGCAAGCCGATATTGATCATTTCGGCGAGGTTGGCGCCCTTGCCACCGAGCAAGGTTTTCATCTTGCCGTCGCCATCAGATTTCTTGTTGCCGAAGAAGTACACGTACTGCGTGGACATGAATCAGTTCCTGAGTCAGACGAACATGAATTGCGAATTCTCGAACTCTTGATCCCAGAGTGGTTTGCAACTCTGAAGAGCGAGAATACGCGGCCGGTCGCGGGAGCCCGTGTTTCCATCCAAGGGATCCCACAGAGGCAGGCCCCGCGCGGTCGTTTAGCGCAAAACCCCCCTCGGAAGAGGCCGCAAGGTAGCAAGCGTATAGTGCGACTGCAAGGATAAGAGGCGGTGGGGGCGCGGCTGGTGCCCAGGGCGGCTTCTTCCATTGATGTCGATACCTGGGACGGCAAGACCGGGCACGACACGCGCGGGTGACCGCCGAGCGCTACAGCTCCTCGTGCGAATGCCAGCTGGGCTGCGCACGATTTGGGGGAGCCAGCGAATTCCCCTTTGAAACGAACGAGCCGAAGACCGTGATTGAGACGGCCCAGAGTCTGGCGACTGTCAGAAGGGGCGGCTCGCAACCTGAACTGTGTCTCCCACGCGAACTGAACCCGGTTCGATCACACGAAGATAGATCCCGCGCAGATTCAAGTGCCGCAGCGAGGGTTGGGCGACGAGTTTCAGGCCACCCGCGCCGAACCGGGACTGAAACTTGCTGCACCCGTTGTGCGGCAGCGGAGTCACCTCAAGCAGCACTGATCCGACTCTCAAGCGGCTGCCCGGTGGCAAGTTGGCCGCCGAAAGATCGAGGTCGAGCCACAAGTTGTCGCCCGCCAGTTCCAGTGGCTGGCCGTGGGCAATCAGCTCCGCCACGCTTTGCTGCATCACCGCCAACTGGGCCTGCGGATCGCGTTGGGGATCGCGGCCCCAGCTGTCGCCGACCACTCCGCCGTCGGCGGTCAATTCCGTGGAATCCAAGGGTTCTCGAACCCCTCCGGCGTGGCGGACCAGGATGCGGGTGATGTTGCCTTGATCCCTCGGGGAGGGAAGCAGGCCGTGAAATCCCTGCTCCAGTTGCTCGATGCTCAAGAAGCGAGTCGGATCGCCGATCGACGAAGAATTGATCATGTTGTCTCGCACGATGACGGGTGAAGATGACCGGCGAAATCGTGAGCTACGCGAACTCAGACGACCGGTTGACCCGCCGGGCGTGTAGAACACTCGCCCTATGGGGTTACGGGCGTGCCACTTTCTTGCCGCGTTCCTGGACATCGACCGCGGTGTTCGCGATCAGGTGGTCGATGACCTTGTCGGGGGTCATGCCTTCGCTGTTCGCCTGGAAGGTGGTCACGATGCGGTGCCGCAGGACGGGATGAGCGACCGACTTCACATCTTCGGTGGAGACGTGGAACCGCCCTTCGAGGATCGCGCGGGCCTTGGCTCCGAGGATCAAATACTGCCCCGCACGCGGACCGGCTCCCCAGGTGAGATACTTCTTGACGAAGTCGCTCGCATCGGGCTCGTTCGGACGAGTCGCACGCACCAGGTCGCGGGCAAACACAAAGACGTGCTCGGCAACC
>Ga0105046_10008372_pt1 | contig 16255 bp, 11 predicted proteins | sample MAT03_FD_78385 | JGI IMG/M metagenome (GOLD analysis project Ga0105046, IMG submission 78385) | Freshwater microbial communities from Lake Fryxell liftoff mats and glacier meltwater in Antarctica - MAT-03 (megahit assembly) | ecosystem: Environmental > Aquatic > Freshwater > Ice > Liftoff...
GTGCTCATGTTGGTACCCAAAACCCATTTACCATAAAGCGCCAGTTTTTTGATCCATTCAATGACATGCGCTTTGGCGATCTTTCCTTCAAAACGGGGCATGGGCAACCCTTTCAATACCCGCCAGGAAGCTAGGGCACCAATCGCGCCCCCAATTAACATAGCGACGGCCAAAGACTGTAAATCCAGGCCTATGGCACATACCTTGCAAAACAACACCCAGGAAAACAGCGCCAGTCGTAAGCATAAATTGGCCTGAAAAATGCCGTTGAACGTATGCTGCGCCTGTTGTAAAAAATTGAAATGGTAAAACAGCGCCATCACAAAATTGGTGACGAAATATATGGGCAATACCGCTTCCAACTGCGGCACGTGCCAGGTCGACATAATCCAGCGCATGCTGCCCCAGAGTATCAGGTTTGAGGCTATTGAAAAACCAAAATTGAGCCAAAGCGCGGCTTTTCTGATGGCGGCATATTCCGCTGGCGCGTCCCGGTAAATCGCCAAGTGCCGCACCAATCCATTCTGAATCAATCCAGCCCGGGCCATTTCAATGAAATAGGTAAGCAGCAGGAACAAGCCCCAGGCCGCAAAATTCTCCTTTGAAAGCCCCCGCAACAGCAACATTGCGGTACCCAGGGAGAGTACCATCCCTGAACCTTTCTCCAGGAGTGCGTAACCGGCATTTTTTCTCGATTGTGGCATTCGTGTGATTATTTACCACATAGCGCACATAACCGGCACCCGGAGGGATCCGTACGTCAGCTTTTACCTGACTACGCCCCGGGTACACTAGGTGTGCTATAATGTTTGTTTTTTGTTACCCGCCGTAGCCATAGCGAAGGAGGGCTTTTTCTTACTTATTACTTCAAGTCTAAAATCATACCAACAAGTGGAGGTTCCCCCAAAAGCAACCGCATGAATGCAACGTAGCAACGGGAGCTTTTTTGAGACATCTGCTGGTTGTTATTTTGATTTACGATTGACGGGTGATGATTGACATCGTAAATCGTAAATCATCACTCGTCAATCGTCACTCAAATTAATTTTGGCATTTTTTCGCATCACAATATTCATGCGCCTGCCCTGGGGCAGCCCTCGTGAACCCTTTCCCCCTTTTTTCGTTCTTAGCCCATGAATTCAAAAGAAAGAGCCCTACTGTTCATTCTTGCTGCTGTCAACTTCACACACATCATGGATTTTATGATCATGATGCCATTGGGGCCGCAACTTATGAAGCTTTTCCAGATCAGCCCCAAACAATTTGGCTTTGCGGTTTCCGCCTATAGTATTACGGCTGGTATTACGGGCTTTATTTCCGCTTTTTTTGTCGACAAATTCGACCGAAAAAAGATGTTGTTTTTCGCCTACATTGGCTTTATCGTGGGCACTTTTTCCTGTGCTTTTGCGCCCAATTATGAATTATTGGTTGCCGCACGGGTATTAGCGGGCTTTTTTGGCGGCATGATTGGTGCCCAGGTGCTTTCGATCGTTGCCGACACTTTTGAGTACCAGCGCCGCGCCAGTGCCATGGGTATTTTGATGACCTCATTTTCCCTGGCCTCCGTCATTGGTGTGCCGACTGGACTGTGGTTGGCGGCGCGTTTTAGCTGGCATGCGCCGTTTTTGGTGATTGGTAGTTTAGGTGTGTTGATCGCGGTGTTAATTGCGTTGTTTGTGCCGCCCGTGAACAAGCACTTGCAAGCACCCAGCACCGAAAAGCGAAATCCCTTCCATGTGCTGACGGGTATTTTCAATACACCCAACCAAATGCGCGCCCTAACCCTATCCATCGTACTGATGCTGGGGCATTTTTGCATCATTCCTTTTATTGCACCCTCGCTGGTGGGCAATGTGGGCTTCAGCCAAGACAATATTTTCCTCATTTATTTGGTGGGCGGCCTGCTGACCATTTTTACAGCCCCTTTGGTGGGTAAAATTGCCGACCGCAAGGGCAAATACCCTGTTTTTGTGTTTTTTGCCTTGTTTTCCCTCATACCAGTCTGGTTGATTACCAACCTCTGGCCCATGCCATTATGGGCAGTCTTGACGATATCCGGTTTGTTTTTTGTTACGATAAACGGTCGCATGATCCCCACGCAGGCCATCGTATCAAGTGTGACAATGCCGCAACAGCGCGGCGGGTTCATGAGTATTAATTCTTCCATGCAGCAATTGGCCAGTGGTGTAGCGGCCAATATTGGCGGCGCTATTGTCGTAGAAGGAGAGAATGGCAGAATTGAAAATTACGGCTGGGTGGGCTGGTTTTCCATTGTGATGATCTTAGCTTGTGTTTTTTTGGCGGGAAGGGTGAAACCGGTGGATGAATGATTGCTAATTTGTTTTACTTTACGGCCCCCACCTTGTCAAGACACCATTTTGTATGAATACATTTGCCCCCATTACTATTTGAATGTACGAACTCCTCCTCGCAAGCCTCGGCATCAGCCTGCTTCACGCAGCCATCCCCAACCACTGGTTACCCATCGTCGCCATTGGACGACGCTCCCAGTGGACGGCTGCAAAAACCGTGCGGATCACGGTACTGGCAGGTAGTGCCCATGCCTTGAGCACCATTCTGATTGGCGTGGGCCTGAGCCTGCTCGGTTGGCAGATGGCCGACTGGGTGGAAATATTTTCCAACATTGTTGGTCCACTCATATTGATAGGGCTTGGATTGGTTTTTATCTGGCGGCATTATTTCCACCAGCATTTCCATTTACATGCTGAAATACAAGCAAAACTGTCGGAACGCAAGCTGATTCTTGCATTGGCAACCGCTATGTTTTTGTCGCCCTGCCTGGAGATAGGCGCTTTTTTCCTCTTGGCAGGCACCCATGGCTTTTCCGCTGTGCTTGCACTGAGCGGGGTTTATTTTGTGACAACCGTAGGTGGCATGGCGGTATGGGTATGGTTGGTGTGGCGCGGACTCAAGCTCCGCAACTGGCATGCATTGGAGCACAATGCCGGTATTATTTCAGGGGTTGTGCTGGTGTTGTCGGGTCTGTGGGGCTTGTTTGGTGGACATTGAAGTAAAAAAAATGAGTCAATCCGACATTCGGAATGACTCATTTCATAGAAACCAAAGGAACAATTAAGCTTATTCCTTGATGCCTGCTATCAGCACAGCAACTTCGTTGTGGAGGCATTCCACAAACCCGCCCGTAACTTCAAACGAAAGTTTTTCACCATTTTCTTTCAGCACATTTACCGTTCCTGCACGCAGCGAGGCAACAACCGCGGCATGGCCTTCCAGCATTTGAAAGCTGCCATCGGCACCAGGCACCTGCACTGATTTCACAGCGCCAGAGAAAATTTCTTTTTCAGGAGAAAGGACTACTAGATTCATGACTGAGAGATGAGTGACGAGTTATGAGTGATGAGTTATGAGTGATGAGTGATGAGTGATGAGTTTGCACAACGTTTGTGCTTTTGCAGGCTTGAGTGTTTCAGCACCTTAATCAAATTATCGGTTTAAGTGCTGAAAAACAATTCCAAAGAAAAGCACAAACGTTGTGCAAACTCATCACTCATCACTCATAACTCATAACTAATTTGCTGCTTCTTCGAGCATTTTCTTGCCCTTCGCCATCGCATCATCGATGGTGCCGACAAGGTTAAATGCTGCTTCCGGGTATTCATCCATGTCACCGTCCATGATCATGTTGAAGCCGCGGATGGTTTCATCGATTGGCACCAACACACCTTTCAAGCCGGTGAATTGTTCTGCAACGTGGAATGGCTGTGACAAGAAACGCTGCACACGGCGCGCGCGACCTACCACGAGTTTGTCTTCGTCTGACAGCTCTTCCATACCGAGGATGGCGATGATATCTTGCAGCTCATTGTAGCGCTGGAGAATCATCTTCACGCGCTGGGCGCAACGGTAGTGCTCGTCACCGATGATTTTCGGATCGAGGATACGTGATGTAGAGCTCAGTGGGTCTACCGCTGGGTAGATACCAAGGGACGCAATTTTACGATCCAATACTGTAGTGGCATCCAAGTGCGCAAAAGTTGTCGCAGGAGCCGGGTCAGTAAGGTCATCCGCTGGCACGTATACCGCTTGTACGGAAGTGATAGAACCGCGCTTGGTAGAGGTGATACGCTCTTGCATCAAACCCATCTCCGTTGCCAGCGTTGGCTGGTAACCTACTGCAGAAGGCATACGACCCAAAAGGGCTGATACCTCAGAACCTGCCTGGGTAAAACGGAAGATATTGTCTACGAAGAAAAGGATATCGCGACCGCCAGCAGGGTCTTTCAGGTCACCATCGCGGAAGTACTCCGCCATGGTCAATCCCGAAAGGGCTACACGGGCACGGGCACCAGGTGGTTCGTTCATCTGACCGAACACGAGGGTAGCCTGTGATTTTTCAAGTTCTTTCATGTCTACTTTCGACAAGTCCCAGCCGCCAGCTTCCATGGAGTGCTTGAACTCTTCGCCGTAACGGATTACGTTTGATTCGATCATCTCACGCAGCAAGTCGTTGCCCTCACGGGTACGCTCGCCCACACCTGCAAATACCGACATACCGTCGTAAGCTTTTGCGATGTTGTTGATGAGCTCCATGATCAAAACCGTTTTGCCTACACCGGCACCACCGAAAAGACCAATTTTACCACCTTTGGCATAAGGCTCAATCAAGTCGATTACTTTGATACCCGTGTACAGGATTTCGCGTTCTGTCGACAGGTCTTCGTAAGCAGGCGGCTTGCGGTGTATCACATACGCGTCTTTGCCTTTTTTAACCTCACCGATGCCATCAATGGCTTCGCCAATAACGTTGAAAAGACGACCGCGCACCTGCTCGCCCACAGGCATTGTGATGGGAGAGCCTGTGTCCACACAGTCCATGCCGCGCATAAGACCGTCGGTGGAGTCCATGGCAATGGTGCGAACACCATCTTCACCGAGGTGACGTTGTACCTCCAATACAAGCGAGGAACCATCAGGACGGGTGAGCTCCAGCGCGTTAAGGATTTCGGGCAGTTCGCTGTTTGGTCCGCTGAAATCTACGTCAACTACAGCTCCGATAATTTGTTTGATACGACCGATATTCGCCATAAAACGAAATGATGTTTGGTTGTTTATGTCCTTTTTCCAGGTTTGGCCATTAATTTTGGCAAATCAGGACAGTATTTTTGTAAAAAGCCGCGCAAAAGTACACCACTTTGGCGTAAAACAATACAAAAGTTCAACTTTTTATCTTCCAAAATATAATTTTGAAAAGAAAAGGCGCGAACCCTCCTTCGCCGAGGCCAGGGTGGTTAAAAGGGCGAAATACCGCTTGTTTTATAGGTTCAATGAAAGATTCTGGCTCTAATGCCTTTTTGCAGGTGGAGACCCAACCAGCGCAAAACGGAAGCCGTCTTAGCTAAAAAAAGACGTTATTGATAATTTAGCGCGACCAATAGGCACAAAGCCCTACTTTTGCACTCCTACACAATGTAAGAAAATGAAAAAACTACTGTATTGCCTCCTGCTTGGCGCTTTTTTCAGTGCCTGTTCCAACGATTTTGAAGTAGCTGCTCCCTGGAAAGAAGTGCCTATTGCTTATGGCATCTTGTCGCCAAAAGATACTGCCCATTATGTGCGGATCGAAAAAGCGTTTCTTGACCCCAATAAAAATGCGCTTGAAATCGCCCAAATTGCGGATTCGCTCTATTTTGCGGAAAACGCCATCGCTGTTTGGCTGGAACGCCCTGGTACACAGACCAGGGTACAAATGTTCCGGGTCGACGGAAACCTGGAGGGTTATGTACGCGACCAAGGTATTTTTGCCAATCAACCCAACTGGCTTTACAAGGCAAAAACCACCCTTGCGCCAGGAGCGCTGTACAAGCTTATTATTGAGCGCGCAGATGGCGGGGCCGACATTACCGCCGAAACCACTATTCCCAAAGATTTCTTTATCAGTACCCCGAACCCAACGGATATTGTCAGGAAAGTAACTTTTGCGTTTACCCAAACAACAAAAGTGGAGTGGCGCAGCGACGAATTTGGCGTATATTTTAACGTTTATTATATCCTTCCTTACCGGGAGGAAAGTCTTGGTGGCACCACAATACTCCGTGATACCCTCATTTGGCAAGCCGGGAATAATGTAGAACGTTCAGATGTGGATCTTGGTAACGGGCTATACCGCGGCAAAGTAGAGGTACGAGGCGCGCAGTTCTTCCGATTCCTGGCCGACAACCTTCAACCAACGTCAAATTTTCGCTATTTTGAAAAAGGCTCCATCCTGGTGGAAGGTGGCGGAAAAGAAATCCGGGAATTCAACATCACAGCCTCTGCAAATTCTGGCCTGACTGGCGCAGAGGTTTTTCCTACCTATACCAATCTTTCGGAGGGCTTTGGCATTTTTACCGCCAAGAACCTGATCAAATTGAACAACATCCAAATAACGCCACAAACGATAGATTCTTTGAAAATACACCCATTGACGCAGGGATTAAAGTTCGGGATTTAAAAATTTTGACATAAAAGCGTTCCATGAGTCATCTCGAATTTTCGGGATGACTCATTGTTTTTTATGCCCGAAGCGCGCCATTCTGCATTTATTTTAATGCTTTTCGACGTTTTTAAAAAAAAGTAACGATCTTAACAATCATTATTGTTTCACAAAAAATAGAAAAATAACAGCCAATAAAACATTGATTATTAATTATTTATTAATTTTAAGTACGAAAATATGTTATTATATTTATTTCACAATCACTAAAAATTGTCACAAACATATCCTTCCACCTACGCCACTTTTGTACCATTATGAACGTCGATGGTAAAAGTATCATCGTTTGAGATATGTTCATGGGATTATACAATTTCAGGTGAGAGAGCAAGTCCTTCCCCTTAGCAGGAGGGACTTGCTTACCTGGTATAGGTACCTTTCGTACGGCATCAGGTAAGTTTTTCCAACATTTTGTCTTTCGCTCTTGTAGTCTAAACAACCCGCTTTACAGCGTTCCGTACGCCAATGATTGAAAATGTTCATGGGATTATAATTTGTTGTTTTTCCAACCGCACCAAATGAGGTGCGGTTTTTTTATTTTATGCTCCTACCTTTCGCCGGTTTATGTAAACCATTTTTGCAAACAAGCATTTTAATACTATGTCAAAAGCAACAGGCGAAATAAAGCGCGTTACCACCCACGTCATCCAGGAAATGAAAGACCGGGGCGAGAAAATAGCCATGCTCACGGCTTACGATTTTTCCATGGCCCGCATTCTCGACGAGGCGGGCATTGAAATTCTCCTGGTAGGTGATTCCGCGTCCAATGTAATGGCCGGCCACGAAACAACCCTGCCAATCACCCTCGACCAGATGATCTACCACGCACAATCCGTTGTGCGGGCCGTAAGCCGGGCAATGGTGGTGGTCGACATGCCTTTCGGCTCCTACCAGTCCAATTCCGAAATTGCACTGTCGAGCGCCATAAAAATCATGAAAGAATCAGGTGCCCATGCGGTCAAACTGGAAGGCGGATCTGAAGTAGAGGAGAGCATCCAGCGAATTTTGAAGGCAGGCATCCCGGTGATGGGGCATTTAGGGCTTACCCCTCAAAGCATTTACAAATTTGGGACGTATACTGTGCGGGCAAAAGAAGCGCAAGAAGCGCAAAAATTGCTCGATGATGCCAAATTACTCGATCAAATAGGCTGCTTCGCCTTGGTTTTAGAGAAAATACCAGCAAAACTAACCAAAGAAGTCTCTGCCAGTATTGCTATCCCAACCATCGGTATCGGCGCCGGCCAATATGCCGATGGACAGGTATTGGTGACCCACGACATGCTGGGCATTACCAAAGATTTTAAGCCCCGCTTCCTGCGCCGCTACGCAGAACTTTTTGATGCCATGACCGATGCCACCCAGCGCTACATTGCAGATGTGAAAGCGAATAAGTTTCCGAACGATAAGGAGCAATATTAAGCACTAAGGCAGCACCCTGCATTGCTGAAAGGTTTCACGCAATTGTGCGGGGCCTTTATAATGTATACCTCTGATTTTCAATGCTTCTGCACCGAGAACATTAGGCTCGCTGTCGTCAATAAACACCGCTTCTTCGGGATTCACCTGGCGAAAAACATAGTCGGGGTTCCAGTCGATCAATACACCGCCAAGGTCAAAGATGATGGTAGAGATTTTTGTCATGTTTTTTTTGCCAATAGCTAACAGCCAACAGCCAACAGCCCGTTTTTAGTGTCCTGTTTCGCGGAGCACGCGCTGCATTTCCGCGTATTGGTTGTCGAGCAGGCGTTTCAATTCGAAGCGTTCAAATTTGTAATTAAAATTCAGGAACTCGTTTTCGTAATGGTCGCCATTGAGCGAGAGTAAGCCCAGCAAGCGGTTGTTCCAGCGAATACGGTATTTGCCGGGCTTTCCATACAGTTCATCCCAAGCCAATTCCAGGTATTCTGCTTTGGGGAAATACAAGTAGATACCTTTTATTTTCTGGATAATTTCGATGGCAATTTTGCGCTCTGGCTGTCGGTTTTCGTGCTTGTATTCACTGATTTCCCGAAAATAACGGGTCACCTGATTGGCATGGCGACGCGCCGATATTTGCTCGCGGGCATCTAACTGGCTGTATTGGAAAGGTGTCGTTTGATGGAGTTCCCGCTGGACATCAATTGGATCAAACCCCGGCACTTGTTTGTACGGAATGGCCTTGCCCTCAAGCGAAATATCAATCCAGGGCAGCTTGGCTTCTTCGGTTAATTCCTTCCACACAAAATTGAGATAGGCATGATTGGGGTGCAATTTGTAATTGCTGAGGGTTTCTTGCAGGAGCCAAACAATGCCCTCCCGGTGGTTTTCATCTCCTTTAGCAATAGTATTGTATACGGGTATAATGCGTTTTTCAAACAAATTAACTGCAATGCGTTCGCGTAAAAAGGCTTCATCCATTGCCTGCCCTTCTGGATGCTGCAAGAGCAAATCATGTATCTTTTTCAATTCCAGCTGTGCATTATAGCCAAGTCCCGAACTTTCCGGATGCGCCACCAGTGTATGCGGATTGTGCAACAGCCAAAGCATGATGCCATCGCCCGTAATTTCCCGAATACAATTTTCCAAAAATGCCACGCCACGATCCGGCTCAGCTTTATACGCAACAACCCAACGGCGCAAACAATCAATAAGAATCCGACGGGCATCCAAGGCATTCATGCGGCGGATATCCGTAAATGCCAGTCGCGCGTTCACCGACTCCAGCAACAGGGCCGTATCGGCAACATATTGCCTGTAAATGGTTTCTTTAATATTGGGCTGCACCTGCATCCAACCTGCCGTGCCGGCATGATCACGCACTATTTTCTCTACAATACCCAATATGTCAAATGAATAGGCCGCACAATCAGGATGGGCTGCTACCTGCCCATTCGCATCCAGGGTAAACCAACGCAAAGCAATTGCCTCCGCCTCTTCTGGCGCCCGAAGCAGTCCCGGCAGCAGGTATTCCAAAGCCAGCCGCAAGAAGGAAGTTCCCCTTCCCCGCGCATCGGTGTCGCCAAAAATATGTGCGCCAAACAAGCAAGCATACGTGAACCGAATGATCGATTCGCGTGAATCGGTGTAGGGTCGACGGCGCTTGGCATCTTCTGCCAGTTGGGTGCTGAGGGTTTGTCGCTTGGCCAGGAGACTAAAATAGAGGTCTTCGCGCAGTAAAGCTTTGCCCTTTACAATTTTATTTGGGTCTTCATCCTCAATACTTTGCAGCATTTGCAGCAGCTCCTGCGTCTCCCCGATCAGGTCAATATGCCCGTCAGGAATAAACTGAAAATGACCATCTACCACATCCACCCGTTTCATCCATTGGCATTTTCCGCCGCCGCAACTTTCGATGACGGCGGCCTCCAGCAGTTCTTCAGATGGGTGCACCAGGCGGCAAACTTTCAGGGTATTGCCCAAAATCATACGCAAGGCGTGGCGGTTGTCTGGCACTTCTTCTGCGTGCTTGCCCGTATCCCGCATCGGATCATTGGGGAAATGGTAGTACATACGCAGTGCCGCGTCGGAAATGCTCTCCGCTGCGATTTCCAGGTTGTGCCTGGCTGTCGTAGAGGTGCATTTTCCGGCGGCCATATACTCGCGCAAGCGGCTGGCAAACAATAGGATATGCTGCAACACCCGATCGTTGCCCTGTACCGCATCCATCATGGCGCGTGCTGGCGTTTCCTTTTGAATGAATGTAATCAGCAGATATTCATATAGTTGCGCAGATTGTGGGTCAATTTTTTGGCGCACATGGTCACAATGTCCGTAAGCTTGGGCAGGATTCTTTACCGCCAAGGCATCTTTGGCCAGGAGCAAGCTGCGCCGGAAATCCGTTTTTTGCTCGTAAGAAAGCAGTCCAATTTGTTCCAGCGATTCTTGTTCGCGTGGGCCAACGGTCAGGTTGAGCATTTCCGGGATGCTGATTTCGTCTACAGGCACAAAAAACGGCGGCACCGTGCTGTCGTCGCGGCTTTCGGACGTGAAATGATAATAGTCGCGGATAAAAATGCTGCGCCAATCCTGCACCAATTGGCTTTCTTCCAGCCTTTCAATCAGGCTGTTGAGGTCCATTTGCACGGGTTCCGCCCGTTGGGCCAAAGCTGCAATTGAAATTTGCGACAACCGTGTTTGCTCCCGCATTTGTTTAAAAGCTTCTTCAGTATCCAGCACCACCCTTTTCACCAACACGTCTTTGATGAGCCGTTTTAACAATGCCAGCAGTGGCGCGTGGTTGATTCGGTCGGTTTGAGCCAGTAGCCGCTCCCGCAAATCTTGAATACTGATGGGCAATACCACCTTCCCGATGGGAATTTCATTCGACTCCGGCGCTGCAGCCAGCATGGCAACCGCCGCTTCCGCAGCACGGCGCAGCTGCCGGTCGCGGGGAATACCTTGATTTTCAATGGTCTCGCCTGCCGGCAAGCCTGTCTGACATGGCCGCAAAAGGGCAGGAGCACGTGCTTCCCGCGCCAATACCGTCATTATTTGCAGTTCAGGTCTGGTATGCTGCATGTCCAGGGCCGTTGTCATTTCCCAGCGCACATCGGCACTGTCTTCATAATTCATGGAAAGCACCGCGACAAACAGGTCTGTTTTTTCTAAAAACGCGGCGGCCTTTGCCCTGAATTCTTCCGTTGGGACAGTTGTCCTGCTCCAAAAAACAGCTGGATGTGGTTGTAAAGCCAGTATGATTTGGCGTTGCAAATCCTGGGCGCTGTGTTCGTCAGCAGCACTGTGCGAAAGGAATATGTGGACGGGGGTAGTCATTCGAAAGGCAAAAATCAGCTTTTTTAGGGCTTTTACCCCTATTTTCGTAAAATCACTTTTTATTCCTTTAAAGAAGTGCCGCCTGGTAGTCTATTTTTGCCCGATGAACAACGTCTCCTACAGAACCGCTACTTACCTATTGCTGGCAGTCTGGCTACTGATTTCGGCGCTTTTTTATGGAAAAAGTATCGGTTCCCAGCTTGGAGGCCACCATGCCTGGGCGATGGCAGATTATTATGCCATGTCCTTGAAATTTGCGGAGAATGGCTTGAATTTGTTCTGTCCACAGACCTATAACCTGGGCACCAAAGATGGTATTACCGCTTCTGACCTTCCGCTTCCCGCCTGGTTGACCGGGGTTGTGATGCGCCTTTCGGGGATCGAAAGCCCGGCCGTTTTTCGGGTGCTCAGTTTATGTGTCGGCTTTCTGGGCTTTTTTTTCTTCTTTAAAACTGTATATGAACAAGGGGTTAGCCCTTTCAGGTCCGTCATCCTTACCCTTTTTCTATGGCTTTTACCAGGTCTGTTGTACTACCACGATAATTTTTTGCCCTCCGTTTGGGCGCTAAGTGCCTTTTTGATTGGCTTGTGGGCGCTGCTGCGCACGGTTCGGGGCGATAATCGGTATTGGGTCATTGCGGTCGGTGCTTTTGTGCTGGCGGCTTTGTTGCGTAAGCCTTACATCCTGCAATTGATGTGTGTCGGTGTGTGGCAGGTGTTGTTTCGCCGGGACAAGAAAAAAACGATGGTGCTGGCTGCGGGGGCGGGGGTTTTCATGCTTTGGCAATTGTACGATTTCTACCTCATGCAGGCCTACGGCTCCATTTTTTTAAGGCAAACAATGCAGCCGCAGGATCTTACCGATGCCTTGCGCTTGGGTACAGAAGCGGTTCAAAAATGGGGCCTGACCTGGCTGTCTCTGGCGCATTTGGCGTGGTTGGTTTTGGCGGCTTTGATGCTTTTCTTTCGCCCAAAGCAAGCTGGCATTCCATTTTTCGCCTGGTATTTTTGGGGGACTTTTGGGGTGGGTCTTGCTTATTTTCTGTTGATGTTGCGGCAATTCAGCGACCACGACTACTATTTTATTGATAGTTTTTACCCCGTTGTTTTTGTTGGGGTATTGGGCTGGGCGAAAGTAATTGGCGCTCGGGAATGGGTGGTGAAAGTAGAGCTGGGCTTGCTTGTTTTGGCCAGTTGGACCGGATTTCAAACGGTACAATGGTACAATGGTTTAGGGGCTGACAACGTGAGCCGGAAAACCCAACATGCGTACGCGGGAAGTGATAAAGTGTTCGACAGGCTTGGCATCCCTCGGGATGCGAAAGTGATGGTTTTTGAGGCCTATTCTTCCAATTTACCTTTAATCGGACTTCGGAGAAATGGGTATTGTTTGCTAAACTCAGCAGCCGAGACGCAGCAAAAAGTGCTTGATTTGAAGCCAGATTATGCTGTTTGCCTCGACACCAACTTTGTTTCAGACGTAGTGCGCGACAATCCCAATATCGTCAAAAACCTCGAATATGTGGGCAAAAACAGCGATTTATGGGTATTCAGGCCAGGGAATTTCCCAGAGAGCACCCTGGAAAATTTGCTCGGAAAGGACTGGACGACGCTGGCAGACAGCAGTGCCAGCACGGCGGAGGAATTTATTTTCGCAAAAACCCTCCCGGTGCAAGCTGGTGCTAAAATCTTGTTTTATGGAAATTTGCAAACAACGGAAGGCGGCACCTTGAAGGCCACCGTGGCGTTGTTCAAATCAGGCGCGCCTGTGATCGTGTTGGAGCGTCCGCTGCGTATTCCTGCGGGCGAAAAACCTACATTCAGCGCTACTTCGATCAATGTCCCCGCGCTTGATGCCGATGAGATGCGCCTATATCTGTGGAACCCGGAACACCTTAATGTCGCGGCAGGCAACTTTAAATTGGTGCAACTTCGGTTCACGCCAATATAAGACTATTACAGAATATTTTTCAGTAAAATTAATTGGCAACCAATTTTTTATGTAAAACCACTTACCTTTGTTGCGGCGCATTGCCACATCACAATTTTTTATTCTTTTACAATGAATACCGGAACAGTAAAATTTTTCAACTCCACCAAAGGCTTTGGCTTTATCGCTGACAGCTCAAGCAAGGAAGAAATCTTCGTCCACGTTAGTGGCTTGGTTGACGAAATCCGCGAAGGCGACACCGTTACTTTTGACACAGCCCGCGGAAAAAAAGGCATGAATGCAGTTAATGTCAGACTCTCCTAAGAGCACCTGATTTTGAATTCATATTCATTCCGAACCTCCGACGTCACAACGTCGGAGGTTTTTTTATGTGCTCCCTTTGAGTGATGAGTGATGAGAGATGAGTGATGAGTGATGAGTGATGAGTGATGAGTTTGGACAGCCTTTTTTTGGCTTTTTCGGGGTGTTTCAGCACCTTGATTCCATTGCTTTGTTTATCAACCAATTGCAACTGCGGGCCAAGATTGGTCTTGCTGTCCAAAAAAATTAGCACTCCTATATGCATTCCAACTTGCAAAAATCAACAGAATACCGCAATTTTACAGGCAATCTGAGCCCTAAGTACCAAGTTGATATTAATTTGAGTTATAGGCGTAGGATTTTGTGCTATAATAAGGCTGTTTTGAGGCGCAATGCGCAGGTATTGTAACGAAAAACAAACGCAATTACAGGGCAAAAGACAAAGTCTATACCTCAAACTAATATCAACTCGGTACTTATCATTGCGCAAAACATCAAAACTACTATGCTCAAAACCCTGCAATTACTGGCATGCCTCGTGCTCTTTGCTGCGCCATCCATCGCTCAGGACAAAAAACCGAATTTCAAATTTGGCAAGATTTCAGCAGCAGAAATGGCCATGACGGAATACCCCAATGACCCTGCTGCGCCCGCAGTAGTGCTTTTTGACAGAGCTTCTTTTACCAATCGATTGAGTGTAAATCAAGGCTTCCAATTTGAAATGGAACGCCATGTGCGCATCAAAATTTTCAAAAAAGAAGCCTACGACCGAGCGGATATTAGCATCCCCTATTTTAAAGACGAAAAGATAATTGACCTCAAGGCGAGCAGTTTTAACCTGGAAAATGGTGTCATGGTGGAAACCGAGCTGAGCAAAGCAAACCTGTTCGATGAAAAATTGACCCGTACCAGGCGGCTAAAAAAGCTGACTATTCCAGCAGTTAAAGAAGGAACCATCATTGAGTACAAATTTACCCGCACCAACATGGACTATGACGTTCCTAACTGGGTGTTTCAAGACGTTGAAATCCCTAAAATATGGAGCGAATACACGGCTTCTGTGCCTGTGTTTATTGAATACAAGAAGTTTTCTCAAGGTGAAGTGCCTTTTTCAGTGGCAACGGAAGAATTCAGGTCTGCTACAGCAAATGGGCTTTCCTACAATTGCAATGAAATGCACTATGTCCAGGAAAACATCCCCGCTTTGAAACCCGAACCCTTTGTAAACTCCATCAAAAGTTACCTGTCACAAATAAATTTTGATGTAAGCCTCGTGTACAAGCCCCAAGTAGAGGCCACCGGTGGCGCTTATGGCTCCCGTCTGACCAATGGGCCACCCATGGAAAGAAACAATACCTGGGAAGCCTTGGGCAATGAACTTTTTGAAGACGTGTACAAGGATGTGCTTGATGCCACGGGAACAACAGCCACAATAGCAGCAACGACCATTGCCGGTAAAGCAGCGCGCAATGAAAGAATCGCTTCACTCTATGAATATGTGGGCAAAAACTACCAAACGGAGGGCTATGAAATCATTTGGATGACGGAACCCTTGGATAAAATTGTCAAAAACCATAAAGGCAGCCCAAGCGAATTGAACATCCTGCTGATCAATTTGCTCCGAAGGACAAACCTCAATGCATTTCCAGTGGCAATCAGTACCATCGAAAACGGCCCGATTTATCCATATAGGGTTACCCTTGACGTATTTGACCGTATCCTGACCGGCGTGGAAAACGAGGATAAAACCATCACCATTATTGATGCTTCCGCATGGCCACATCCCGTCGGCTTTTTGCCGGAAGAAGACCTCAATAAGGAAGGTTTGATGATGCGAACCAAGGACGATGTCAGTTGGATTCCGCTGCAAAACAAGGCCTTGGTGCGCAGTGCCTTGCAAGCGGACCTTGCTTTCGATGCCGAAGGAAAACTGACGGGCGCCATGACTTTTTCGGAAACAGGGTACGGGGCTGTTAATGCCCGAACCCGCGTGAAGGAAAAAGATGCCGCCACATACGTGCGCGAGCGCTACCCAGAACTGTTTGTCGAAGGAAGTTTCAGCAACCTGAAAATCGAAAACCTGGAAAACTGGCAGGAACCCAACATTAAAGGCACTTTTGACCTTGAAGCCACTGGTTTTGCCAATGTTTCCGGAAACAAAATGTACCTCAATCCATCGCTGGGCTTCGGTTGGAAAGAAAACCCATTCAAAAACCCGGAGCGCAAATTTAACATCGAGCTAGGTTTCCCGCGTACCACGGTGTACAGCTTTACGTTCGCTATTCCCAAAGGATATAAAGTGGAAGAAATGCCCAAGGGTTCTAAAATGACATTTGGAGAAAACGGACTGTTGTTTGAATACTTCACAGAAGCGACCGATGAATCCGTGAAGGTTACCATTCGCCGGAGCATTCGGCAACCCTTTATTGCTGTGGATTTTTATGCTGATTTACAGCAGTTTTATGGAAATATCGTTTCAAAACTGGACGAACAAGTTGTACTTACCAAAATTTAACCCATGAAATACCTGATCCCAACCATGCTGTTGCTGTGCCTTGCGGGCAGCGTAACAGCCCAAACGAATTATGCCGCCGCTGACATTCCAAAAGCCTTACTGGCAAACGCCAATGTCGTAGTGCGCCAATACGACGTCAAATTCGAGGTGCGCAACATAGGAGAAGCCACTGAAACAGAGCACCGGGTGCTGACACTACTCAACGATAAAGCCAGCGACGAAA
>Ga0105046_10008373_pt1 | contig 16255 bp, 13 predicted proteins | sample MAT03_FD_78385 | JGI IMG/M metagenome (GOLD analysis project Ga0105046, IMG submission 78385) | Freshwater microbial communities from Lake Fryxell liftoff mats and glacier meltwater in Antarctica - MAT-03 (megahit assembly) | ecosystem: Environmental > Aquatic > Freshwater > Ice > Liftoff...
CTCGGGCATGGCTGTGCCGATGGCGGCGGCGCGGCAGGCGACAGTCTCGGGCCTGGACCCGGCCGAGGCATTGCTGGCCATTGCGCGTGCGCGCCGCTCTGCCGCGCATTTCGTGCAGGGCGATCTTGCGGATCTGCCGTGGTCCGATCACAGCTTTGATGTGGCGACGGGCTTGGACTCCTTTCAATTCGCGGGCAATCCCGTTGTGGCCGTTGCCGTTGCCGCGCCCGTGGCCGCGCCCGTGGCCGTGGCAGTGCCCGTGGCCGTGCCCGTGCGCGGCGCGTCATCAGGACAGGCGGGCTTGTCGCCATCATGACCTTGGGGCGACCCTGTCGGCATGGAGGCGGCAGACATTGTCGGCGCGCCGGGGCCCTGTCTGCCCACCCCGCCGCCCGGCGCACCTGGCCACTTTGCGTCGTCGGACGAAACCCGGCTGCGCGGTTTTGCTCTGGATGCGGGGTTGACCCCGGTCACGGTGCCGGATGGCGCGCGCGACTGGACCAATCCCGGTCTGGCCATTGCTGTCGACCTGCATCATGTGGACCAAGGGCTGTCGGCGCAGGGTCTGCATGACCGGGGCCTGTGGCGGATGCAGCGGCTGGTGGCCGACAGGCTGGCCCGTCTGCCGCCCGCGCCGCGCCGCCTTGGCCCCGGCGATGTCGGGTTGCAGCAGGTGCTGGCGCTGATCCGCGCGGCGTTCGCCGACATGGCAGGGCGGATCGACCCGGCATCCTCGGCCCAGCACCTGGCGCTGGCCGACCTGACGGCACAGGCGGCGATGGGCGAGGTCCGGGTGATCGGCGATCCGGTTTGCGCCGCTGTCATCCTGACGCCCCGGCCCGACAGCCTGTATCCGGGCAAGCTTGCGGTGGCGGCTTTGGCGCGTGGTCAGGGTCCGGGGCGGCGGCTGGTGGAAACCGCGGTGGCCCGCGCCCGCGCCTTGGGCCTGCCTGCGGTCACGCTGCAGGTGTGGGTGGAACTGACGCAGAATCAGGCCGCCTTTGCCGCGCCGGGTTTTGCCGAAACCGGCCGCACTGCCCGTCCCGGCCATGACCAGCCGACCGCGATCATCTGTCAGCGGTCTGTCTTGGGCTGACATCGGCCTGTCGCATTCGCCCCTTGCCTGCCCGCCCCGGCCACGGGACAATGTCCGGCCCCCCAGCAAAGGCCGCCCGATGACCGACGATACCCCCGAATCCCCCGAATCACCTGTGACCGACCCCGACCGCCATGCCGCCAAGATGGCCAAGAAAAAGGCCGCGCGGGACAAGATCATGGCGGGCAAGACCGGCGAAAAAGGGCTGATCATCGTCCATACCGGCAAGGGCAAAGGCAAGTCATCCGCCGCGTTCGGCATGATCTTTCGTGCCATCGCGCATGGCATGCCCTGCGCCGTGGTCCAGTTCATCAAGGGCGCGATGTCGACCGGCGAGCGTGACCTGATCCTGCGCCACTTTGGCGATACCTGCCAGTTTCACACCATGGGCGAGGGGTTCACCTGGGAAACCCAGGACCGCACCCGCGATACCGCAATGGCGCTGGCCGCATGGGCCAAGGCCAGGGAGTTGATCCGCGATCCGGCCAACCGCATGGTCCTGCTGGACGAAATCAACATCGCGATCCGCTATGACTATGTGCCCGTGGCGGATGTGGTGGCGTTCCTGACCACTGAAAAACCGCCGATGACCCATGTCATCCTGACCGGGCGCAACGCCGCCGATGCGCTGATCGAGGTGGCGGACCTGGTGACCGAGATGGAATTGGTCAAGCATCCGTTCCGCTCGGGGATCAAGGCGCAAGCGGGCGTGGAGTTCTGATTGGATCGCGGTTGTTGCCAGCGACTGCCCGTGGTTCCAGCGGCACGTTGCCCCGTCAGAACCACGGGCAGTGTCCAACTGACCTGCGCCTCTGGTCGCAGCCCTCGGCTTTGACGGTGGCCAAGGTTGGGGGAGTGGCCGTCCTTGCGGTTCTGGCCGCGACGGTGACGCACTGCCGCTGATGTATCGCCGAATCGCGCCGCCCCCCCCCCCGGGGGGCCGGTCAGCAGCAGCGCCAGTCTGCGCGGCACTGTCGCGTCAGGCGGGCTGACCCGTCGCAGCGGGACCATGTCGGGCGGTTTGAAACCCGGGCCGGACTGTGGGATGCTGGCGCGGCAGGCGGCAGGTCGCACCTGATCCTGACCTGAATTTGCAAAAGGAATGCCAGACAGATGCAGATCACCGGTTTCACCGTGTGGCTGGTCGAGACAGACCCCGGCCCGCGCTTTATCTGGCGGGGCGGGCTGCCCGGCTCGCATGGCGACATCCCGCCCGGCACCCGTCCGCGCAAGGCGGTATTGCGGATGGAGACGGATGCGGGCCTGTTCGGTTCGCTTGACCATGGCCGGGGCGATGGGTTGCTGGACCTGGTGCAACGGCGGTTTCACGGGTTTCTGGGCGAAAACCCCCTGATGACCGAACGCCTGTGGTCGCTGATCTGGGAAATCGACCGGATCGAGGAATTGCCGATGCGGGCGCTGGGCCTGGTGGACATCCTGGCCTGGGATATCAAGTCGCAGGTCGCCGGGATGCCGATCCATCAAATGCTGGGCGGCCATGCCACGCGGGTGCCCGCCTATGCCTCAACCGTCACCTGGCCGACGCTTGCGGAGTACGAACGCCACATCAAGACCTGCCGCGACATCGGCTTTACCGCGTTCAAGCTGCACGCCTGGGGCGACGTGAAACGCGACATCGCCTTGTCGCGCGCCCTGCGGCGCTGGGTCGGCCCCGATGCCGATCTGATGTTCGACGGCTCGGCCGGGTGGGATTACGTCGATGCGCTGACGGTCGGGCTGGCGCTGCAGGACGAAGGGTTCCTGTGGTACGAAGAACCGATGCGCGAGTTTCACCTCGGGTCGTACACCAAGCTGTGCGACAAGCTGACGATCCCGGTGCTGGCCGCCGAAACCTCGGACGGGGTGCATTGGAACATGGCGTCCTGGATCGAGGCGGGGGCGCTGGACATGACGCGCGTGTCGAGCTTTTACAAGGGCGGCTTCACCGGGGCGATCAAGATCGCGCATCTGTCGGAAAGCTTTGGCATGCGGGCACAAGTGCATGGGATGGGGCTGGAAAATGCCCAGCTTTGCGCGGCGATTCCGAACAACGACTACTATGAACAACTGGTCATCGACGCCGACCAGATCGCCGGGCTGTCGCGCCTTGGCCCGCTGGCGATCACGGATGGCCATCTGCATGTCAGCGCGGCCCCCGGGTTGGGCTATGACCACGACTGGGACGCGCTGGACCGCAGCGCGCTGCGCAAGATCACGGTCACCGACAAGATCGCCTGAGCGGGCACGCCACCCGTTCAGCCGCAATCCCGCAGTGACTGATCCAAAGGGCCGATCTGGCCATGAAGATTGCCGACCGCCAAAGGGCGAATCGATGATCCGGGAGCGGACGGCCGACGATCGCCAGACTGAACAATCGCCGCAGCGCCGCCGATGCGCTGCACAAGGTGGTGGGCCTGGTGATCCCGGTGAAACCGGTCAAGCAGCCGTTCCGCTTTGGGGTCAGGGCCTGCGCCGATGTTGAATATTCGGGCCTGCCCACCTTCACCGTTGCGTGATCGCTGGTCTGTGCTAGTCTGATGCTGGAATTGTCGGCAACAGGAAACCTGACTGCGCGCGGGGGTCCCGCGCACCGGCCCCGGCCGAGAAAGGCGAGACAGCGTGAACGATCGTCTGCTGGACATTTCGGGATCACAGTATGCCGCCCCTGATCGGGGCACGTCCGATGTCCGCGCCGAGGCGCGGCACGAAGTTGCGCTGCTGCGGCTGGCCGATCAGGTGGTGCACAAACTGGCCGTCCGGATGCATCCCGAGGCCAGGTCCGGCACGACCCGCGCCGTTCCCACCGACGATCTGGTGCACTGCCTTCTGGCCGGGGACGAACAAGCGGCCTGCGACCTGGTGCTGCAGGCCCATCGTGGCGACGGTTCGCTGCGCAATGCCTATTTCCGCTCGCTCGCCCCGGCGCTGTGTCAACTGGGCGAGATGTGGGATAGCGACGAAGTGTCGTTCGTGCAGGTCAGCCTGTCGGCCGGCTGGATCCTGTCGATCATGCGGGCCTTGCGGCGCGACATGTGGGTGCGGCTGCCAACGCCCCGTCCGGGCCACCTGGCCCTGTTCGCCAATGACCCGGGCGAAGGTCACGTGATCGGTGTCACCATGGCCGCCGATCTGTTCCGCGAACAGGGCTGGCAGGTCGATATGTGCACCTGGGCCGTCACGGATCAGTTGGTCGAATTGGCCAGACGCAGCGCCTATCCGGTGGTTGCCCTGTCGGCCGGCCGTCCGATCGAGCCGGAGCGGCTGTCCGGGCTGATCATCGCCCTGCGGCGCGCGACCCCGGACGTGCGGGTGCTGATCTCGGGCAGGGTGGTGGATCTGATGCCCGGCATCGGGCCGCTTGTGGGCGCGGATGCCGCCGAGACCGATTTTGATCGGGCGCTGGCCTGTTGCGAGGCGTTCGTGACGGGTCGGTGACCCGGCATCCGGCTATCCGCCGGCGCGGCGCAACGCAGCGGCGGGAAACACGCCCATCAGGCGCACCATGTCGGTGAAATAGGCCAGTTCCTCCAACGCCAGCTTGACGTTGTGATCGTCGGGATGGCCTTCGACCTCGGCATAGAACTGGGTCGCGCTGAACGCGCCGCCGACCATATAGCTTTCCAGCTTGGTCATGTTCACGCCGTTGGTGGCAAAGCCGCCCATCGCCTTGTACAGCGCCGCCGGGATGTTGCGGACGCGAAAGACGAAACTGGTCATCATGCCATGCGCGCCGCGCCGGGTCAGGTCGGGGGCGCGGGACATGATCAGGAACCGGGTCGTGTTGTCGTCATGATCCTCGATCTGGCGGGCAAGCACGGTCAGGCCATTGATCCGGGCCGCAATCTCGCTGGCCAGCGCGCCCTCGGCCCTGTCGCCCAGGCGCGCGACCTCGCGTGCGCCGGCGGCATTGTCGGACCAGGCCAGGGTCTGCAGCCCATGCGCGCGGATGAAGCCGCGCGCCTGACCCAGCAGGATGCCCATGCTGCGCACCCGCCGGATGTCGGCCAGCACCGCGCCCGGCACGCCCATCAGGGTGATGTGGACGCGCACGAACGCCTCGTCCACCACATGCAGCCCGCTTTCGGGCAACAGGTGATGCACGTCGGCAACCCGGCCATAGGTCGAGTTTTCCACCGCAATCATGCCCAGATCGGCCTGACCGTCACGCACCGCCGCCAACGCATCCTCGAACGTGGGGCAAGGCAGCGGCGTCATGTCGGGGCGCGCCTCGATGCAGGCCTGATGGCCATAGGCCCCGGCTTCGCCCTGAAACGCGATCCTGCCGGTCATTGCCATCCCCCAGAATGCCGCCCAATTCAGGCAATACGTCGCGCCCTTAAACCTTGCACGCCGGGTGGTGAAGCGGATACATGGGCGCGAAACGGCGGATAAGGCGGAGCGCGGCATGTTCGACACAATGACCCTGACCAAACTGGGCGGCGGGCTATTCGGGTCGTTTCTGGTATTCCTGTTGGGCGGCTGGCTGGCCAGCAGCCTGTATGGCACGCCCGAACAGCATGGCGAAGGCGCGCATGCGCAGGCCTATTCGGTTCCGGTCGAGGACGCCGCCCCGACCGATACCCCCGCCGCACCGGCCGAGGATCCCGTCGCGCTGTTCGCCGCCGCGTGGCCCACCGCCGTCGCCGCCGATGGCGAGGCGGTGTATGAGCGGCGCTGTGCGTCGTGTCATGCGGTCGTGCAGGGCGACAACAAGACCGGGCCCTATCTGTACGGCGTGGTCGGGCGGCCGGTCGATACGGCGGTGGGGTTCAACGGTTATTCGGGCGAACTGGAAAAGCATGTCGATGTCTGGACGCCCGAGGCGCTGAATCTGTTCGTCCTGCATCCCAGCGAATATGCCCCCGGCACCTCGATGTCATTCATCGGTCTGGATGATGTCACGGACCGCGCCAACCTGATCGCCTATCTGGACAGCCTGGACGGCTAAGGCCGCCAGTCGGCGCCCGCCGTGATGGCGGGGCGCGTGGCCAGGTCTTGCCGCCCGGCAAATGCGGGTCGGAATGGCCCTGCGGCATCGCTTCACGGGCTTCTCACGCTTTCTTACCTTGAATAATGTCGCAACCCCGCTTTAGCTGTGGGTGACTGCGCCAAGAGCGCCCGCCAAGGGCAGCCGTGCCAATTGACAGGAGAGCCCCGATGACCAGACCACATGCCGCCGCTGCCGCCCCGATGCGCGAAGGCGGGGGTTGGCTGACGGGCGCGCTGCTGATCGGCGGCGCGATGCTGTGGGCCGGGCAAGGCGCTGCCCAGGACGCCGAGGCGGTGATCACCGCGTACGGCTATTCCACCTTTGGCGAACTGCGCTATGCCGCCGATTATACCCATCTGGACTATGTCAATGTCGATGCGCCCAAAGGGGGCGAGATTGCGATCTGGGCAGCGGGCACCTTCGACACGATGAACCCCTATTCCCGCGACGGGCGGGCAGGGTCGCTGTCCACCATCAGCTATGAAAGCCTGCTGTCGGGCACGGCGGACGAGGTCAGCGCGGAATACTGCCTGCTGTGCACCAGCCTTGAATATCCCGAAAGCGAAGACTGGGTGATCTTTCACATCAATCCCGCCGCCCGGTTCAGCGACGGCACGCCGCTGACGGCGCATGACGTGGTGTTCAGCCACTACCTGCTGCTGGAACAGGGTCTGCCGTCCTATGCCGACGTGGTGCGCGAACTGATCCCCACGGTCGAGGCGCTGGACGATTACACTGTCAAGTTCACCTTTGGCGTCGATGTCCCGCGCAAGAACCTGATCAACCAGGCGGGCGGCACCCCGGTCTGGTCGCAGGCCTGGTACGAAAGTACCGGCGCGCGGCTGGATGAAACCCGGCTGGAAATCTCGCCGGGGTCGGGACCGTACATGCTGGACAGCCTAGATCCCGGTCGCCAGATCATCTATCGCCGCAATCCCGACTACTGGGGCGCCGATCTGCCGATCATGCAGGGCCGCGCCAATTTCGACACCATCCGGGTCGAGTATTTCGCCGACACCCAGGCCGCGTTCGAAGCGTTCAAGGCGGGCGAGTTCACCTTTCGTCAGGAAAACAGCTCGATTTCCTGGGCGACGGGCTATGACTTTCCGGCGCTGGACAACGGTTGGGTGACGCGGGCGACGCTGGCCAACGGCAACCTGCCCGGGGCTGTCGGCATGGTGTTCAACCTGCGGCGGGACCGGTTTCAGGATGTCCGGGTGCGCCAGGCCATCGCGTTGATGTACAATTTTACCTGGACGAACGAGACGTTGCAGTATTCGCTGTTTTCGCAACGCGAAAGTTTCTGGCAGGGGTCCGATCTGCAGGCGCAGGGTGTGCCCGAAGGGCGCGAACTGGAATATCTGCAAACGGTCGCCGACCTGATCGACCCCGCGATCCTGACCGAAAGCGTCACCGTGCCGCACATCTCGGGTGCGGATCAGGTGGATCGCGGCAACCTGCGCCAGGCGCTGGCCCTGATGGAGGCTGCGGGCTGGACCAGCGGCGATGACGGTCTGTTGCGCAACGCGGCGGGCGAGGTGTTCACGCTCGACTTCTTGTCTGACAATCCGTCGTTCGAGCGGATCATCGTGCCCTACATGGACAGCCTGCGCACCCTGGGCGTCGAAGCGACCTTCAACCAGGTCGACCCTGCGCAATATACCGACCGCGAACGGGATTTCGATTGGGACATGATTTATGACGGCTATACCAACGGGCTGGAGGAAGGCATCGGCCTGTCGCAACGCTTTGGCACCGATGGTCTGGGCGACCTGTTCAACCCGGCCGGCTATGCCAGCCCGGGTGTCGACAAGCTGATCGAGGCGGTGGTGGAAGCGCCGACCTATGATGACATGGCCGCAGCCGTCCGCGCCGTGGACCGGATCATGCGGCGCGAACTGTTCGTCATCCCGACCTGGTACAACCCCAGCTACTGGGTCGCGTATTTCGACATGTTCGAACATCCCGAACCGCTGCCGCCCTATGCGTTGGGGCAACTGGATTTCTGGTGGTACAACGCCGACAAGGCGCAGGCGCTGCAGACGGCAGGCGCGTTCCAGTAAACGCGACCACAGGGCTGGCACATACATCATGGGCGCTTACATCCTTCGCCGCCTGCTGTTGGTGATTCCGACGTTGCTGGGCATCATGATCGTCAACTTTGCGCTGACCCAATTCGTGCCCGGCGGCCCGATCGACCAGATCATCGCCGAAATCGAAGGGCGCGGCGATGTGTTCGCAGGCATCGCCGGCGGCAACAACGATGCGGCAGTGTCGGTCGAGGCGCAGGAACTGGACAGCAAATACATCGGTGCGCGCGGCCTGCCGCCCGAATTCATCCGCCAGCTGGAAATCGAGTTCGGTTTTGACAAGCCGCCGCTGGAGCGGTTCCTGATGATGATGTGGAATTATGTCCGGTTCGATTTCGGCAAAAGCTGGTTCCGCTCGATCAGCGTCGTCGATCTGGTGCTGGAAAAGATGCCGGTCTCGATCACGCTGGGCCTGTGGTCCACGCTGATCGCCTATCTGGTGTCGATCCCGCTGGGCATCCGCAAGGCGGTGCGCGACGGCACCCCGTTCGACACCTGGACCAGCGGCGCGATCATCGTCGGCTATGCCATCCCGGGGTTCCTGTTCGCGATCCTGCTGATCGTGCTGTTCGCCGGCGGCAGCTATTGGCGGTTCTTCCCCCTGCGTGGCCTGACCAGCAACGGGTGGGAGGAGATGACGATGATCGGCAAGGTGCTGGATTATCTGTGGCACATCACGTTGCCGGTGCTCGCTTCGACCATTTCGGCCTTTGCCACGCTGACCTTGCTGACCAAGAACAGCTTTCTGGACGAGATCAGGAAACAGTACGTGCTGACGGCGCGGGCCAAGGGCCTGTCCGAATCGCGGGTGCTGTATGGCCATGTGTTCCGCAACGCGATGTTGCTGGTCATCTCCGGCTTTCCGGCGCTGTTCATCGGGGTGTTCTTTGGCGGGTCGCTGATCATCGAAACCCTGTTCAGCCTGGATGGCCTGGGCCGACTGGGGTTCGAGGCGGCGGTGGCGCGGGACTATCCGGTGGTGTTCGGCACGCTGTTTGCCTTTTCGCTGATGGGGCTGTTCATCGGCATCATCACCGATCTGACCTACATGTTCATCGACCCCCGCATCGACTTTGGCTCGCGCGGATGACCGACGCCGCCCGCCCGCTGCCAGACCTGCCGATCACGGCCCCGGCCGCCGCGCCGGCACGGCAGCGGCCCTGGCTGTCGCCAATCAACCAGCGCCGCTGGCGCAACTTTCGCCGCAACAGCCGTGCCTATTGGTCGCTGATCATCTTTGGCGTGCTGTTCGGCCTGTCGCTGTTCGCCGAATTCATCGCCAACGACCGCCCGATCATCGCCAGCTATCGCGGCGAGTTGCGCTTTCCGATCTTTCAGTTCTATTCCGAACGTGACTTTGGCGGCGATTTCCCGACCGCTGCGCGCTATCAGGATGCGCAGGTGAAATGCCTGATCGTCACCGGCGGCTTGGTCGGTTGCTTTGACGATGCCCAGGGGCTGATCGCCGCCGCCGCGGATGGCAGCATCACCGACCCGGCCTTTGAACGCGGCTGGATGCTCTGGCCGCCGATCCCCTACCACCATTCCACCATCGTCAATATCCCGGGCGTGGCCCCGTCGCGGCCCGACAGCCATAACTGGCTGGGCACCGACGATACCAAACGCGACGTGCTGGCGCGGGTGATCTACGGGTTTCGCCTGTCGATCCTGTTTGCGCTGATGGTCACTGTCGCCTCGTCCGCCATCGGCATCGCGGCGGGGGCGGTGCAGGGCTACTTCGGCGGGCTGATCGATCTGGTATTCCAGCGCGTGATCGAGGTTTGGGGCGGCATCCCGTCGCTGTATGTCATCATCATCCTGTTCGCCATTCTGGGGCGAAGTTTCTGGTTGCTGGTGTTTCTGGTGATCCTGTTCGGCTGGCCAACGCTGGTGGGCCTGGTCCGGGCCGAATTCCTGCGGGCGCGCAATTTCGAATATGTCCGCGCCGCCCGCGCGCTGGGCGTGTCGAACCGGGTGATCATGTTCCGCCACATGTTGCCCAACGCGATGGTGGCGACGGTGACGATGCTGCCGTTCCTGGTCACCGGGGCCATCGGCACGCTGGCGGGGCTGGATTTCCTGGGCTATGGCCTGCCCAGTTCGGCCCCGTCGCTGGGCGAGCTGAGCCTGCAGGCCAAGCAGAACCTGCAGGCCCCGTGGCTGGGCTTTACCGCGTTCTTTGTGTTCGCGATCATGCTGGCGCTGCTGGTCTTTGTCTTTGAAGGCATCCGCGACGCGTTTGACGCGCGAAAGACGTTTGCATGAAGATCCTGGAAGTGAACGACCTGACCGTGGGCTTTCGTCAGGATGGCGGCATCGTGCAGGCGGTGCGCGGTGTGTCGTTCCATGTCGACAAGGGCGAGACGGTCGCCCTGGTCGGCGAAAGCGGCAGCGGCAAATCGGTGACGGCGCTGTCTACGGTTCAGCTTTTGGCCGACAGCGCGCGGGTGACAGGCTCGGTCCGCTATGCCGGGGCCGAGATGATCGGCGCGTCCGAGGCTGATCTGCGCCGGGTGCGCGGCAATGACATCAGCTTCATCTTTCAGGAACCGATGACCAGCCTGAACCCGCTGCACACGATCGAAAAGCAATTGGCCGAATCGATCGAACTGCATCAGGGCCTGCGCGGTGCGGCGTTGCGCGACAAGATCATCGACCTGCTGATTCAGGTCGGCATCCGCAATCCCGTAAGCCGGCTTGGTGCCTATCCGCATCAGCTTTCGGGTGGGCAGCGGCAGCGGGTGATGATCGCGATGGCGCTGGCCAACGGGCCGGAACTGCTGATCGCGGATGAACCGACCACGGCGCTGGATGTGACGATTCAGGCACAGATTCTGGATCTGCTGGCTGAGCTCAAGGCAAAGTCCGGCCTGTCGATGCTGTTCATCACCCATGACCTGACCATCGTGCGCCGCATCGCCGACCGCACCTGCGTGATGCAGAATGGGCTGATCGTGGAACAGGGGCCGACGGCGCAGATCTTTGCCGCACCCCAGCACCCCTATACGCGCATGCTGCTGGCCGCCGAAAGCGTGGGCCGCCCCGCGCCGGTGCCCGCAGGCGCGGCGGTGGTGGCCGAAACGCGCGACCTGCGCATCTGGTTCCCGATCCATCGCGGGCTGTTCATGCAAACCGCAGGTTACATCAAGGCGGTGAACGCCGCCACTCTGAGCGTCCGTGAAGGCGAGACGGTCGGCATCGTCGGCGAAAGCGGCAGCGGCAAGACGACGCTGGCGCTGGCGATCATGAAGCTGATCGCCTCGAAAGGCGGCATCACCTTTCAGGGCCGCGCCATCGAGGGGTTTTTCGAGGCGCAGATGCGCCCGCTGCGGCGCGACATGCAGGTCGTGTTCCAAGACCCCTATGGCAGCCTGTCGCCCCGGATGACGGCGGAACAGATCGTCGCCGAAGGGCTGGGTGTGCATGGCGTCGATCCCGGGCGCAACCCGCGCGACATGGTGGCCGAGATGATGGCCGAGGTCGGGTTGGACCCCGCGATGATGGACCGCTATCCGCACGAGTTTTCCGGCGGCCAGCGGCAGCGCATCGCGATCGCCCGCGCACTGATCCTGCGGCCGAAACTGTTGGTGCTGGACGAACCGACATCGGCGCTGGACATGACGGTGCAGGTGCAGATCGTCGATCTGCTGCGGCGATTGCAGCAGAAATACCGGCTGGCCTATCTGTTCATCAGCCATGACCTCAAGGTGATCCGTGCGCTGGCGCATCAGGTGATGGTGATGAAAGACGGCGACGTGGTCGAGGCCGGGTCGGCGCAGGCGATCTTTGACGCGCCGCAATCGGATTATACCCGCGCGCTGATGGCGGCGGCGTTTGGGGCGGGGATGCCCAGCGCGGGCGGCAATGCTACCGGGGCGGCGGGGCGGTTGCCGGCGGCCTGAGCATCGAAATTGCGCGCTGATTGGCCATCCCCGCCCCGGCCTTCGACGCGGGGCCGCCCAATGGGCAGACCTGCCGGACAGTCGGGCGCAGGCGCAAGCCTGGCACGAGGGGTGTGCGCCCCGCCCCGCCGCATCAAGCGGGGAGTGGGCACTTGGTGGAGGCGAAAGCGGCCATCCGGGGCGGAATGGCCGCGTCCCGATTTCGCCGACGGCCGAAACCGGGGTGGTGCCTCACTTGCGGTCTTGGCCTTGACCGGCCGGTGTCGACTGCAAAGATCGCAAGACCCGGACTCAGCCCTCTTCGCTGCCCAGCATGAAACAGGTGATGGCGCGCCCCTGCAGGCGGCGGCAGGCCAGATCGGCGGCCTCGCGCGACAGGCCGACGATGTTGGCGTCGAACCCGCCCGAGCGCTGGGTGATGCGGCGCACACCGCCGGTCAGGGCACCGGCCTCGGCAATCGCCACCTGGATCAGCGCGCGTTCGGCGTCATAGCTGGAGTTGAACCGGCCGACATTGATCCCCCAATTCGCTCCGCCCGAGGTTGACAGCCGCGTCACCACTTCGGGTGCGGTGGTCAGGACCGGGTCGGTGGGGGCGATGGCCTCGGCGGTCATGATGATCTCGGCCGGGCGCGGTTCGGGGGGGGTGACGGCGGCAACCTGCGCCGGTGCGGCCGGTTGCGGCGACGGCGCTGCCACCTCGGCAACGCTGGTCACGTCTGCCAGGCTTAACCCGGCGCTGGCCAGGGCCAGCGGTTGTTCGTCCGGTGCAGCGGCCGGCCGGGTGTCTGCTGCGGCAACCGCGACCTGCGCCGGTGGTGCGGGCGCTGCCGCGTCGCCGTCGGTCGCGATGCCCAGCGCCAGCGCCAAGGCATCCGTGATCGCCTGATCGCTGACGGAATCCAGCGTTGGGGCGGCCTGGGCCCCGGGCCGGGCCAACGGGCGGATGCTGGCCAGCACCTGGCCGGTCATGCGGATCGTGTGCGATGCGCTGCCGCCTGGTGGCGGCGCGGCCGTATTGGCGGCCACCACCGCCGCCGCCACAGCCTCGGCCGGGGCGGATGGGGCATAGCCGGGCGCATCGGGCGGACGCACCGTGGCGGTATGCGGCGCGGCGCCAAAGCCCATGTCCAGCAGTTCGGTCACCCGCGCATTGCGATTCGCGGTCGAGGTGCCGCCGAACACGGTCGCGATGATGCGCACGCCGTCGCGTTGGGCAGATGCGACCAGGTTGTAACCGGCGGCGACGGTATAGCCGGTCTTGATCCCGTCCGCGCCTTCATAGCTGTCCAGGAAACGGCGGTTGGTATTGGCGACCTCGGCCATGCCTGCATCGGCGGTGCGGCGCGAGAACAGGTTGTAATACTGCGGGAAATCATAAATCAGATGTCGCCCGAGCACGCTCATGTCGCGGGCGGTGGAAAAATGGCCTTCCGCCGTCAACCCGTTCATGTTGACAAAATGGGTGTTGGTCATCCCCATCGCCGCCGCCGTGGCGTTCATCCGCGCGGCGAACGCCGATTCCGAGCCGGCCAGCGCGATGCCGATGGCGGTGGCCGCGTCATTGGCCGACCGGATCGCGGCGGCCCGCAGCAGATAGCGCATCCGGATCGTCTGCCCGGTGCGCAGACCCAGCCGCGAAGGCGGCTGCGCGGCGGCAAGCCGGGTGATTGTCACTTCGGTATCGAGCGAAATCTCGCCACGCTGGATCGCCTGAAACGCGATGTACAACGTCATCATCTTGGTCAGCGAGGCGGGGTGCAGCCGCGTATCGGCGTTGCGGGCATGGATCACCTCGCCCGTCCGCGCGTCCATCACCAGCGCGGCATAGGGGGCCGCCCAACCGGCCACCGGAGCGATCGCGCCCGCGACCAACAGGAATAGAAATACCAGCCCCAGCCGGGCCGACTGTCCCACACGCGCCATCACTATGGTCTGCCCTTCTCTGCCTCTCGGGCCTGGCCTCACGTGCCGGACCTCGTGATTTGCGCAAAGGCTAGCACGAAACTTTCATAGCCAAAAAGAGCCTTGATTCAATGTCATGCCCGTTCAGTGCAGAATAGCCATAGCAGATCTGGTGGCAACCGCGCCAATCGCCACCAGATCGGCGAATGCGGCAAGACTATGGCAGGATTGCGTTCAGCTCAGACCACAGATCGGGCAAGGCGCGCAGATCGGGGATGGTGTGAAAGCGCGGATGCGGCGCAGGTGATTCGGCCTGTTCATGCGCCCAGGTCAGCGGGTGGGGCACATGCACCCCCCAGGCCCCCGCCGCCAGCGCCGGAATCACGTCCGAGCGCAGCGAATTGCCCACCATCATCGCGCGCCCGCCCTGCCCCGCAAAGATGCGGGCATAGGTGGCGGCGGTCTTTTCGCTGACGATCTCGACCGCGTCGAAATGATCGCCCAGACCCGATTGCGCCAGCTTGCGTTCCTGATCCAGAAGATCGCCCTTGGTGATCAGCACCAGCCGCGCCCTGCCCGCCAGCGCCGCCAACGTCTGTGCAGCACCGGGCAGCACCTCGACCGGGTGGGCCAGCATGTCCTGGCCGACGGCGATCAGATGCGCGATCACGGATGCCGGAACGCGGGCATCCGTCACCTCGATGGCCGTTTCGATCATCGACAGCACAAAGCCCTTGATGCCGAAGCCATAGCGACCAAGATTGCGCCGCTCGGCCGCCAACAGGCGTTCCTGCAGGTGATCGGGGTCGGCATGTTCGGCCAGCAGGGCGGCGAACTGCGCCTGGCTGGACTGGAACAGGTGCTCGTTTTGCCACAGCGTATCATCGGCATCGAACCCGATGATCCCTGTCCTTGCCGTGATCATCGCCGCTTCCTGTCAGATGCGGTCTTTTCATGCCCGCGCCGGCATCTATATTACGCGATCAGACGGGGGGCACTGGGGAATCGTGCCCGGTGCGATTCAGGAACGTGGATGCTGGCTGATTTCTTGACCATGGCCGACCGGATGGCCGACAGGCCCGATGACGAACGCGAGTTCGGCGTCAAGGTCGCGACACGCCCGAAGACCAAGCGCCCGCCCTTGTACAAGGTGCTGATCCTGAACGACGACTACACACCGATGGAGTTCGTCGTGCATGTGCTGGAGCGGTTCTTTGGCATGACCCATGCCCAGGCGTTCGAACTGATGCTGACCGTCCATAAAAAGGGGCTGGCCGTCGTGGGCGTGTTCTCGTACGAGATCGCCGAAACCAAGGTGGCGCTGGTGATGGATTTCGCCCAGCGCCATCAGCATCCGCTGCAATGCACGATGGAAAAGGAATAGCAGGCCGCCGTCAGGCCCGCGCACATGCCCCAGTCCCGTCTGACCACCGCCCTGCGCGAAGGGCACCTGACCCTGCCGGATGGCGACATTGCCGTGATGCGTGCGCCAGCCGGCCTTGACCTGTCGGCGCTGCCCCGCGACCGGGTCCGGCTGTCGCATACGTTTCGCCCCGATCACGACGCCTGGGCGGCGGCCGGCTGGCAGATCGCGCCGCTGCCCGCTGGCCCGGCGGCAGTGGCGCTGGTGATCCTGCCCCGGGCCAAGGCGCTGGCGCGCGGGGCCGTTGCCGCAGCAGCCGCGCTGGCCCCGCTGGTGGTGATCGACGGGCAAAAGACCGATGGCATCGACAGCATGTGGCGCGACCTGCGCGCATTGCTGGGTCGCGAGGTGCCGTCGCTGACCCAGTCGCACGGGCGGCTGATGTGGTGCAGCCCGGGCACCGCCGTGGCCGGCTGGGCCCTGCCGGGGCCGACGTTGGGGCCGGACGGGCTTTGGGCGCAGGCGGGCGTGTTTTCCGCCGACGGGCCCGACCCCGGTTCGGCCCTGCTGGCCGCGGCGTTGCCTGCCCGCCTGCCGCCGCGCATGGCCGATCTGGGGGCCGGGGCGGGCCTGTTGTCCCGCGCGGTGCTGGCGCGTGCCGGCGTCACCCATCTGGACGTGATCGAGGCCGAGGCGCTGGCGCTGGATTGCGCCCGGCTGAACCTGCCCGATCCCCGCGCGACGTTTCTTTGGGCCGATGTCGCCAGCCACGACCCGCGCGCGCCCTGGGACGGGGTGGTGATGAACCCGCCGTTCCATCAGGGCCGCGCCGTCGACCCCGCGCAGGGCCTGGCCTTCATCGCTGCCGCGCGGCGGGGCCTGTCGCCGCAAGGGCAACTGTGGCTGGTC
>Ga0105046_10008374_pt1 | contig 16254 bp, 20 predicted proteins | sample MAT03_FD_78385 | JGI IMG/M metagenome (GOLD analysis project Ga0105046, IMG submission 78385) | Freshwater microbial communities from Lake Fryxell liftoff mats and glacier meltwater in Antarctica - MAT-03 (megahit assembly) | ecosystem: Environmental > Aquatic > Freshwater > Ice > Liftoff...
GCCCGAGGTGATCGTGTCGGCGAACATCGGCTGCATCACGCATTTGCAAAGCGGCACGGCCACGCCGGTCAGGCACTGGGTCGAGGTACTCGACGAAGCGCTGCCGCACTAAACCCAGCACCCGCTTGCGCTGAGCCAGTCGAATTGCTTCTTGGTTTCCGCCGAGCCATGGCTGTGCAGGAACGCAGGATCATTGATTTATAAATTAGTGTTTACCAAAACTCCCAAGTTTTTTCTAACGTCCGTAGAAGTTTTGTCTAACAACGCGAGCTGTTGAAGAAGCATTTTTAGATCGGCTTTGTTAAAAATCGAGTCCTGTCGATCAATCTCCTCTTCCAGCATATCAATCAAACAGTTCCACGCTTCTCTGTCTCTATATTTAAGGTATCCCTTCCCAAGCAACTTAACTGCAGTCTTGAAATCTTTGGCACCCCCACTTCCTTCATAAAGCATCAATGCAAAACACCGGGTGGCATCGGGGTGATTCATGCCTGCGGCCTTCTGAAAAAATCCCCGCGCAACTGCCGGATGATAGGTTTGCCCGGAAGCGAGGTTGTACTTCATTCCTTGTTTAAATAGTTCTTCAGCGGTATCCATCTTTAAAGCCCAAAGTAATCTAGATGATTTTTACTCGCTTAAACATAAGGGTATTCAAAAAAACGCCCTTGCGTATCGACTTTGCTAACAACTACCGTGAAATCGTCAGCGGACAAAGTTGGGTAAATCCAATCGACTCTACAACGTCACTTTAGCGAGCATTACCCCAAGCACTTAGAGCTTTCTTCTCGTCTGTAGTCGGAGTACCTTCGCTTGCCATCATGTCCACGGACGCAGTATCGGGATTGTTGAGCGAACCGACCCTGGCTACCAAGATCTGCAGCCTTGGGTCCGTCTGCAGGCTCTCTAGGCACTTTATTGATGGGCCTTGAGAAATCTGACCTAAAGAGGGAAATGGTAATGTTGATAATAACAATATGCAAATATTAAGAGAGACCGATTTCAACTTCATAGTTATCCTAGGAAAGAAAAGTGCCAATTCTTCGGCATGAGACCAGGCGTGCCATGATCCTTAGTCGGAATCTCGCTAGAAGAATCAGGCAGCGAGCGCGGCTTCCACGTCTTTCGCGATGTCGGCCGGTTTGTCGGTCGGCGCATAACGCCGTATCACCTGGCCGTCCTTGCCGACCAGGAACTTGGTGAAATTCCACTTGATGGCCTTGCTGCCCAGCAGGCCCGGTGCCTCGGACGACAGCCATTGGTAAAGGGGGTGCGCGGCCGGGCCATTCACGTCGATCTTGCCCATCATGGGGAAACTCACGCCATAGTTGACCTGGCAGAACTCGGCGATCTCTCCATCGGCACCCGGGTCCTGCGCGCCGAACTGGTTGCACGGAAAACCCAGCACCACCAACCCCTTGCCGGTGTAGCTTTTGTACAGTTCTTCCAGCCCGCCGAACTGCGGTGTGAAGCCGCATTGGCTGGCGGTGTTCACGATCAGCATGACCTTGCCCTTGAATTGCGACAGTGCAATGTCTTTGCCGTTGATCTGCCGGGCTTCGAAGTCGTAGACGCTGCTCATGGAGGCTCCTGGTTGAGTCTGTCACTGTACTGTAGTGAGCAACCGTGGGGACTATTTTCTTATCAAGCAGGCGCAGCGGCCCCCTCGGGGGGCAGGGCGCTACGCGAAGCGAGCAACCGTGGGGGCTTTTCTTATCAAGCATGGGCCGCGGATCTGGCTCTGCCAGTCCGCAGGCGCAGCGGCCCCCTCGGGGGGCAGGGCGCTACGCGAAGCGAGCAACCGTGTGGGCTTTTCTTATCAAGCAGGGGCCGCGGATCTGGCTCTGCCAGTCCGCAGGCGCAGCGGCCCCCTCGGGGGGCAGGGCGCTACGCGAAGCGCGCAACCGTGGGGGCTATTTTCTAGCTGCCAGCAAGGCGGCCAGCACAATCAGGCTGCCGCCCAGCAGGGTGCGGGGGCTGAACTCTGCCGCGCCCAGGGCCGCAGCGGACAGGCTGGCAAAGAGGATTTCGGTCAGCATCACCAGCGCGGTGGTGCTGGCAGCCAGCCGCGCCGCGCCGTACTGCAGCGCCATGTTGCTGACCAGAAACGCCAGGCTCAGGCCCAGCGCCACCGGCACCCAGGCGCTGGTCCACAGCGGGGCGCTCACAATGCCGCCCGCCAGGCCCAGCAGGGCCGCGCCGCCCGCCAGCACGCCGCCGCCGCCGAACATCGCCATCATGCGCGAGGCGCTGGGGGTGTACTCCAGCTTGCGCAGCAGCACGTTGGTCGCGGCAAAACTCAGGCCGCCCATCAGCGCCAGCCAGTCCGCAATACCTTGCGGTACCGGCCAGGGCGAGCCAGGCTCCTTGAGCACGATCAACACGCCGGCCATCGCCAGCAGCAGCCGCAGCAGCGAAGCGCGGGTTGGCTTCTCCCCAAGCACGGCCCAGGCCAGCAGCACCGACCACGCCGGCATCAGGTAGAACAGCAGCACCACACGCACCACGTCGCCCACCGTCACGGCCCAGTTGAAGCCGACGTTGGTCAGGCCCGCAGCGACGGCCAGCCACCAGAGCTGCGGGTGCTGAGCAAAGCCACGCCAGGCACCGGGACGCCATGCCGAGATGCAGGCCAGGCAGAAGAAGTAGATCAGGGCGGTGGACCACAGCGGGTGCAGGCCCATGGCCTGCAGTTCGCGAAACGGCCACCACGATACGCCCCACACAAAAGCATTGCAGACCAGCGCACTTACTGCGAGGGCTGTGGCGCGGGGACTCATGGGGCAGTTGCGTCAGGTAGGCGCCGAAAGCTGCCCGCAAGCACCTGAACTGTAGCGGCCCGCATCAGTGCGCGTTGTCGCTGCGGGCGATGGTCAGCAGGTGATCGACCTGCTCTTTGTGCTTGATGCAGTTGCTTTTGTGCCAGCGCTGGATCACCCACATAAAGCCCGCCACCACCACACCAAATATCGTGATCGCGCCAAAGGCCGACAGCCCCATGCCGGTGGACAAGCTGTAGCCGGCGCCCAGCGCGAGGATGCAGGCCTGCTCGTTGAAGTTTTGCACCGCAATTGAGCGGCCCGCGCCCATCAGGTTGTGGCCCCGGTGTTGCAGCAGCGCGTTCATGGGCACCACCAGGAAGCCGCCCAGGCCGCCCAGCAGGATCAGGAAGGGTGCGGCGACCCAGACGTTGGAGATGAAGTTCATCAAGATCACCAGCACGCCCATGGCAATGCCCAGCGGAATCAAGCGGGTAGCGTGTTCGAGCCGCATGCGCATGGACGCGAGGATGGCGCCGAAGGCCGTGCCTATGGCCACCACCCCCACCAGCGAGGATGCCTGGGTGGTGTTGTAGCCCAGCGCCGCCGCGCTCCAGGCCAGCACGATGTAGCGCAGGTTGCCCGAGACGCCCCAGAACAGCGTTGTCGTGGCCAGCGAAATCTGCCCCAGCTTGTCGCGCCACAGCGTCGAGTTGCAGTTCCAGAACTCGGGCAACAGCTCCAGCTTGTTGCGCGGCATGAGACGCATCTCTACACCCGTGTGCGGGATGCGCGTGTTAAACCAGGCCGCAATCGCGTACAGCACGATCAGCGTACAGATGGCGGCTTCGGGCGGCGTGTCGATGCCGGTGGTGAAGACGGGCAAGTCAAACGTCAGCAGCAGGTGCGAGATCGAATGGCCGACCAGCTGGCCGCCCAGCAGCACGCCCAGAATGATGGAGGCAATCGTCAGGCCCTCGATCCAGCCATTGGCCTTGACGAGTTGTGAGGCGGGCAGCAACTCGGTCAGGATGCCGTACTTGGCCGGTGAATAAGCGGCAGCGCCCAAGCCGACAATCGCGTAGGCCATCAGCGGGTGGGTGCCGAACAGCATCATCAGGCAGCCCACCACCTTGATGCCGTTGCTGAAGAACATGACCTTGCCCTTGCGCTGCGCGTCGGCAAAGGCACCGACGAAAGGCGCCAGCGCGACATAAAACAGCGCAAACATGGGTACCAGCGCGGCGGGCTGCCATTTGGGCGCGCCGCTGGTGCGCAACAGTTCCACGGCAACGACGAACAGCGCGTTATCAGCCAGGGAGCTGAAAAACTGGGCCGCCATGATGGTGTAAAAACCGCGCTTCATTAAACTGTTTTGATCACCATTGCGAATGCATCAGGCCGCCTGATGCCACAAGATAAAGTGAATGTCTCCTGACGAGCAAGGTTTATAGCACGCGGCAAGCTGGCAGAATCCACAAATTGATCTTGCGGCTCCTGTGCTAACCCGTGGCGCGCGCGCTGTTTTTTTTTGTTATACCGAGCAACTCTCAACCATGCCCCGTCCCATTCTTGCCGCCATCCACAGCGCCGCATTGAGCCACAATCTGGCGCGCGCGCGCGTCGCCGCACCCGATGCACGGGTGTGGGCGGTGGTCAAGGCCAACGCCTACGGCCACGGCATTGAGCGTGTCTTTGACGCATTGCGCGGCACCGACGGTTTTGCGCTGCTTGATCTGGCGGAAGCGCAGCGCCTGCGGGCACTCGACTGGCGCGGCCCGATTTTGTTGCTCGAAGGTTGTTTTGAGTTGCGCGACCTGGAGCTGTGCTCGCGCCTGGGCCTGTGGCACGTCGTGCATTGCAATGAGCAGATCGACATGCTGGCCACGCACAAGACCCAGGCGCCGCACCGCGTCTTCCTGAAAATGAACTCGGGCATGAACCGCCTGGGCTTCACACCTGGGCGTTACCGCGCCGCCTGGACGCGACTGAATGCGCTGCCGCAGGTGGAAGAAATTTCACTGATGACCCATTTCAGCGACGCCGATGGCCCCAAGGGCATCGCGGCGCAGCTTCGGGCTTTTGAAGCTGTCACGCATGACCTGCCCGGTGAACGCACGCTGAGCAACAGCGCTGCCACCCTGCGCCACGGCGCGGCCATCGGCGGAAAGTCCGACTGGATACGACCCGGCATTGCGATCTACGGCAGCTCGCCCGATTACCCGGAGAAAAGCGCCGCCGACTGGGGCCTGCAACCAACCATGACACTGTCCTCAAAAATCATCGGTGTGCAGCAGCTGGCGGCCGGCGACACGGTCGGCTACGGCTCCAGCTTCACGGCGGACGGCCCCTTGCGTATTGGCGTGGTGGCTTGCGGTTATGCCGACGGCTACCCCCGTCACTGCACCACGGGCGCGCCTATCCTGGTCAATGGTGTGCGCACGCGCATGGTGGGCCGTGTCAGCATGGACATGCTCACGGTGGACCTGACGCCCGTGCCCGATGCCGGCATGAACAGCGAGGTGACCCTGTGGGGCCGGGCCGACAACGGCGCCGTTTTGTCCATCGACGAGATCGCGCAGGCGGCGGGGACGGTGGGGTATGAGCTGATGTGTGCCGTGGCTCAGCGTGTGGCTTTTGTGGTGCAGTAGCTTCTGATCGTCGTGCCCGGCAATGATCGTCCGCAAGCACCCGTCATGGCAAGCTGGCGAAATGGGTCTTGGCGGCAAGGGCGAGTTTTTTGTCGAATGTCGCGAGCGTAGTTTTCAGCTCGGCGGCAAGCCAAAGGTAAGCCGCGTCGTAAGCGCTCAGGTTGTAGCGAAGTGCGAGCGCATATTGCGAAGGTATGTCGGTGTCGTATAGCTCGATATTTTGCACGGCGTAGTCCGCCAATGCCTGCTTGACGCTGGGCGCGGGCCAGCCCAAGCGGCTTTTCTTGAGCGCGACGCTGACGAACTCTACGTCCAGCAGATAGGGAGCGCAAAGCGTCTTGCCCACCATCATTTCATACGCCTGAGCACGGGTTTCTTCCTCAAACAACGCGGCAACGATCACGCTGCAATCGACCACCATGGGCGGGCGATACAAGTAGGCTGTGGGCGGCTCGGCGACATAAAGCGTAGGCGCATGTGTGCTCATCGTGCGTCCCGCTCCTCGCGGATGATGTCAACACCCAGTGGGCCACCCCGGATCGGCTCAGGAAACAGCGCCAGGTGCTCTGTCGCAATCTGCTCGATCGTTTTCCAGCCGTGCCGCACGATCGGCCGGCCAAACCGGTCCAGACCCACCACGTTGCCTTGCAAGGACTGGCGTTCCGGGGCCGCTGCGGTGGCGCGGCTCCGCTCACTGCCTGACGGCGGCACTTCATTGGCTGCCCGCTCAATGAGGGCCATCAGTTCGCCTTGCAGCGAGCGATGGTTGCGCGCGGCGCGCTGGCGCAGCGCCTCCGCCCACGCTTCCGGCACGTCTTTGACTGAAATATTGGGCATATTGGCTCCAAAATGGATTTACAGCTCCATTATGGATCCATTTGCCGGCTTCCGCAAGTCAGAGCCAGGAGACTGTCCGAGTGCTTATAGTCAAACCCCTGGCCACCCTCACCGCTTTCGCAACCCCAGCACCATCACCGCAGCGACCACCAGCAGGGCGCCCGCCACCTGAACCGGCGCAATGGACTGACCCAGAATCAGCCAGGCCAGTACCAGCGCAAACACGGGCTCGACATTCATGATGGCCGAGTTGCCAACCACGCCCAGCTTGGGCAGCACGGTGAACATGATGGTAAAAGCCGTGCCGTACAGAAAGGTCAGCGCCAGCAGGCCGCCCCAGCCGGCAGGTGCTTGCGGCAGGTGGAAGCCGCCCTGCAGCGCCACACCGGCCAGTGCAAACACGCCGACCGTGCTCATGGTGGTCAGGGTGCGCACCCGGCCATCAACGTCACCGGCTTCATGTTGTGTGAGCACCAGCGCCACGCCGAAGGTGGCGGCGGCGGCCAGCGCAAAAGCCACGCCGGTGCCGATGCGGCCCCACTGCCCGGCCGCGCCCAGACCCGAAGCGGCACCAAACACATCAAGCGCCAGCGCCAGCCCGATCAGAATCACCGGCATGGCCAGCAGCAGCGCGCGCTCGGGCGAGCGGCGGTACAGCACCCAGTCCCACAGCGCCGTCCAGATCGGGTAGGTGTTGAAGGCCAGCAGCGCCAGCGCCACCGGCAGGCGCGCCACGGCTGAATACAGACACAGGCTTTGCACAGCGATCAGCAGGCCAATGACCGGCAGGATGCGTTTGTTGCGCGCGGTGAAGCGCAGGGGCACACGCTGGATGGCCAGCAAGGCCGCCACTGCCAGCGCGGTGATGACGCTGCGAAACACGACGGCCGTGGCCACGTCCACGCCGTTGTTGAAGGCGATGCGTGCCGCCACATGGTTGGCACCCATCATGAGCGCGATCAGCAGCAGGGTGGCAAAGGCGGTACCGCTCAAGGCGCGCTGCGGCGTCATGCTGCTCTGCTCAAAAGCGAGACTCGCTTGAGCAGCAGTTTTTTCACGCGGTCACCGGCAGTAGCAGGGCGCGGTAGATGCGAAACTCAAGCTCGGCGAGGTCGAGCTTGAGAATGTCGCCCTTGAGCAAATGCAAAAAGCGGCTTTGCGGGGACGGAGCGCGGGAGGCTTGATTTTTGGCCATGGTAGATTGTCGATGACGTGTCAGAGGAGGCTGGCCAGATGGGTTTTGGCAGCGGCGGCGAGTTTGTCGTCGAAGGTGGCCAGCGGGCATTTGAGGTCTGCAGCCAGCCAGAGATAGGCGGCGTCGTAGGCGGACAGCTGGTACTGCATGGCAAGGGCCGCAACGGTCGGCGCATTGATGGGGTGCAATTCAATTTCCATAAGCGCTGCCTCGGCCAACCCTTCGCTCGCATGTAACTCGCCGCGCCGCAATTTTTTGACAGCGACACTGGCGATTTCAGCGTGCAACAAGTGTGGCGCATGCAATGTGCGACCCTCAAGCTGCTGCCTGGCCTGCTCTTGCCAGTCCTCGCCAAAAACAAAACCGGCAAGGCAGCTGCAATCGACGACAAGTGCTGGTCGCAGCAGGTACTGCGAGGGTGGTTCAGCAATGTGCAAGGTCGGCGTTTGCATGCTCACCTGCTGTCTCGGTCTTGCCGAATGATGTCGATGCTGGACATCTGGGCGCCCACGCCATTTGGAAACTTTGCTTTCAGGTCTGCTGCAACTTGCGCCACCGTTTTCCAGCCTACACGGACGATGGGATGCCCGGCGCTGTCGTAGCCGACGATGCGGGGGCGGCCGCGTTCAACCGGCGCCTCGGTGGCGAGTTGAGCGCCGCCGCTGATCGCCTGCTCCACGATGGCCATCAGCTCACCTTGCAGCGACCGGTGGTTGCGTGCGGCGCGCTGGCGCAAGGCCTCGGCCCAGGTTTCTGGAACATCCTTGATGGATAAAGTAGTCACAATTTGGCTCCAAAACAGAACTGAGTTTCATTTTGGAGTCATTTACAGGCGCTGTCAATACAGCTTATGGACTTTGGCATGTAGACGACTCAAACCCAGCAGCGCGTCGGTGAACGGCGTAGGCACCCGCGTTAGTTCGCCCAGTTCCTTCACCACAGTGACCAGGGCATCGAGCTCGACCGCCTTGCCGGCTTCCACGTCCTGCAGCATCGAGGTTTTGAAGGCGCCGAGCTTGAGCGTGACCGCATGCCGGTCTTCCGGTTGCTGGTCAATCGGGATGCCGATGCGTGCGCCTATCTCTTTGGCTTCGAGCATCACACTGGAAATGAAGTTGCGCACCAACTCGTCGCCAAGGATCAGGTCGGTGGTCGCGCCAGTGAAAGCGCTGATCGGATTGACCGTCATGTTGCCCCAGAGCTTGTACCAGGTGTCTTTCTGGATCTGCGCCGACAGCGCGACCTCGTAGCCGGCTTTTTCCAGCAGCGCGGCCAGCGCCTGTACCCGCGCGGTTTTTTCGCCCGATGGCTCGCCGATGATGAGTTTGTTGCCGAAGTGGTTCTTCACAAAGCCCGGGCTGTTCAGCGAGCAGCTGGCATGCACCACGCAACCGATGATGTGGCGCGCCGGGATGGCGTGGGCAATTGCGCCGTCCTGGTCCACGGCTTTGAGCCGCGTGCCGGCGTACTGCGCGCCAAAGCCTTCAAAAAACCACCAGGGCACGCCGTTCATGGCGGTCAGTACCAGCGTGTCCGGGCCAATCAGCGGTGTGATGGCTTTCGCCACCTCGGCCATGGCAGGTGCCTTGACGGCAATGATGACCAGGTCCTGCACGCCGAGCGCGGCCGGGTCGGCGCTGGCGTGCACGGGTACCGACGTCACGACCGTTCGGGCTGAGCCTGTCGAAGCCGGTGCGAGCCCTTCGACAAGCTCAGGGCGAGCGGTCTGGTTCTGCTCCAGCCGCAGGCCGTGCTGCTGCAGGGCGGCCAGCGTTGGGCCGCGCGCCACCACGCTGACGCTGCAGCCGGCCTGCGCCAGCCTCACGCCCATCCAGCCGCCGATGGCCCCGGCACCGAAAATACATACATTTCTAATGGTCAAATTGGCCTCCAGCCCTTATGCAGCGGGCGTAACGCGCTCTACTTTTGATAGCTTACATCGATCCGGTCCACCTGCCGTACCAGTGCATCAAAGACGTCCTGCCCGGCGCCGAACCGGGCGTCGAACTGGAAGGCGTCACAGGTGGTTTTCTGCGCGACCGCCTCGGGTACCGCAATCGCTGGGCCCATCGCCGCCTGCGCCATCTGGATGTCGCAGGCGCGCTGCAGAGTCCACAGGCGCACAAAAGCCAGCGGCAGGGTTTTGGCCCAGGCCAGCAGGCCGTGGTTGCGCAGTATCACCACCGGCTTGTCACCAATGGCCTTGAGCAGGCGCGGCGCTTCGTCGGCATGGATGGTGATGCCCTCGAAGTCGTGGTAAGCCACCAGGCCGTGCAGTTGCGCCGAATAAAAATTGTTCTGCGCCAGACCGCCCTGGGTGCAGGCCACGGCGATGCCAGACGTGGTGTGGGTGTGCATCACGCAATGCGCGCCGGGCAGGCCGTCGTGGATGGCCGCGTGCACGGTGAAGCCGGCCGGGTTGACCGGCCAGGGGTTGTCGTCCAGTTTGTTGCCCTTGAGATCGATCTTGAGCAGGTTGCTGGCGGTGACTTCGGAGTAATGCAGACCGAAGGGGTTGATCAGGAACTGCTTTTGCCCCTTGGTCACCTGGTCGGGCAGGCGCACGGTGATGTGGTTGTAAATCATCTCGGTCCAGCCCAGCATGGCGAAGACGCGGTAGCAGGCCGCCAGCTGCAGGCGGGCGCTCCATTCATCGGGGTGCATGCTGGCGGGCGGCAATGGCGTTTTGACGGTGGTGTTCATGAGCGGCTCATCCATCAGGTCAGTAGGTTTTCCCGGCAGGGAGGGCGCTGACGCCAGCCTTGAAGCTGGCGGCCAGCGCGCTGGTGTGGCGCACCAGCAGGTTCGTGTCCAGGCCGACGGCGACAAAGGTGCAGCCCAGGGCCATGTAGTGACGCGCCAGTTTTTCGTCGGTGGTCAGGATGCCGGCGGCCTTGCCGGCCTTCAAGATGCGCTTGATTGCAGACTCGATCGCGACCTGCACATCTGGGTGGCCGGGGTTGGCAACATGGCCCAGCGAGGCCGACAGGTCGGCCGGGCCGATGAAAATACCGTTCACGCCCTCGGTGGCGGCAATCGCGTCCAGGTTGTCCAGCGCGGTCTGCGTCTCGGCCTGCACCAGCAGGCAGACCTGCGCATTGGCTTCATGCGCATAGGCTGGGTAACGGCCCCAGCGCGAGGCGCGCGCGCCGGCCATACCGCGGATGCCGCCAATGTTCGTGCCCTGCGCATCGTATTGCGGGTAACGTGCTGCGCGCACCAGCGCGGCGGCCTGCGCCGCCGTATCGACCATGGGCACCAGCAAGGTCTGCACGCCGATGTCGAGGTATTGCTTGATCAAGGCCTCGCCAACATGGCCATGGCCCATGGGCAGACGCGCAATCGGGTGCGACGGGTAGGCCGCCACCACCTGCAGCTGCGCCAGGATGCTGCGCACATCGTTGGGCGCATGTTCGCCGTCGAGCAGCAGCCAGTCGAAGCCGGCACCGGCGCAGATCTCGGTGCTGTAGGCGTCGGCCAGGCTGACCCACAGGCCGATCTGGGTCTGTTTTTCGGCAATGGCTTGCTTGAAGGTGTTGACGGGTGTTTGCATGGTCATGTTTCTAAATGAATTGAAATTCAAAGCGGCCCAGCGGTCCGTAGTCCGCGTCAAACTGGTCACCAATTTTGGCAGGCACCGGCCGGGTGAACGAACCGGCCAGCACGACCTCGCCGGCTTCCAGGCATTCGCCCCAGGGCGCGAGTTTCATGGCCAGCCACGCCACGCCGATGGCCGGGTGGCCCTGCACGCCGGCGGCCAGGCCAGTCTCCTCGACCACGCCGTTTTGCCGCAGGATGGCGCCAACCCAGGGCAGATCGACCTCGCGCGGCGACACCTTGCGCCCGCCCAGCACGATGCCGGCATTGGCCGCGTTGTCGCTGATGGTGTCCTGCACCTTGCGCATGGCTTTGCTGTGCCGGTCAAACTGCTCGATGCGGGCGTCGATGATCTCGATGGCGGGCTGCACGTGATCGGTGGCGTCCATAACATCGTCCACCGTGATGTGTGGGCCTTCCAGTTTTTTCTTCAACACGAAGGCCAGTTCAACCTCGACCCTTGGTGCGATAAAGCGTTGAAAGGCAATTGCCCCGGGCTCAAAAAACATGTCGTCCAGCAGCGTGCCGTAGTCGGGCTCGTCGATCTGGCTGGACATCTGCATCGCGCGCGAGGTCAGGCCAATTTTGCGGCCCCTGGCTACGCGCCCTTCGGCGATCTTCATCTGCACCCAGGCGCGTGAAATGGCGTAGCCGTCCTCGACCGTCATGCCTGGGTAGCGTTTCGAAAAATGCTCGACCTGCACACGCGTTTTTTCGCTGGCATGCAGTTCGGCGGCGAGCTGCTGGATAAGGACTTTGTCAAACATAAGGGCTGTCATTCCGGCCTTGAGCCGGAATCCAGGTATTCGTGGCGGTGGATTGCGGATCAAGTCCCCAAGGGCAGAAGGAGGTCATCGGCTGAACAGCGTATGCAGATTACTGTGTTTGGCATCGTAAACCTGCACGCCTTCGTCAATCTGCAGCGTGATGCCCATCGCCCTTTCCGAAAACAACGATTCAAAATGGACTTTGGTCCTTTCCAGCAGGGCGTCACCAGCTCTCTTTTTGATAGCGTCGCTGCGTCCGGCGGCGATGCGCATGTTCAGGTAGACAAAGGCGTAGTCCTGCTTCGCGTCGGCCACGGCGTGATGCGGCGCGGGGTACGCCAGCACACGTGTGCCGCCGGTCGGGAAGACGGCCTGTCCCTGCTCGTCTTTGAGCTCGACCAGAATTTTTGCCAGCGCCTTGCACAGCGTGCCCATGTCGGCCCGGGCTTCGATGTTGGCGGTGTATTCGATCTTGAGATACGGCATGTCAATAACTCCCTCGCCTCTCTGGGGAGAGGGCTGGGGTGAGAGGTGGGGGCAGCGGCGTCACCGGGAAAATCGCATTGATCTGGCCGGTGCCCGAGCTGCCGAAGTAGGGCGTGATGATTTCCACCGGCGCGGTGTAGTGGTCCCAGCCCAACAGGCCCAGCAGCATGGCGGTGTCGTGCATGTCGCCTTCGCCCCAGCATTTCTCGGCGTACATGGGCAGCATGCCGATAAAGGTTTTCCAGTCGCCTCGTTCCCAGAGCTCGACCACGCGGCGGTCCACCTGCTCCAGGAAAGGATCGTAAACCTTGTGCATGAGCTCGGGTGCGCGGCCGTTGTCAGCAAAGTGGTGTGACAGCGAGCCGCTGGCAAACACTGCCACCGTGCCCTCGTAGTTGTCCTCGATGGCCTTGCGCACCGCCAGGCCGAAGCGGGCGGACTCATTCAGGTCATGCCAGTCGCACCAACCGCTGATGCTGATGACCTTGTAATGCTGGTCGCTGTTCATGTAGCGCATGGGCACCAGGGTGCCGTAGCCGAGTTCGAGCGTGGTGTCCGAATGCGCGCGGCTCTTGACGCCCATGGCGTTCGCCATGTCGGCCATCAAATGGCCGAGTTGCGGGTTGCCGGGGTAGGCGTAGGGCATGTTCTTGATGAAGTGCGGCAGCTCGTTGCTGGTGTAGCTGCCCTCGAACTTCGGCCCGCAGTTGATGTGGTACTCGCTGTTGACCTGCCAGTGCACGTCGAACACCACAATGGTGTCCACGCCGAGCGCGCGGCAGCGACGGTCGATTTCCTTGTGGCCGTTGATCGCGGCGTCGCGGCAGCCGAAGTTGGGCCCCGGAAACTCCGACAGGTACATCGACGGGACGTGCGTAATTTTGGCGGCGAGTGCTAGTGTGCCCATGTTGGTCCTCTTGCGGTTTTGGTTGCTTCCCGGCGGGTTGGCGATGACGGGTACCCGCCTCCGTTCATGTCCCCCGAGCCCAGGTCGGGGGACATGAGCGGCGTAGAGTGCTCCGCCCAGCTGATCCTGAGACACCGCTGGCGTGAAAAAGTCGCAATCAAACCGACCCCCCCCAATGCGGAATATGGTGCGACCCCAGCGAAACCGCCACATTCTTCGGCTCGCAAAACACCTCATAACTCCAGGTCCCGCCCTCGCGTCCCGTGCCAGATGCCTTGGTGCCGCCGAAGGGTTGGCGCAAATCGCGCACGTTCTGGCTGTTGACGAAACACATGCCGGCTTCGACGGCGGCCGCTACGCGGTGCGCCTTGCCGATGTTCTCGGTCCACACATAACTCGACAGCCCGTAGGCGGTGTCGTTGGCCAGGCGGATCGCGTCGGCCTCGTCCCTGAACGGAATCAGGCAGGCGACCGGGCCGAAGATTTCTTCCTGTGCAATCCGCATGCGATTGTCCACGTCGGCAAACACCGTGGGCAACACGTAGTTGCCTTGCTTCACACGCTCCGGCAAGTCAGGCGCACCGAGCCCGCCGCACAGCAGCGTCGCGCCTTCTTGCGGCCCGAGTTCGATGTAGCTGCGCACCTTCGCCAGATGCGCCTGCGAGATCATGGGGCCGATGGTGGTGGCTTCGTCCAGCGGGTCGCCGACCGTGATGCGTTTGGCGCGTTCGACGAACTTCGCGGTGAAGTCGGCGTAAATCGACTGCTGCACCAGGATGCGGCTGCCCGCCGTGCAGCGCTCGCCGTTGTTGGAGAAGATCATGAACACGGCGGCGTCCAGTGCGCGCTCCACATTCGCGTCGTCAAAAATGACAAACGGGGACTTGCCGCCCAGCTCCATGCTGAATTTTTTCAGCCCCGCCGCCTGCACGATGCGGTTGCCGGTGGCGGTGGAGCCGGTGAAGGAAATCGCCCGCACGTCGGGATGCCGGCACAGCGGCTCACCGGCGTCCTTGCCGGTGCCGTGCACGATGTTGAGCACACCGGGCGGTATGCCGGCTTCGAGCGCCAGCTCGCCCAGCCGCGCCGCTGTCATCGGTGACAGCTCACTCATCTTGAGCACGGCCGTGTTGCCGAAGGCCAGACAGGGCGCAACTTTCCAGGTGGCCGTCATGAAGGGCACGTTCCATGGCGAGATCAGCGCGCAGACACCTGTCGGGTGGTACAGCGTGTAGTTCAAATGGGTTTCGGTCGGGTAGCTGTGGCCATCGACCCGCGTGCACATCTCGGCAAAATAATAGAAGTTGTCGGCAGCGCGCGGGATCAACTGCTTGCCAGTTTGCGCGATCACCTGGCCGCAATCGTTGGTCTCCATCTGCGCGATCTCCGGCACGTGCGCGGCGATCAGGTCGCCGAGCTTTCGGATGATCCTTGCGCGCTGCGGCGCCGCCATGCCGGCCCACTTCGGAAAAGCTTCCTTGGCCGCCGCCACCGCAGCGTTGACCTCGGTCTCCCCGCCAGAAGCGACTTCGGCCAGCACCTCCTGCGTCGCGGGATTGACGGTCTCGAAATAACTGTTGCCAGCGACGGGCTTGCCGTTGATCAGGTGATTAATTGTCATCATTGTTCAATCGTGTTGATCAATTCGCCCAGGCCCTCGATGCTGGTGACCACCACGTCACCGGGGCGGCAATCGACCACACCGTCGGGGGTGCCGGTCAGGATCAGGTCGCCGGGCTGCAGCGTCATGAAACTGCTGAAATATTCAATCAGGAAGGGCACATCGAAAATCATGTCTTTGGTGTTGCCAGCTTGCGTGACCTTGCCGTTGACGGCGGTTTGCAGCGCCAGCGTCATCGGGTCAGCGACATCTGCGGCATCCACCAGCCAGGGTCCTGTCGGTGTGCAGGTGTCGCGGTTTTTCACGCGCAGGTTGGGGCGGTACCAGTTTTCGAGGTAGTCGCGTATCGCGTAGTCGTTGGCGATGGTGTAGCCGGCGATGAAGTCGCAAGCGTCGCTGCGCCTGACCTTTTTCGCCGTTTTGCCGATGACCACGGTGAGTTCGCATTCGTAATGCATGAACTGCACGCCAGCCGGTCGACGTGTGAACTGTCGGTGCCCGGTCAGCGTGCTTTCGCCCTTGATGAAGACCAGCGGCTCTTCGGGCGCCTTGAATTCCAGTTCCTTCGCGTGGTCGGCGTAGTTCAGGCCCAGGGCGAGAATGGTGCGTGGGCGTGGCGTGGGTGCCAGCGGCGGCAGCCAGGTGACGGCGTTTTCACTGACGAGATTGCCATCATCAAGCAGCAACCGACCATCGCGCTCGACGGCGTGTTGCGTCACGCCTTGGTGAATAACACGTGCGTGTTTCATCAGGCCTCTGCCACAACAGTGTTGCTCAGCACGCCGAATCCCCGCGCCGTGATGTCAATGCGGTCGCCGGCTCTGGCCAGCGGTCGTCCCAAGTCGCAGCCCAGCATCAGGACATCGCCTTGGCGCAGCGTCATGAATTCGCCGACATCGGCAAGCAATTGGTCGGCGGGGCGCACCATCTGCGAAAAATCCACACTCTGCGTGAGCTCGCCATTGATGCGCACTTCGAGCGCGAAGTCCGAGGGATCGCCAGCACCGGCCGCTGGCAGCATGTGTTCGCCGATGCCGAGAAAGCCATCCAGGCACTTGAACTTGACCGGCGGACGGAAAAAGGAGGCGTGCGGGATCGACAGGTCGTTCATCAGCACGTAGCCCTGAACACAGCCGGCGTCGCCCATCACCATCGCAATCGTTGCGCCGACTTCCACCTCCGGCACACGCCCCGGCACGGCGATGGCTGCGCCGTGCGCGCTCCAGGTGTTGGCAGTTTTGACATACAGCACAGGCGCTTTCGGCGGCGCCTTGTACGGCGGCTGGTGCATCTGCGCGGTCAGCGCTTCGACTTCGCTGCGGAAATTCAGCAGCGTTCCGTAGACTGTTCCTGAAGGCATCCAGCTCACGGTTGCTCCAGTTCAATCACCTGGTCGAGCAATTCATACAGTTGCGCCAGCTTTTGTTTGCCCAGGGA